>ERZ809407.78-NODE-78-length-103770-cov-8.803018_pt1 | contig 103770 bp, 98 predicted proteins | sample MGYA00520792_ERZ809407 | MGnify/ENA primary metagenome ERZ809407 (study PRJEB31576, sample SAMEA3212665) | Homo sapiens | biome: human-gut; feature: human gut; material: fecal | place: Sweden | collected 2012 ...
TGCGTAAATTCAAGGATTTCTACATATCCTTTCTGTGTAGTCCTACCACAGTCTCGACATGGCACGATTGCTCCATCTTGATGTCTGCATATCGACCAGTTACCCCTTACTACCGAAAAACGGCTCCGTTTGTAATTGGGAACTGGTCAACGGCGTTTTCGGTTCACGAGAACTTATCAACAACCCACTTTGACTGTTCACGGGAACAAGTCGAAAACTGCTCTCTTACCTATGATATGCGATTTCACATATCTGCCCATCGTCTCGACCTGCAGCTTCAGTTGAGTGGCCAATAAGCTGTAGCCACTGCCATCGTCTCAACCTCAATTCTTTCCATGACAGAATTTATACTTTTCCCCGCTTCCACAAGGACACGGATCATTACGTCCTATCTTCTTTGGCCAATTTACCTTTTCCAGAACCATAAGTGGTATTTTACCATCATACATAAGTGAAAGTTCTCTTAATCTATATAAGTATTCCGAGATACCTAATACAGCCTGAAACATATGCAACGCCTCATTTTCAAATTCCAGAAGGTATTCTGTTTCTTTTTTTGTTCTGTCTTTCGGATTCGGAATGTACGTAATCATCTGACTTACGGCATCATATTCAACATCATTATGTCCGATCGCATTTCTCAGTTTTGCATTTACAACAACGTTCAAGAAATCAGTATAAGCTTCTGTGTCCAAGCAAAAATGATACCTTGACGCTTTTGAGAGTTTTATAAAATCTTCTAAAGAAGACACATTTTTCTCCAATGGGTTCATTAAATTCGCATCAGCTCTATATTTAATGTTATTAAGAGCAATCGGTATAATAAGCAAATTTCCAAGGGCTTCATAAACATCCAAATAGAATTGTTTTACGCTATCAAAGTTACTCGTTGTCGAGCCTTCAATTTCAAAGTCAAAAGAGTCATCTCTACAGTACTGTATAGCAAGAGCCGGTACGAGACGCTGGTATACTTTTATAAAATCATCATAGATCTTATATATCAAATCCTGTAGTTCCTCAAGATGGTAACCATCATGCGAATCTAAGAAGGCCACTAAACTTTTCAACTGAACAGAGTCCAATTTCATAATCCCTGCACTAAACGATGGATTATCCAAAATATCTTTTTTGAGTGCAGAATAAAACCCATGAACCTCAATCATATGAACAGCTCTCAATATTTCAGATTCATCTCTACACTGAAAGTATTGTCCTGAAAATTCCTTTTGAATCTCCTGAACGAGATATTCACTATTGTTTTTGAAAAGATCGATTATTCTCTTGTAATTCTTCCATTTCTTTTCTGTTGCATTCAACTGTGACACAGCTTTTCCGAACAGTTCATAAGAATCCTCAGTCTTCATGCAATTCATATAACGGATAAATGGAGTTATAACCACTCCTTCCAACTCAGCCGCGCTGCCCTGTTTCACAGTGGGAAATTCGCCAGAACACTCAACCATGTATTCTGGTTCGGCATCTATAATTTCATCAGCATTGTCAAACGAAAACTCTAACCCGGGACGATCTTGACCGATTTGTACACTGCCAGATAGGGAAGTCCCGCATTTACCACATGTCACAACAATAGGATGTTCTTCTTGCCATCCAACTTGCAATCGTACTCTGGTAATGCTTCCGCAAACCTGACATTTTATAAAAGTATTATGAACCATGTATTTCCTCCGTTTGCGTTAATCAAGCATTGACTCTTTTAACCTATAATCCGTCACTCGTCAACCTGCTTTTTATAAGACTGCTCAATCAAATCCATCACATCGTCGATCTCTGATGTATGCTCGAAGAACACTTCAACATCTCCGTTGCCCCATCTGCCAAGGCCGGTAATATCCCGGCAGATTCCTTTGGGATCATAGATCTCTGAATATTTCATATTCAAAGAGATACGAAGGCGCTGTTTCTGTACAACAATATCCACAAAATTTGTATCGAGCTTATAAGCTATGTAGAGCTTCTTAAACTCGCGCTTTACATCCGGAGACAGGTTGCAGATGCGCCTATCCAACATATCAAAGAGCGTCTTTGTAAAGGCATTGATATCATAAGAATCAATTGTGTACTTCTGGGCTGGCTTTTCTTCAACCTGATAAGGAGCAAGCTCACCAGCACTAATCTGAGGATACTTCCATATCTGCTCAGCCTTTCCGGCGAGAATCTTCGCACGCTCTTTTATATGTTCCTCGTTCCATTCGGTAAGTTTTACAAGATAAGCATTCAAGCGAAGCGCACTTTCTTTGAAACCACCCTCCATATCCATTTTTATCATAAACGGATTATCGCTCATCTCAGAGTTGTAAGCTGTTAGAGTAAGATTTCCGATAGTATGCAGATATGTTTTCTGCACCTCTTTCCAATTAGCACCAAGCATAGTCTTCCACTCATCACGCGGATTGCTGTTCTGCGGCATAATATGCTCGATTGTATAATTTTCAATGATGATCGGAGCTTTATTGCCATAATTCTCCAGATGGCTAAGAATAAAGTTCCTTGATCGCATATTGTAAATATCCCTCGTCATAAATGCCTTGCCAAACTTATCATCGTCCGGGAATTCCTTATAATCATCTCGAAGTACAAAGAAGGCCTTAATTGAATTCAAATAATCATCGGCCTTTATCTCGTTACGCAGTGTGGCAAACGTCTTGTTCAGAGAGTTCGTAGGTATATCACAAATGCTTCTACGGAATACATAGCTGATGCACATCTTGATGATTTCAATCAGATCGTCTTCTGAAATAATACCCTCAGCGCAATCGTTATGTACTTTGAGAAGGAACGGAAATGCTACTTCCATTCGCAGATCACCGATATCAGAATACAGTGATTTCAATACCGCGTTGTCGCTTCTCTGGAATACCATATTCGTGTAATAGGTGGCATACGTTAAGAGGTCGCTGCAAAGTTCACGAATAGTGGCAAACTCGCAATTCAGATGATATGCCTTGAACGTCTCATAGACTCGATCTATTTTCGGGATTCTGGTCATCTTCATAGTGAGATAATCACGGAAAAACCTATCCATAACAGAATCTTGCTTTTCATAATCAAAGAGCAATTCCATCGGACGCCACATATGCTCATAAACATACCGCTGCTCCGAAGGTTCAAGTCCCATCAATACATAATTTCTGATCAAATCGGATTCGGATAATTCCTTACCGGTAGAGTTCAAGCTTTCAAAAATAGCCTGTGCGTCGTCTACATTTCGATCCAGTGTAATATTGACGATCTGCAGCTTACCTATGGCTTCATAGACATCCTTTGGCTGCAGTTCCATATCTGCGATTTTACCCGCAAAGAAGTTATAGTTTGACAGAATACGAGATAATCCCGGATCACTGATTGGCTTCTTCTCAACAAGGCTAATAAGTAAATCCCTATCAGTTTCCGTAAGGAGAAGCTTGTATCTTTCGTCGCCTTCCTCATACTCATTTTTCAAAAGCATATTATCAATACGCCTTGAGTTAATGGTGGTATCTTCCGGATGAGATTCTCCGTAATCACGAAGTGCAATCAAAAGCAGACTCAGCGTAGTGAGACGCTGCTGCCCGTCTATGATCATGTATTTCTGAACGCCTGTCGGCATTGCCTGTTCTGCGATATTTACAATAGAGCCGACGAAATGCCCTGCTTTATCCTTTTTCTGCATCTCAACGATATCGTTCCACAAGCGGCTGCATTGTTCAATTTCCCAACTGTAGTACCTCTGATATACAGGAATCAGAAACTGCTTGTTTCCGTTCAAGATAGCGTAGATATTTCCCTTTGTTGCATCCATTAGGTTATTCCTCCTTCTTAGTTCCGTATGGAGCAGGCTCTTCCGCTACCATCTGTAAACCCTGCGATTTTTTGCCGAAAGCTTCAGCATAGCTTACTACTCGATGTTCCATTTCGTTATTGTCCGTCCACAGTTCACACTGAAGCATTACTGTAGCAACAGCATCATCCATACCTTCCGGCGGATACTTATGCTTTTTCAGAAGCCGCTTGATCATCATTCGCATCTTGGCACGAGCCGAGTCACGTTTCTGCCAGTCGATAGATCGGTTCTTTCGGAGAGCTTCTGTAAGTTCCTTTGTAATCGCAATAAGCTCGTCATTCTCATAGAAGTCCTTGATAGCCTGCGGCTTAGTAAGAGCATCATAAAATGCAAGCTCATCCTCAGACAATCCGAGCTCGTCTCCGGCATCACGGGCATCGCGAATCTGCTTAGCCATTTTTAAGAGCTCTTCGATAACCTCTTCATTGGTAAGCATTCCATTAAGGTAACGATTCATTAGTCCCTGAATAATCTCACTGAACTTCTCTGATTTCACCACATTCGTCCTGCGGTATATCTGTACCTGTTCAGCAATCAGCTTTTTCAACAATTCAACCGCGAGGTTCTTCTCCTTCATCTTGGAGATTTCTTCAAGGAATTTAGGATCAAACAGTGAAAATTCTTCCTGAACATCTGAAAACAGATTTATGACACCATCACTCTTAATGCTGGATTTCAGCAGTTCATTTATGCGGGCATTCATTTCAGGAAGAGAGATTTTCTTTCCTTCTCCCTGATTCATAAGACGCATGATAAGCACGCGAACAGACTCAAAGAATGCGGCTTCCACACGCAGGTCACGCTCTACAAGAGATGAGCAGAGCGACAAAGCCTGTCTGAGGAGTAGCGCTTCCTTGATGAAATCGTTCTTCTGATCCTCTTTATCGACGGCCATGATAAAGTTAACGGCACCGGTAATGGCTTTCGATCTTTCCAGATCTGTTCCATTTGTGAACTTGGAATAATCGTATCCGTGGAAAAGATCGCGGCATACTTCGAGCTTTTCTATAAACTTCGGGTAGGCGACCTTAGCAATATCCGTATCGCCATAGTTCTTCTTGTCGCGGGCAGTATAGTCATTCATTGCCTGCTTGAGGGCAGATGCAATACCGACATAGTCGACGATCAAGCCACCCTCTTTGTCCTTGAACACTCGATTTACACGGGCAATCGCCTGCATCAGATTGTAGCCCTGCATCGGTTTGTAGACATACATTGTAGCGAGGGAAGGTACATCAAAACCTGTCAGCCACATATCAACAACAATAGCAATTTTCATTTCGCTGTCGTTGTCTTTGAACTCTTTAGCAAGCTCATCCCTGCGGTGCTTGTTTCCGATTACTGCACGCCATTCCTCCGGGTCTTTGTTGCTCTCGGTCATTACAACCTTGACTTTTTCTTTCCAACCCGGACGCAGTTCCAGCATTCTGTTATAAATCTTCATAGCAATGGCACGGGAATAAGCCACTACCATTGCCTTTCCGGTCAGCAGGTCAGCTCGGTAATTCTCATAATGGTCGATGATATCGTTCACCAAAGAATCAATGGTAGCATCATTTCCAAGAACGGCCTCCATCTGGCCGAGTTCCTTTTTGCTCTTTTCAACGACTTCAGGATCGGCATTGTTTGCCATAATGTCATATTCCTGATCGATCAGGTGAAGAGTCGCTTCATCAAATTTCAGCTTGATAACACGGCTTTCATAATAGACCGGTCTTGTAGCACCGTCCTCAACAGCCTGTGTCATATCGTAAATATCAATATAATCTCCGAAGACCTCTCGGGTGTTTCTATCCTTTGCCGAAATCGGAGTCCCTGTGAAGCCTATATACGTAGCATTCGGCAAACTATCTCTAATGATACGTGCCGTTCCTACTTTAATCTCACCGGTTTTAGCATCGACTTTTTCCTTTAAGCCGTACTGACTGCGGTGAGCTTCATCAGCCATAACGATAATATTTCTACGTTCCGAAAGCGGCTCTAAGGATTCCTCAAACTTCTGCATCGTGGTAAAAATGATGCCGTTTGCCTGTCTGCCATCGAGCCAGTCTTTTAATCCTATGTCATTCTTGCCGGATGTTTCAGTCAGTTTTCTACAGGTTGCATGAACCGGTTCCTGACGCAGGAAGTCCTTGCACTTTGCAAACTGCCCGTAAAGCTGATCATCCAGATCATTTCTATCAGTAATAACAACTATAGTCGGGCTGTCCAGCGCCTCCTGTAAAAGATGTGCATAGAACACCATAGACAGGGATTTCCCGCTGCCCTGTGTATGCCAGAAAACACCGCCCTTTCCGTCCGTGACTGTTGCTTTCTTAGTAGACTCAATAGCCTTCCTTACTGCAAAGTACTGATGGTATCCAGCCAGAATCTTAAATTTCTTCAAGCCTTCATTGGAGAAGCAGATGAAGTTTTTTATGATATCAAGCAGTCGTTCCTTTTCAAACATTCCCTCAAAGAACGTATCAAACTGGGCATACTGCGTATTCTCATAGCTGCCGTCTTTCGTCTTCCATTCCATGAATCGATCTTCACCAGAGGTTATGGTTCCAGCCTTGCTGATTAAATGGTCGCTGATGACACAGATGCAGTTATAGATAAACATCGAAGGGATTTCCTGCATATAATTTCTGATTTGCAAAAAGCCCTCAGACGCATCCGTTTCCTCACGAGACGGAGACTTCAGCTCAACAAGCACTACCGGCAGACCATTCAGAAAAAGAATTACATCCGGACGCTTGTTACTGTTTTCTATGAAAGTCCACTGATTGGCTACAACGAAAGAGTTATTATCAGGATTTTTGTAGTCGACAAGATAGACGAGGCCGGAGCGTTCCTCGCCCTTAACAAAGTATCGAATCTCGATACCATGCTGAATATAGTCCATGAAAAGATCGTTCTTCTGGACAAGCTCTGCATTTTCAAAGTTTTTCAGTTTGAACAGCGCGTCTGCAATGGCATCCTCCGGCATTCCGGGATTCAACCTATGTAGAGCTGACACCAGTTCTTCTTCATATAGTGGGCTGTGGAAATCTCGTTCCAAGTCCGGCGCATAGACATGCCGGTAGCCCATGTTCTGGAATAATTCGATTATCGAATTTTCATAGTCCGCTTCGGTATAAAATCCTGACATGAGTCTCACTCCTTCGTTTCATTTATTTCTTACATTATCCTCTTCTTCGAGGCGTTATTCATAAAAGTTATCTCCATTTCAAACAAGAATTTAGCGGCCTAAAAGTCAATGTCGGAAACATCCAGTTCACCTGACATGAGACGAGGAAGCAATGAATCCCGTAGCTCAGTCAGTTTGGCGTTTTCCAGAAGGTTAGCCTCACATTGCAGCATCAGTTGGCCTACAAGCGCTTCAAAATCATCAAGTGTTTGTCGATCTGGAATTAGAATAGCCACTTTGTTCATGTCGCCTTGTGTAATCAGAGGCTGTGTGGAACCCCGATTCATGGCATGATAGTCGATTCTCTGAAGAATCTGATATGTATATTCATACAAATCACTGGTGATGACGAGGGTATTATCAGATGTCCAGCATGGAGTACTGAATCTCTGAACGACTCCGTGAGTTCCAACACGACCAGTGACAAGTATTTTATCAACGTGATTTGATTCGCTGGTAAATCCCATGACCGATGCCGCACCTACGAGAGGAATTGGGGCAATATCTGTCTTTTCGGCAGATTTCATAGGAGGACGCTTGCCACTTGTAACATTAGCTATATCAGATAAAACACCTTGCTTCCATTCTGCCGGGCAGTTGCCATCGAAAGGGGTAAAGTCCTCAAACCATGCCTGATAGATAGCTGATGCCTGCTCCTCTAAATTCTTGTTTACCTCCGTATTCTGACGCATCTTATCTGATATGGTATTCAATATAGATGCGATCTTTTTTTGTTCAATCAAAGGTGGTAATTCCACTTCAAGATTCTCTATATCTGATGCCTTGATAGAAGGGTAAGCGGAGACGCTCTGCTCTGCTATTGAATGTAGCAATTCCACAAGACTATCCTGCGTTAGCAGAAAATAAAGGAAATCAGCATCTACTTTTTCTTCATCGACATCTATAACCGTAAACCCTGTAGAGACCAAAAAGTTTTCTGGTGACTCTTTTACAATGCCATAATGACGTTGATTTGGTCTTACTGTCGAATACAGGATACTGTTATACTGAACTTTACGTTTTGCTCGACTTGGTAATTTTTCTGTGCTCAGATTAATTCTCTGGATATCGGCAATAACATTTTCTGTTATATTTCCTGTATCAAGATAATTAACAAATTCCCAGCCTTCTTTTGTAGAATAGGAAGCTATATTTGTTGATATAACATCACCAAGTCTTGTTTTCTTCCATTCGCTCATACTTTGCACCTTCCTAACCTATGTACTTCCTGTGCGCCAGTTTTACATTGCTCTGCTTGACCATAGCATACTGGAGCGTCGTATCTATTCTTTTATGCCCCAACAGCTGCTGTAACTGCTCTATCGGCATTCCTTTGTCTATTGCCATTGTAGCAAGCGTTCTTCGGAATTTATGAGGATGAACCTTTGGTATATCAAGTTTCTGTCCGATTTCCCGAAGTCTTCGTTCAACGCCTCCGATTTGAAGCCTTTTATGCGGAGCACGAAGGGAAACAAACAATGCCGGGTTATCATCAGCTCTTTCATTCAAATATTCCTGTAAGTGTATCTTTGTTCTTGCGTCAAAGTACACCATCCGCTCCTTGCTTCCTTTACCAAAGACCACACACTCTCGTTCCTCAAAATTAATATCATTCTGATTAAGAAGAACAAGTTCGCCGACACGCATTCCGGTCGATGCCAGCATATCTATCAGTGCCAGATCTCTGGTCTCATCGCAATTATCTCGCATCTTTTCTAATGCTTCATCAGTGTAGGTCTCCTTTATCGTTAAGGGCGCCTTTACCTTATGAATTCGACGCGCCGGGCTTTTCAGAATATAATCTTCATCCTCAAGCCACGAGAAGAAGCTCGACAGGATTCTTCGGATGTTGTCCACCGTGACCTTGCTGGAGTTTTTCTCCTGCTGGTACTCCGTCAAATATGTACGCAAATCATCGGTTTCCATCTCGCGGACATTTTTCTTAATCTTTTCTGTCATCGCCTCAATTGTCGTCCGGTAGTAGGTCAACGATTTTTCGGAGCAGCCCTCTATCCGTTTTGCCGCGAGAAAATTCTCCAGCAGCTGGTCGTTTGTTATTACCGCATCGTTTTCATCCTCCGTCACGCTTACTTGCTTATGGAACAATGCATGTTCCAGAACTTCCTGCAGCCTTTCGAGCTGCGCATTGTTGAGGCTGCCGAGCATGCCCTGCATAACCTCGTTAATCACTTTCTGTTTCATAGTCATTTCTCCTTTGGTTGATCGTAGAGAATGACTACGGAGTGGCAGTCCCTCGTTTTAACTCTTGCCACTAGCAAGAGTTATTGTTGTATGTTAAACAAGAATTTAGCTGAGCAGGCAGCCGCATTGTTTCAGGCATGGTTTGTGAACTTCGAGCCTTTTGGCGGGTCAATGCCCGATAACTGGACTGAAGGCAATCTTGGCCAAATCGCTGAGCTTAAAACAAGAAGTTTTTCACCGGCAAAAAATCCTGACGTCATGCTTGAGCATTATAGTATTCCATCTTACGATGAAAAGCATTTTCCAGTATTTGAGGTAGCTTCTGGCGTAAAAAGTAACAAATATATTTTAACGCCATCATCTGTAATGATTTCAAAGCTGAATCCTGATACAAAACGTATATGGAGACCTCTTTGTCTTACGAGTCACGCGGTGTGCTCTACCGAATTCATGGTTTATGAAGCAATCAATCCAGAACATAAAGATTTTGTTTATTCAATAATAGATGATCCTATGTTCAGTGCTTTTTTATGTGCTCATACAACAGGTTCCACAAACAGCCGTCAGCGAGCTACGCCAAGTGTTACTTTGACTTATCCTGTTCCTATTCCATCAAATGATGTAATATACGAATTCTGCGCTATTGTATCGCCCATGTATGATCTTATAGGAGCTAACACCTTAGAAAACCAGAAGCTTGCAAAAACTCGTGATTCTCTACTTCCTAAGCTAATGTCAGGAGAATTAGACGTATCTGGTATCGAAACTTAAGCCGCTAAATTCTTGTTTATCTCATTATTAAGCTTTATTTTATCATCCAGCGCTCTAAGAACACCTGCAATCTTTTGCTGTTCTTCAAGCGGCGGAACCTGTACCTCCAATCTCTGAACTACATCAGTTTGTACTCTTTGCCTTCCTGATGAGCCGACCATTGATTTAATAGCCGGTTCTCGTACAAGAGGACTGCAAACCAGATAATATATGAAATCCGGATCTGAAATTCCTTCCTTAGCGCGGAATACAATGTACTCTGTAGATCCAAATCCAACTTCATCATCATCAAGAATGCTCACCTGTGCTGTTTTACCATTTTCAAGACAGGGCGTAATTCTTGCCATAATCGTATCGCCGTTGCGGAACTTAGTTCCTCCGGTAAATGCTGTTAATTCAAACGAAGGAATGTCTCTGCAGTAGGGCTGAAGCATATCCATAGAAATCTTCTTAGCTATTGTCCCTTTAGATAGTCTTTCTCTTGGATTAAAATCGGCGATGTCTGATAGCATCTTTGTGTTCCATTCAGATTTCATACCCAATCGCCCCCAGCTTCCTTCTAATCTCATCTTCGAGTTCGTGGGACTCCTCAAACATCTCCGAAAGCTCAGAAGTCAGACGAGTCATCTTTTCTTCAAAAGGTTCGCCGTCATCTTCCTGCTCTTCGATGCCAACATAGCGTCCCGGTGTCAGAATATAGTCTTGCTTAGCGATATCCTGTAGAGAAGCTACAGCACAGAAGCCTTTTTCATCCTCAAGGGTTCCGTTCTGGAAGGCCTCGAAAGTATCCGCCAGTTTCCGAATATCTTCATCGGTAAAGTCCCTGTGCTTACGGTCTACCATGTGCCCCATCTTACGAGCATCAATAAAGACCGTTTTGCCTTTCTGTTTCTTGCCCTTTGTGATAAACCAGAGTGTGACCGGAATCGTAACGCTATAGAAAAGCTGTGTAGGCATAGCAATGATGCCCTCGATCAGGTCATCCTCAATAATCTTCTTTCTGATTTCACCTTCACCGCCGCTCTGGGATGAAAGTGCACCGTTTGCCAGAACAAGTCCAATTTTGCCGTTCGGTGCAAGGTGATGGATCATGTGCTGAATCCATGCAAAGTTGGCATTACTTGCCGGAGGAAGTCCATACTTCCATCGAACGTCTTCAGTGAGCTTATCCTGACCCCACGGGTTATAGTTGAAAGGCGGATTAGCAAGTATAAAGTCTGCCTTCAATGTCGGATGCAGGTCATTGGTAAAGGTATCTGCATGATATGATCCCAAATCGGCATCAAGACCACGAATAGTAAGGTTCATGATGGCCATCTTCCAAGTATCAGGGTTTGCTTCCTGACCATAGATAGAAATAGCTCCACGATTGTTTGAATGAGCCTGAATGAATTTTGCAGACTGAACAAACATACCTCCAGAACCGCAGCAAGGATCATACACACGGCAGTTGGAGTAAGGCTTCAATACCGCAACAAGTGTGTTCAGCACGCTTGAAGGTGTATAGAATTCTCCACCGCCTTTGCCTTCCTTAGCAGCAAACTGAGCGATACAGTATTCGTAGGTTCTGCCAAGTACATCACGATTGCCTTCGGTTTCACCCATGTCCATGTTTGTAAAGAGATCTACGACATCGCCGAGGACTCTCTTATCGAGATCAGGACTTGCATAATTCTTTGGAAGCACATTTTTCAATTTCTTGTTGTCAGCCTCGATGGCACGCATAGCATTATCGATAACGGTTCCGATTTCTGGTTTATGTGCGGCAGCGGCTATTTTATTCCAGCGGGCATCCTCCGGAACGAAGAATACGTTATCTTCCAGATATGCATCCGGATCATCCTCGAATCCGTCACCCTCTGCAACAAGCTGCTGATATTTCTTATCAAATGCAGTAGAAATATATTTCAGGAAGATAAGCCCGATTATTACATTCCTGTATTCTGCTGCCGGTATATGTCCCCACAGCACGCAGGCCGCATCCCAGATCTGTTTTTCAAAGCCAATATTGGCGGTATTCCTTTCAACCATTTTCTTTATCCTCGCTTTCATTACTGTCATCCGGAATCATCTCCATAATGTCTGAGACGTCACAATTCAAAACTCCGCAAATCTTAGCAAGAACGCTCGTAGTAACGTTTTCATCCTTGCCAAGTTTCGCAAGGGATGATGAACTTATCTTAGCCGCTTCTCGCAGCTGAGTCTTTGTCATATCCCTGTCTATTAACAGCTTCCATAATTTTTTATAACTCGTCTTCATTTTGAGCCTCCTCTACATTCCATGACTGACCATAAAGCTCACAATGGTTATTTGATAATTTCAAAACCTGATTGTCTGATACAATTTTTCTTGTTTCCGTTGTATATGCATCTTGTTTATCAAAAGCTATAAAAATCTGTTTCTTGCTGTTTGCATATATTTTCATAATGCCATCAATTGAACCGTCGCTGATGTTTTTCAAAATTAGCGAGTCATGTGCTATAGCTGGCAGGGCTGTCAGATTCAACACTGCAAGGTCAAATATCACCATGCCTTTGTAATTTGATCCGGTTCCTGTATCGTCGGGCGTCTCGAATCGATAGCTGTTGTACTCGTTAAAATGCAGATGCGGCGGCTTATGAGGTTCAGGGAATAACGAATCGTTATACTCCTTCATCTTGTCATTGATTGCCTGCTGAATATCTGAAAGAATCGTCTCAATCGCATTCTTCAGCATATCGTCTGCTTTTTTCTTCGCATCCTGAAGATCCGTCAATGTCAGGTACGCTTCATTCTGGGTTTTCAGGGCATCTATCTTTCCTTTGATTTCAGAATGCCTGTCAAGGAATTCCTTTGACAGATTCCCGACCATGCCAAGTTCTCTGATCTGGTCGTTTACTATGTCCACCTGACCTTGAATACTTTCAATTTCACGCTGGACGCTCTCACGTTCGGCAGCAAACTGTCCATCAAGTATAGCCGCCAATTTCTTATGGTATCCTTCTACTTCGTAAAGCTTTCTGAGGTTTACTTCCGGGAAAAACTCCTGTAGACCAGAAAGATCAGCTTCCGTAGGATATAATCCATAGCTGAGGCTCATGTCCAGCAAACTCAATCTACGTTTCTTTGTCTCGATGCTTTCTTCCAATCTGAATTTTTTATCCTTCAAATCGGACTTCATTTTATTTTTCTCTATATCTTCTTCCGAATGTGTCTCTACATGCTCGGAAGTCAATGTATCAAGTTCAATCTGCAGGGAGTGAATCTCTGCAAGATTCTCATCATACTTATCTTTACCGCCGACAAGATCTGACACAAAGCGGTACTTACGAGCTTCTCTGTAGGCGGCAAGTTTTTTCTTCTGTTCTTCAAGTCGGCTTGTATAGTCTTCAATATCCCTGTACCGGTCAAAAAGTTTTACAAGCCTGTCTATGGATTTCTGCATTCCATCTCCGGGAATACCATAGAGAGGCTTTCTTTCATTGGTATTATCTTTGCCGTACACCCTAAAGAAACTGCTTATTGTAGATCTGAACGACAACCCCGGAAAATCCATATTGTATTTTTCTTTAAGCCAGTCTACGAATTCCTGCCTTGTTTTCACTTCACCCGTAAGTTCATAGCCTTTTGTGCAAACCTGAACTTCCTCTGCAGAGGCAGTATTTCTGGCGAAATAATATTCTTTTCCTTCAAATTTGAACGTAAAGAAGATGGTATGGTCACCAATGTGCTTTACACCATCACTGGCAATATACGTATTCCCGCCAAAAACAAAGTCAATGGCAAGTAACGCTGATGATTTACCGATGGAATTTGTTCCGTCTTCTTTTCCAAGGACGACATTCAGGCCGTCCTTAAATCTTATCGGCGGTCTAACCTCTCCTTTTTCCTTAAATGCGGGAGACATCATTTCTACAAGCATTTGTATATTTCCCCCTCTTCGTTAATATCAACTGCTCGAAGCGCGTACAGGCAATCCATTGCGGAAAGGAAATCTGTCGGATCATCAAGTGATGGCTTAACGTCATCATATAAATCCTTTACTGCCTTCGAGCCGTACTGTAGTTCTTTCAGCACCTTCGGAATCAAAGCCAAGGTGCTGTTCTCATATGAATAAAGTTTATTTGGCAATTGCATTAGAACACCTCACAGCTTTGAATGAAATATGAAACCACAATCTGACAGAATATATCGTCCTGAAGCGTCACCCTATGAATCTTATTGGATATCTCTGTAAAGATTTCCAGCTTGCTCTTGTTGGCTTTCTTCAAGCGTCTGTAGATAGCCTTCATCTGATCCTGAACTTCTTCATAGTCGATCACCTTTCGTTTATCAAGGCTGATCATGATTTCATGAATTTTCAGGAAGTATGTAGTCACATAATTATTGACCGACAGGTACAGTGCTAAATCCTGTGCCGGATCAATCTTCTTATTCAGCTCTTTTGGATCAAGAGCTGCTTGAACAAGATCCTTCTCCTTGAGCTTTTTTATCCTTGTAATAACACCGGTGATTCCTTTCTCAAGAGGAAGATCGTCCAGTAATCTAACGCTCTGCTTGTGAGTTGTAAGAACACTTTTCTTGTCTTGCAGCTCTTTGCAGAGCTTTTTATTATCATCTATCAAATACGTGGCATGACACATAGGGCACAAGGCAAGAAGATTATCAGGTGTTGCTTCGGCACTTTTATCTATAAGGCTGACTTCATAGACTTTCTGAGTCTGCCCATTATTTGATACTGTAAGTTCTCTTCCACAATTAGGACAGAAACCTGCCGATTCTGTGAGTAGGTATTCTCCGTACTTATTTTTTAACTCTGCAGCCAGCTGTTGCTGTTTCTGTTTTTCAAGCGCGTCCTGTTGAACAAGGCCAGCCGTTGTCTGAATAATCTCAACCATCCATTCGGCGACTTTATCCGCAACATTATCGGCATCTACTGTCGCATCATATCCCCTCAAATCATCTGCAAGTAATGACCGCTGTGTCTCATTTCTCTCGTTGATTCTTTCTGTAAGGATTTCTGGCGTAAGCCTGTAAACAATCGTCTGGGCAAGTTTTTTAGACAGACCACGTTTTGCATAATTCCGGAGAGTTTCGTCCTTAGTCTTGACAGAAGGATCTTTACTCGATCCCCATTCCTCCTCCGTCACGGTTGTAATCATAGCCATAATCTCACGGAAAAAATACGGCACATCATCACCGTCGGCCATATGCTTCTTCAAGATTGAAAAAAGCGTTTTGAAATACAATGCTATCCGTCTCCTTTCTCCGTAAGATTTGAACCACGCTGAACCACGTTGAACTAAACGAGATCCAGATTGAAGGTACCCATTTTATATACTGAGTACAGCTTCAGGGAAGCGCGTTCCGCATATCCTTGGACGCAATAAACGGCCTTAAATATTATATCACGCCGAAGGCCAAAAGTCAAATATTATGTTCGAAATATGGATATCAAGTTCGCGTTTTGAATGAGGCTACTGTCGTGTAATGCATCGTCCGATCAACGATGGCTCACGTTATTCGGCAGACAAGTAAATATGTAACACAGCTATCTGATGAGCAAGAAAGCTGCAATCCGAATCGGAGTAATCCGAAGGACTGCATTCTTTTTCTATAGGATAACTGCGCCCTTTTGAGACCTCCGGTTCGAGAAATCGACAATCGGAGGTTTTAAAATGCAAAACAATGAAAAACAGCGTTACTATCCACTTCGTGACCCGGAGAACACTTCCAAGGTCACTCTCGTACCCATCACAGAGGAGCAATACCGCTCCCTTTACCCGGAAATCTGGCGTATCCGCAACCGCGAACAGAACCACGGCTGCTGCATGTGTCCTAAGTGCTACTTATGGAAATGTGACGGTCAATGTGATTTATGCGAGTATCATGCGCCAAACACAGTATCTCTTGATGATCCCTTGCCTGACGGTGAAGGTACTCTCGGCGATTACATTTTTGACGACAGTCCTTCTATTGAGGATGTTGTGGCAGATCGTCAGCTTCTTACTCAGCTTATCGAAAAGCTGCGTCAGCTTGACCCGAAAGCCGATACCATCATTCAGCTTTGGAAGGATCACCCGGAAGGCATCTCCGACCGTAAGATCGCCGAAGTCCTCGATAGACCGCAGCGCACCTTTGCTGACCAGATGAAGAAATACCGTACTGAGCTTCGCAAGGTTCGCGGTTACTAATACTACCTATATAATACAAGCCGTCTTTCCGGCCACTGTCCTGCTTTGGGATGGTGGTCGGAACTTTTTTTATTTTTCCTCCGCTCAAAATGCTCGCTCATCTCCAGTGGAACTTGAAGGACAGAGAGAAACGCCTTCAGGAAGTGAGGTGAACAGTATGTATCGCAGTTACGCAGACACCGGCGGAAACGTAAACGAGGAGATCAAACTTCTGAACTCCATCAGTCACGTATCCGCAAGGTTGGCAAGAAACCTCTCTATTCTTGCCGCACAAAGCAAATCCGAGGAAGGAGGAAAAACAAATGTCAAAGATGGCAGATATGGCACAGACCATAGAAGACCTGAGAAATGCAGCTGCCGCTATTAACGACGTAGCCGACTGGCTCTACAAACAATTCTCCGGGACTGATGAGTCCGAAACACCTGAGCCTGTGAAGCCGGAACCCAAGAAGGAACTGAAGCTTGAAGATGTAAGACCTGTTCTTGCAAATCTTTCACGCTCCGGTCATACCGCAGAGGTTCGTGCGCTTCTTCAGAAATACGGAGCCGCAAAGCTCTCAGCAGTTGATCCGGCGAACTATGAAGCCTTACTTAAAGAAGCGGAGGTAATTGCAAATGGCAAGTAAACAGCATGCAATCCTCTCCGCCTCAAGCTCGGACAGATGGATTCACTGCCCGCCTTCAGCAAGGCTCTGTGAAACCCATGAGGATAAAGGGAGCGACTACGCTGCCGAGGGAACCGATGCTCATGCTCTTGGCGAATACAAGCTCAAGACAGCACTGGGACTTCCCGCAGAAGATCCGACCGAAAGCCTCAAATGGTACTCAGAGGAAATGGAAGAATGTGCAAGCGGATATTCCGAATATGTGCTGGAGCAGGTCGAGGCAGCAAAGAAAACCTGTGCTGACCCGGTAGTCCTCATTGAGCAGCGTGTAGACTTCTCCCGCTGGGTAGAACAAGGCTTCGGTACAGCCGACTGCATCATCATCGCGGACGGCACACTCAGGGTGATTGACTACAAACACGGCTTAGGCGTTCTGGTCTCTGCTGAAGCAAACCCGCAGATGCAGTGTTATGCACTCGGTGCTTTGGAGCTTTTCGATGATATTTACGACATCGACAAGGTTTCCATGACTATCTACCAGCCGAGACGTCAGAATGTCAGCACCTACGAAATAAGCAAGGAAGACCTGTACCGCTGGGCGGATGAAGTATTGAAGCCTACCGCAGAGCTGGCATTTGCCGGAGATGGAAACTTCCTGTGCGGTGAATGGTGTGGCTTCTGTAAGGCCAAGAACGAGTGTCGTGCCAGAGCCGAAGCAAATCTGAAACTCGCACAGCACGACTTCAAGCTCCCGCCTCTGCTCACAGATACAGAGATCGAGGTCATTCTCGAAAAAGTAGACGAGCTGGTCAGCTGGGCATCCGACATCAAGGAATATGCTCTCCAACAGGCTCTCTCTGGAAAAGAATGGTCTGGTTTCAAGCTCGTCGAAGGCAGAGCTAACCGTAAATACAGCAATGAGACTGCAGTTATAGATGCAGTCGAGAAAGCAGGCTTTGATCCGTATGAGAAAAAGCTGCTGGGCATCACCGCCATGCAGAAACTTCTCGGCAAGTCCCGCTTTGATGAACTCCTGTCGGCTTACATCGAAAAGCCGCAGGGCAAACCCACACTTGTGACGGAGTCCGATAAACGTCCGGCCATGAATACAGCAAAAAATGATTTTATGGAGGAAAACTAATATGAACAAGAATGTAAAAGTATCAAATCCCATGAAGGTTATCACCGGTGTTGACACTCGCTGGAGCTACGCAAATGTCTGGGAGCCTAAGTCCATCAACGGCGGCACTCCCAAATACAGTGTAAGCCTCATCATTCCGAAGTCTGACACCAAGACCATCGCCAAGATCAAGGCTGCCATTGAGGCTGCTTACAAAGAAGGCGAAGCAAAGCTCAAGGGCAACGGCAAGTCCGTACCTGCTCTCTCTGTCTTAAAGACTCCGCTCCGCGACGGCGATGCAGAGCGTCCTGACGACGAGGCATATAAGAATGCCTACTTTGTTAATGCCAATGCAACCTCTGCTCCCGGCATCGTGGATGCAGACCTCAATCCTATCCTTACACGCTCCGAGGTTTACTCCGGAGTATACGGCAGAGCCAGCATCACGTTCTATGCTTTCAACTCTTCAGGTAATAAGGGAATTGCCTGCGGGCTCAACAACCTGCAGAAGATCCGTGACGGTGAGCCTCTCGGCGGCAAGGCAAGTGCTGAGTCCGACTTTGCTACCGATGACGACGAAGATTTTCTGAACTAAGGGAGGTGCCAAACTATGACAGCATATCAGTCAATGATGCTCTCTGTTTGCTTCGGAGCCACAGTCGGCATGATGCTCAGTGGCGTGGTTCTTTCCATAAAGTACTGGATCGAAGACCGCCGCGAGAAAAAGCGTCGTGCCAAGGAAGAAAAAGAAGCTGCAGAAAGCTCTAATAACTAATGAAACGGCAGGCGGCAGGGATTCTTCTCTGCCGCCTGTTTGAATTGAGGTGAAATCTATGCAAACACTCAGTATTGATATTGAAACATACAGCAGCATCAACCTAAGCAAATGCGGCGTATATAAATACGCTGAGGCTCCTGACTTCGAGATACTGCTGTTCGGATACTCTGTCGACGGCAGCGATGTAAAAGTAATCGACCTTGCACAAGGAGAACACTTACCGCAGGAACTTATAGACGCCCTGACAGATGATTCCGTTATAAAGTGGGCATTCAACGCCAATTTTGAACGCGTATGCCTGTCGAGATACCTGCGTGATTTAGGTATAAGTCTTGATCCTTTCCACGACAGCCACCCTCTTTCGCAGGAATGCTCCCGCTTCTTAAATCCTGAAAGCTGGCGCTGCTCTATGGTCTGGGCAGCTACTATGGGACTTCCGCTGTCCTTGGAAGGTGTCGGTTCTGTTCTCGGCCTTGAAAAACAAAAGCTCACCGAAGGAAAGGAGCTTATCAAATACTTCTCTGTACCCTGTACTCCCACCAAGGCAAACGGCGGTCGAACCAGAAACCGCCCTTTTCATGATCCTGAAAAATGGGATGCTTTCAAGCGATACAACATCCGCGACGTCGAAACCGAGATGGGCATCAAGGACAGGCTCTCCAAGTTCCCGGTGCCGGAAGCGGTGTGGGATGAATACCACATCGATCAGGAAATCAACGACCGTGGTGTCCGCATTGACATGGTTCTTGTCACTAAAGCAATCGATATGGATACCCGCTCCCGGACAGAACTGACCTCTGCTATGAGGGAAATGACAGACCTCGAAAACCCGAACAGCGTACAGCAAATGAAGCAATGGCTCGCTGATAACGGTCTTGAGACTGACAGCCTCGGCAAAAAAGTCGTTGCAGAGCTTATAAAAACAGCTCCACCGGAACTTCAAAATGTGCTGGAGCTTCGACAGCAACTTGCCAAGTCCTCTGTTCGTAAATATCAGACGATGGAACGTGCTGTCTGCAACGACGGCAGGGCTCGCGGCATGTTTGCTTTCTACGGAGCCAACCGCACCGGTCGCTGGGCGGGCAGACTTATTCAGTTGCAGAATCTTCCGCAAAATCATCTGGAGGATCTGCCCGATGCCCGCGCTCTTGTGAAATCCGGCGACTTCGATGCCGTTAAGCTCTTGTACGAAGATGTCCCTGATACGCTTTCTCAACTGATAAGGACTGCATTTATACCTAAATCCGGTACGCAGTTTTATGTTTCTGACTTCAGTGCCATCGAGGCCAGAGTCATCGCATGGTATGCAGGCGAGACTTGGCGGCAGAAGGTATTTGCTGAAGGAGGCGATATTTACTGCGCCAGTGCGAGCCAGATGTTTCATGTTCCGGTTGAGAAGCACGGTATAAACGGCCACTTGCGCCAGAAAGGCAAGATTGCAGAGCTCGCGCTCGGCTATGGTGGCTCGGTCGGTGCTCTCAAGGCTATGGGTGCTATTGAGATGGGCTTATCCGAAGATGAGCTTCCTCCGCTGGTAGATGCTTGGAGGCAGACGAACCCGAATATTGTAAAGTTCTGGTGGGACGTCGACCGGGCAGTCATGGAAGCTGTGAAGCACAAGCATACGACCAGCTGCTACGGACTTACCTTCTCCTGCCGCTCCGGAATGCTTTTTATCACACTGCCTTCCGGCAGGAACCTCGCATATGTGAAACCCAAGGTCGGGACTAATAAGTTCGGCGGCGAATGCATCACGTATGAAGGCGTAGGCTCCACAAAGAAGTGGGAACGTCTCGACTCATACGGCCCGAAATTTGTGGAAAACATCGTGCAGGCCACATCACGTGACATCCTCTGCTATGCCATGAAAACGCTCCGGAACTGTGAGATTGTCATGCATATCCATGATGAGCTGGTTATAGAAGCTGATCCGCGTATGTCCCTTGATGCTCTCTGTGAACAAATGGGCAGGACTCCGCCTTGGACGCCCGGCTTAAAGCTCCGCGCCGATGGTTATACCTGCCCCTTCTATAAAAAAGATTAAATATCATCCGCTCAAATCAGGCGTTCATCTCCAGTGGGAATTAGAGGTGGACGCCTTTAGTCTGCCCGGAAAGGAGGACTCTGGTTTGAGTAACGATTATCACAACAGCGAAGGCTATCCTGACCCGACTGCCGGTGAAGCACTCTCAAAGATTGCAGCTAATGAAAAGCAATCCCTGCGTGCTTTCCGGCCTATCGTCTATATCTGCTCACCCTATTCCGGTGACGTAGAAGCAAATGTGGCTGCTGCCAGACGCTACAGTCGCTTCGCAGTAGACAAGGGATATATTCCCATCGCTCCGCACCTGCTTTTTCCGCAGTTCCTTGATGATACCAATCCGCCGGAACGCGAGCTCGGTCTTTTCTTCGGAAATGCCCTCATGAGCAAGTGTGCTGAGGTCTGGGTATTCGGGAGCCGTATCTCGGCAGGAATGGAATCAGAAATCAAACGCGCCAAGTGGAAGGATTACCATTTGCGCTATTTCACAGAAGAATGTCAGGAGGTTTAACGCTATGTATGAAGTAAGAGAAAATCGCAGAAAGCTGCAGGACGGAACCGAAATCACAACCTATACCCGTGATGTGGTCAGCGCAAATATTCTCGAAGTTGAAGCCGGAACCACAGGATACATGGGTGGCGATACCGGTCATGGAGGGCGCACCTATTTTCGTATCAAGGATGAAGGCGGCACAGACATCGATATAAAGCCTTTCATGGATAGATTTGGCAGTGAAGGCTTTGAGGTTACTCTTGGCGGCGATTGCGAACTTGAAACTATGATCCGCGCACTGAAGTTCATCACCAAGGTGCTCGAAGATGAATCCGGGGAGGTGTATGACTGATGTTTACTCTCTACAGCGCAGATTTTATCGGTAATCCCGGTAACTGCTCCTACCCTCACAAAACCGTGGTCATGGATGCCGACAGTCTGAAGAATGCTGTCGGTCATGACTATGTATGTGCAGAATATAAAAACCACTATCGTAACGGAGACAATTTCATCTCCGCCGACTGTCTCCCCGTAGACTGTGACAATGACCACTCGGAAGACCCCAATGACTGGATCAAGCCTTCCGATGTGCTGGATGCCTTTCCGGGAGTCAGCCTTGCTATCCATTACAGCCGTTTCAATAATCGTGAGAAAAATGGTAAACCGGCAAGACCTAAATTCCATGTACTCTTTCCTATTGAACGCATGACTGATGCTGCCCTTTACAGCGATATGAAAAAGCTGGTCAATTCCATCTTTCCCTATTTCGATACGAAAGCGCTGGATGCGGCACGCTTCTTCTTTGGTACACAGGAACCGGACGTTGAAATATATCCCGGACGCATGAATCTCACGGAATTCTTGAATGACGATGAGTTCGATGCAGGTCTTCCCGGCGGTCATGAAAACGATGTTGTTATACCAGAAGGCAGCCGTAATGCTACCATGTCCCGCCTCGCCGGTATTGTCATCAAGAAATACGGAGATACAGAAAAGGCCTATCAGGCATTCTTGGAAAAGGCCGCTACCTGCGTACCGCCGCTTGATAACAGCGAGCTTGCCACCATATGGCACAGCGCCCAGCGCTTTTATGGGAAGATCAGCCGCGAGGATGGTTATGTTCCTCCGGAAGTATATAACGATGAGAACAGCTATAAACCGGATGACTTTTCCGATGTCGGGCAGGCTGAGGTGCTGTCAAAGTACTTTTCTAACGAACTCCGCTACTCTCCGGCCACGCATTTTATCCGCTACAGCGACCACTACTGGCAGGAAACTGAACCCGGCGCTCAGGCTGTTGCTCATGAGCTTACCCGCAGGCAGCTTAATGAGGCCAACCGCAATATGATGGAAGCCTTACAGAAATTAAAGAACTGCGGTGCTCAGGAAATCCTCGACAATACATCAAAGTCAAAGGCAGAACAGCTGATGAGCAATGAGCAGATGGAGGCCTATCAGGAGTTTCTTGCCGCCAAAGCATATCAGAGTTTTGCTGTGAAACGCAGGGATTCCAAGAATATTACATCAACCCTCAAAGAGTCTCACCCTATGCTGGAAATCTCACCGAGGGACTTAGATGCAGACTGCTTCCTGCTTTGTACCCCGGAGGCAACCTACGACCTGCGTAAAGGTATGGCCGGTGCCCGCGAGCATTCTGCTGATGACTTTATCACGAAAATCACCTCAGTTTCACCCGGCAGCAAAGGCAGTCAGCTTTGGCATGACAATTTGAACCTTATTTTTCAGAAGGATCAGCAACTCATCGATTATGTTCAGATGATCTGCGGTCTTGCTGCTATCGGCAAGGTTTACGTGGAAGCCCTCATTATTGCATATGGTGACGGTCGAAACGGTAAGTCCACCTTCTGGAATGCGGTATCCCGTGTGCTTGGTCTTTACAGTGGAAACATCTCCGCAGATACCTTGACTGTCGGCTGCCGCAGAAACATCAAGCCTGAAATGGCTGAGGTCAAAGGAAAGCGTCTGCTGATTGCTGCGGAAATGCAGGAAGGTGCCCGTCTTAATGATTCCACCGTCAAGCAGCTCTGCTCTACCGATGATGTGTTTGCGGAGAAAAAGTATAAAGACCCCTTCTCATTCAAGCCTTGCCACACACTGGTCTTATATACGAACCACCTGCCAAGGGTATCAGCATCAGATGATGGTATCTGGCGCAGGCTCATTGTAATTCCGTTCAATGCGAAGATCGAAGGCAAGGCCGACATCAAAAACTACGGTGAGTACCTGTATGAGAATGCCGGTGAAAGCATTCTGGCATGGATCATCGAAGGTGCTAAAAAGGTCATCGAGCTTGGATACCAGATCCCGATCCCGGACTGTGTAACAAAGGCCATCGCGGAATACCGCAGCCAGAACGACTGGTTCGGACATTTCCTTGATGAGAAGTGTGATGTAGATGAGTCCTATAAGGAAAGTTCCTCGGCATTGTATCAGGCTTACCGCAACTACTCTCTTGATTGCAACGAGTATGTGCGTAGCACAGCGGATTTCTATTTTGCACTGGAGAAGGCCGGATTTGAAAGGCTGACTCTGAATCGGAAGCGCTTTTTTAAGGGCTTAAAGATCCACGAAGATACCGGTGCGGAAGAGGATTTTCTGCAGTAAATGCCACTGATGACAAGGTGTATCAAGGTCATATATAAAAACTCTCTTAGGCCTATAAAAATAGCTATAAGAAAAAGTTCGGTAAACACCATTGATACACCTTGCACATCCGCTGAAATTAACGCCTGACGGAGGTTTGCATGAATGAAAAACAGATAGAAAACAAGTTAGTGCTGGCGGTAAAAAAGCTCGGTGGGATTGCACCGAAGTTCGTGTCTCCCGGTTTTGCAGGTATGCCCGACCGTCTCATCTTATTACCTGACGGCCATATCGCTTTTGCAGAGCTGAAGGCACCCGGCAAAAAGCCACGCCCGCTTCAGCTTTCAAGACACAGGCTGCTTGAGGGACTGGGATTTAAGGTCTATGTCATCGACAGCACTGACCAAATAGAACAAATTCTTACAGAGATTGGAGGTGATGCCACATGAAGTTCATACCACATGATTATCAGAAATATGCGATTTCCTACATCGAGAAAAATCCTATAGCTGCAGTCCTGCTTGATATGGGCTTAGGTTAAGGCAAGACCGTGATCACTCTTTCTGCCGCATATGATCTTCTTTTTGACAGCTTTGAAGTTAGCCGTATTCTGGTGGTTGCACCCTTACGTGTCGCCCGTGACACATGGCCTGCAGAGATTCAGAAATGGAGCCACCTTGCTGGTCTCACCTATGCAGTTGCAGTCGGGACTGCCAAGGAGCGGAAGGCCGCACTGATGCAAAACGCAGATATCACAATTATCAACCGCGAGAATCTGCAATGGCTGATTGATGAGTCTGGATTTCCGTTTAGCTACGACATGGTGGTTATCGATGAGCTTTCATCCTTCAAGAACCATAAGTCCAAGCGCTTCAAGTCCCTGATGAAGGTAAGACCGAAAGTCCATCGCATTATAGGTCTGACCGGCACACCTTCTTCCAACGGCCTTATGGATCTGTGGGCAGAGTTCAAAGTTCTGGATATGGGAGAACGCCTCGGTCGCTTTATTACCCAGTACCGGACAAACTACTTCATGCCGGATAAGAGAAACGGAGAAATCATCTACTCCTACAAGCCGCTGCCCTATGCAGAGGATGCCATATATCGAAAGATCTCGGATATCACGATCTCCATGAAGTCTACTGACCACTTGAAGATGCCGGAGCTGGTGTCTTCGCAATATGAAGTCCAGCTTTCGGATTCTGAGCGTAACCGTTATGAAGACTTAAAGCAGGAACTGATATTACAGCTTCCGGGCGGTGAGATCACTGCCGCCAATGCTGCGTCGCTGACCGGGAAGCTCTCCCAGCTTGCGAACGGTGCCATATACGCGGATACAGGAGAAGTAATCGAGTTTCATGATAGAAAGCTTGATGCATTGGAAGATATCATCGAAGCCGCCAATGAAAAACCGCTTCTTGTGGCTTACTGGTTCAAGCATGACATCTCCCGCATACAGAAGCGTTTTAATGTCCGGGAGATCAAAACGAGCCGTGATATTGCTGACTGGAATGCGGGAAAGATTCCTGTAGCAGTCATACATCCCGCCTCAGCCGGTCACGGCTTAAACCTTCAGGCCGGAGGCTCCACCCTTGTATGGTTCGGTCTCACTTGGAGCCTTGAGTTATACCAGCAAACGAACGCCCGCCTCTGGAGACAGGGACAGCAGTCCGGAACCGTAGTGATACAGCACATCATTACAAAGGGCACCATTGACGAGCGAATCTTAAAAGCTCTGTCAAAAAAGGAAATGACCCAGACCGCACTGATTGATGCGGTAAAAGCAAATTTATGACAACCTAAGACAATCCATGCCAATCCGAGGGAAACCAATCTATCGGAGGTGAAACACATGGATGCAAGACAATACCTTGAACAGGTCTACGATATGAAGAATCATATCAAACGCCTGAATCAAGAACTCGACAGCTACAGAGAGCTGGCTTCCAGCGTACCCGGCTGCAACTTTGACGAGCGTATCAATAAGCAGCGCAGTACCGAAGCACCGTTCGTTAAGTACATTTACAAGATCATGGATCTGGAGGAAGAAATAAAAACCGAAACAGGCAGGCTTGAAATCATGAAGCTTGAGATCGGCCACCAGATCAATATGCTTGAAGACACAAACGAACGTCTCGTACTGCGCTACCGATACCTTGTATGTATGCCGTGGGATGAGATTGCCGGTCGGCTCCACTACTCTATCCGCTACGTTTACAAGATCCACGGACGAGCTTTGCAGCATTTTGAAAAGAGGACACCTTAGGACACTTTAGGGCAAAGCTTAAGGGTGGTATAGTGTATAGTAGAAAATCAGATAAAGATACGCCTGCGGCAACGCGGCCGACACAAGCCTTGTGGGTATTACCTGCAGGGCTTTTCTTTATGCAAAAAGGAGGCGCGGCTTATGCCAATGAAACCTAAAAGACCGTGCCGCTTTCCGGGATGCCCAAGGCTGACCGACGGTGTTTACTGCGAGGAGCACGCAAAGCTTATGGAACAGCACTATGAGAAGTTCCAGCGCGGCTACTCCACCGGTAAACGCTACGGCAGGGCTTGGAAAAGAATCCGCGACAGATATGTGAGGAAGCATCCCCTCTGTGAGCAGTGCCTGAAGGAAGGACGCTACGTTGCAGTCGAGGAGGTTCATCACATCGTTCCTCTCGCTGAAGGTGGAAGCAATGATGAGTCAAACCTCATGAGTCTCTGTCGTTCCTGTCATGAAAAGATTCATAAGGATCGCGGCGACAGATAATTTCTGACGGGTAGGGGCGGTTGAAATCTCTACGAGCGCTTGCCCCGGAAAACGGCGCGGGGTCTTCTGTGCAAAAAAGGCGAAATCAAAAGGGTAATAAGGGAGGCGGTGAAAAAATTGCCAACAAAATCTAACAACACCGGAGGCCGAGGCGGCAAACGTCCCGGTGCTGGACGCAAGAAAAGTGCTGTGAAAGAAAAATATGAAAACGGGAACCCCGGCGGCAGAAAGCTGACCGTTCTGGATATCCCGGATGTCGAGGGTGAGGATATGCCGACTCCACACGACTTTCTTTCTGCCAAGCAGCATGACGGCTCCACTCTGGAAGCCGGAGAAATATACAAGGAAACATGGGAGTGGCTGGATAAGCTCGGCGTTGCCAAAGCAGTATCTCCTCAGCTCTTGGAACGATACGCGATGTGTTCTGCCCGCTGGATTCAGTGTGAAGAGATGACCACTCGGCTCGGATATCTTTCTAAGCATCCGACGACTGGGAAGCCGATCCCTTCTCCCTTTATCAATATCGGCATCAACTATATGAATCAGGCCAACAGACTCTGGAATGAAATCTTTCAGATTGTTAAAGAGAACTGCTCCGCTGAGTACTCCGGTATGAACCCGCAGGACGATGTGATGGAGCGACTTCTTCGAGCCAGAAAGGGAATGTAAATGAATACACAAAAATTAGAACAGGTACCGATTGATAAACTGGTGCCTTACGCCCGGAATGCCCGGACGCATAGTAAAGAACAGATATTACAGCTTCGCTCCTCTCTCAGGGAGTTCGGTTTTGTAAGCCCTGCTGTCATTGATGCGGATTATAACATCCTTGTCGGCCACGGCAGAATTGAGGCAGCCCGTGCTGAAGGATACGAAACAGTGCCCTGCGTCTTTGCAGAGAACCTGACGGACGCTCAGAAGCGTGCGTATATTCTTGCCGATAATCAGCTGGCTCTAAATGCCGGTTGGGATGAAAATATGCTCTCTGTTGAATTAGCCGACCTGCAGGATCAGTCCTTTGATCTGTCCCTGCTCGGCTTTGGCGCAGATGAACTGGAAAAACTTCTCGGCGGCGGTCAGGAAAAGGATATCGAAGATGATGACTTTGACCTCACTGCTGCTCTTGAAAAAGCTTCCTTTGTGGAACCCGGCGACATCTGGACAGTCGGAAAGCATCGTCTTATGTGCGGTGACGCCACTTCTGCTGATGACGTAAATGCTCTTATGGGCGACAAGAAAGCAAACCTTGTTCTTACCGATCCACCCTACGGCGTTTCCTTCAAAGCATCAGACGGACTCACGATTCAAAATGACAGTCTGAAGGGTGATGAGTTTTATAACTTCCTTCTCGCTGCCTTTAAGAACATGGCCGACCATCTTGAAAAAGGAGGTGCCGCCTACTGCTTCCACGCAGATACAGAAGGTCTTACTTTCCGTCGTGCCTTTATTGAGGCTGGCTTCCATCTTGCCGGTGTGTGCATCTGGGTAAAGAACTCTCTCGTACTCGGTCGATCAGATTATCAGTGGCAGCATGAACCGATCCTTTACGGATTCCTTCAGAATGGAAAACACCCGTGGTACTCCGACAGGAAGCAGACCACCATCTGGAACTACGATAAACCGAAGCGCAACAAGGATCATCCTACCAGTAAGCCTCTCGACCTGCTGGGTTATCCTATCCAGAATTCCTCTCAGGAAAATTCTGTAGTAATTGATACCTTTGGCGGCTCAGGCTCCACTCTTATGGCTTGCGAACAGCTGAACCGTATCTGCTACATGATGGAGCTTGATCCAAAATACGCATCTGTTATTCTCCGGCGCTACGTAGAGGATACAGACGACGCAGATAATGTGTATGTAGTAAGAAACGGCGAACAGATCTCCTATGCAGACCTCGTAAAGCAGGTCGATTTCGAGACTGTATAGTACACAAATTTCCTGATAAATCTTGGCAGTATTTCTACCACAGAATTATCGATAAAACGCTTGATATATAAGGCTTTCAGAGTGATATATGTACGTACCGAAAGGCACAGAAGGCCTTCGGAAAACCACATAAACGGAGGTACATACCATGAAAGCAAACTATAACGTAACCGGAAAAGAAAGAAAAATGCTGGTCGAGGTTATTGCAGCCATCACCGGTGATAAGCCAAACTACCTCGGCATGCCGACTGCTGCCTACGAGGTTGGCGACATCTTAATCGACAAGGCCGGAACCATTACCTGTAAAGACAGCGACAAGCTGGAGTGCTTGATCCACAACCTTATTGCTGACGGCTTCACCCCGGAGGATACCGAAGAAGGCAAAACCCCTGATGAAGAAACAATCGCCGAGGAACCTGCTGAGGCTACTGGCCTTACAGTCAGCCTTCCGCTTGATAAGGCATCGGTAGGAAACCTCACTAACCTCCTCACCGCCAAAGGCAGCCTCATAAAAAAGGCGCTCGGCATTGACGATGTCAGGATCGAGGTAACCGAGGACAAGATAACATTTCCTTGGTTTCAGACAATGCCCGAACCGGACGAGGTCAAAGCCTACACCCATTTCATTGTGGCGCTTTGCAAGCTGAGCAAAGATCAGAAACGTGTCAGCAGCTCCGAAAAGGAAGTCGACAATGAGAAGTACGCATTCCGATGCTTTCTCCTGAGACTGGGCTTCATCGGAAGCGACTGCAAAGATGAACGCAAGATTCTGCTCCGCAACCTTTCCGGCAACTCAAGCTGGAAAAACGGCGCACCGGACAAGGAGGTAGAAGCATGCGAATGATAACATCTACAGAGCTTAATACCCTTCGCTCTCGCTACCCTATAGGCACCCGCGTCGAACTTCTCCAGATGGACGATGTGCAGGCGCCACCTATCGGCACCAAAGGAACCGTAACAGGCATTGATGATACCGGCTCTCTTCTTGTGAACTGGGATAACGGCTCCGGCCTGAATGTAATCTACGGCATTGACCGTGTAAGAAAGGCGGCGGACTGATATGGATGAAAAGATAAAAGAGCAAATCCTCGCAATCCGGGACACCGGCCTTACTAACATGTTTGATGTCAACGCTGTCCAGCGCCTCGCCTATGAGCGTGACTTCTACGAGCTGGTTCTTTACCTTGAGGATCACCGTAAAGAATATGTACAGTTCATTCTGACCGGCAAGGAGGGATAAGCATGTGGAGTGAAGGAACCATCGGAATCCCGGACAGCAAAGATAAAAACAAGTACACGGTCTGCCACTACTGGGTAAAGCACTACGAAGAACCCAGCGAGGTCTACGGCCTGAATGGCGGCAAGATCAGCAAACTCACAATCAAAATCAAAGGAACTGTAGCGGCAAACTACGACAGAGGATGGGACATCGAACCCACCTGCAAGGAAGCGGAGCTGGCGCTTTGCATCCTGCTTGATAAATACAATTAAGAAAACCTGAGAATGAATATTCCGGGAGTCAGAGCCATATGGCTCTTTCTCTCGTACTGATAAAGATTTTATAAGATCGCTTCGGCGGTCTTTTATTTTGCAGAAAGGAGCTGGCCGGTATGCCAATGCGAAAACTGAAAAACTATAAGCCGACCCGCTTCATGGCAGAGTCTTCCCACTACAGCAAAGAGATGGCCGACTTCGCGGTCATGTTCATCGAACAGCTCTGCCACACCAAAGGCACGTGGGCAGGGAAGCCCTTCGAGCTGATTGACTGGCAAGAAAGGATCATACGAGACCTTTTCGGTGTATTGAAGCCGAACGGATACAGACAGTTCAACACGGCCTATATCGAGATACCAAAGAAAATGGGAAAGTCCGAGCTTGCAGCGGCAGTTGCCCTGCTACTCTGCTGTGGTGACGGAGAAGAACGAGCTGAAGTATATGGCTGCGCCGCTGACCGTCAGCAAGCCACTATCGTTTTTGACGTAGCTGCAGATATGGTGAGGATGTGTCCAGCGCTGAACCGGCGCGTGAAGATACTGGCCTCACAGAAGCGGATCATCTATGAACCGACAAACAGCTTTTATCAGGTGCTGTCTGCTGAAGCATACAGTAAACACGGCTTCAACATCCACGGCGTTGTCTTTGATGAGCTGCACACTCAGCCGAACCGGAAGCTCTTTGATGTTATGACCAAGGGCTCCGGTGATGCCAGAATGCAGCCGCTATATTTCCTTATAACGACTGCCGGAACAGATACCAATAGCATCTGCTATGAAACACACCAGAAAGCGAAGGATATTCTGGAAGGCCGCAAAATAGACCCTACCTTCTATCCGGTTATCTATGGTGCAGAAGAATCTGACGACTGGACTGATCCGGAAGTATGGAAAAAGGCAAACCCCTCACTCGGTATCACGGTCGGCATCGACAAAGTTGAAGCCGCCTGTGAATCTGCAAAACAGAATCCCGGCGAGGAGAATTCTTTCAGACAGCTCCGCCTCAATCAATGGGTAAAACAAGCTGTCCGCTGGATGCCAATGGATAAATGGGACGCATGCGCATTCCCGGTATCAGAGAAAGCTCTGGAAGGCCGCGTCTGCTACGGCGGACTTGACCTGTCATCCACTACAGATATCACGGCCTTCGTGCTGGTCTTCCCTCCGGAAGATGAACACGATAAATATTCTGTGCTTACATATTTCTGGGTGCCTAAAGATACGCTCGACCTGCGTGTAAAGCGAGACCACGTTCCTTATGACGTATGGGAGAAACAAGGCTATCTGCTAACCACAGAAGGAAATGTCATTCACTACGGATATATAGAAAAGTTCATCGAGGATCTTGGCGAAAGGTTCAATATCCGTGAGATTGCTTTTGACCGCTGGGGAGCTGTGCAGATGGTTCAGAACTTGGAGGGAATGGGCTTCACTGTCGTTCCTTTCGGTCAGGGCTTTAAAGATATGAGTCCGCCTACCAAAGAGCTGATGAAGCTGACTCTTGAAAAGCGAATCGCTCATGGCGGACATCCGGCTCTTCGATGGATGATGGACAACATCTTCATTCGTACTGATCCTGCCGGAAATATAAAAGCAGATAAAGAAAAATCGACGGAGAAAATCGATGGTGCCATTGCAACCATTATGGCACTTGATCGAGCAATCCGATGCGGCAACGACAACGGTGCTTCTGTATATGACAACAGAGGCATCCTTTTTATTTGAAAGGACGGTGATTCCAGATGAGTATATTTTCAGGACTATTCAAATCAAGAGATAAGCCCAAGGACTCGACCTCAGGCAGCGCATACCGCTTCTTCTTCGGCGGGACAACGTCCGGAAAAGCTGTAACCGAGCGAAGCGCCATGCAGATGACAGCCGTTTACTCCTGCGTCAGGATTCTATCCGAAGCCATAGCAGGACTGCCTATACATCTGTATAAATATGGCGAGAACGGAAGCAAGGTAAAGGCTACAGACCACCCACTCTATTTCCTGCTGCACGATGAGCCAAACCCTGAGATGACATCTTTTGTCTTCAGGGAAACGCTAATGACGCACCTGCTCCTGTGGGGAAATGCCTACGCGCAGATCATAAGAAATGGTAAAGGCGAAGTTGTAGCTCTCTACCCGCTCATGCCAAACCGAATGACGGTCGACCGTGATGCTGATGGCCACCTCTACTACGAATACCAGACCTCGCAGGATGAAGCACGCACGATGGAAGGAAGTCGTGTCAGGCTCTCTCCCCATGACGTTCTTCATATTCCCGGTCTTGGCTTTGATGGCCTTGTCGGATACAGCCCGATTGCAATGGCAAAGAACTCCATCGGCATGGCGATTGCCTGTGAGGAATATGGCGCTAAGTTTTTTGCTAACGGTGCGACACCCGGCGGTATCTTAGAGCATCCCGGTGTGGTGAAAGATCCTGAACGAGTCAGGGAAAGCTGGAACTCAGCCTTCGGAGGAAGTGCCAACTCAAACAAGGTGGCTGTCCTTGAAGAAGGTATGAAATATACGCCTATCTCCATTTCACCGGAACAGGCGCAATTCCTTGAGACCAGAAAGTTTCAGGTTGATGAGATCGCGAGGATATTTCGTATCCCTCCGCATATGATCGGAGATCTGGAAAAATCCAGCTTCTCAAATATAGAACAGCAGTCACTGGAGTTCGTGAAATACACTCTCGACCCGTGGGTATGCCGGTGGGAACAGTCCATGCAGCGAGCCCTGCTCACTGTTGATGAAAAGAAGGAATACTTCTTTAAGTTCAATGTGGACGGCCTGCTTCGAGGAGATTATCAAAGCCGCATGAACGGATATGCGACCGGACGTCAGAACGGCTGGATGAGCGCTAACGATATCAGGGAGCTTGAAAACCTTGACCGTATCCCGGCAGAGGAAGGTGGCGACCTGTATCTCATAAATGGCAATATGACAAAGCTTGCGGATGCAGGCATTTTTGCAGCTTCCGCGCCAGCACAGGAGGAGCCTGATGAAACACAAGAAGAACAAGAGCCGGAACAGTCACAGCAAAGTGACCGCACCCGGCGAAAACGTAAGGAGGCACTATGACCAGAAAGTTTTGGAACTGGGTGCGAAACGAGGAACCGGACAGCTTCGGCAGCGACCGTACACTATACCTCGACGGGGAAATTTCCGATGAGACATGGTTCGGTGACGAAGTAACACCCCAATTATTCAAAGATGAATTAAGTGCTGGAGATGGGAACATCACCCTCTGGATCAATAGTCCGGGCGGTGATGTTTTTGCTGCTGCACAGATTTACAACATGCTGATGGATTACCCGCATGACGTAACGGTCAAGATCGATGCTCTTGCTGCTTCGGCAGCATCGGTTATTGCTATGGCCGGTACCAAGGTCTGCATGAGTCCTGTGGCCATGATGATGATCCACAATCCCGCAACCATCGCTACCGGCGATACCGAGGAAATGCAGAAAGCCATCGACATGTTAAACGAAGTCAAGGAATCCATCATGAATGCCTATGAAATCAAATCAAGGCTCTCTCGCCATAAGATTTCACAGCTGATGGATGCCGAGACATGGATGAACGCCAAAGAGGCCGTAAAGCTCGGCTTTGCCGACGAGATTCTTTTCGCAGATGGTGAAAAGCCGCTGCCGGACACTGAGCCTGAGACGGAGATGCTTTTCTCCCGCAAGGCCGTAACTGATTCACTGCTATCCCGACTGATTCCTAAAAAACAGCCGGAAGCAAATAAACACATGGTACCTGTTACCGATCTTGAGAAGCGCCTCTCGCTTCTCTCACATTAAGGAGGATTTTTACTATGAGCAAAATTTTAGATCTTATGGACAAGAGAGCGAAGGCTTGGGACGCAGCTAAGAAGTTCCTTGATACTCACTCTGAAAACGGCGGTATGGTTTCCGCTGAAGATGCAGCAACCTACGAAAAGATGGAAAAGGAAGTCACCGATCTCACTAAGGATATCGAGCGCCTGCAGAGACAGGATGAGATTGAAAAGATGATGAACCAGCCCACTTCCGCTCCTATCACCAACATGCCGGGCAAGACCGGTGACGCTGATGAAGATAAGCCCGGCAGAGCATCTGCGGCTTACAAGAAGGCATTCTGGGACAACATTCGTCATCCCGGCAATCCGGTTATTCGTAATGTTCTGGAGGAAGGTACTGACGGTAACGGCGGATACCTTGTTCCTACGGAGTTTGAGCACACCCTTGTACGCGCCCTTGATGAGAACAATATCATGCGTACCATCGGCTGCAAGGTAATCACAACTCAGAATGAGCGCAAGATTCCTGTGGCAAACGGCCATACGCAGGCAACATGGACTGCTGAGAACGGTGCCTATACCGAAAGCAATCCTACCTTCAGCCAGACCAGCATCGATGCCTTCAAGCTTACTGACCTTATCAAGGTTTCTGACGAGCTCCTTGCTGACAGCTTCTTCGATATTGAAGGATATATCTCCGAGGAATTCGGACGTGCTTTCGGTGAGGCTGAGGAAGATGCATTCATCAACGGTGCCATTCAGTCTGGCGCAACCGCTATTGACAGACCTACCGGTCTTTTCATCGCGGCAAATGCAGGTGGCGCTCCTTCCGGATTAACTGCTGCTTCTGCTACTGCAGTCACAGCCGATGAGCTGGTAAGCCTTGTATATTCCCTCAAGGCTCCGTACAGAAGCAAGGCAAAGTTCCTCATGAACGATGCAACTGTAGCGGCCATCAGAAAGCTCAAGGATAACAACGGTGCATATATGTGGCAGCCTTCTCTGACTGCCGGTGAGCCTGACAGACTTCTCGGCTTCCCGCTCTTCACTTCTCCGAAGGTTCCTACAATGGCCTCTGGTGCAAGAGCCATCGCATTTGGCGACTTCTCCTGCTACTGGATCGCCGACAGAGCCGGACGCACTATCAAGCGTCTCAACGAGCTTTATGCTACCAACGGTCAGGTCGGCTTCACTTGTACAGAGCGTGTCGACGGCAAGCTCATCCTTGCAGAAGGCATCAAGATCCTCGATATGAAGACAACTTCAGGTTCCTGATAGATGGGAGGTGAATGACCGTGGCATTGATTTCAACTGATGATGCAAAAGCTTATCTTCGTGTGGATTCGGCGGATGAGGATGCCACGGTCGGTATCCTCTTATCCTCCGCCATACGGCTATGCATTGATGTAGCAAGACTCACCGATGACCAGTGGGCTGTGATTGATTCAGACGAGACTTCTTCTGACGATTACACCGAGGCAGAGCTTACGGCTATACGCGAGACGATGAAGGTTGCGATCCTTTATACCTGTGCTTATCTATTTGAGCACCGCGAGGAAGCTGACCATCATGCTCTCACCATTACACTGCGCTCTCTTTTATTTGCAATACGGGAAGGAGCGTTTTCATGAACATAGCAGCTATGAGAGTCCGGGTGAAATTTCAGGTCAATGCAGTCACTGTAGACAGATACGGAAATCACAAAAACGGCTGGGCAGATTACTTCTCCTGCTGGGCAACCGTAGGTACAAGCTCCGGTTCAGAGTCTGAAGGAGTAGTTATTAATCCGGAGGAGTCACTGGACTTTACCTGCCGCTACTGTTCAGAACTTTCCGCTGTGGAGTCCACAAAATATCGGATTATTGCAGAAGGCAAAACCTACAACATCACCTATGTCAATCCGATGGGCTACAAACATAACAGCCTGAAATTTAACTGCAAGCTGGAGAAAAACACATGAGCAGAAATATACCAATCGACGAAATGAGCGATGCCATTATGGAAGAACTCGAAAAATACGCAGGACTCGCTTCTGATGATTTAAAAGCTGCTGTCAAAGGAACTGCTGCTTCTGTCCGCAAGGATATACAGGCCGGTGCTCCCGTAGATACCGGAAAGTACAAAAAAAGCTGGTCTGTCAAAAACGTCCACGAGGATTCGGAAAGCATCGATCTGGTGGTGCATTCAAAAAACCGTTATCAGCTGGCACACCTTCTGGAGCATGGTCATGTGAAGCGTGGTGGAGGCAGAGTCCCGGCTCAGCCTCACATCGCAGCAGCTGAAGAACGCGGCAATGAAAAGCTGGTCGATACCATCAAGCAGAAACTGGGAGGTGGATCATGACATACGACGAAGTTATCACCATGTTAGAGGAAGCCGGTCTCCCACTTGCCTACGACCATTTTGCCGAAGGCGAGTCCCCGGAGCCGCCCTTCCTCGTTTTCTTATATCCGGGCACGGACAACATGTTCGCGGACGATACCGTGTATCAAAAGATTGATGAACTAAACATCGAGCTCTACACGGACGCAAAAGACCCGGAAACTGAAGTTCAAATCGAGAACATCTTAATCGCTCACGCCTTGCCCTACGAGAAATCGGAGGTCTGGATCGAGTCAGAAAAGATGTACGAGGTTCTATATCAAACACAGATTATAGGAGGTTAAAACTTATGCCTAACACAAGCAACAAGGTCAAATTCGGCCTTAAAAACTGCTATTACGCAATTGCCACGTTGGCAGCGGACGGCACCGTCACATACGGCACTCCCGTTGCTATGCCCGGCGCAGTATCTCTCTCGCTGGATGCAGAGGGTGACAACGACCCGTTCTATGCGGATGACTCCGTATACTACATGGTTTCTAACAACAACGGCTATTCCGGCGACTTCGAGCTGGCGCTGATTCCGGAGAGTTTTCTTACGGATGTCATGCATGAAACCGAGGATGCCAACGGTGTCATAGTGGAAAACAAGGATGTTGAGCCAGAGCATTTTGCTCTCCTCTTTGAGTTCTCCGGCGACCAGAGGAAGATCCGTCATTGCATGTATTACTGCAGTGCAACTCGTCCTTCCGTCACTGGCAGCACCAAAGAGGATTCTACAGAGGTGCAGACCGAGACTCTGTCACTTACTGTTTCTCCGCTTCCTTCCGGCATCGTGAAGGTCAAGACCGGCACCAATACCACAGACGAGGTTTACAACGGCTGGTACAGCGCAGTTTATGAACCGAGCGCTGCTGCAACCGGCGGAGGCTCCGGAAGTGGCACTGGCACTAACGAATAAGGAGGCGCGATATGGCAGTTACTAAAACCATCGAGGTTGACGGCAAAGAGGTACAGTTTCGTGCCTCCGCCGCTATTCCTCGTCTTTACAGGAATAAATTTCACAGGGACATCTATAAGGATTTAAACGATCTACAGAAAGGTATCGACGAGAGCGATGCTGAAAGCTCTAATCTTGATACCTTTTCTCTTGAGCTCTTCGAGAATATCGCTTGGCTCATGGCAAAGCACCAGAATCCGGATGTTCCGGATACTCCGGAAGAATGGCTTGACCAGTTCAATACTTTCTCGATTTATGAGATCCTCCCGCAGATCATTGAGCTCTGGGGACTGAACGTGGAACAGCAGGTTGCTTCTAAAAAAAACATCACAGCACAGAGCGGGAAATGACAACCCCGCTCTTTTTACTCCGGTGCGTGCAGATCGGGCTATCTATCTCGGAGCTTGATCTGCTCACCATCGGAACCGTCAATGACATGTACGCAGAAATGAGTAATGATGACTATCCATATGCCCAGACGGCATCTCAGGTGGACATGGATCGATTTTAACAGGAAGGAGGTCGCAGCATGGCTGACAGGATTAAAGGCATAACAGTGGAAATCGGCGGTGATACGACCGGCCTTTCCAAAGCCCTCTCCGGTGTAAACAAAGAAATCAAAAATACCCAGTCTCAGCTTAAGGACGTAAATAAGCTTCTGAAGCTCGACCCGACGAATACCACCCTGCTTGAACAGAAACAGAAACTTTTGCAGCAGGCTGTTTCCGAAACAAAGGAGAAGCTCACACAGCTAAAGTCTGTTCAAGACCAGATGGATGAGGGACTGAAAAATGGATCCGTCACACAGCAGCAATATGATGCATGGCAGCGAGAGATCATAGAGACAGAAAACGAACTCAAAAACCTCGAACAGCAATGTAAGACAACCGATACTTCCATCTCTGCCACTCTCACCGCTACCGGAACAAAGCTGCAGGAGGTCGGAGGTAAGATATCTGATGTCGGCACAGGCCTCTCTACTCATGTTACGGCTCCTATTGTAGCCCTTGGCGCGGCTTCTCTTGCCGCCTTTAATGAGGTGGATTCAGGCCTTGATATCGTGGAGCAAAAAACCGGTGCAACAGGTGAAGCTCTGGAAGAAATGAACCAGATTGTCAAAGACCTCGCCACAGAGATCCCGACTGATTTTGAGACTGCCGGAGCTGCTGTCGGCGAGGTCAACACCCGCTTCGGCCTTACCGGGCAGGCGCTGGATGATCTGTCTGCGAAGTTTATAAAGTTTGCACAGCTTAACGATACCGACGTCAGCACATCCGTTGACAATGTCTCTTCTGTGATGAATGCCTTCGGCATGGATGCATCCAAGGCAGACTCACTTCTGGATGCCTTGAACGCAACCGGACAGGCCACCGGCATCGATATGGACACCCTTGCAAATACGCTGTCATCGAATGCGGTGCAGCTTAAGGAAATGGGACTGACAGCCCAGCAGGCAGCTGGATTTATGGGCATGGTAGAAATGTCCGGCCTTGATACTTCTGCTGCCATGATGGGTCTAAAAACTGCCATGAAGAATGCCACTGCTGACGGCAAAACACTGGATCAGGCTCTTGCTGATTTCTCTGCAACTATGCAAGGCAACGGCTCAGAGACAGAAAAGTTACAGGCCGCCTATGACCTATTTGGAAGCAAGGCTGGAGCATCTATCTATAATGCAGTGCAGACCGGAAAGCTGAACCTCGAAGACCTGTCCGGTTCGCTTTCTAATTTTGAAGGAAGTGTAGAGAATACCTTCAACGAAACCCTCGACCCAATAGACCAGTTTCAGATGACCATGAACTCTCTGAAAGAAACCGGTGCCGAGGTCGGCAATTCCCTGATGACGGTGCTCACACCTGTCCTCAAACAAATCTCAGAGAAACTGAAATCTCTCGCTGAGTGGTGGAATAATCTCGGAGAGCCAATGCAGCAGATGATCATCAAGATTGCGATGGTAGCCGCTGCAATCGGGCCACTTCTTGTTGTGGTCGGAAAGATTGTATCGTCCGTCGGGACGGTCATGACGATCATTCCTAAGGTATCCACAGCAATTACTACCGTAAAAGGCGCGATGGCCGGGCTCAATGCCACAATGGCTGCAAACCCGATAGGACTTGTAATTGCAGCGATTACTGCGCTGGTGGCTGCCTTCATCTATCTATGGAAGACGAATGAGGACTTCCGAAATAAGGTCACAGCCATCTGGAACGGGATCGTAGAGAAGTTTCAGGCTTTCACGCAGGGCATTGTCGATAAGCTCAATGAACTGGGCTTCAATTTCAAGGATATCGGCGAGGTTATAAAAGCTGTATGGGATGGTCTGTGTTCTGTCCTCGCTCCGATGTTTGAAGGCGTATTCCAGAATATAGCAAACATCCTGTCCTATGCGATGGATCTCATCTTAAATATCGTGGATGTCTTTGTCGGCATCTTCACGGGCGACTGGGATCAGGCGCTCTCCGGCATCAAGGGTATATTTACTTCCACGTGGGACTTCATCGTCAATACGCTGTCGAATATCCTGACGACCCTTGGCAATGTAGTGAATGTGTTCCTTGGATGGTTTGGAACCTCATGGCAGGAAATCTGGCAAGGTATCAAGGACTTCTTCGTGAATATCTGGAACGGCATCGTGAGCTTCTTCACCGGGATCGTTACAGGCATTCAGAATACGGTCACCACCGTTTTTACAGCCATCTCCACGTTCTTCACGAACATCTGGAATGGTATAAAAACCTTCTTCGAGACGATCCTGACAGGGATACAGACCGCAGTTACAACATATTTCAATGCATGTAAGACAGTCATCACAACCGTTCTGACAGCGATCCAGACCGTAGTGACAACAGTATGGAACGCCATAAAGACAGCAATCACTACTGTGGTAAATGCTATCAAAACAGCCATCACCACGGCTTGGAATGCAATAAAGACGACAACCTCCACCGTGTTCAATGCGATTAAAACCACTGTTTCAACCGTCTGGAATGGAATTAAATCGGCTGTGATGAATGTGGTGAACACCATGAAGTCTGGAATAAGCTCCGGCTTCAATGCGATAAAGAGCACCGTTTCAAATATCGTAAACGGCATAAAGAGCACGATTTCCAATGTGTTCAACGGTATCTGGAGCTTTGTCTCCGGCATCGTAAATAAGCTGAAAAGCGTATTCAACTTCAGCTGGAGTCTGCCGAAGATCAAGCTGCCGCACTTCTCTATCACTGGCAGCTTCTCTTTAAACCCGCCATCCATACCGCACTTTTCTGTTGACTGGTATAAGAAGGCGATGTCGGGAGGCATGATCCTAAAGGATGCTACCATCTTTGGTCAGAGCGGCGGCACGCTTCTTGGCGGAGGTGAAGCCGGTGATGAAGCTGTGGTCGGTGTTTCGTCCCTGCGCTCTATGATTCAGGACGCGGTAAGCAATGCAACAATGACGCTTTCCGGCGATCAGCCGCTTATCAATATCGAGGAAATGAGTGTGCGGAGCGATGACGATATACGTAAGATTTCTCAGCAACTCAACACCCTGCTGACGGCAGGCCGCAGAGCGAAAGGACTGGTGTGATATGGGATTTTCATTCAACGGAACAACCTCCCAGTCTATGGGGCTCGCAACACGAATCACAAACGAATACCGGATGCCTGATCTGAGAAACAATACCGTTACCATGCCCGGACGACATGGCGTGTTTGATTTCGGAGAAACAGTATCCGAGCGAAAGATTGTAATCTCCTGCTTTATCCCGCCGGGTGAAACGGATACGCAATTTCTCGCAAAGAAAGATGACATCATTGAATGGCTGAATCCGGACAATGGTCTCTGCCAGCTCATTCTGGATAATGAACCGGGACGAGCTTATCAGGCAAGACTTACGTCCGGATTTTCTTTTGATAAAGCTGTGCGCAATTCCTGCACCTTCGAGCTCGAATTTTTCTGTCCCGATCCTCATGGCTATGCCACTTCGGACGAGACATTTGATTTTGCACAAACAGGAACCTTCACAGCTACCCGCTCCCTTGGAAATATCGAATCCTACCCGATCTACTCGCTTCAGGGCATCATCCCTTCAGGTACGGATTCTTATATTTCCATAACAACAAATGACAGCGAGCTTCGCATTATCGGCAGCCTTGCCTCCGGTGAAACGCTTATCATCGACTCATCACTAATGACGGCGAAGGTTGTGGACGGAAACGGTGACACTCTCCGAAATGGCCTGCCACTGCTGTCAGAGCTCAATTTTCCGGTTCTTGATACCGGTGATAACACCGTCGTGATTGCAGCGGTCGGAACCAATACAACATTTACTGAGCTGAACATTCAGGCCAGAAGCCGATGGAGGTGATTTTTCATGGCGTTAAAACACATATTGAATACGCAGGACGCCTTCACCGGTGAGTTTCCGAAAGCACTCGCTCCGGACGGCCTCTGGCGCTTTAATGAAGCGGAGCCTGATGCAGATGATTATCTTGCGGATTCCTCCGGAAAAGATAGAAAAGCATATATCCATAACTGGAGCGGAACAACTGCTTCGATGAAGACCGGCAATTTCGGTCGGTATTTTCAGATGAACATAAGCAACCCCTCATCTGAGAAAACCTACCTGAAGGTTGCGAACGACGGCACTATCTTTTCCAATATCGGCGAGACCATTGTGGTCGGCGGATGGATGAAACCGACGACATACTCAGTCGGAAACACCTACTGTCCAATCCTGAACACCCGCTATGGCTCAGGACAGCCTATTTTCTATCTGTCACTTATTCGCGGGAAGCCGAGAATCATGCTATACAATTCCTCCGGCTCACTGATTCTCGATACATCGGTAACGCCATCGTTCTCTCTGCAGAACGGCTACTGGTATTTTATTGCCTGCGTGATCAGGCCAACAGCAAAGACCGCGCAGTATGTTCTGGGTGATAAAAGCTCCGGTACCGTGTGGAAGTCGAGTGTTCTTACCTTTACGGGAGACCTGAACCGTTCCTGCGTGGCTGACCTGATCTGGGGAATGCATGCAGACTCCTACTGGTATGCAGGTGGCTTTGACGACTGGTTCCTTGACTGCGATTCCTCACTTACAGCAGATGACCTTTCGGATTATTTTCTGGAATCGCTGTCAGCGAACGGTGCTGATTCGAGCTCAGATGTGGACGCTTTAACTATCGCTGATGCCGTCACCTTAAAGGCTACGGATTCAGTATATCCTTCAAGCGGCCAGCTTATAACAGCTGCAAGGGAATGCAGTCTTACAGGTAACGGCAGAGTTTCAATAAAGGCAGAGTATTCTCCGGGAGAGACCTCCATTTCGCTGGTAGAAACAGCAACCTCTGATGATCTCTCGGCTTGGACGCAGTGGCAGGCAGTAGGCACAAACGGTGAGCTTCAGTCTCCTTCAAAGAACTACATCAAATATCGTATAACCCTTGCCACTACAAATACGGCAAGAACTCCGAAGCTTACCTCTATCAGCCTTTTTGACAATCCGCGCCCGCTATACAGCAAACTCGGCTATGCAAGACCGGTCATCCTTGATTCTGATGGGAATGCAGAAGCAGTTCTTGATAATGCCTATGACATTATCGTAACCAGCGAGATCAACGGCGTGGATGAGCTGGAGTTTAAGCTCCCGTTCCAAGACAGCAAACGATCCTACGTCGATAATGAAAAAACTGTACGTATAGTAAATGACACCTACCGTATCCGTACCATTACCGATGACAAAGAAGAAAGCGGCAAAGCCATCACAACCGTCTATGCGGAAGCAGCCTTCTATGACCTTGCTTACTCCGTAAAAAAGGATGCAATTTCCTTTAACGCGGATACTGCTGATGTTCCGATGGCCTATGCCCTTCAAGATACTGACTGGGATGTGGGAACGGTCAATGTTTCCACAAAGCGTACATGGACTTGTTCTGAAAAGAACGCTCTGGCGATCCTAAGAGCAGTACAGGACATTCACGGCGGCGACCTTATATTTGATAACGCCAACAAGATCGTAAAGCTGCTGACCTTCAGTGGCGAGGATTCCGGTGTACTGTTCTGCTATAAGAAGAACATGAAATCCATACAGCGAGTCATTGATACAACGAGCCTTATTACAAGGTTGTATGCATACGGCAAGGACGGTATGACCTTTGCCTCTATCAATGGCGGCAACGAATATGTGCAGGACACCACTTACACTTCAGAGATCCGCATATCGACCTTGGACTGCTCCAGTTTTACCAATCCATATCAGATGCTGGAATACGCCAATATGCGCCTTGCGGATTATGCCTCTCCACGTATCTCTTATGTGCTGAAAGCTATGGACTTATCTGTTCTGACAGGATATGAACATGAAACTTGGGAACTCGGCGATACCGTGACGGTAAAAGATGATGACCTGAACCTGTCGGTAAAGACCAGAATCGTCCGAAGGGAATATAACCTGCAGGAGCCTTGGAACACGGTGCTGGAGCTTTCTACCACACTCCGGGAGCTGGGTGATTCCTCCTCCCGCTGGGACAGCGCAGCCGACACACTGGAGTCCGCTGATCTGGTGGATAGTCAGGAAATGAAGGATCTGGTGCCCTTTAATCATCTGCGCAATTCCAGAGCAGACTCCGGCCTAAGCTACTGGCAAAGCTCCGGCTTTTCCGTAGATGCAGACAATGGCGTCTCCGGCACGGCTTCCTTCAAATGCGAAGGTGCACTCAACACAACCAAGAGCCTATCGCAAACCATAATGCCTGCAAACAGGGAAAGCTATACCTTCTCGGCGCAGATTGCTTCTGAGAACCTTGTCAAAGGCAGCTCCGGGCAGGTCGGCATTGAGGTAACCTTCGAGTACGAAGACGGAACAACAGAAACAAGATTTATAGACCTGATCTGAAGGAGGGATTTCTATGGCTTCATTTACACACGTGGCACAGGATGTCTCTCCTCAATATGGCCGCGTAACCAAAATTACGATCAGGGTATGCGTAACCGACTGCACAGGCACCGTATATATCACAGACATGCTTTTGCAGGGCGGTTCCATCGCTACCGGCTGGGTAGGTCATGTTTCAGAAATAAAGTGGACGGAGGATGGATAAATGCCTGAGTTTACACGCTTTACAGAGACAATAACAAAGAAACAGGATAAGCGCGTCGTAAACATCACGGTAAAGCCTACCGTCACAGACTGCACCGGAACACTCTGGTTCACAGACCTGATGCTGCAGGAAGGCGATAAAGTAACCGGCTTCGTCATCAACACCGAAACTCTTCTGGAAAAATACACTGGCGATGACGCCATACCCGCAAAGCGCTTTTATAACGGCATCGTCCGTTCTTCGGCGACCTGTATCATCTTCAATCTCGGATCAACCGCTGCCGGGCTCGATTATAAGATTTTTCCGGTACAGTCAATGGCCGCCGGGAGCATTTCCCTTGCGCTTGGAGCCGGAGGCCATAAGGCAGTTTTTAATGCTGCTGCAAATGCCGGTGATGAGTTTGACCTCTTTGCGACAACCCGCGAGTGCCTTAAAAATAATGCACCGACGGATAAGAGCGGCTTCTACCAGTACTCTGCTGCCTGTGACAGTAAGCACCCGATCACGGTCGCAGATAAAAAGTCAGCAAGGATATATGTGGAGTTTCAGGAGATGCAGGATGGGAGTGATCTGATATGAGCAGAGATTATTTAAAAGGACACAGGTGCATGGTATGGACATTCATGGGAAATGCCCGTATGTATTCTGCCCTTGCCGCATATGGTGACAGGCTCTCTCAGGTCGGCCTGTTTTCCTTCAAAGTCCGTGCGACCGGAGAAATCTATGAAACAGGCGTATCTATTTCAAACATGATGACCTATATCAATCAGTGGCCTCACATCAAATGGCTGCTGACGATATCCAACGATGGTACAAACAGCATCTTTAAAGCCCTGCGCGACAACACCGATGGTGCTCAAGATACTTTTCTCACCGAGATTATCCGCATCATGGAAAAATACCCGTGGTGCGATGGCATCGACATTGACCTTGAGAAAGGCGATGGATATTCTACTCACGCGGCCTCTACGGCCATGTTTCGGAATATCTATAACACTGTAAAATCCTACGACAGATCTAAGCTCATGAATATCTGCCTGCCGGGCATAAATGCTATTAATGGTTCTGTCGGCGGCGAAAACTGGTGCGTATACGGAGACCTTAATGCTTACTGCGACACAGCTGCCATCATGAGCTACGGCATGGCGTGGGCGGGCTCTGCTCCCGGTGCTGTCTCACCAAGGGACTGGCTGGAAGGCATATATGACTACGCAGTCACCGTCATGACGCCTAAGAAGATTTTCTTCGGTCTTCCGGCTTATGGCTGGAACTGGCAAATATACGACACTCCAGCAAATCTCGGTAAGACCTATCGCGGCACATCCAATACCTACTACGCGGCAAAAAACTGGATGACCGGACAGTATAATTTCACAGACGACGCTCCGCCGCAGCCCTTCATCCCTATTCTCGCTTACTGGGATGACTACGATATGGTACCTTGGGCGCTGCCGCAGGTTTACGACTTCATGGAAGGCAGAGATGCAACGAGCTACGAATATCCGCTGATGAACGGCACTTATAACCGAAGGCACTATCTCACGGCATATTCCAAAGAGCAGCACACAGAGTTCGGAACCATATATGTGGATGCCGACGGTACGACAAGCACCTACTCCGGCATTGTTTCCTTTGAAAACGGTGTGGCTACCCTCGGTGATGAAGGCTCAGCTACATATACCTTCACGGTATCATCCGCCGGAACATACGATATAGCGATCCGCCTTTGCTATCCCTTCTGGGACAAGAACGGCATCTATGTATCGATTGACGGAAGCACCTCTCATTTCACGGAAAGCAGGCTCTGGTGGCCATATTGGCGCAGCACTTTCTGGACAACGCTTGCCAACAATATCTCGCTGTCAGCCGGAACACATACGATCAAGATTTCCGTGGATATCAAAGGAGTGCAATTCTATGGCTACCGGGTATGCAGCAGCTTCTCGGAAGCACCATCCGCAGGAACGGCCACATTCACCTTGTCTCCGCGACACTTTATCGATGTAGACGGCAATCAGTGTCAGCCGGACAGAGCTTTTAAACTAACCTGCGAAATGCTGAGAAGAAAGCCTGATTCCGCGCTCATTTGGTATGAGGATTTCCGGGATTATGGCGTGCTCCAGACAAACTACTGGACGACGCTTTCCGGCTCTTGGACGGTCTGGCGGGAGGATGAATATTCCGAAAGCCGCGTCTACTCACAGCTGGACGGCTCCGGAAATCTGGCATGGCAATATGACGGTTTCTCCGATGTCCACCTGCGGGCAAGGCTTGCTTTTCCTTCGAACGGAAGCGGCAAAGCAGGAATCTTCTGCGGTGACCTGTTCTGCTGCCTGAATTATGACTCTCAAGCCGTAGAGCTTTATAACGGCTCTACACTTCTTGGAAGTTACAGTCAGACGATTGAGAGAACACCTTCTGCAGATTTACGCAGTAATCCATCTATGTACACCATAGAAATGCGTATCCGTGGAAACAAAGTCAGAGTTTACTCCGGCTCCTCATATACGCTCCGTTTCACAGTAACGGTCAGCGGCTTCTCCGGAGGCTATGCAGGATATCGATCAGATCATCGGACGGTCTGTGAGCTGCTCCGCATGGGTGACGCATGGACATACGAGCCTTATGAGCGCTTTGATGTAACCTTTCCGGACGGCACTACCACACAGTATGGCAGGATCAGCCGCAGCAACGTTACATGGAACTCAGAGTTTCAGGTGTTTACCGTAACTTCAGATATAGAGGAAAGTGCAACACGTAGTGAGAGCATCTCGCTGGATTATGAATTCTATCATTCCCACGATCTTGCTCTAACCTGCGGCAATGACTACACGGTGACCGTCACGCCAAAGGATATCAATATCTGGATTGCCAGACTGTTCCTTGGCGACGCGGACGGCTTCTCCATCCTCTACTATCAGGACGTGGACTCACTCATTTACTGGGCGAATGAAGCGGCCTATCGCTGGGGAGTGAGAGGCTTTGCTATGTGGTCTCTTGGGCAGGAGGATATGCGTCTCTGGGAGGCACTGCCAAAACAGATATAAATTCATATATAGATACAGTTCTTAAGGCTGTCTGCATAATGCAGGCGGCTTTTATTTTTGCACAAAGGAGGGATTTTCTCATGAAAGAATTCTGGAACACCATTCAAATCGTATTTGCTGCTATCGGCGGATGGCTCGGCTACTTTCTCGGAGGCTGTGACGGGCTCCTGATAGCCCTGATCATTTTTGTAGTCTGCGATTACATCACCGGCGTCATGTGCGCCATCTCAGACAAGAAGCTATCCAGCGAGGTCGGCTTTAAAGGCATCTGTCGCAAAGTGCTGATTTTCCTGCTGGTCGGCATCGGAAATGTTATCGACGTGCAGGTACTTGGGCATCCGGGAGTGCTCCGTACCGCGATTATCTTTTTCTATCTGTCAAATGAAGGCCTGTCGCTGACGGAGAACGCAGCACATCTCGGTCTTCCGGTACCGGACAAGCTGAAGGCGGTCTTGGAACAGCTCCACGACCGCGACAATACAGAAAGCGAGGATAAATAACTATGGCAAAAATCAAAGGAATCGATGTCAGTCACTGGCAGGGAACCATCGACTGGAACAAAGTAAAAGCGGCTGGCATCAAGTTCGCCATCATCAAGGCAGGCGGCTCAGACGCAGGCTTCTATACCGACAGCAAGTGGGAAGCAAATTATAAAGGAGCCAAGGCTGCCGGTATCCCTATCGGCGCTTACTACTTTGTCGGCAAGGACTGCGTAACCGCCGCTGCCGGAAAAGCCGACGCAGAGCGCTTCATTCAGATCCTCAAAGGTAAGCAGCTGGAGTACCCGGTCTACATGGACAACGAGGCGCAGCCCGCCTCTGCTAAAGCCGGAATCACTGAAGCTACCATTGCTTTCTGTGAGACAATGGAAAATGCAGGATACTTTGTCGGTATCTACGGCTCCACCTCTTCCGGCTTCAAGGAACGCATGGACGACAGCAAGCTCAAGCCTTATGCTCACTGGGTAGCACAGTACGCCAGCAAATGCACCTACTCCGGCGAATACGGTATCTGGCAGTATTCCAGCAAAGGTTCTGTTGATGGCATCTCCGGAAATGTCGATATGGATTACGGCTACATCGATTACCCGTCCATCATCAAATCCGGCGGCTTCAACGGCTACACAAAAACTGCTGCAGATACAGATAAATCTGGTGAAGATACTCCTGCAGTCCCCACAAAATCTGTGACGGAGCTTGCGCAGGAAGTTATCGCCGGTAAGTGGGAAAACGGCACCGCCCGCAAAGATGCTCTCACTGCTGCCGGATATGACTACTCAGCCATACAGGCCAAGGTCAACGAGCTTCTTGCCAAGGATGCTGTAACGACGACTGTCTGGTACACGGTGAAATCAGGAGACACCCTCTCTGCTATCGCAAGGAAGTACGGCACAACCGTGTCTGCGATCCAGAAGCTCAATCCGACGCTCATTAAGAACGTCAACCTTATCATCACCGGCTGGAAAATCCGCGTGAAATAACTGAATACACAGCACTATGCCCGGAGCATCTCTTTTGAGGTGTTTCCGGGCTTTTTTTATTTTCCTCCGCTCAAATCGGCTGTTCATCTCCAGTGGAACTTGGAGGTGGATATGTTATGACAAACGAAACCACAAATGTTCAATCTGGATATTTCACGCAGGAGCGGATACAGGGCGACCTCGATTATAAAATGGCGCAGCAGATGGCAAAAACCATGCTCGACTCCGGCCTTATCTCCGTTGATGAATTCGACAAATTATCGGACATCAACCTCAAAACATTCTCTCCCTTGTTCGCGGAAATATATCCGAATAATGCTTGATAAATAGGCGCTTTAGAGTGATGTATAGACATGCGAAAGGAGGAATGAGGCTTTGAAGAAAGTCACAAAAATTGAAGAAAATAAAAGCCCGAAGGCTGCCGGAAAGAAACTCCGCGTGGCCGCCTACTGCCGTGTAAGCACAGGCTCTGACGCACAGGCCGAGAGCCTTGAAGCCCAGATCACCCACTACGAGAACTACATCAATTCCCGCAGCGACTGGGAATACGCTGGCGTATACTACGACGAAGGCATAACCGGCACGAAGAAAGAAAAACGTCCGGAGCTTAAACGTATGCTCGCAGACTGCAAGGCCGGAAAGATAGATTTTATCGTCTCGAAGTCAATCAGCAGATTCAGCCGCAATACGACGGACTGCCTTGAGCTGGTACGAAAGCTCCTCACCCTGAACATTCCGGTCTACTTTGAGAAAGAGAACATCAACACCGGTTCGATGGAAAGTGAGCTCTTCCTGTCGATCCTGTCCAGCATGGCCGCTGATGAATCTCTCTCAATCTCAGAAAACAGCAAATGGTCAATCCAGAACCGCTTTGAAAAAGGCACCTTCAAAATCAGCTACCCGCCCTACGGCTACGACTGGGATGGTGAGCAGATGGTGGTTAATCCGGAGCAGGCAGAAATTGTGAAGCAAATCTTTGCTTCCGCTCTCGCCGGTCAAGGCACCAGCGCCATCGCCAGAAAGCTGAACGAGGATCAGGTACCTACGAAAAAAGGAGGACACTGGAACGCCACCACAGTTAAGGGCATTCTCAGAAACGAGAAATACACCGGCGACTGCCTTTTTCAGAAGACCTACACTGATTCCCGATTCAACCGGCATGCGAATCACGGCGAAAAGAACATGTACCTTGCCAAGGATCATCACGAGGCCATCATCAGCCACGAAGATTTCGAGGCCGCTGAAAAGATGCTAAAACAGCATGCAAGAGAAAAGAACATCTCATCTGATAGTGAAAAGTACCAGCAGCGCTACACTTTTTCCGGCAAGATCATCTGCGGCGAGTGTGGCGGCACCTTCAAGCGCAGGACTCATTACACCGCCGGAACAAGCTACATCGCATGGTGCTGCAACACTCATCTATCCGACAAAGATTCCTGCTCTATGCAATTCATCCGAGATGACGATCTGAAGTTGGCATTCACCACGATGATGAACAAGCTTGTCTTCTCCAGCAAGGTGATATTGAAGCCCTACGTCGAGGGCATAAGGGACGGTTCATCGGATGATTCTTTTCACAGGATACAGGAACTTACAACCCAGCTTGCCAAGAACACTGAACAGCGAGAAGAACTACAGAAGCTGACGGCACAGGGTTTTATCGACAAAATTCTTTTTAACACGGAAACCAACAAGCTCCTCTCCCAAGCAGACGAATACCGTAAAGAGATTGAGGCATTGAACAACAGTGTCTCCTCGGACGTCTCCAAGGTAACGGCAGCTACCGATCTTCTGCATTTTGCAGAAAAAGGCGAGATGCTGGGAGCCTATGATGGGGAGCTTTTTGAAAAATATGTCAGGCGCATCATTATAAAAAGCCGCACCGAGTTTGTCTTTGAACTCAAATGCGGACTTGCCCTGACGGAAAGGATATGACAATGGGACACACACCTTACGGATACATAATTGAAAACGGGAAAGCGGTCATTGACGAAGAATCTGCTGCGAAGATAAGAAAACTCTATGAGGCTTATCTTGCGGGTAGCTCTTTCCAGAGCGCTGCGAATGAAGCAGGTATCGAAGTCAAGCACTGCGGAGCCAAGCGAATGATGGCAAATCGCCACTATCTCGGTGATGACTTTTACCCGGCAATCATAGACAACGATACATTCGACAAAGCAGAGGCCGAAAAGCAGCGTCGGGCAGAAGCACTCGGAAGGCTTAACAGAAAGAAAGATAAACCTGCTCAGGCAGCACCTACACATTTTCATTTTGAAAAGCCTGAAAAGAACTATAACGATCCTGCGCTTCAGGCCGAGTACCTTTACAGCCTGATTGAAAGGTCGGTGATATAAGATGGCAAACGTAACCTTTATCCCGGCTAAACCTAAAGTTGGAAATAGCGTCAGCAAGGACAATGCGCCGAAACTCCGTGTTGCTGCCTACTGCAGAGTCTCCACAGACTCCGACGAGCAGGAAACAAGCTACGATGCACAGGTCAGCCACTATACCGAATACATTCAGCAAAATCCACAGTGGACACTTGCAGGCATTTTCGCTGATGACGGCATTTCCGGTACCAACACTAAAAAGCGTGATGAGTTCAACCGCATGATTGACGAGTGCATGGCCGGAAACATCGACATGATCATCACCAAATCAATCAGCCGATTTGCCCGCAATACCCTCGACTGCCTACAATACATCCGTCAGCTCAAGGATAAGAACATCCCGGTTTACTTTGAGAAAGAGTCCATCAACACAATGGATGCTAAGGGCGAGGTGCTGATCACGATTATGGCCTCCTTAGCACAGCAGGAAAGCCAGTCGCTTAGCCAGAACGTGAAGCTTGGCCTACAGTACCGCTACCAGCAAGGAAAGGTCACCGTCAACCATAACCGCTTCCTCGGATACACAAAAGGCGAGGACGGAAAGCTCGTCATCGATCCGGAGCAAGCCGAAGTTGTGAAGCGCATTTACAGAGAATACCTTGAGGGTTCCAGCATGGACAAGATTGCCGCCGGGCTTGAGGCTGACGGGATTCTTACCGGAGCCGGGAAAACAAAATGGCACACCAGTACCATCAACAAGATTCTCCGAAATGAGAAATACATGGGTGACGCCCTTCTGCAGAAGACCTACACCACGGATTTTCTTACCAAGAAGCGCATCAAGAACAACGGCACAGTTCCTCAATACTATGTCGAGGATGACCATCCTGCCATCATTCCGAAAGACCTCTTCATGCAGGTGCAGGAAGAGCTTGTCCGCCGCCGGACAGTACATAAAAGCCCTTCCGGCAGAAAGCGTACCTACTCCTGCAATCACTGCTTCGCACAGATCATTGTCTGCGGCGAATGCGGTGAGCTTTACCGGAGAGTCCACTGGAACAACCACGGCTGCAAATCAATCGTCTGGCGCTGCATCAGCAGGCTGGAACCTACCGCTGCCGACATGAACTGCACCAACCGAACAGTCAACGACACCGTTCTCGAAGAAGTAACCGTCAAAGCCCTTAACCAGATCCTGAGCAGCAGAAAAGTATTCCTGAAACAGCTGCAGGAGAATATTGCCAGAGCGGTTGTCACGACTGACACGCTTTCTCCTGACGGCATACAGGCCAGACTGGAAGAGCTGCAAAAAGACCTCGTCAAGGCCGTCGGCGACCAGAAAAACTACGATGCCCTGACCGACGAGATACTTAGACTTCAGCAAATGAAAAAGGACTCAGAAGTCGATGACCATAGGCGCACCGAAACCATGAACCGCATCAAGGAGCTGCAGGATTTCATCGCCGGGCAGGATACGGCCATTACAGAATTTGACGAGGCAGACGTCCGGAAGCTCATTCAGAAGATCACAGTCTACGAGGATAGGTTCACCGTTGAATTCAAGTCCGGCATCAGCGTCGATATTACAGAATAAAAAAATAGCCCTCTCGATTGATAATCGAAAGGGTTGTTTTTATTTGTTTAATTGAATAACAAAACTCGATGCATTTTTTTCAATCTCAAGATTATATCTTATGACCGCTTCATCTTTAATGTGAGTTATATAAAAATATGGATCTTGCTCCGAATTTTTCCCTTGTGCCATTAAAATTCTTGGTGTTAAAGGTAATACCCCTTGCAACTTGCCATCCTGCCTTCTGAATACAAAAACCGGGTTGTCACTGGTATTAAACATAGTAGGGCCATCCGCAACAAGAAAATGAAACGAAGTATTTGATAAATTCGCCATTGCATGCGTATATATTACTCCAGAATCGCTTAGATACTGACGATAATATTTCAGCAATATGTTATGCTTCATCTCTTCTGCTGCATTTTCCAGCATAGGAAGTTCTCGTTCTTGTTCCGGAATATCTATTTCATCTAAATGAAGAACTTCCTTACTAAGTAATTTCCAAATATCCTGAAACTGCATATTGGATTTAATACTTCTCCAATCTAATGCTGTATAAAACTTCATCAAATATTCTTTATGTGTATCTGGTATTTTTCCATTAGTTGCACTAAGTATTGATCCTTCTAAATCCGACCGGATTTCACCCCACGCATCCTCGTACTTCGAAGACCACAGCATTTCTATATCTCGTATCTTTACTTTTTCTATTTCAGACTTCAGTTTCTTTTTACTTACTACCGAACCGTCCATCCTATACACTTCCCAATTATCAAAATCATAATAAATCTTATTTAATTCAAGGCTATCAGAAATAACTGTGCCTTTATATTGCACTTCTAAGTCGGCTAAGCAGTGGAATATAGTATCAGCATCTTCTTTTGTAACAATAGGCATTCCAGCAACGCTAGAATGATAGTTTGTAATCCCAGCTATTTTGTCCTTATTACGTTCAACAACACTATCTGCATTCTCAAGGAAACGAACGTATAGCGTTCCATTTCCATGTTCCCAAGCAGATAAATACGTTCTTGGAATTAAATGATGATACTTTGCTTTTGTTTCTGGCATTCATTCTTACCCTTTCTTTAACATCTAATCCGCTCACTCAGCCGAAAAAAACATCTAATCCACTAACTCAATTCTTGACATCTAATCCGCAGCCTAAACTATGTGAAAAATGTCAAAATCGCCTCCGAACCGGTGCAGTCGATAAGTTCTCATAGAACGGTCACTTCCGCTTGTAGCTCCTGATGCCAAATCCCAAGAATGGCTTGAAATCAAGGCTTTTCAGGGCTATTTACCCTCTGCCCTTGACATCAATACTACCGTCTCCACGTGATAAGTATTCGGAAACATATCCACGCAGCATATCTTCTCCACTCTATACCCTCTGTCCATAAATATCTGCAAATCCCTTGCCAGGCTTGTCGGTTTACATGAAATATAAACCATATTCTCAACACCATACTCTATGATTTTCCCGATAGCCTTCGGATGGATACCGTCTCGTGGTGGATCAAGAATTATATAATCAGGTTTTTCCTCTATCTCATCAAGCACCTTGAGAACATCACCTGCGATAAATTTACAGTTATCAAGACCATTAAGGGCAGCGTTTTCCTTTGCTGCGCAAACTGCCTCCTCAACTATTTCGACACCTACTACTTCCTTACACACCGGTGCCATAAGCTGCGCGATGGTGCCGGTTCCACTGTAGAGGTCGTAAACTGTTTTACCGTTTAGCGAATCCTTGTCATCTCCCAGGATAAACTCTCTCGCTGTCTCATAGAGCACCTCCGCTCCGAGTGAGTTGGTCTGGAAAAATGAGAATGGTGTGATTTTGAATTTCAGACCTAAGAGCTCCTCGTAGAAATATGAATCTCCGTAGAGCACCTCTGTGCCCTCGTTTTTGACCACATCTGCCACGCTGTCATTTTTTGTGTGTAAAACGCCCTTAAATATGCCGTCATAGTGCCTGGTCAAAAGCGCATATCTAAAGCCTGCGAGCAGCTCCTCCTCGTTGAAGCCCTCTGTCTGTGTGGTGGTGACAAGGTCTACTATGATTTCACCGGTTTTTGTTGCCTTTCTGACAAGCAGATGCCGCAGATAGCCCTTGTGTGTTGCTCTGTGGAAATATGGGATATTGTTTTTTGAAAAATAATCAAGTGTTGCCTTTAATATTGTCCTGAAATCCTCATCCACTATCTGACAGTCCGATACTGTCACAAGGTCATAAAAGCTTCCTCTTTTGTGCATGCCAAGCGCAAGAGGGCCATCCTTGTACTCATCACCGAAGGAAAATTCCATCTTGTTTCTGTATTCACTCTTTTTCGGACTTCCATGTATCCCTATAAACTCATATCCTGACTCTTCCTCAGTGCCGATGGCATCCGAAATGAGCTTTTTCACCTGGGTAAGTTTCATATCAAGCTGCTTTTCGTAAGGCACTGTCTGATATGTACAGCCCCCGCACATTCCAAAGTGAGGACATGGCTCTTCTGTCTCCAGAGGCGATTTCTCAATTACCTCCATGAGTCTGCCCTCTGCTCTTTGATGCTTTACTTTATTTACAACAAATTCCACCTTCTGTCCCGGAATTGTATTTTTCACAATTACTCTGTCGCCATCATCTGTAACGGCTATTCCCTTGTTTGGGAAGTCTACTCTTTCTACGGTTCCTGTTCCTCTAAATCCTTTTTTCATGTAATTCTTATCTCTCTTTATACTTTATTATTTCTTTGTATGCCTGACTGCAAATGCCTTGCTTCACACATAAAGAAAAATGAGGACTACATATGTAGCCCCCATTATCTAAAAACGATTATTTCTCTTCTTTAGTCTTTGGTGCCTCTTTTTCCTCTTCAGCATCATCATCGTCTTCGTCTTCATCCTCGAAGAAATCATCATCGAATTCATCATCATACTCATCATCAAAATCATCTAAATAATCCGGTGTGAAAAATCTGTAGATACCATATGCCGCTGCTGCCACTGCAACTAATACACCAATGATGGCAAATATGATAACAGCCTTGGAAGGCTTCTTGTCTTCCTCTTCTTTTTTGAGAAGGTCATTAAGCTTTGCCATGCTGAGCTTCTCTGCAAGCTTGTTGTCCTTTAATAATTCTTCAACTTTACTCATAATTCAATCCGCTCCTTTTCCAAAAGTAATTGTCAAATGCTATTTGTTAAACCCATTATAGCATATTATATCCAATTTTCCTATAAAAATTACAATAATTTTAGTCAATTTTTTTCAATTTGGCAAATGAAGCAAACATCTTTTTGGTACCGGCCTTGTCAAAATCCACAGTGACCTCATAATCCCTGCCTCCTTCTACGATTGCCATGACCTCGCCCGCACCAAACTTGATGTGCGATACTCTGTCTCCTACCTTATATGAAAGGCCTCCGGTGGTATTGGCACTGGCAAATGACTTCTGGTTGCTCACAGGCGTGTAGACAGGTGTCCTTGTACGCTGTGTATTAAATGTGGTCGCATACTCTGTGCCATATGTAGGTGTCTTTTTGAAGGCCTCCTTAGCCTTTCTGTAGGTGCTCTGTGAATTTCTTTCAATGTCATCATCACGGCGCTTTGGCTCATAGACCTCACCTGACATAAGCTCACGCGGAATCTCTTTCACAAATCGCGATACCTTGTTGAACTGTGTCTCTCCACGCACCATGCGCATACGCGCCGATGTAATAGTCAGATGCTCCTTGGCTCTCGTGATGCCAACATACGCAAGACGCCTTTCCTCCTCTAACTCGCTTGTCTCATCATCACTCGTGTTTGAGAACGCGCGACATGGGAAAAGGCCATCCTCCATGCCCGCCAGATACACATTCGGAAACTCAAGTCCCTTAGCACTGTGCAGAGTCATAAGAACCACATAGTCGCTGTTTTCGTCAAGACCGTCTATATCGGCTACAAGCGCTACCTCCTCCAAAAAGCCACTGAGAGTAGGATCCTCCTCCCCCTGCTCGTAATCAACAGCCTTGTTTATAAGCTCATCAATATTCTCAATACGCTGCTCTGCTTCATCCGTGCCCTCAGCCTTCAGCTCATCGACATAGCCGGTCTCATCGATTATTGCATGTATGAGCTGCGAAACCGAATCCATCTCGGCTCTCGCACGAAGTGACTGTATAAACATCACAAACGGTTTTATCTTGCCTGCTGACCTCGCCATTCCCGGCACCTCATCGACATAGCGCAGTGCCGTATAGAAATCTATCCCCTTCTCAAGAGCATAGTCTGTCACCTTATTGATGCTCGTAGCTCCGATGCCTCGCTTTGGCACATTTATTATTCGCTTTACCGCAAGGTCATCATGGCCATTGTCAATAGTCTTTAAATATGCAAGGATATCCTTTATCTCTTTTCTGGCATAGAAATTCACGCCGCCGACAATCTTGTATGGGATGTTGGCAGCAATAAATTTCTCCTCGAAAAGACGCGACTGTGCGTTGGTTCGGTAAAGCACAGCACAGTCCTTATAGCGCGCCTCACCCTTTCTCACGAGTCTCGCTATCGAACGCGCCACATAATCCGCTTCCTCGAAGCCACTCTCAAGCTGTTCAAAGGTAATCCTGTCTCCGGCTCCGTTGTCAGTCCAAAGGCGCTTATCCTTTCTACCCACGTTGTTGGAAATGACGCTGTTGGCGGCATCCAGGATATTCTGGGTAGACCTGTAATTCTGCTCAAGCTTTATGACCTTTGCATCTTCAAAATGCTTCTCAAAGTTTAAGATATTGTAGATATTGGCACCTCTGAACTTGTAAATGGACTGATCATCATCACCCACCACACACAGATTCTTATACTTCATGGCAAGAAGCCTGATAAGCTCAAACTGCACGGTGTTTGTGTCCTGATACTCATCCACCATGATATATCTGAAGCGCTCCTGATAGTAATCCAGCACCTCTTTATCCAGCTTAAAAAGCTCTACTGTCTTCACAAGCAAATCATCAAAATCGAGTGCGTTATTCTGCTTTAGGGCATTCTGATACTCCTTGTATACAAGTGCCTGCTTGCGCTTCAGGAAGTCACCTGTGAAGCGGTTTTCAAACTCTATCGGATCAATCATCTCATCCTTTGCAGATGAAATGACATTTAAAAACATCTTTTCCTTATACATCTTGGTATCTATTTCAAGACGCTTGCAGATGTCCTTCATCAGAGCCTTCTGGTCGTCAGCATCATATATTGTAAAATTCGTGTCATATCCCAGCCTGTCAATATACCTGCGCAGTATACGCACACATGTCGAATGGAATGTAGAAACCCATATGCTTTCCGAACCATAGCCCACCATATCATCAATTCGCTCACGCATCTCTCCCGCAGCCTTGTTTGTAAAGGTGATTGCCATGATATTGTAAGGATTGACGCCACACTCATCTATCAGGTAGGCAGTCCTGTATGTAAGAACCCTGGTCTTGCCACTGCCTGCCCCCGCTAAAATAAGAAGCGGTCCCTCTGTGGTCAAAACGGCCTCCCTCTGCTGTTCATTCAACATATCTAAGTTCATCTGTTTTCCTCTCAATTCTCCAGTCTTATTACAGGCTCACAAACCATAAATACAAAAATAATTTATTTACAGCATACCACAAACATATGTTTTGCACAACCCAATATGAGAAAATTCAAAAAAAACTTGTCATATAGTTTTCAATACTATATAATAAAAGCCTGAGGTGATGATATGGAGAATGACGTTAAAGAATTTTTATCAGAATTATTAAAGCAGCTTAAATCAATAGATTACATAAAGCCGGAGGATATACCAAATATTGATCTGTACATGGATCAGGTCACAACCTTCATGGACGAGCAGCTCGCTGCATCAAAGCGCTATGAAAGCGACAAAATCCTTACCAAGACAATGATAAACAACTATGCCAAAAACAATCTGCTCCCTTCTCCGGACAAGAAAAAGTATTCTAAGGAGCATGTGCTCACACTGCTTTTTATATATTATTTCAAAAATATATTGAGCATCAACGATATCCGCTCAATTCTTAATCCGCTTACCGAGAAGTATTTCGGCAATGATGACGGATTTACGATGCAGGATGTCTATACTGAGGTTTTCAGCTTAGAGGCGGAGGAATCGCAAAAGCTCCTAAAGGATCTCGGCAAGAAATACAAGATTGCCGGTGAAACATTTGAGAATTTTCCTGATGAGGATCAGAAATTTCTTCACACATTCAGCTTTATCTGCATGCTGAGCTTTGATGTCTACATCAAGAAAATGCTGATTGAGCGCATGATTGACAATCTAAATGAAGAAAAAGAGGCTTCTTCCCATGAAAATACACATTCAGGAAAGGAAAGTAAAAAAACAGGCTCAAATTAATGAGCCTGTTTTTCTTTTCCCCTATGATAAACTAATCCTCTTTGTCAGAGCCATCCTCCATGCGTGAAAAAACCATATCATATCCATCGTTGCCGTAGTTTAATGATCTGTTCACACGGCTGATTGTGGCTGTGGAAGCCCCGGTCTTTTCTGCTATATCAAGATATGTCTTCTGCTCTCTAAGCATCTTTGCCACTTCAAATCTCTGTGATAGAGAAAAAAGCTCATTTACAGTACAAACATCCTCAAAAAATGTATAACACTCTGCTCTATCCTTGAGACACAAAATAGCATCAAACAAATGGTCTACTGCTTCTGTTTTTAGATTCTTGCTCATCGTGTTCTCCTTTTTCATGCGATTTATTTACTTTTAATTTTAACATATTAAAGTTTTAAAGTAAACAGCTTTCTTGCAATTAAATTATGATATGTTATACTAATGTTACTATCGCCTAATAAATCAGAATGGAGTAAATTGAAAATGAAAAAAGTAGGATATTTCTTTTACACATTTGTCCCACTGCTTGCAGTTGAGGCAATTCAGACTATCGCCTTATTCTTTATGATGGGCATGGGAATGTTTGGACAGGGTTTTGTCGGAAAACTTGCTTTTCCGTCTGCAAACGTATCGGACCGCCTTGAAAAGACATTTACCTCTGTAAATTTTAACATGATGATTATGATCATCTATGCACTCATTACCATTGCGATTTTTGGCATGTGGTACTATGCCAGATACGAAGGTAATTTTCTTCCATCCCCTAAGAAAACCTTCAATCCCATGATGATTGTGGCAATCGTCATACTCGTGCCGGGTACACAGTTTGCTGCCAATTTCATCGCTAACTTAACCGGCTACATCCGTCCCGACTGGCTGCAGCAGTACAACGAGCTTTTTGAGACATCAGGCATCACAGATACCACCTTTGTGACAGTACTTTATTCTGTAATACTGGCGCCAATCTGTGAGGAGCTTATATTCCGCGGTGTAACCATGCGCTGTGCCAGAAAGGCTTTGCCATTTGCTCTTGCCAATCTGATGCAGGCTGCACTTTTCGGACTGTTCCATCTCAACTGGATTCAGGGCATATATGCCTTTGCACTTGGCATAGTGCTCGGATATGTGTGCGAACGCGGTGGCTCTATTTACTACTCTATGGGGCTTCATCTGCTTTTCAACCTTTGGGGCACACTTTCAGGATTTTTCCCTGATCCCGGTAATAGTGTAGTGGTCTTTGTGGTTGTGATTGTGGTTACAATTGTTTCACTGGTGGCCGGATTTGTACTGTTTAACAAAGGACGAAGAAAGCTCCCCATAAATTCTACAGGAATATAGACACGCCCGCCAGACTTACTATCATCATAATCATGCCGGCAAGCAGTACTCCAAGCATGACAGCGGCAACTGTTGACTTGAAATCCATATCAAGGATACTTGCAGCAAGTGTTCCTGTCCATGCACCTGTTCCCGGAAGTGGGATACCTACGAAAAGTAAAAGTGCAACAAACAGACCTCTTCCGGCCTTTGCCTGAAGCTTCTTGCCGCCCTTCTCTCCTTTTTCAAGGCAGAAGCTGAAGAACCTTCCAATAATTGGTTTGTCTGCTCCCCAGATGAGAACCTTTCTTGCAAAAAGATAAATAATCGGTACCGGAAGCATATTTGCAATGATACAAACGATAAATGATGGCACTATCGGCAGCCCCATCACCTGTGAAACCGGAACCGCTCCTCTGAGTTCAATAAGCGGTACCATTGAAATTAAAAAGATGTAAATATATTTTTTTAACATGAATAATTCTCCAAAAATTTAATTAGTGTATGCATCTGCTCATCAGTTCCTATGGATATGCGCAGATAGTCGTTGATTCGCTCAGGTGAGCTGAAATGTCTGACAAATATATTGTCTGCCTTAAGGTCCTCAAAAAGCTTTGTTGCAGAAACATTTGCAGGCTTTGCAAATATAAAGTTGCTCTTTGAGTCACAGAATGTAAAGCCAAGTCTCTTAAGCTCTTTCTTTGTCCACTCACGTGTCTTTATAACCTTTGCTGTGGTCTCCTCAAAGTATGCTCTGTCTTTTACCGCTGCTGTAGCTGCTTCGATTGTGATTCTGTCCATTGTATATGAGTTGAACGAATATTTCACATCATTCAGATACTTGATAAGCACAGGACTTGCCATGGCAAAACCAACTCTTGAGCCTGCCAGCGAGCGTGATTTTGAGAATGTCTGTACCACGATGACATTATCATATTTGTCAATGAGTGGAAGCGCACTCTCCCCGCCAAAATCTACATATGCCTCGTCTACTACGACAATTACATCCTGATTGTGCTCTATTATATCCTCTATCTCATCAAGAGGCATAAGCTTTCCTGTCGGAGCATTAGGGTTCGGAAATACTACTCCGCCGTTTGCCTTATAGTAATCTGACGGTACTATTGAAAAATCATCAGACAATGGAAGCTGCTCATAAGGGATTCGAAGCATATCTGCCCACACATCATAAAATGAATATGTGATATCAGGAAACAGTACAGGTTTTTTCGAATTGAAAAATGTCATGAAAATCATGGCAAGTACATCATCAGAGCCAACTCCGACAAACACCTTCGAGCTGTCTATCTTATAGAAATCCGCAATTGCATTTACCAGCTTATCAACCCTTGGGTCAGGATACAGTCTTAAATCATCTGTATTGAAATTACTTAAAACCTCCTTCACTCCCGGCGCTGGCGGATATGGATTCTCATTTGTATTTAACTTAATAACACAGGTATTCTTTGGCTGTTCTCCCGGTGTATAAGGTACAACCTTTCGAATGTTATTTTCCCAGTTTCTCATTCTTTTCCTCCAAATTTAATTATATGTCAGCCCATACATATTTACTGATCATTCAATTTTCTTCTCAAAAAAACATGATATCAAACATAAAATCAGCGTTTTTATTCACTTTAAAATATGCACCCAAAAAAATGCTAACAATTTTACTTTACCTCATTTACTTATGTTTGTAAAGGTTGTATATTACACTTAATCATTATTTTTTATATATATTTTTATCTATTTTTAATCAAGGGGGATTATAAATAATGACTAAAAATAATTCAAAGGATCTCACTGTAGGTTCTCCTACCGGGCTCATTCTGGGCTTTTCCCTTCCGTTGCTTCTCGGAATGCTTTTCCAGCAGGTTTACAGCCTTATGGATACAATAATCGTCGGTCGTTTTCTAAGTGTTTCGGCCTTAGCCGCAGTCGGCTCTACCGGAAGCATCTGCTTTCTCATCATCGGCTTCTGCCAGGGTGTGTGTGCCGGCTTTTCGCTTCCAATAGCCCAGCGCTTTGGTGCCAAGGATGAAAAAGGACTTAAAAAATATGTAGGAAATGCAGGAATTGTGTCTGTAATTATCGCAATAATCATGACGGCACTCACTGTGCTTCTCTGTGGTCACATTCTGACCTGGATGAATACGCCAGGCGACATTTACGACCTCGCCTACCAGTATCTGATTGTCATATTTGCAGGCATTCCTGCCACAATACTGTACAATCTGCTGTCAGGATATCTGAGATCTCTCGGCAACTCGGTCATACCTGTTATTTTCCTTATAATCGCGGCAGTTCTAAATATCGGTCTTGATTTACTTTTCATTCTGGTATTTAACATGGGCGTGTTTGGAGCGGCTTTTGCAACCGTACTGTCACAGGGTGTATCAGGAGTGCTGTGCATCATTTACATAGCAAAAAATGTACCTCTGCTGCATGTAAGCAGAAATGATTTGGAGCTTGACTCTTCATATGTCAGAAATCTGATGGTCATGGGACTTCCTATGGGCTTTCAGTATTCGATAACCGCTATAGGCAGCGTCATACTGCAGACTGCCGTAAACGGCTTAGGCTCCATCGCAGTTGCCTCAATGACCGCTGCAAGCCGTATTTCAATGTTTATGGTGTGTCCATTTGACGCACTCGGCTCCACAATGGCCACCTACAGTGGACAAAATGTCGGCGCAGCCAAATTTGAACGTGTAAAGAAGGGGCTTATTTCAGCCTCAGTTATAGGATCGGTCTATTCGGTTTTGATTTTTGTGGCACTGCTGTTTATAGCCAACTATCTGATTTACCTGTTTGTATCACCAAGCGAAACAGAGGTTGTCGCACAAGCTCATCAGTTTCTGCTGATAAATGCATTTTTCTACATCCCGCTCGTTCTGGTAAACACAATCCGTTTCACCATACAGGGTATGGGTTTTTCCGGCTTTGCGATGTTTGCAGGAGTAGCAGAAATGATTGCGCGTTCGCTCATCGGACTTGTATTTGTACCGATATTCGGCTTTTCTGCCGCCTGCTTTGCAAGCCCACTCGCATGGATTCTCGCAGATGCCTTCCTGGTGCCTGCATTCATCCACTGCCTGCATGAGCTACAAAAACGATAAATTCATCCTAATGACACATCTTTAGTAAAAAGTCATTAACAATAATGGCTTTAACAAGTCCTTTAAAAATCAGTTTATCTCACAGCCGAGGAAAGCACCGGCGAATCATACTATATATTGAGCTTTACGAAGCAGCTTATAAGCAGTTAGAATTATGTCCATATACAACAATGCCCCAGCATGGACGCTGGGGCAAGGCGTTATGCGCCATGGACGGCGCATAAAAGCCGGTTGTGTCATGGTCTAAACACTCCAAATCATAATTCTTACTGCTTCTTAGCTGCGTAGTACTTGCGAAATATATAGTATGTTCGCCGGTGCTTTCCGCATTATAAAAAGATAATTGAAAATCTTATGCATTTACCGCATCTATAAATTTTTGGAACGCTGCACGTCCATCATCAGTGCACTTGTACACTCCTGCACACTCAAGCACTTCTTTAAATACAAGTCCAATCTCCTCATTGATAATACCATCAATATTAGACTCATCAATCTTATCATATTTAGACATAAACTTAAGAGCCCAGTCAGCATGTGATGCAAGAGTCTCAGTCGAATGCAGATCCTTTCCTGTAAGGATTGCATCCCTAAGCTCTGCCATCTCACCTTTTAATCTGGCCGGAAGCACTGCAAGTCCCATTACCTCGATAAGTCCGATATTCTCCTTCTTTATGTGATGAAGGTGGGCATGCGGATGATATACGCCAAGCGGATGCTCCTCTGTTGTGATGTTGTTTCTGAGCACAAGGTCAAGCTCATAGTCTCCGTCACGACGTCTTGCTATAGGTGTGATAGTGTTGTGTGGCTCTCCATCTGTCTCTGCAAAAATAAATGCTTCTTCATCTGTATAGCCTCTCCATGCAAGAAGAATCTTATCTGCAAGATCAATAAGCTTATCCCTGTCTGCCGACTTGATTCTGATAACAGACATAGGCCATTTTACGATACCTGCCTCGACATCCTCGTAGCCCCTGAATGTGATTTTTTTCTCTATCGGAGCCTTTGCCATAGCGAAGGTATAGTGTCCTCCCTGGAAATGGTCGTGACTTAAGATAGAGCCTCCAACGATTGGCAGATCTGCATTTGAGCCTACAAAATAGTGTGGAAACTGTGTCACAAAATCAAGCAGCTTTCCAAATGTGGCACGCTCGATTTTCATCGGTGTATGCTTTGAATTGAACACGATACAGTGCTCATTGTAGTATACATATGGTGAGTACTGGAAAAACCACTGGCTGTTGTTTATTGTAACAGGGATAATTCTGTGGTTTTCTCTTGCAGGATGGTTTACGCGGCCTGCATAGCCCTCATTTTCCTTACAAAGCTGGCACTTTGGATATGCGCTCTGCTTAGCATTTTTAGCGGCAGCAATTGCCTTTGGATCCTTCTCTGGCTTTGAGAGATTGATTGTCACATCAAGTGTGCCATACTCTGTGTCTGTGGTCCATTTCATATCCTTCTTTATGCGCTGTCTTCTGATATAATTGCTGTCACAGCTTAATTTGTAAAAATAATCGGTTGCCGCAAGTGAAGACTCATTGTCGTATAAATCCTTAAAGCGAGCTCTGATCACGCTTGGTGCATTTACAAGGCAACCCATCAGCTTTGTATCAAAAAGATCCTTGTATACAATGCTGTTTTCTTTCATGATGCCATTGTCATATGCGTATGTCATCATATCCTCGAGTATACCCTCAAGCTTCTCCTCTGCCTCTTCCTGTGTCCATGCAGGCTGAGCCTCTGCCTTTTCAAATGTCTCATCCTCGATATCGTCCACTCCGAGTACCTCGAGAAGTCTGTTTACTGTGTATACCTCATCAGCAGGGTCAACAAGTCCTGTTGTAAGACCATATTTTACTAATTCTAATATTCTCTCCTGAATCATGTCATGCTCCTTAATCATTGTCGGGAAAAACCTGTTTATCCGTTACTGTTATTTCATATTGCTGATTTTATGCCAGACGGCTAGGTCCGTCTCCGATTGAAACAACATAAAACTCAGGTGTCTTTCCAACCTTCTCTTCATAGGCCTTTGTCAGGTTTGCCTTAAACTGATCAATAGCCTCGTCCTTTACTATGCTGACTGTGCAGCCGCCAAAGCCGCCGCCTGTGATTCGTGATCCGATAACACCCGGAATCTTCCATGCCTCATCAACAAGTACGTCAACCTCAGGACATGATGTCTCATAATCATCACGAAGTGATACATGTGAAGCATTCATAAGCTTTCCAAATGTCTCGATATCATTTTCCTTCAGTGCCTTAACAGCCTTGATGGTACGCTGGTTCTCATAAACCGCATGCTTGCCTCTCTTACGTGCCACCTCATCCTTAATTGCATCCTTATGAGCCTCGAACTCTTCATCTGTCAGGTCACCGAGAGTCTTGATGTCACATACTGTCTGTAAATCCTTAAGAGCCTGTGCACTCTCATTTCTTCTGTCATTGTAAGCACTTGTTACAAGGCTGTGCTTAACCATGCTGTTTGTCACCACGATCTTTGCACCGTCCAAAACGATTGGTGCATACTCAAAATCAAGAGTATTGCAGTCAAGGAAAATTGCATTGTCCTTTTTGCCCATTGCAGATGCAAACTGATCCATGATACCGCAATTACAGCCGTTGTAGTTGTTCTCTGAATACTGACCGATAAGTGCAATATCCTGATTTGTCACGTCAAAGCCGTAAATATCCTTTAACATATATCCTGTAACCACCTCAAGAGATGCTGATGAAGAAAGTCCTGAGCCGTTTGGAATATTTCCGAATAAAACAATATCAAGACCGCTTTCAAGCTTCATTCCGCGTCCCTCGAAGGCCCACATAACGCCCATTGGATAGTTTGTCCAAAGTCCGTCCGGATCAGGTGTAAACTCATCAAGTGATGACTCAACCACCCCCAGATTGTCAAAATTCATAGAGTAGAAACGAAGCTTCCTGTCATCGCGCTTTCTTGCTGCCATATATGTGCCGATGGTCAGTGCACATGGGAACACATGTCCTCCATTGTAGTCAGTATGCTCACCGATCAGATTTACACGTCCCGGAGCAAAATATACTCTGATATCCCCATCTGCTCCAAAAAGCTCCTTGAATTTGTCTAATACGTTCTGCTGTATCATTTTTTCTTCTCCTTTGCTGATTGTATTTGCGTTAAATTGATAGTTAAAATATTTCGTTCTTTCTTTATAACTCTATTATAACTGCACATTTTTACATTGCAATACATCCGACTGAAAATGCAACATAACAAATCAAATCATGCAACAAAATTACATATATTCTTTGTAATTATTTTTTGAAACACTTAATAACATCAAGTGCCGGCAGCACATTTCCATCATAGTCAAAGAGCGCCTGGTTTGCCCACTCATTGCCGCATGGTCCCGGATCATTCATGTACTTAAGCGAAGCAGGTGTAGCCCAGCCTGAGCCCGGTACAGGAATCCATGCAGGCTCCCACCAGAAAAATCCTTTTCCGTGGTCATCCACAACATTTGCCACCCTGTTTAAGAAATCCTTTGTAAAGTCAGCCTGTCCCTCAATAGTCATAGGATAATCTATCTTCTCAACAAGCTCCGGTTTTGTCGCATAACCCTTACGCTCAGAATCAGCAAGCTTCTCATACTCCTGGTAGCTGTCCATTGTAAAGCCCATGGATACCTCAGCTATGATAAGGTCCTTATTGAAACGCTTTGCAATATCGTTCATATTGAACTCAAGCTGATCGAGAGAGCCGTGCCAGAAAGGATAGTATGACAATCCGATATACTCAAACTCCTCTCCTCTTTCGATGAAGTTTGTAAACCATCTGACATAAAGCTCATTGTTTCCACCATTATCAAGGTGAATCATAATCGGAATATCAGCATTTACCTTGCGGCAGGCACGTATTCCGGCATTCACAAATTTTGCTATATTATCGTAGTTAGGTACCTTTCCCTCAGGCCACAAAAGTCCGTTTGAAAGCTCATTACCTACCTGAATCATTGTGACATTTACACCTGCCTCAATAATCTTTGTCAGATTTTCAAGTGTAAAATCATATACAGCCTGCTCCAGCTCGTCCACACCGAAATCTTTCCATGCCTTTGGCTTAATCTGCTTTCCCGGGTCTGCCCAGAAATCACTGTAGTGGAAATTCAAAAGCACTCCAAAGCCTGCAGCTGTAACCTTTTTTCCGATAGCGATAGTCTCAGCCAGGTCATTGTTACCCGCACCGTAAGGCTCACCCTCCTCTGATTTTGGGTCGTTCCACAGACGAAGACGGATTGTATCAACATCATGCTCCTTCATGATGTCAAGAATATCCTTCTCCTTTCCATCCTCGTAGTATTTTGCTCCGCAGCGTTCCAGCTCGAGCAAGGTTGATAAATCCATACCCTTAATAAATTTTGACATTTTAATTCTCCTTAATTCTTATATCATTTATGATTAATCATATTCCACGGAAACAGAATGTGAATTCCATTTTCTCTGAGGCATCAAGCAGATACTCCGGATGAGTATGTGCGCCCCAGCTGTCGTCTCCGCCTACACCCATCTGCTTCTTTGCCACACGGACAACAGTATAGTGTACAGGTGGAAGCTCGAAATGATGCGCTGCATTTTCCAGCTCATGTGGTGTATATGGCAGTGCCGAGAACGAGAGCTCATCACCAAAGAACAGCATGCCTCTGCCCTTCTTATCCATTACCTTTGCATATCTTACTCTGCACTTGTTGCCGCTCTCCTGCGGAACGAGGTACTCGGCAATGTTGTCTGCCACTTTATTCTCGTATACACCATACTTTCCGCCATGCTGTCTGTCCTCGTATGTCTCCTGTGGTCCGAGTCCGTACCATTTCACTGTATCATAATCGGCATCCAGCTTGAACATCATGCCAAACTCCGGCATATCGCCAAGCTCCTTTACAGGGTCATATGACAGAGTTGTCTCGATTGTTCCATCACCAAACACCCTGTATGTCACCTCGCATGAGCTCTGCGGTGTGGTAGGCATGAAATAAGTGTATGTGATGGCGATATTGTTATCATTTTTTTCTACCCTTGGTGATGTATCTGCAAAGCGCTGATTCTGTCTGGTGGTCACATACATGCTGGCAATCTTCCACTGTGCATAGCGCTGTGGCATCATGTTGCCGGAATCATTGTTGGTAGGTGTTCTCCAGAAATTCGGCAGTGGGATAGTATTTGGAAGCATCTCGACGCCACCGTATACATATGAAACCATTCCCAGATTCATTCTTGAGAAAAGTGCCTTAAAGTTCTCACCTCTTACAAGGATATTTCCGTTTCCAACAACAAGCTCAACTGATTTGTCGCATGAATACTCACTTACAGGCTTCTTTATCATATGCTGTCCGAATGCAATCTCATATCCTGCCTTTTCCCAGATGGTGTTTTCCTTTAATACAAATGATACCACAATACAGTACTCTTTTTCCACATCTATCATGGAATTTTTAAGAGTCACCGGCACCTCATAGCTTGCCCTATCCATCGGTGGAACAGATATCTGAAGCTTTGTCCTGTAAACCTCCTCACCGTCTGCAAGAAGAATGGCAAAAGCATCAAAAACCGATGTATTTACAAAGAGATTTTTGTTTGTGACTGTAAAGATGTAGTCGCTGTCAAAATCAACCGATATATTCTGATAATTAAACTTCACCTCCTGCATCTTTGGAGAAGCCTCTCTCTCTCCGCCATAACAGATGCCGTTTCCGCTGAAATCTCCATCTGTAGGCCTGTCGCCGAAATCTCCGCCATATGTGAGGAACCACTTGCCGTATCTGTCCTTTTTGTAGATTGACTGGTCAATATAATCCCAGATAAATCCGCCCTGATATCTAGGCTCGCGGTCTGTAAGCTCTGTATATTTGTGCATAGCACCGCAGGAATTTCCCATTGCATGTGTATATTCGCAGCAGATAAACGGTTTCTCAGGATGCTCTGCCAGGAATTTTTCAATGCCTGCAGCCGGAGTATACATCTGGCTTTCCATGTCGCTTGTGTCATTATAGCTTCTATCGCTAAATACTCCCTCATAATGAACCAGACGATGCTTATCAAGCTGTCTGAAAAGTTGTGACATCTCATATATGGTCTTGCCGCCAAACGACTCATTGCCGCATGACCAGATAAGGATTGCCGGATGATTTTTATCCCTCTGATAGCATGAGTTGGCACGGTCCAGCATCATTTCTCTCCACTGTGGCTTGTCCTTTGGCACAACAAAGTCAAGGTCAACATAGCCCTTATTATATGCCTCCCATGTGCCATGACTCTCAAGATTGTTCTCAGCTATCATATAAATTCCATAAATATCGCAAAGCTTATAGAGCATGGAATCATCAGGATAATGGCTTGTTCTTATAGCATTGATATTGTTCTTTTTCATTGTGACAATATCCTTTATCACCTCATCACGGTTTGGCACACGGCCTGTTATTGAGCTGAACTCATGGCGGTTTACACCCTTAAATACAATACGCTTACCGTTTAGCTTCATGAGTCCGTCTACCATCTCAAATCTTCTGAAGCCTGCCAGCTGGCTGATAAACTCGGTCTCATTTCCATGCGTATCTTTAACTATAATTTTAACCTCATACAGATTCGGCTTTTCAGCGCTCCATAACAGAGGATTTTTCACATTACATGAGCCCTCGCAAATTTCCTTATTCCTAAGCTCTATATCAAACTCTTCCAATAAAAGTTTTGCCCTGTCATATTTTTCCACAGACAAATCGCCCAGCTCATAAAGCTTTACACTTGCAATACCATCACCATCTGCCTTTATTGACACACTAAGTGTGCCCTCGTCAAAGGTATCATTAAGTGTAGGAACAACTGACAGATCCTCCACATGTGCACAAGGAACAGCATACAAAAATACATCTCTGAAAATGCCTGAAAATCTGTAAAAATCCTGATCCTCACACCAGCTGCTTGATGTCCATTTCCATACCCTGACCGCAAGCTTGTTCTCACCCTCGACAATATAATCAGTCAGCTCGAAATCAGACGGATCAAATGTGTCCTCACTGTAGCCGACATAGTGTCCATTCAGCCAGAGTGCAAAACCGCTCTCCACTCCCTGGAACGAAATACACACCCTCTTGTTCTTCATATTCTCAGGAATTGTGAAATACTTCACATAGCTTGCAACCGGATTAAAAATCTCAGGTACCTCGCCCGGCTTTATAGACTCATCAGCCTCCCACGGATATGTGGTATTCGTATAGATTGGCACGTCATAGCCTTCCATCTGGATATGTGCCGGAACCCTGATTTCATCCCAGTTTTTGCAGTCATAATCAGCTGCCTCAAAGCCACAAGGAGCCAGGGACTGATTCTTTGCATATGCAAACTTCCATAAGCCGTTCATATCATATCTCAGGCTTGATTTTCCTTTAATTTTCTCCAATTCATTTTTATAGCACACATGATCCGAATGAGCCGCAATTCTGTTCTGCTCAAATATTTCCGGATTTTTAATGATATTTGAATCAAAATTACTCATATTTTTACACTCCTATCTACTGTATTTATTATTTGATACATGTCTGTTTTAAACACAAAGCCTCTTATAAGACGAAGGCAAATAATAAACATTATTTGCCTTCTTGATTTTTAACAATATTATTTTACTTTTATTTAACAGATCCTGTAATTCCCTCTGCAAACTGCTTCTGGAGCACAAAGAATACGATCATTGTAGGGATGGAGCAGAAAAGAACGCCCATCATCAGTACACCGTAATCTACTGTATATCCTGCTGCGAGGTTTGCAATAAGCATTGGCATTGTGATAGCATCAGGCTTATTGAGGATTACCTTTGGCCACAGGTATGAGTTCCATGCATTCATGAATGTGATAACTGCAGCTGCTGCATATGTTGATTTCTGTACAGGCATATACATCTTGAAGAAAATACCAATCTCACTGAGTCCGTCAATTCGTGCCGCCTCCATTATATCGACTGGGAAGTTTCTCGAATTCTGTCTGAACATCATGATAAGGAACGGCGTTGAAATAGCCGGGAGCATGAAGCCCCATACCGTATTTATAAAGCCGAGCTTTGACATCATCTTGAACAGAGGAATAAGTGTAGCTACCTGCGGAATCATCATGGCAAGAAGTAAAACTGAGAACAGCTTATCCTTTGCCTTGTCATGATATAGCTCAAAGCCGTAACCGGCAAGTGAGCAGACAAGCAGTGCTATAATTGTCTGAACTGTTGCATTGATAAGTGAGTTTTTCATTCCAAGTGCAACGTTCTGTGATGCAAACAGTTTCTTTAAGTTCTCAAGGGCATAGCCACCAAATGCAATTCTACCTCTTGCAACGTCAATAGACTTGTTGGTCGCTGCCGATATCATCCAGAAAAACGGAAATACTGAGATGAACGAAACTATTACAAGAAAAATGTATGAAGGTATAAGCCTTTTTTGTATTGATGATCCATGTTTTTTCTTAGTCACGCTTGTCACCTACTTTCAGATTGATAAATGCCAGTATAGCAACCATGATGAATACGATAACAGACATTGCTGATGCATATCCAAAGTTTGCAACACCTTCACCAAACGAGCCGTTATAGATATAATGTGACATGGTGATTGTCGCATTTGCAGGTCCACCCTTTGTCAGGTTTACAGACTCATCGAAGAGCTGTAATGTACCGTTTATTGACATGATGGTTGTCATAACAATTGTAGGTCTAAGAAGAGGAACAGTGATAGACCAGAAGGTCCTCCAGCCGCTCGCTCCATCTATCTTTGCCGCCTCGTAAACAGAATACTCGATATTCTGCAGACCAGCTAAAAAGAACACCATATTATATCCTGTCCATCTCCAGATAAGAGCTACTATGATAATAATCTTAGCGCTCCAGCCTGTACCGAGGAAGTTAAAGTTGCTCTCTAATATTCCAAGTTTAACAAGGATTGTATTGATAAGTCCCTGTGTTGCAAAAAGCGATTTAAAAATCAATGCATATGATACGAGTGATGTTGCACATGGTAAAAATACACATGTACGGAAAAGTCCTTTAAATTTAAGATGCTTGTTGTTAAGTAACTGTGCCAGTAAAATTGCCAGTACAAGCATGATTGGAACTTCGATAATTAAATATAGGAATGTGTTTCCGATAGATCTCTTGAAAACCGCATCCTGAAACATTCTTGTGTAATTGTAGGCAAATGGATTAGCCCACTGCATATTTGCACTTGAACCGGTTTTAAATGATGTAATAACAGCCTGGATAATAGGCCAGAAGCTCATTATGAAAATGAGTATTGTAGCCGGAGCCAGATAAATCCAGCCGGCAGCCCTTTGTTTACCTGTTATGCTCATTCCTTTTTTCTTATTCTTCACTGTAAAGGCCTCCTAACTATAAGTCTTTGAGAAAAAACAGGGAGCCATTTAATGGCTCCCTGTACATTTGCCATCAAGCTAACAGATTAAAGTCCCATTGTGAATTTAAGGTCATCCTCTGCTGTCTTTATCTCTGAATCGATATCTGCACCGTTCTGAGTAATATTGATAAGTGCTGTAGCAAGCTTCTTACGTGCATCGTAATGGAAATCGCTCTGCTCGATTGTCTTAACATTTGCACCCATCTCAACGATCTTAGCGTAAATTGGCTGGTTGTTGAAGTACTCAACGCCCTCGTTGTAAACCTCAGACTTGCCTGCAGGTGTATATGTAGTGATAACACCACCATTCTTAAGAGCATTGTCATATGTCTCAGATACACCCTTGTCTGTATAAGATCCGCCACCGAATGTATATGCTAAGAATTTCTTAGCAAGGTCTGTCTGCTTGCAGTTGCTTGTGATGTAAAGTGAAGAACCACCGTTTGATGCATAGCCTTCACCACCCTCAAGTGTTGGAAGAGATGTAATCTCCCACTTTCCACTGTTGTCTGTAACCTTCTCGATTGTAGGAATGATCCAGTTTCCGTTCATAACGCCTGCAACCAGGTCTCCCTGGACAGCCTGATCTGTGTAATCTGACCAGTTATTTGCAAGGTAAAGAACATTGTTGTCGATCATATCCTTAAGTACCTGCATGATTTCTTTTAATTTAGCGTTGTCTACAAAGTTTGGCTTGCCATCCTTAAACTGTGACTCACCCTCTGCCTGAAGCATCATGTAGAATAAATCATTTCCGTCGCCGTCCATGCAAAGTAAGTATTTTCCTGTCTTCTCGTATACTTTCTTACCTACCTCGATGAAATCCTTCCAAGAAATACCTGTCATATCATCGATTGTGTATCCTGCCTGCTCAAGAAGATCTGTTCTGTAAGCAAAGATAACTGTTCCGTTATCAACAGGGAATCCAAAGTGCTCTCCGTCGATTGTAGAGAATGATAATTTCTCCTGGCTGAAATCATCCCACTTAACATCTGCATCATTTGCTGATACCCATGCATCAGGATAATTTGTATGGTACTGCCGGAAGTAGTGATCCTGGAATAATACGATGTCAGGAAGTGTACTGTAATCTCCTGCTGAACCTGCTGTTGTAATTGCTGTCTCAATATCAGATGACTGTGACTGCTCCTCAATATTGAGTACAAAATCAGGATCTACATTTTTCTTGTAATCCTCTGCTGCTGCTTTGAGTGCCGGGATATTGAAGTTTGCATCCCAGGCCCATGCTGTAAGTGTATGACCGTCATCTACGGTCTCTACCTTCTTGCCTGTCTTTTCTGTGCCATCTCCTGATGAAGATGAATCTCCACATCCAGCTGCAAGTGAGGCAACCATTGTTGTTACGAGTAATAATGAAACTACTTTCTTTTTCATTTTTCTTCCTCCCTAATAAAAATGATGTTTCTGCAATACTACGTTTACAATTCATTCATAATCATATTATTTTAATTGGGCATTTTGACTACGAATATTTGTCCGTTTCTTAATTACATAGTCATTATAACCATATACGTTGTTTCTGTGTTAACAAATTCCACACAATTATATGCATATTCAATCATAAATGTACAAAATTATACGAAAACATGTATTTTCTACCATCCCTTTAGTGCAGATATCCTAAAATTCAACAGTTTATGCTCATAATTTTCAGGATTTATCTTCCACTGATATGGCGAAGTGTCCAAAAATTTGCGGAAATTACGGTTAAAAGTTGACTGGGTTGTGAATCCACACTTTTGTGCAATAAGCTCCATAGGCTCATTTGTTTTTTTCATAAGCTCGCACGCCTTCTGTACTCTTATCAGATTCAGATACTCCATAGGCGGCATATTGATGTATGATTCAAACAGTCTCCTGAAATGAGTCTCGCTCATGTTGCATAGTTCCGAAAGCTCCCCTGCCTTTATCGATTCGCTGTAATGCTTATTCATGTAGTCAAGTGCTGTGGCTATCTGTGACATATTGGTACCCTTTACGATATTATTATCCTCCTCCGGAAGCTCATCATACCTACGCAACAGCTCTATTACAATTCCCTGCACAAGGAGCTTTACCGTCCTTTGGCAATAAATCTTATGTTCACGGGTTTCCCTGATTATGGCATTTATATACTCAGCCATAGCCGGGCTCTGATATACGTTAGTCATAAACGCTTTTTTTGATATAGTCGTAACTGCCTCATTCTGGAATGCCGTATTGTTTGGGAACATCTCTTCTATCACAGAATGTATGTCAATAAAAATGTACTCCCAGAAATTCACCACCTCACCATAGCTGACTGTAACATGTGGAAAATTCTCAGGTATAAATGTGATATCGCCGTCATGATACTGGTAAATATCCTCATCCAGATACATATTTCCATCTCCCTCGCGGCAGATGCCGATTTCAAGCAGATTATGGAAATGCAGGTGAAATTCCTCATGACCATACACTCTCTTCCAGGATTCTCCGCACAGTACGAGTGCCGACTCTCCCTGTGGCAACTCATAGAATCTGAATTCCATCGTGTCTTTTTTTCTTTTCGCCATATATACTCTCCTTTGTAGCGAAATGCAAAATACGCTGCTGCTATTATAGCAGCAGCGTACTAATCACTACTTTAATCAAAATCGAACTTGTCGAATCTCTTGTACATAGCCTTGTACTTCTTGCGGACATCCTCGTTGCCCTGAAGTACCTCTTCCTCTGTACCTCTGAACTGACAGCGGATGCAGCTATAAATACCTGTTTCCTTATTATAGAACATATCAATATCGAGATCCCTCATAAAACATATAGGACATCTGTAGTTTAATTTGCCTTTTCCAAGTTGAGCCATGTTGCAAATACCTCCTTGTCTTTAATCTGTTTCTTGTAACCAAGCTTGAACATTGGAGAGAATGCATATCCTTCCTCAATGTATCCCTCTGCCTTTGCAGATGGTGTGAGCGAAACCTTTGTCTGAATTGCAGGAATTACTGCGCTTACTGCAGTTGCTCCGTCAACCTTTGCATCACGACACTTGTACTCATAATTGATGCTCTGTGGGTTTTCTCCCTCACATGTAAGTGTGATGCCTGTCATATCCTCAGGATACTCTGTTGTTCCGTAGCATGCTGTGATGTACTCATCGAGATAAACCTCTGCATTTGGATCACTCATGCTAAGGATATTACGCTCAATCTTGATGTTTGATGAGCCCTCCTCAAAGTATTCCTTTGTCTGAAGAGTAAGCTTAACATCATAAAACTCAATATCTACAGGATCAAGTGTAAGGATTCTTGTCTTCTTGCCATCAATAACTTCCTCTGAAAAATGGCTGTGTGTAGGACAGAGACACAGGTCAACCTCCTCACCGTTGTGTGAAAGCTTGGCACTTCTTACTGTTCCAGCTCCTGCATAGTGTGTAAAGTATCCTGCTCTATATTTCTCCTGAATAAGGAATGGATAAGATGCATCCTGTACATGCTTTGTTCCGATTCCTACCGGCCACTCAAGCTTTGCAACGTATGGACGAAGGTCTACGATTGCTCCACCCTGATCCATGTTTACGCATGCTCTCATGTATGGGTCACAGTACCAGAAGAGCTGCTTGTCTGAGCCGTAAAGGATATCTCTCCATGGTGCACACTCAGGCTCATTGTAGTTACCTGCGTTGACCCCCTTCTTCTCTCTGAAGTAATCAGCGAACTCTGACATTGTCATGTCGATGAGTTTACCCTCTTTCTTTAACTTGCCATAGTAATTACAGCCGTCTGTGTATGACTTTAAGAGAAGCTCATATGGCTGCTCCCAGCGTCCCATCTTGTTCATCCAGCCAGGACCTACGAACATCATGTTGTATGAATATCCGTTATTGTATTTTGCAAGGTCTCTGTACTGGTCAATGAGGTTGTAAAGATATGGATACTCCCATGTCTTTGTATCATAAATCATTCCACGAAGCACGTTCTGTGGATGTGTTCCGAAGTTTGAGCCGTTTCCGTCATAGCATGCAATAAGGTCACGTGAGAGATGTGGAATTGCTACGATTCCGCTATCCTCTTCCTTATTTGCTGCTGGCGCATGTGTGTTCTGCTTTGATGGAATCCATGGTGCCCATGGGCCTCCGTCGAAGAGTGTGTACCATGAGTTGTTACATGTGTGGTATGCCTTAGGGCCCTCCTCCCAGCATGTTGCAACTGCACATTTTACCATTGGGTATTTTTCTTTGATGTAGTTTGTAAGGTCTGCATCCATATAATAAGAGCCTGTTGACTCAGGATAGAAACCGAATCTATCATGGAATTTCTCGAAAACATCATTTACGATAGCTTTCTTGTCCTCCATTGAGAACATCCAGATACAGAAATCCTTTGTCTTATACTTCTCTCTAAACTCCTCACATGGAAGTCCAAGGAGTGAAAGTGCTATCTCATCACCGTATTTCTCGTGATCCTGCTTTGCAAGTTCTACTGCCTCATCATTAAAAAGTGAAGCATATGTCATCTGGATTGTGGTTTTGAGTCCCGCCTCATGTGCAAGTCTCTGCTGTGTCTTGAAGATGTCGAGTGACTCTGTGATAAGCTTCTTATCTCCAATATCCTCTTCTTTTCCCTGTCCTGTCACTGTTGCTGAGTACTCAGGCACCATCTCAGGGCGGTGAATGATGTTAACAATAAATTTGTCCATCCGTTGTTTCCTCCATTTGCTTGTAATTCAATTTATTTCTTAGGTGCGTTTTTCGCGCAACCGTTTGTTCTGAACTTAGTATATTACAGTATTATGATTATGTCAATGTGCAATTTCGACATTTTTTAACTTTTGTTTTCAAGCATTTTTCACAAACAAGGGATTAGGTGCGCGTTTTTTGTGCGCAACTTTTGCGCATCGATCGTAGGTCGGTACGTAAGCCGGGGACTGTTGGGGAGACACGCACTTTCGCCCTCGCTACGCTTCGTGACTAAGATTCTGTACGAAATTATGCTCTTAGGTTTTCTATGCACGACGAAACCGTCGAAACTTATACAAATGTATATGCTAGATGGTTTGCTATAATCTCACAGTTTATAGTTACTGCTTCATTGTGTACGCTTTGGCGGTTACAAATGACACGCTACTCACAAGTTCTAGTACACTCCACAGTAGTTAATTCTCGACTAAGCCATCAATACATGTCTATAAGTCCATTTTTATGAGGCTTTACGGCTGGGTTTTTGGAGCTGTTTTTGGGATTTTTGCAGTTTCAGCTACTTTTTGCCAGGTCTTTTCCGGCTTTCTGGCTGGGTTTGGGTGCTGTTTTGGTGATTTCTGCAGTTTCAACTACTTTTTCTCGGGTTTTTTCCGGCTTTTGGGCTGGGTTTTGGGTGCTGTTTTGGTGATTTCTGCAGTTTCAGCTACTTTTTGCCGGGTCTTTTCCGGCTTTTGGGCTGGGTTTGGGGTGCTGTTTTGGTGATTTCTGCAGTTTCAGCTACTTTTTGTGAGGCTTCTGGCATAATGGTGGAAGCCCAACACCATAAATTAACAACAACATATTGAAAAAAGCCACTTGTGTCCTTTAATATCAAGAACACAGTTATAAGAAATGGTAATCTTTATGAACCAGGTCCTCCTGCGTACACATATGTAAATCTTCCTCTCCCCTGCGTCCATGCAGGTGCGTTTCTACGCTTCATGAGCATAATTTCGTACAGAATCTTAGTTGCTAAGCGTAGCGATAGCTAAAGCGCGTGTCCCCAACAGTCCCCGGCTTACGTACCTTACGTTGTGACAGAAATTTAAATAAATGTTTTTAATCTTGCGCTTATTATGTTATCATGTAACTGAGATATAATTAATGATTCATTATAAATAGAAAGAGGTGTTTATATGTGTAGTATTGCAATAAAAATACCAGATGAAGTATTATACGATACCAAAATGACCAAAGATGAAGCTAATGCTTTTGCCAAGAAAGCTACTGCTCTAATGCTTTATTTAAAAAACCATATTTCTATTGGATATTGTGCACAGATAGCCGGAATGAGTGAGGAAGATTTCATCAAATATCTAGGCAATAATAATATATCTATCTTCAGTTTTGATGATGAAGCAGAATTTATAGAGGAGATGAATAATGCGTAGGGTAATTGTCAATTCAACACCATTAATTGCATTGTGCAATGCAGACTTACTTAACATTTTATTTCTTCTGTAAAAAATGCAATAACCAAAATTCAATCAAACGGATTCTATATAAATGAAAATATCATTAAACTAGCATTAAAACAGGCAGGTGAATTATGATTAAAATAGCATTCTTTGATGTGGATGGCACCCTGCTTCGGCTGGGACATAAAGAATTATCCGCAAACACTGCTGCTGCACTTAGGCAGCTCCACCAAAATGGCATCATCCTTTGTATGGCTACCGGAAGATGCTACACAGGTGTGCCTCATTTTGATGGAATTGATTTTGATGTCCTGCTCACCTTTAACGGCTCATTCGTCACCGCAGGCAATGATATCATCTTCAAAAATCCTATTAATGAGCACGACAAATATCAGATAATTTCCAATCTAAAGCAGATGAACCGCGCCATTGCAATCAGCAACGAGCATATGATTGTCACAAACGGTACCGACCCTGATTTAGAGCAATACTTTGCCTTTGGCAGCGAAAAGCTTAAAATCGCTGACAATTTTGACGAGATAAGCAGGACTGATATATATCAGATTATGTGCTCCTGCAAAAAAGATGAGCACTCACAGATTCTATCCGGCGCGCCCCACTCACAGATAACTGCATGGTGGGATAAGGCCGTTGATATTATTCCGCTTAACAGTGGCAAAGGCAATGCTGTTGCTGCAGTGCTTAGGCATTATGGCTTCTCAAAGGATGAAGCAATTGCTTTCGGTGACGGACATAACGATATTGAAATGCTTGAGGCCGTAGGCATTGGTGTTGCCATGGGCAATGCAAAGGACGAAGTCAAGGCTAAGGCTGATTTTGTGTGCCAATCAGTTGAGAATGACGGAATATATCATTACTGTGTTGAAAACAAACTGATTTTTTAGAGAAATATACTTATGAACATAGACAACAATTTACGACAACTACTCGAAAACGAAACAAAAATACATCTCGCGGAAATCCGCTTTCTCTACCAGAAGCTCGACAGACAGCTTGGGCTTAACGGTGCAAGGGTTCCTATCACATTTGGCTTTGATACGGACAGGCTCGGTGCATACACTCCGGGCTTTGGGCAGGATGAAGAAGAATTTCATTTTTCGCTGCTTTTCATCGGCTACTGTGTGACAAAGCCCTTGTCAAAGGATGACAGGATGGATTTATATAAGCACGAATATGCCCACTATATGCAATATAATATGGATATACCGGACAAGTACAACTGGCAGCCCGGCATCCACGGAAGTGCGTGGAAATATTGCTGCTCACTTATCGGAGCAGCTCCCACTCCTTACTACAAAGCCGGTGAAGGACTTATTAAGCACGATTATGATAAGGTTCTCAAAAAGAAAATTACTGACAAGAGTATTCCTATCCGCGACACATATTCACGCGAGCAGGAATACCGCAAAAAGAAAAACAGTACTGTAAAATTTAATATCAATGACGATATCAATCATCCAAAGTTCGGCAAGGGCACCATTGAACATATCGAGCAGCTCGAAGGCTCAGTTCGGCTGCATGTCAGATTCGGTGAAGATCTTAAGAAAATTGATCAGAAATGGCTGCTTCAGGCAAACTTGAAGAAAGCAGGTGCATCAAGGCACATATAACGTTATGCTATCCTACATTACATTATTTCAAGTTCGTGAAAAATCCTTACTATCTAAAAATCATGGGACTGCAATATACCGCAGCCCCATGATTCTAATTATGTCTTATATTATTATTTTAATAAGTATTTAAGCCACCCGAGAACAAGAAAATCTACATCTCAATTGCAATCGTATATGACTTCTCAAATTTCTCACCCTGTGCCAACGAATTACCATACTCCCTGTCCTTTAATTCTCCGGCAAAGCCTGCTCTGTCGCATCGGCCGTACCACGGCTCAATACAGATAAACGGTGCTCCCATTCCTGCCGGTGACCACAGACCAAATAAAGGCGCATCAAATGACACCGTAAGGTATGGCTTCTTATCCGGTGTACACAGGCTCACCTTTGAAGCCTGTCTGTTTTCTATTATGAGCGCATCCTTATCAAACATATGCTCATCTATCTGACAGTATCCATCCGCATCCACCTTAAGCAGATTGTCATCCTTGTCTAAAAGTCCTCCGTCACAGATAAGTCCGTAGGTGATTGCTTTGTCTGTGTCAAGCTTCAGATAATATTCTGACTGCTTCCCCTGCTCTGCGACCGGACACATAAATGCCGGATGACCACCTATTGAGAAAAGTAAATCCTTTTTCGCAGGATTAGTCACCCTCCAGGTCACTTTTATCTCACTGCCTGAGAGCTTATAGCCGATTTCAAGCACAAACTCAAACGGATATTTTGCAAGAGTCTCATCATTTGATTTAAGTGAAAACCATGCCTCATCCTTTGTCTGTGACACAAGCTCAAACTCCATATCCCTTGCAAAGCCGTGCTGTCCCATCGGATAATCTGTCCCATCAACGGTAAACTTCTTGTCCTTTAAGCTGCCGACAAACGGGAAAAGCACCGGTGCGCTTCTCTTCCAGTATTTCTCATCGGCATCCCACAGATACTGTGTACCTGTTTCCTTGCCGGTGATGCTTTTAAGCTCTGCTCCGAAGCTGTTTATCGTGAGCTCAAGTGATTCATTTTCCAGTTTAATCTCCATCACATATCTCCTTTTATATTTTTTAAACAATAGTCAGTTTTTGTTACATTAGCAGAAGTCCAATAACTCTTACAATAAATGCTGCCACCCATGCAATCGCACACTGCAAAAGCACCACGCTGACTGCCCACTTTGCACCCAGCTCTCTCTTTATGGATGCTATAGCAGCCACGCAAGGGCTGTAGAGCAGCGAGAACACCAGAAGAGATGCCGCTGAAAGTGTTGTGAGTGCTGTCGTAACCGTTCCGCCAAACAGTATCTCAAGTGTTGATACCACACTCTCCTTTGCCATGAGTCCGCTGATAAGTGATGTGCATATACGCCAGTCGCCGAGTCCCAGAGGCTTAAAGACAGGCACGATAACACTTGAAATAGCGGCAAGCATGCTGTCCTTTGAGTCTGTTACCATGTTAAAGTGTATGTCAAAGCTCTGTAAGAACCATATAAGCATTGTGGCAATAAGTATTACTGTAAATGCCTTCTGCAAAAAGTCCTTTGCCTTTTCCCAGAGGAGCTGGCACACATTCTTGGCGCCCGGCATCCTGTAGTTTGGCAGTTCCATGACAAACGGCACTGCGTCACCCCTGAACAAAGTCTTTCTATAGATAAAAGCAAAAAGTATTCCGACAACTATGCCAAGGAAGTACAGTCCGCCCATGACAAGTCCGCCATGCTTCGGGAAAAATGCACTAACAAAGAATGCATAAATTGGCAATTTTGCCGAACAGCTCATAAACGGTGTGAGGAGTATAGTCATTCGACGGTCTCTCTCACTTGGCAGTGTACGTGTCGCCATGACAGCTGGCACCGTACAGCCGAAGCCTATGAGCATTGGTACTATGCTTCGTCCGGAAAGTCCTATCTTACGAAGGAGCTTGTCCATGAAGAATGCAACCCTCGCTATGTATCCGCTGTCCTCCATAAGTGATAAGAAAAAGAACAGTGTCACGATAATCGGCAAGAAGCTTAATACACTTCCGACACCCTGAAAGATGCCGTCTATTACCAGTCCGTGCAACACCTCATTCACACCAGCCGCTGTGAGTGCCTTATCCGTAAGCGCGGTCAGTGCTCCTATGCCCTGCTCCAAAAGCCACTGAAGACCTGCTCCGATTACGTTAAAGGTGAGATAAAATACAGCAAGCATTATCACTATAAAGCACGGTATTGCCGTATATTTGCCTGTAAGAACACGATCGATGCGCTCACTTCTGATACGCTCCCTGCTCTCCTTCGGTTTTACCACGGTGCTCTCGCATATTTTCTCAATAAATGTAAAGCGCATATCCGCAATTGCAGCGCTTCTGTCAAGGCCTCGCTCCTTTTCCATCTGGACAATCAGATGCTCTATTGCCTCTTTCTCATTCTCATCAAGATGAAGCTGCTCTAATATAAGTGCATCTCCCTCGATAATTTTGGTAGCAGCAAAGCGAATCGGAACTCCGGCGAGCTTTGCATGATCCTCAATCAGGTGGCTGACCGCGTGTATACATCTGTGCACGGCACCGCCAAAATCATTCTCATCACAGAAATCCTGTCTGCCCGGGCGCTCCTGATACTTTGCAATGTGTATTGCATGGCGCACCAGCTCATCAACACCCTGATTCTTTGCGGCAGAAATCGGTACAACAGGCACTCCTAACAGTCCCTCGATTTTATTTACATCGATTGAGCCTGAGTTTGCCGTCACCTCATCCATCATATTGAGTGCGATAACCATTGGTATATCCATCTCAAGAAGCTGCATGGTCAGATACAGGTTTCTCTCGATATTTGTCGCATCTACGATATTTATTATGGCCTTTGGCTTGTTATCGAGTACAAAGTTTCTCGACACAATCTCCTCATTCGTATATGGGCTCATTGAGTAAATTCCGGGCAGGTCAGTGATTGATGTATCCGGATGTCCTTTGATTGCGCCATCCTTTCTGTCCACCGTCACTCCCGGGAAATTGCCGACATGCTGGTTTGAGCCTGTAAGCTGGTTGAAAAGTGTTGTCTTGCCGCAGTTTTGGTTTCCCACAAGTGCATATGTGAGCTTTTCACCATCCGGAAGGGGATTGCCACTGCCCTTCACATGGTATTTGCCCTCCTCGCCAAGTCCGGGATGGGCTGTGTTACTTATCTTTTTAGGGCCCTCATGCTTTCTTGAACGGCTGTCAATTAATTCTACCTCAATATGTGCTGCATCATCAAGCCTCAATGTGAGCTCATAGCCGTGCACCTGAAGCTCCATCGGATCTCCCATCGGTGCAAATTTGATAACTGTTACTTCGGCCTTTGGGATTACTCCCATATCCAGGAAATGCTGGCGCAGTGCGCCCTCACCGCCTACTGTAAGTATTCTGGCACTCTGTCCTATGCCAAGTTCTTTTAGTGTCATTTTATCGCTTCCTAGTGTATTTATTGATAATTTTTCTCAACTTATCACAGATATCTTACCACAAAGCGTGTGCCACTGCATTCATTTTTTTCATTTAATACATCTTTTGTACAATCCTCCACAAGGATATATCCATTGTCATGACGCACAATTGCTTCCGCCAGCGAAAGTCCTATACCTATGCTGCCTGCCGGCTGTCCGCTGCCGCTGTAAAAACGCGTAAAAATATGCTTTTTGTCCTCATCACTTATTGTCTCCCCATCGTTTTGCACTGTTATCTCTGCATACATCTCATACCTGTAAAAACCTATCTTTACTTCACTCTCTGCGTGCTCCACTGCATTTTTTACTATGTTTGTAATGGCCTCACACTGCCAGTATGCATCAGCATGTATACAGGCATCCTTATCAGAGCCTTCATCTATGGACAGCCTTATGTCTCTCAAATCGCAAAGTGCCATAACATTGTCAGCTGCCTCAGCCACAATTTCAGACAGCAGCGTATCCTTCTCATCAAACTCCACAACATCCGCTTCAAGCCTTGAAAGCTTTAAGATAGCCTGCACCATATGCGATATATTGTCCACATCGCGCTTTGCCCTGCGCATTATCCTGTTTCTGTTTTCAGATGCCATATCAGGATTTCCTTCCAGATTTTCCAGATTTATCGAAAGTGATGTGAGCGGTGTCTTAAGCTGGTGCGATATGTCAGAAAGCGCATCCTTTAGCAAAAGCTTGTCTGCCTTTGCATTTTCCGCAGACTCCCTCAAATAGATTGCTGTCTTGTAAAGCTCTCCCTTTAGTATAGAAATCTCTCCCTCTGTGCTATCTGCCATAACAAGTCTGTAGTCTCCCTGATTTATGCGGCGCAGATAATCCGCAGCCTGTCTGACCTGTCTTTTAAAGCTAAATCTTATAAGCACAATGTAAAAGCAAAAGCCCCCTGCAAAAAGCACGACAAGAAATATGTCTAGCCAAAGCGCTCCTTTAAGCGCTTTTTCATTTGACAAAACCGCAGAATCCTTTTCCATATCAATGCCGTATTTTTTAAAGAGCGTCTCTGCGCTTTTTAAATTTGTATAATCGCTGTCGAAGCTGCTGTCATTTAGAATCGCGGCTATACTGCCATCTGATACATCGGGATATTTTTCATGAATGAGTGCACATAGCTTAGCCACTGTGGCGTTATAGTTTTTCGTATATGCCCTGTACTGGAAAAAAACGGTAAAAGCCATAACCGTCACACATATACATGTATATATTATTGCAAAATACACAAAATGTTTTCTGTTCTCTAAATTATATTTCTTCTTTCTCATGCTTTCCCCCGGGAACCGGCTCTGTCGGCCGATACTGTTTAAAGAGCTTCATCTGAATCAACACGATACCCGATTCCCTTCACAGTCTTTATCACATCCTCACCAAGCTTTACCCTGATGCGCTTCATATAGACAGTCACTGTATGGTCATAGACATCGTTGCCTGTCGCCTCCCAGATACAGTCAATCACGGCATTTCTTGACACAGCCTTGTCGTGATTGGTAAAAAGCAGATCAAGTATGCGGTTTTCAAGACTAGAAAGACTAATCACCTGTCCATCCCTTCTTGCTTCCTTTTTGTCCAAATCATAGCTTATGCTTCCTGCGTGTATGACAGATGAGCTGTCATCATTTTTCCTTCGCAAAAACACGCGGTTTACCCTCGCCACAAGCTCTCTTACTGAAAAAGGCTTTGTGATGTAATCCTCCGCTCCAAGCTCAAGTCCCTTTACTATATCATTTTCCTCATCCCTTGCGGTAAGAAAAATCACCGGTGTTTTTTCTTTTTCCAGCCTTTCGCTGTAAAAATCAAAGCCGTTCCCATCCGGAAGCGACACATCAAGCAGCACAAGGCCGGGGTGCTCACACAAAAGCGCCCCAGCCTCCTTTAAATTTCCTGCTGTCAAAAGCTCATATTCAGGTTCTGTAAAGGTATCACACAGTCCCTCTGTTATTCCTTTATTGTCCTCTATGAGAAGTATTTTTTTCATATCAGCTCCCGCATTTCCTACAGATTTTCATTCTTGATTGTCTCAATAATGTTATTGTGTCTAAGCTTCGTCATTGATAGTTTCATGATAGCATAAATCAGCATTATTACAACCACTATACACAATATAATTGCTTTATACGGCGGCTCATAAATGATTGCGTCATCCATCCTGTTCATCATAACACATAAAAGATAGCTTATTAAAATACCAAGCGGTACACCTATTACAAGAGCCTTTACAGATATAAACACACTCTCAAGTCTGACCATCCCTGCAAACTGCTTATCTGTCATTCCAATGCTTCTTAGTGTGGCAAACTCGCGGCTTCTAAGCTCCATTCCAGTGCTTAAGGTATTGATGATATTTGTGATTCCTATTAAGGCAATGACCACAATAAGTCCGTATGCGAATACTCCAAGCAGTGTAAAGAGTGATTTTTCATCGCGCATCTGCTTATCCATATTGCTGACATAAAAACTAATCTGAGAATACTCAGGATTTTCTGCCGTCTCCTTTTCTAATGTATCCTGATATTCATCTGCATTTTCTGCAACCACATATGCCGAATATATCGCATTCCCCGGTTTGAACTCATTACCGCTCTTGCCGTCAGCCCATAGGCTTTCAAAGCCTTTTTGGTTCATAAACAAAAGCGAGGTATTGCCGTAGCCATTATAACATGTTGGTACCTTGTCTGTGACACCTGCAATAGTTACATCCACAGTCTTTCTGACTCCGTTATTTATTGTTTCCTCGTCAACGTATCCACTGTTATCCTCCGTGCCGCTTTCAGTACCACCTTCCACGGCATTATTATCATCCGTGCTGCTTTCAGTATCACCTTCCACAGCATTGTCATCATCAGCAGCATCCTCATACACATTGTAGCCGCACCTGATTGTATCTCCTGCTTTATATTTGTACAGCCCCATCTCTTCTTTGACGTATTTCGAGCTTTTCTCATTATACACATCAAATGTGCCTTTATTCACAAGAATTGCTCCTGCAGCTGCATTTTTTATGCCTGCGTCGGACGCATACTTATCATACGATTTGTCATCCAAAACCGTGATTAAAAACATTTGTGAGACATCCTCACTATCATCATAAAGCTGCCCGCAATACTCTCCATATTCCTTTGTATACTCCGGCTTATCTACATCAAAATAATAACCTGCTCCAACCAGATAATCCTCAGCTCCTTCAATGCCACTCAAAAGCTCAGAGAGCTTTTCAATATCAAGGTCCTTTTTACATGACATATTTATTCCAATATTGTAATCTACTGATGCATATGACATCCCAACAACGCTAAAGGCCATAGACATAAAGTATGATATCACAATAAACGTCACTGAGCAGATGACAATGGATGTCACTGTGGTTCTGTACTTTTTATTATTTCTCTTTATATTCTTATATGAGATAACGCCTCCGATACCCCAGATTCTGCCTATAATCGCCGGTGTCTTAAGCTTTGCTGACTTTATTTTAATCTCCTTTGTGTTTCTTATTGCTTCAAGCGGTGTGACCTTTGCAGCCCTTCTTGCACTGCCTGTTGCAGAAAAATAAATGGTCGCTATACTCAGTATCACGGCAAGAATAAGTGCAGGCAGTGATGTGTGAAAGCTCAAAGCAAAGTTAAGCCAGCCTGCTGACAGCGCATTTACCACCTTGACAAGTATAAGCGATGCCAAAATACCGCTCATGGTACCCACCGGAATACCAACCACTCCAAGCATTGCTGCCTCTGTCTTAACGCTGCTTTTTATCTGGCGCCTCGTAGCACCCACGCTTGCAAGCATGCCATACTGCCTGATTTTTTCAGTGATTGATATGTTGAAGCTGTTTTTGATACAGTACACTGATGTCAGTATGATTATCAAAGCCACAACAGCAGCCACTGTAAACAGTGCTTTAAATGTACCGTCAATCGGGAAAACACACTCATAGCTTATAAGGAAGCCATTTATATATATATCATATTTTGCATTTTCCATCTCTTTAAGAAACCTGTCACTCTCCTCAGCAGACATTTCAACAGATGAATCATTTGCTTTCTCAAACAGCTTTTCATCCACACCAATTATATCAGCAGTCACAGCATCCTTGTTTCTTAAAGCCTTTTGAGTATATCTGCTGTACACTGTGAGTGTAGTGTCAGCTTCGCTTGCCTCACTCTTTGTGCCATTATCAATTGCTGCCAGTTCATCAGAATATGTGACAAATGTATATCCGGCGGCACTATAATCCTCCATTCCATAGCCCGGTCTTTCCATGATGCCTACCACCTTGTACTGCTTTGTTACAGTATCAGCAAGTGTCTCTGCCTCATGCTCATATGCGATATTTTCCGATATGACACTTTCGGTGTTTGAATCATATCTCTTTCCGATATCAAGTGTTATCTCATCTCCCACCTTTATGTCGATTCGTCCGTTTGTCTTTAAGTGCCTTGGAATGACTATCTCATCCTCATTTTTTGCCATGCGCCCCTCTATCAGGTTAAAGCAGCCTCTCTCAAAGCCGGCCTCATCTGTTGCCATGACATAAGCATACGGCTTATCCTCATTCTTGCAGCCATTAAGCTTAGCAAAGCCCATCCCCATCGTCTCAAATGTACTTTCAATATTTCTGTTGTTTTTAAACTCTGAAAGCTCAGACATTTTCACACCCGAAAATTTCACATGAAAGTCACCGCCCTTTTGCTTCTGGTATTCAATCATACTGTACTGAAAGCTTGACACAAGTGTGACAAGCGCTGACAAAAGCGCTGTTGCCAGAATTATTCCAACTATCGTGACAATAGTTCTTTTCCTGTTGAGCTTTAAGTTTTTTAATGTGAGTTTCTTCATCAAATTCATCTGATTTTACCATCCTCTATCATTATTGTGCGGTCAGCCGCCTTTGCAAGCTCCATATTGTGTGTAATCATAATGATTGTCTGATTTAGCTCACGGTTTGAGGTCTTTAAGAGATGCATAATCTCGTTGCTTGCCTTGGTATCCAGGTTTCCTGTCGGCTCATCCGCGAGCACTATAGATGGTCTCGTAATCAGGGCTCTTCCTATAGATGTGCGCTGCTGCTGTCCTCCTGAAAGCTCATTTGGCAGATGAGTGCGTCTTTCTGTAAGTCCCAGGCGCATAAGCATGTCATCCATCTGTGCTTTTTCCACCTTTCTTCCGTCAAGCTCCATCGGGATTGCCATGTTTTCCTCCACATTTAATATAGGTATCAGATTATAAAACTGATAAATGATGCCTACCTGTCTTCTTCTGAATATGGCAAGCTCATCATCATTCATTGCAAAAATATCAGTGCCGTTTATATACACCTTTCCGCTTGTTGGCCTGTCAACACCTCCAAGCAGATGAAGCAGTGTGGATTTTCCGGAGCCGCTCGCCCCGACAATTGCCACAAACTCTCCCTTTTCCACGCTCAATGATACATCGTCCAAAGCCTTGACCTGGTTTTCTCCGGCTCCGTATATTTTTGATAAGTGTTCTACTCTAAGCAGTTCCATTTAATTCTCCTTTTCTTCTCTATGCATTTTTGAGTGCTGTGCAGTTTGTCCTTTAAAGTGCAGCCGCCCCGCGATACAAGTGTATAATACATTATGTAAAGTTACAGGTAGGTTACTTTTAAAAAATATTACAGCATAATATAAAAACTCCGGTCAGAACAAAAAGTTTTCTGTGCCGGAGCTTATATGTTATATGTTTTATATCATATGTTTTATAATTATCTATGCCAATAATTATTTCTGCTTATATGAAGACAAAAAGTCTGCAAGCTTGCCTGTGGCATCCTTTAATATCTCTGTCCGAGGCAGATATACCACTCTGAAGTGATCCGGCTTATCCCAGTTGAAGCCGCCGCCGTGGATGATGAGTATCTTCTTCTCACGAAGCAGATCCAGTGCAAACTGTTCATCGTTTGTGATGTTGAACCTTGCAGTATCAATCTTTGGGAATATGTAAAATGCCGCCTTTGGCTTTACTGCCGAAATTCCCGGTATATCGTTTAATGCCTTGTAGACGTACTCTCTCTGCTCATAGATTCGTCCGCCCGGCACAATATACTCGCCTACACTCTGATATCCGCCTAATGCCGTCTGCACTATCGACTGCGCCGGAACATTCGAGCAAAGACGCATGTTTGAGAGCATGTTGAGACCCTCGATATAGTCCTTTCCGAGCGCCTTGTTGCCGCTTAAAGCCATCCATCCGATACGATAGCCTGCTATCATATGTGACTTGGAAAGACCGCTGAAGGTCACACAGAAGAGGTCCGGTGCAAGCGACGCAATAGACACATGCTCATAGTCATCCATTACAAGCCTGTCATATATCTCATCCGAAAAAATCATAAGCTCGTGCTCTCTTGCCACATCAACTATCTGCTGCAGCACCTCCCTTGGATAGAGTGCTCCCGTAGGATTATTAGGGTTTATTATTACGATTGCCTTTGTCTTGTCTGTAATCTTCTTTTTGATATCCTCTATGTCCGGATACCACTCTGACTGCTCATCACAGATATAGTGCACTGCCGTGCCTCCCGCAAGTGTAACGCAGGCTGTCCAAAGCGGATAGTCCGGTGCCGGCACCAGCACCTCATCACCATTGTCAAGAAGCGCTGACATGCTTAAGTTTATAAGCTCGCTGACTCCGTTTCCGGTGTAGATATCCTCAACCGTCACATTAGGAAGCTTTTTGAGCTGTGCATATTGCATGATTGCTTTTCTTGCAGAAAAAAGTCCCTTGGAGTTGGAATACCCCTCACAGTCCGTGAGCTGGCGAGACATATCATATATCACCTCATCAGGTGTCCTGAAGCCAAACGGCGCAGGATTTCCTATATTGAGCTTCAACACATTTGTGCCGTTTTCCTCCATGCGGGCCGCCTCATCCACCACCGGTCCTCTTACATCATAAAGCACATTATCTAATTTTCTGGATTTTCCAAATTCTCTCATCCTGACAATCTCCTTTTATTTTCGTAACAATTCCTGTAACCGTAATCATATCCTGCTAGCCTAAAAGCTCAAAAACAGCCTCAGCGTCAAATACCACCTGCTTTACCTTATCAACCTCTATCTGATAAAGTGCATTTGCTGCCAGATGCTCTGCAGCCTGCTCGAGATCTCTTATGCCCGATGTGTTCTCGTGAAGCTTAATCACTGCATCAAGTCCGTCCTCTGTGAGAACGCACTCCTCCTCCTTCATTCCCATTCGCTCAAATACCTTGCGCAGGGCAAATCTCTGGAAGATGACCTTCTTCTCTTCATCGGTATAGTCCGGAATATCAATCACCGCAAAACGTGACATAAGCGGTGCAGAAATCTGGGATTTATCATTGGCTGTTGCGATCGGATATACTCCGACGGTCGGCACCATACACTCCATATAGTTGTCTGTAAAGCCCAGATTATCAAGCAGTGTCAAAAGCACATCTGCCGGATTTCCGTTGCCGTTTTTGCTTGAGGCCTTGTCGAGCTCATTGATGATAAATACAAGATTCGACTCTCCCGCCTGTGAAAATGCCTCCATAATGATTCCCGGCTTTGCATTTGAATAGATTCTTGAGCTTCCTGTGAGCTGCTCTGCATCATTTATTGAGCTCATATCGAGTGTGGTCCATGGAAGCTTGAGTATTCGTGCAACAGCATATGCAATCTGTGACTTTCCGGTTCCTGCCGGTCCACAGAGCAGCAGTCCGTAGGCAGGAAGTGTATGAGTCCTGTTTATCTGGATAATGGTCTCAATGATTCTCTGCTTCACGCTCTCCATGCCATAGAGCTCCTCATCGAGTATGCGCCTTGCCTCCACAGGGTCAATTGCCTCAAAGTAATTTCCCTTCCACTGGATATTCATCATGATGGAAAGTGCTCTCTGCGCATGGCGTCTCTCCTCAGGTGATACCTCGCTTGAACGCGCAACTGCCAGATTTCTTCTGGCCCACAGCAGTATATTGTCAGGCAGTGTACGGCCTGCACAGGTCATGAAATCTGTGATGCTCTGTATACTGGTGAGCTTCATGCTGTCGCCCTCTTCCTCGTAATCATCGAGGTCAGGTTCATCCTCAGGCATGGTGCTGGCAAAGAGCCTTTCCATCATATACTGCAGGAATCCGTCCTCCGCAGACAGCTTTGTTCCTCTGCCGAGAGACACCTCCCTCACCCTGTATACTGCGTATCCGTCAGGTGTATTGGCTCCTGAAAGCTGTACCTTTATGTGATTTTCGCCAAGCCACTTAAAAAGGCTAACGAAGCGGGAATCAATGCGCAGGATATCTGCACTGGTCACCCCATCACCATCCTCAAATTCAAAGGATGTACGCTTTATCGGATTTGTAAACATACCGAGCGCATGATGCGCCCACTCCTTTTGCTTATTGTCTATCACAACAATCGGTTTATCGGCCGATGCCTTTGTCTCTGTCGAATGAAATGTCTCATATGTACACTCCGGATGCTCATTTGCTACCGGTGTATCGCTAAAATCAAATACTGGCATTTTTATTCCTCTCTTTTCGTAATTGTATTCTTCATCATACCCTGTCAAAGGCTATATCCTGTACCACCTCGCCCGCGATGATAAGTCCTGCCACTGATGGTACAAATGCAAGGCTTCCTGGAATATCCCTGCGCTGCGTGCACTTGTGTTCGGCACCCGGCGGGCAGATGCAGTTGCTTCTGCAGCTTATAGACATATCCTCTATCGGTCTTGTAGGCTTCTCCTCAGAGTATACCACCTTGAGCTTTTTCACGCCACGTTTTTTAAGCTCACGGCGCATGACCTTTGCAAGAGGACACATGCTGGTCTTATATATATCAGCCACCTTAAATGCACTTGCATCCAGCTTATTTCCCGCTCCCATACTGCTTATGATAGGGACATTTTTCTCCTGTGCCTTCATGACAAGCGCAATCTTTGCTGTGACCGTATCAACCGCGTCAACTATATAATCATACTCTTCAAACGGAAATTCATCAGCATTTTCCGGCAAAAAGAAGCACCTGTGCGTCACGACACTTACATCAGGATTAATATCATGAATCCTCTCCTCCATCACATCTGTCTTGTATTTTCCTATGGTCTTTCGGGTTGCAATTATCTGCCTGTTTAGGTTTGTAAGACACACCTTGTCATCATCGATAAGGTCAATCGCGCCCACGCCGCTTCTGACTAGTGCCTCGCAGACATATCCGCCCACTCCTCCTATTCCAAATACTGCGACTCTTGCGCCCTTTAGCCTATCCATCGCCTCTTTTCCAAGCAAAAGCTGTGTTCTTGAAAACTGATTTAACATTTATTTCTCCTTTTCATCCCTGACCACGCCGACACCGGCAGAAATCAGGAGTCTTACTGTATCCTTAAGCATGCTCCAGTCAGCCTTTGACAGCTCATCGGCAGCCTTTATCATCTCAATGAGCTGCTTAAATGACATCTGGTCAAGGTTCTCAAAATTGGAGTCCGATGCAATTGAAAAAAGCACATTTACAAACTGCTTTCGCTGCGCCTCATCCATGCTGCCTATCCAGTTTCTGAGTGTCTTATCAAGGCGCACACTGTTTTTGTCCAGTCCATCCGCCTTTATGATACTTCCGCCCATTATCTCCCATGAAAAAGCATCATGTTGCAGCGGCCCCGAATTATGGCTTCTTACCACCTCATAATTGTCCACATGCTCAAGCAATAAGCCAACAATAGACGACTGTGGCAGAAATGTCTCTATTCTGTCAAAAATTCTTTTGTAGCCTGCCGTATATATCATCTTGTGATTGAAGCCCGGCCCGTCAAAATTAAACACCTTAATAATGACATCCTGCACCTTTTTATCCACATGCATGGCGGCAAACACTGCCAGATTTCCACCCTTTGAGTGTCCGCCTATCCACAGCTTTCTTGTATTGATGCTTTTATTGTTGATATTTTCATCATCTAAAGCTTTATCATTTATGGCTTTTTCATTTATGCCCCTATCATCATTGCATATATATGCTGCCACCTGCTTTAAATATTTTTTCGCCTTGTTCTGTCCCGGTGTCTCATCGAGATAGCTTAGATTAAAGTTTTCCTTCCAGCCGACCACGGAATGGTCTGTACCACTGTAGGAAATGAAATATGTGCCGTCAGGCAGTTCTATCGTAACCGCAGAAAACTGCGACTCCTCTTTTTCACTAATATCGTATATATAATATCTCAAAATGCAGTCAGCATAGCGCCTTGAGTGCGCCAGCTTTTGAAGCAGCCTCGCGGAGTGGCGGAAAAGATTAGGCATCTGCTCAATCTCATCATCACTGTGATCCGCACAGTAAAGACTTGAAAGCTGTTTTATCGTAAGGTATGACTTCTTTGCATCCGGCATATATGGCTTCATCTGCACATAAATAAGCTGTGAAAAAATCAGTCCGTCCACCTCATTTACATGCACCTCATCAAAGCCTATATCTCCACGCCAGTCAATATAATCCATGATATCTGCCATACAATGCCCTCCTGAAATATATCTGTCTTATTCATCATAGTGATCTAGGAAGCTGTGCTTTATGCCATCCTTTTTATATGCTACAACCGTAGCCAGATTTACATTCTCCACGCTCTTAAATATATTTGCCTCGACAAAAGGATTCACCTTTTTAAGATTAGCGATGAGCTGCTTTATCTCAACACGCTTTGAGCGGTTTTCCTCATTATTGCAGGTGGTACAGGTATCTGTAAACTTGCAGGCACACTGTATAAAATGCAGACCGTTGTAATCACGCCATGCCTTGATATCGTCCTCCCTGACCAGGTAAAGAGGTCTGATAAGCTCCATGCCCTCAAAGTTTGTGCTGTGAAGCTTAGGCATCATGGTCTGTACCTGTGCACCGTAGAGCATACCCATGAGTATCGTCTCAATAACATCATCATAGTGATGTCCGAGCGCAATTTTGTTGCAGCCCAGCTCCTTTGCAAATGCATACAGATGTCCTCTTCTCATCCTCGCACATAAATAGCATGGCGATTTTTCGATATCATATACAGCATCAAATATATCTGACTCAAAAATAGTGGCAGGGATGCCAAGGTTCCTGCAGTTTTCCTCTATGACATGTCTGTTTGCCTCATTATAGCCCGGGTCCATGACGAGAAACTTTACATCAAAATCAAACTTGTTGTGATGCTTAAGCTCCTGAAACAGCTTTGCCATAAGCATGGAATCCTTACCGCCCGAGATACACACTGCAATCTTATCCCCCGGCTTTACAAGCTCATAGGTGTTTATCGCCTTTGTAAACTTGCGCCAGATGGATTTCTTAAATTTCTTTCTGATGCTTTGCTCCACATCTGCCTTTATATCGCGCTCTGCCACCTCATCCTCTTTCATGGCATCAAGCAGCCAGCTTATATAGCCTCCCTTTAAGCTTGCCGCATCAAAACCTTTTTCTGTGAGATACTCTGCCACATCCACACTCGTCTTACCACGGCTGCAGACTATGACAAGCTTCTTATCATGTGGCACCCTCTCATCTGACTCTATTTCCCCTGCCTGAATATTGAGTGCTCCCTTTATGGCACCGTGCGCCACCTCTTCCTCACTTCTTATATCTATTATCTGATAGCTGTTACTATCCAGCTTTTTAACTTCTTCTATACTAAGCTGCATTTTATTTCTCCTATACTATTTCCGCAATGACTTTATTTCCTGAAATATCCTGTACTCATAATATGCCGTCACCACAAGGATGAGCCCTATCATAATGAGGCTGTATACATCGCGGATTGCTATTCCAAACGCATCACACACGCATGGCACCAGAAGCCCCGCAGTAAAAACAAGCTTTACAAACGTCAAAAGCCTGAGTGAATACTTTCTGATATTGCCCACACACAGCTCCGCTGCTATGTGATTGAGCTTTTCCGGATAATGCTGCAGCCATGTGATTGCAATGTATACAAGCAAAAGCACAAGTATATTGGCCACAAACTTAAATACCTGTATGTGATAGCACACTCCATAATAAATCTGTAAGCCTATATACGCAAGAGCTAAAATAGCATCTATTGCCTCAAGCACCGCCGAAGCAAAGGTCATATCTCTTTTTCTCATATAAATCTACTACCTTTCATTAACACCTTAAACACGTAAAAATAAGGTAAAACGATATTGTTTCTCTTTAAACTATCTAATTTTATCATATTATGGACTATCTTTCTAGAAAAATTGTGATATAATAATCAGGTTAAAGGAATTTTATTTAAAAATTAATAATACAACGAGGTTTAATCGAAAATGAGCAAATTAACAATACCAAAGAACTATTCTTCGGCACTGAATCTTCACGATACACAGCTTGCCATCAAAACTGTTAAGGATTTCTTCCAGGGCATGCTCGCACAGCGTCTTTCCCTGACACGTGTTTCAGCACCGCTTTTCGTTGATCCTACCACAGGCTTAAACGATAACTTAAACGGATATGAAAGACCTGTTACCTTCGGCATCCTTGAGCAGGGTGACAAGGAGGCTGAAGTCGTTCACTCTCTTGCCAAGTGGAAGAGATATGCATTAAAGAAATACGGATTTTCTCTCGGCGAGGGCATCTACACAGATATGAATGCCATAAGACGTGATGAGGAGACTGACAATATCCACTCTATATTTGTTGACCAGTGGGACTGGGAAAAGATCATCCGCAAGGAGGACAGAAACTTAGACTTCCTTAAGGAAACAGTAAAGACAGTATACAAATGCCTGCGCAAGACCGAGCAGTACATGGCTATACAGTACGACTACATAGATTTGATTCTGCCAAAGGATATCACCTTTATCACCACATCAGAGCTTGAGGAAATGTTCCCGGACAATACTCCAAAGGAGCGCGAGTATTATTTTGCAAAGGCAAAGGGTGCAATCTGTGTAATGCAGATTGGTGACAAGCTTGCAAACGGAGAGCCTCACGACGGACGTGCCCCTGACTATGACGACTGGGCTTTAAACGCTGATATCATCGTATACTATCCTGTTCTTGATATCGCACTTGAGCTTTCATCAATGGGTATACGTGTAGATGAAAAAGCTCTAAAGGAGCAGCTTGACAAGGCCGGATGTCCTGAGCGTGCTAAGCTTCCATTCCAGAAGGCTATCCTCAACAAGGAGCTTCCGTACACTATCGGAGGCGGAATCGGACAGTCACGAATCTGTATGTTCTTCCTCAGAAAGGCTCATATCGGTGAGGTACAAAGCTCACTGTGGCCTGATGAGACAATTAAGGAATGTGAGGAGCATGGTATTCAATTGCTATAATCTGCATACCATACTTTACTGTTTGTTATTAAAAACCTGCTGTGTCAGACAATCATGACACAGCAGGTTTTTTATTTCTTATTTTTAATTTTTCCATATGCATCACAAACATCAGCATAAATGCATGTGTTGCTGCTATTATCTACACAAACATCCTCCATGCAGCCCTGATCTGCGAACCCAGCCTCTCAAACTGCCAGTGGGTATTGCTCTTTATGATACTGTTTGGATCATTTATAGTAAAGCCCTCATCATCATAGCCTGTGATCACCATAAAATGTCCATTGTCTGTGAAATCTCCCGGACCGACATTTACGACTATCAGATTGCCCTCATCAAGCCTTTCTTTAAATGTATCCTCATCCACCTTTATAGTCTTTGCATTTACCCCGTAGTGCCTGCAGCCCTTGCTTATAAGATTCCATGCACTTCCGGAGCCATCCACACTGTAGCCGGCCTCCTTTGCATACTCTGCCACCGCAAGAGGGGATGCCTGTGCATCATGTGTCAGATATAATACAACCATCGAAAGTGCAGTCGGACCGCAGCCACTCGCCGCAAAATAATTGCCACTGTACTTTTCATAGCCCCATCTCTTATCCCACTGCTGCAAAAGAGGTACTGTATCCTGCGAAGCCTCTGCAGTCAGATCAATATCATGCTCTATCGAATGCTCCTTAGGATACTCATATATGAAGTCAATTGCCTCATCATTTTTCTTGGCAAGCTCCTTTAGCTGTCCCGGATACTTTGCACTGTGAAGTATCTCATCAAGCTTCGTTTCCTTGTCAGGCTCACTGTCTTGCTCCGCAGAGTTTACATCAGCCTCTGAGCTGTTTTGCTTTTTTTCTGAATCCATTTTAGATGCGGTAAGTGAATTATTATTCTTCTGCACATCAACATCTCTTGATTGCGTCTTATTATCAGCACCTACCACCGCGTCAGCTACGGGAACTAAAAGCTGCATGCCACACGCCAGAAATGTTGTTATGATTATCGCTGCACAAAGAACTATTGCGCCTATTTTCATGCGCCTGTCGCGGTGCCTTGCACGTTTTATGCTTCCCTGCCTTCTATGAGTTTTCTTATGTGTCTTTCCCATTGTTCTCCTCTTACTATTACAGCTTATCAACCTCATCCATCCAGATACGTCCACACGCATCAGAAGGCATCCTTAGGTCTCCTCTCGGTGAGACCGCCACTGTTCCTACCTTTGGTCCATCCGGCAGACATGAGCGCTTGAACTGCTGTGCAAAAAATCTGCGATAGAAGTTCTTAAGCCATTTGAGAATAAACTCATCATCATATTTTCCTTCAAATGCTATCCTTGCAAGGCGGTAAACCTTGGCAGGAGCATAGCCGCAGCGCAGCATATTGTAAAGGAAGAAGTCATGCAGCTCATAAGGGCCCACAAGATCCTCTGTCTTCTGTGAAATCTTACCGTTTTCAGGTGGTAAAAGCTCAGGAGAAACAGGTGTATCAAGCACATCAAGAAGTGTACTTTCCAGCAAATCGCTGCCACAGGTATCTGCATAGTATTTTACCAGATGGCGCACCAGAGTCTTTGGAACCGAAGCATTTACCGCATACATGGACATATGGTCTCCGTTGTAGGTCGCCCAGCCGAGTGCCAGCTCTGACAAATCTCCTGTACCTATAACCATTCCGTTTTCCTTGTTTGCGATATCCATAAGTATCTGTGTGCGCTCACGTGCCTGTCCATTCTCGTAGGTGACATCATGCACAGACGGATCCTGTCCGATATCCCTGAAATGTATATTTACGGCATCCTTTATATCCACCTCGATAAATGTAGCTCCAAGGCATTTAATGAGATTTACCGCATTGTCATATGTGCGGTCTGTTGTTCCAAAGCCCGGCATAGTAACTGCCGCTATATCCTTGTGATCCTTTCCCAAAAGGTCAAATGCTCTCACCGTGACAAGCAGTGCCAGTGAGGAGTCGAGTCCTCCTGAAATACCTATAACTGCTGTCTTGCAGTTGGTATGCTCTAATCTCTTTTTAAGCCCCATAGCCTGAATCATAAGAATCTCATCACAGCGTCTGTCCCTGTCTGTCTTATCTGCAGGAACAAAAGGAGCCGGATTTACATAGCGGCTAAGAATGGTATCCTTTACCTCAAGATCAAACTCAGCCCATCTGTGATCATCCTCGACAACAAATGTTGTCATCCTGCGCCTCTCAGTCTCTATTCTTTCCACATCAAACTCGCTGTATATAGTCTCATTTGTAAAGCGCTTTGACTCGGCAAGCACATTTCCGTTTTCACAGATGAGATTGTGTCCTGAGTAGACCACATCCTGTGTGGACTCACCGTCTCCCGCTGACGCATAAATATATCCACAGATTAATCTGGCAGACTGTCCGCTCACAAGCTCTCTCCTGTATATTGCCTTGCCTGTCACCTCATCTGATGCAGACAGATTTACAATCACAGTGGCACCCGACATCGCGTGTCTGATGCTCGGCGGGTTCGGAGTCCAAAGATCCTCACAAAGCTCCACCGCTATCTTAAGCTTTGGCAGCTGCTTGCAGCTAAAAATAAAATCAGTATCTACAGACACCTGCTGTCCATTTTTCAGTGTGACATATGTGCTAAGGTTTTCTCCCGATGCAAAATGCCTTGCCTCATAAAACTCATTATAGTTTGGCAGAAATGTCTTTGGCACCATGGCAAGCACCTCTCCGCGCGATACAACTGCCGCCATATTGTAGAGCATGCCGTTTATCTCATATGGAAGCCCTATGAAAAATATGCCGTCAAGGCTCCTGCTGTAATCAGCTATTCCTATAAGCTCATCCTCTGCTGCAGCTATGAGCTTATCCTGCCAGAAAAGATCCTGACAGGTGTATCCGGTAATGCAAAGCTCCGGGAAAACAACCACCTTTGCCCCGTTGTCAGTGCACTCCTTCATAAGAGCTTTAATAAGCTGTCCGTTGTATACAGTATCAGCTACCTTTACCTTTGGTGTCGCTGCAGCGACCTTTATATATCCGTCCTTCAATTAGCGCATCTCCTTCAACTCATCCACCGTAAACTCATATGCCTTATTACAGAACTGGCACTTTACCTCAATGCTCTCGCCATCTGCGATAATGGAATCAAGATCCTTTTTGCTAAGTGTGGAAAGTGCTCTGCTCACACGCTCCTTTGAGCAGTCACAGTGGAAGCGTGTCTCTGTCGTATCTGTGATTTCAAGCCCGAAATCCCCTAAAATTTCCTCAAGTATCTGCTCCGGAGTCAGCCCCCTGTCAAGCATCTGTGTCACAGAATCAATCTCTGTAATTTTCTTTTCAAGCCTGTCCACAACCTCATCCGGTGTAAACGGCATAAGCTGGATGATAAATCCGCCTGCCTGCTTTACGCTCTGGTCCTTATCCACCAGCACGCCAAGACCAACCGCCGATGGAATCTGCTCAGATGTGGCAAAATAATAGGTCAGATCCTCAGCTATCTCACCTGTTTTAAGCTCACACTGACCTGAGTACGGCTCCTTTAAGCCCATATCCTTTATAACTGTGAGTATTCCAAGATCAAGCGCTCCACCCACATCGAGCTTGCCTGCCGCATTGAGTGGCAGCTCAACCTGTGGATTTATGGCAAAGCCCTTTACATTGCCGTGCGAATCTGCTGTGACGGTAAGTCCCTTTGCAGGTCCGCTGCACTGTATCTGAAGAGTTATGATATCCTTATCGCCCTTCATCATAGCTCCCATCATGGCTCCCGCAGAAAGAAGTCTGCCAAGTGCCGCCGTCATGACAGGTGTTGTCATGTGATCCTCTCTGGCGGTCTCCACCATCTCCCTTGATGTTACAGCAAATGCTCTGATATTAGCATCCGCCGCTGTTGCTCTTACTATATAATCTGACATAATTTACCTCTCATTATCTAATTCTATGCTTTATGTGCAATTACAGTGACCTTCTCACTGTCACACTTCACCTGATCGTCTGTGTACGCATCATACACCGCATCAAACACAAGTCCCGACTGCTCAAGAAGCTCCTTAAGCTCTGAAATCTCATAGCATCTCTGGAAATGAGTTTCCTCAAACTTCTTGTAGATGTCATCCTCATCCTCTGACTGCTCCTTTATAAAAAGTGTCAGGTCATACTCGTTTATTTTCTCATCGGCATCATAATAATTGTCCCATATAAAGCTGCCCTCATCACGGTTTTCAGCTATGGTATTATCAGCCATGAGCACCTCATATTTGTATGGAGTATTGATATCAAATATAAAAATGCCACCCTCTTTGAGACTTTCGCTCACGCAGAAAAAAACTGCCTGCAGATCCTCAGGCTCAAGAATGTAATTGATGCTGTCACATGCGCTTACGACGGCACTCACCTTTTCTCCCGGTTCAAACTCTCTCATATCCTGCATCAGATAAAGGATTCTGTCATCCTCTCTCTCAAGTGCCATATCAAGCATGTCAAAAGAATTGTCAATGCCTATCATATCATAGCCTGCATCTGCAAGAAGCGTGGTAAGCTTTCCCGTACCACAGCCTAAGTCCACGACATATCCACTGTCTATGCCATTTGCACGCAGTTTTTCGACAATATATCTGCTCCACACCTCATATGGCACATTGTCCATGAACATGTCATACACCCGGGCAAAACTCGTGTATGCTTCCATAATTACCTCATTTCGTGTTTCTATTTACCGTAACTATTCAGAACCATCCCACGCACATTCGCAAAAACGCACGATACTCGTGCTTTCCCGCTGCTTTGCAGCTAATTTTGCTCATATGTGTGGGGGTGGCTCTATTCGAGCCACCTTGAGAACAAGAAAACCTGCTGCTTACATGCGAGCATGACGCATCAGCTTTTTTGTTCTCAGTGGTTCTGAATAGTTACTATTGATTATATAATAACAATTAAATGTCTCAAAATCAAGGTTGATATAAGGCACAAAAACCATTATACTAAGCATATGATTGATAATTACGAACACTACATAACAAAAAACATCAAAGCATTTTACAAAAGGCGTCTTTTCTCTCCGATTGTATACATCATTCTGCTTACCGTGCTATGGTTTGCATTTTCACTCGGAGATATTTTATCGCCCATACACATTGACGATTCTGTCAGCTTTGAAGCTGCATACAAGGATTCGGACAGATATGTAAAAACCACCCTTAAAAAGCTTTACTTTACCGGCTACACCATGAAGGACGGCAACGATATCAAGGGCTATTACTACTACTGCATGCGTGATAAGCACTGCTCTATTGTACTGCTTGCACCATCCACCTGTGAGGAGGGTCTGCCCTCTATCGACAAACTCACGGTGGTCGGTAAAATCGTAAAGGGAAAGGGCACCTACACACAGTTTGTAAATAAACTGTCTAAGGATCTGAGTTGGGATTCCAAGGGACTCTCCGATACCATAACAGGCTACTATCTTAATGAGCCTGAGTACCATTTGAAAACTACTATTTTTATGTTTGTTTTTTATTTTGGCACTCTCATCTATGCTGTTATCAGCCTGATATTCTACATCCTATGCATCAGGTTTCCTGTTTTGGCACCGGCATGTCAGAATCTTGTTGTATTTGGCAATCCGCACAAGCTGCTTGCCGAGGCTGAGGAGGAGCTTGCGACACTGCCACAGCTTGCCACCGAGGACATGTTTATCACAGAGCACTATTTTATCATGACCTCGCCTTATGGCAATGCCATCGTGCCTATCAAAGAGATTTTATGGATTTACAAATACTCTACCCTGCACAAGATTCTGTGGTATCATTTCAGCATCTCATATACACTGCATATTTCCGCAAATAAGCATCTGTATATTCATTGTCCGAAGAACACGAAGTCTGATATCGATGGTATCATCGATTATCTGGCTGAGGCTAATCATGATATTCTGGTTGGTTTCAGTGAGGAAAACAGATTGAAGGTGCAGGCTGTTCAGGGGAAACCGCTGCATATTGAGAGGCTTCTTGCGTGGAAGAAGAAATAAAGCGTTTTAAGTTTATTGGATTAAATGACAAAGCCTCGCAGGAGCACTTGCTGCAAAATACGCTCATACTAAGCGGATTTTACAGCAGTGTTCCTGCGAGGCTCCTGTTTGTTGCAGTGTCCAGAGATTTTTGCTATTTTTTAAAATCCCAAATAGATGCCTGTCCGCACCGCATATCTGCCACTAAACGAATACTGAATATTTACCAATTTCATTACCTGCTGCATTAACATTCATGGATTGAACCATAACAAGACCTAATGATAAAATTACTGAAAATATCCTCTTGCACATTTTTTTACTCATATAACTGCCTCCTTTGGTCTATTTTTTGCCTATCCCACACAAAACAAAACTCCTTAATTAAAAAACCTTTTTTTACTTCTACATATCCCATTGAATATTCTTGTGCGATAACACCGCAAGTCCGGCAGGCAGGAAACCGCCTG
>ERZ809407.91-NODE-91-length-97278-cov-18.134155_pt1 | contig 97278 bp, 72 predicted proteins | sample MGYA00520792_ERZ809407 | MGnify/ENA primary metagenome ERZ809407 (study PRJEB31576, sample SAMEA3212665) | Homo sapiens | biome: human-gut; feature: human gut; material: fecal | place: Sweden | collected 2012 ...
GAGGGATTCAGCCTAATTTTATTACAAGCAAAAAACTTTAGCGGACACCAATAAAAAACAAGTCTGATTTTTTCTAACGGAGGCACTTTTAGAAAGATAAGGAATGATTTATGAACTCCTGCCACGCAAAAAATGCGAGCTAAAATACAAAAAAGGGCCTCAAAAAGGCCCTTTTTAACAATTCTTTGCACGAAAGGATAAGTTTTTCACGAAGCGATTTTTGATAAATTATATTTACAAAAAGCAAACAAAAATCGCCTCAAAATACATTAATTACTGATGCTGTTCGCGAAGCAAATCGTTGACAGTTTTCACCGGATTGAATGTTGCGAGTGGCACTTCAACAAAGACTGTATTCCAATCACTCATCGCACCATTCCACAAACCAGGCAACTCCAGCGCTTTCAGTTCCTTTCCATTCTTACTCTTACTGCTTATGAAACCAGTTGACTTGTCTACAAAATCCGGCAGGTTAAACGGCTGCCCTTTGTAATCTTTCACGGCGCAAACAAGGTCTACCGGATTAAAATGAGTTCCCTCTGTAAACATCTTTTGATATTCTTCGTTTGTCTTATCAATCTGCGAAGACTCAAGAATCTGGAGACTTACTGTTCCATCCTGATTGTATGTGAGGAATGGGCCACCGCCAGGCTCGCCAACATTCTTAACGACTCCACATACACGCATCGGTCTGTTCAGCTTCTTCTTCAAATAAATTACGAGGTCTGCATCCTCCAACTCTTTAATATCAGCCTTGCGACAGCACAAATCACGTTGCACGAAGCGTATGATTTCCTCTAAATATTCATGGGTGTATTCACCTTTTTCAAGTTTCTCCAAATATGCAAACGCTTTCTTCTGCAATGTAACAAGCACTCCGGCAATGAGCTGCTTATACGTAACGGTCTCATCTTTCAATCTGTCGGGCACTACATTATCTATATTCTTAATGAATACAACATCCGCATCAATATCATTTAGGTTCTCTATCAGAGCGCCGTGTCCTCCCGGGCGGAACAGCATAGAGCCATCCTCGTTTCGGAACAATGTATTATCAGGATTTACGGCCACGGTGTCTGTACTCGGTTTCTGCTCTGAGAATGAGATATTATACTTTACTCCATACTTCTTTGCAAACGTCTCTACTTTCTCAGCAACCTTAGCCTTGAACAATTCGAGATGGTCGTGCGACACTGTGAAATGTACGTTTGCCTCACCTTTGGACGAAGCATAGAGAGCCGCCTCTACGAGATGTTCCTCCATTGGAGTCCTCGGACCGTCCTCATAGTTATGAAACAGCAGCAAACCTTTAGGAAGTTGACCGTAATTAAGTCCTTTGGGCTCAAGCATATTAGCAACAACTGCCTTGTAATTGCCATCCGCTATCAGTTCTTTAATCCTTTTCCCATCGTTCAACCGGCACTTCTCGCAAAGAGCTTCCCTGAAAGCAAACTTCTTAATATTATCGAAATATTGCTTCTCGAAATCTGTCGTAGGTTCTGTGTAATCTGCGCTCAAGAAAGCAAACATATTCTTAAACATACGACTTGCAGCTCCCGAAGCCGGAACAAACTTCACGATGTTCTTTCCTTGCGCCTTGTAGGCATCCCAAGCCTGTACGTAAGCCTCGCGTTCCTCTTCGTCCGGAGCCATAATACCATGTCCTACGGCTGCGGCAGCCTCAAGTTTCAGGAAAGGAAATCCTGTTTCAAATTCTTCAAGTTGTTTGTTGAGTTTTTCTTCAGATATACCTTTGCCGGAAATCTGGCTTAAATCTTGTTGTGATAACATTTTATTTAGGTTTTATTATTTATAGTATTTTATTTACAAATATAGCTACTTTTTCTTAAAACAAGAAACTTTCGGAAAAAAAATTATAACTTTGCATGATATAAAAATAAATGCCGGGAATATCGTCAGCGACAAGGCTGGCTTTTTTCGTCTTAGCTTATTTTTGTCAACAAGAGAACTGATAATGCATTATGAATGAGGATTTTTTCACAACTGATGAGCGCAAGGAATTTGTAGCCTTGTATAAAGAACTGAAAAAGAACACAAAAGAGTCGATTTCATCGAAAGACGCGAAGGAAGTGCGCCGTCATATAAGCAATATCATTGCAAACAGGCAGATAGAACGCGATACTTTCAATCTTAACCCTGTACTTTGTGCGATGAAAACGGCTATTATTGCCGTAAACGAAATTGGATTGAAACGTGATGGAGTGCTTGCTATATTATTGTATAATCTCGTTCTGAACGGATATATCGGTAACGATGACGTTAGGAACGACTTTGGCGAGAGTGTTGCAACGATTATATCAGGAATAGTACGCATACAAAAATTATATACAAAGAGTCCTGCAATAGAAAGCGAGAACTTCCGGAACCTGCTTCTTACATTTGCCGAAGATATGCGCGTAATCCTTATAATGATTGCAGACCGTGTAAGCATCATGCGACAAATCCGCGACGCAAAAGACATTGAAGCACAGCACAAGGTGGCAGAAGAAGCCAGCTACTTGTATGCCCCCCTCGCCCATAAGCTCGGATTGTATAAGTTGAAAAGCGAACTCGAAGATTTGTCACTGAAATACCTTGAGCATGATGCCTACTATAATATAAAGGGAAGTCTTAACGAGACGAAACAGGCGCGTGACCAATACGTAGAAACGTTCGTAAAGCCAATAGACAATGCATTGAAAAATGCCGGATTGAAATATCATATCAAAGCCAGGACAAAGTCTATACACTCAATATGGCAGAAAATGAAGAAGCAGAAATGTGGCTTTTCTGGTATATATGACCTTTTTGCCATCAGAATAATACTCGATTCTCCTTTGAAAAAAGAGAAGATGCAATGCTGGCAAGTATATTCGATAGTTACAGATATGTATCAGCCAAACCCAAAACGATTGCGCGATTGGCTGTCTGTACCAAAGACTAACGGATATGAGAGCCTGCATATTACCGTTCTCGGTCCGGACAACAAATGGGTGGAAGTGCAAATCCGCACTGAAAGAATGGACGAGATTGCGGAACATGGACTTGCAGCGCATTGGAGATACAAAGGTATAAAAAGCGCTGGAGGACTTGACAGTTGGCTTGCAGACATACGCACAGCATTGGAAGCCGGCGACGATTTACAAGTAATGGACCAGTTCAAACTGGATCTTTACGAGGATGAAGTGTTTGTATTCTCACCCAAAGGCGACTTGTTCAGATTTCCGAAAGGTGCGACCATTCTCGACTTCGCGTACCATATCCACTCGAAATTGGGCAATACTTGCGTAGGAGGCAAGGTAAACGGCAAAAGCGTGTCTTTCAGACAAGTGTTGCACAGTGGCGATACCATAGAAGTTACAACATCGAACACGCAGAAGCCCAAACGTGAATGGCTGAACGTGGTAAAAAGTTCGCACGCAAAGTCGAAGATACGTGCAGCTTTGAAAGAGACTCAAATAAAAGATGGACTTTATGCCAAGGAACTGCTTGAGCGTCGGTTCAAGAATAGGAAAATGGTGATAGACGAATCTATTATGGCTCATCTGATAAAGAAACTCGGTTTCAAAGAAGTCTCTGAATTTTATAAAAGCATTGCAGATGAGAAGCTCGACATTAATGATGTAATAGAGACGTATATAGATGTACGCAACCATGACCTCAACTTGAATGCTCCAAAAGCTGCGCAAAGTGCTCAGGACTTCGAGTTTGAATCTCCTGATGAGATTACATCAAAAGGTAATGACGATGTTCTGGTAATAGACCGAAACCTGAAAGGCATAGATTTCACACTGGCACAATGCTGTCATCCTATATATGGAGACCCCGTTTTCGGATTTACTACCGTTAACGGTGGTATAAAAATACATAGAGAAGATTGCCCCAATGCGCCGGAAATGAGAAAGAGATTTGGCTATCGAATAGTGAAAGCGCGTTGGAGCGGAAAAGGTTCTTCACAATATTCCATCACCCTCCACATCATCGGTACTGACGATATTGGCATAGTAAACAATATAACTAATATTATTTCGAAAGATGAGAAGATTATAATGCGTTCTATAAATATCGACTCACATGACGGAATCTTTCATGGTAATATTACCGTAATGCTGGATGACACAACGAAACTGAATGCTTTGGTGAAAAAACTCAAAGATATAAAAGGCGTAAAGCAAGTAAACAGAATATAAATATAATATTTAAAAGAAATATAACAATATGAAATTCATAGGAATCATACCAGCACGCTATGCGTCATCGCGCTTCCCGGGAAAGCCACTTGCGATGCTGGGCGGCAAAATGGTAATAGAAAGAGTTGTAGAACAAGTATCGTCAATATTGGATAATGTATATGTTGCGACAGACGACCAACGCATATATGATGCAGTAACAGGCTTTGGAGGTCGGTCTATTATGACAAGAACAGACCACCAAAGTGGAACGGACCGTATCAGAGAGGCTTATGAAAAGATTGGTGAAGACTTTGATGTCATAATCAATATACAAGGTGATGAGCCTTTCATACAACGATCTCAAATTAAAACAGTTATGGAATGTTTTTATGACGAGAACACACAAATTGCCACACTTGGCAAACCTTTTGAGACAATGGAGGCTGTGAAAAATCCTAATTCTCCAAAGATTGTTATCGATAATAACGGGTATGCCATGTATTTTTCACGCTCGGTAATTCCATTTGTGCGCAATGTTGACGAAAAGGAATGGATAAATAAATATCCGTTTATGAAGCACATCGGCCTATACGCATACCGCTCAAAGGTACTGAAAGAAATAACTGAACTCCCTCAATCATCACTTGAACTTGCGGAAAGTCTCGAACAATTACGATGGCTACAAAACGGTTACAAGATAAAAGTTGGAACCACGGACGTTGAAACCGTCGGAATTGATACTCCCGATGACCTTAAACGTGCTGAGGAATATCTTCTATCGACAAAATAATAGCCTTTGTTGTTATATCAGTAATACGGAAACGGTTGTCAGGCCGCTCTCCTACGACCCAAATTATATCACCGCCGGCACTTGTTACCACAAGTTGTCGGCGTTTTTCGAATAAAGTTTTCTTGCAGTCTGTAAGGAAATCGCTTACCAATTTTGTTCCCCGCATACCGAAAGGAACGAATTTGTCGCCAACAGTAACAATTCGTAATGTCAATGGGAACACAACTTTATCAGCATCAAGGCATACGCAGTTCTTATTCTTGCTTATAATAAAATTTTCATTTATAGTCCTTATCATGACACGCAACTTCTTATCAGATGCGCATACATAGATACCAGTTTCAGGAATACGCATCGGTTTATATCCGTCATCTTTCGTCTTTTCTATGATAAGTCTATTCCTGTCAAAAATTAATTGATGGGTAGATGATTTCCATATCTTACCAGATTGCGTATCAAGATTATCGGATATTTGTTCAATTTGAGCCGGAGAGAACCCATAACGGCTTAATAAATGGAATAAGAAATACTCAGGCGATGGTTGTGTCTTAACATAGTTTATCTCGATAGAATGGGACTTTTCTGTGTCTGTATCATTTATATTAATGCTTGTTTTTATTATCTTCTCTGCTTCACGAAGTCTCAGAGAAGTCTTGAAGATATTTTCATTGACAGCAGGATTAATCTCTTTCATTAACGGAAGAATATTCAAACGAATTTTATTCCGGACAAAATTATCCATTAAATTTGTACTGTCTACGACATAATCTTGTTTTAATGAGGCAAGGAAGTTAATGATTTCATCACGACAAACACATAACATAGGACGAAGAATATAGCCATTACGAGGTGATATTCCCGTAAGCCCATGAAGTCCTGTGCCACGAATGAGGTTTATTAAAATAGTTTCGACGGAATCATCACGATGATGTGCGACACAAATACCGGCAACACCAATGTCATGCCGTAACCGTTCGAAATAGCCATAGCGTAATTCTCGCGCAGCCATCTCAATACTTTCTTTATGTAGTTTTGCATAAGTCTCTGTGTCAAAGTGGACTAAATGAAATGTCACATTACATTTACAGCATAATTCTTTGCAAAAGTTTTCATCTCTATCAGACTCATCTCCACGCAAATGAAAATTACAATGAACAGCCTCGATATTATATCCCAATTGTTTCAAGACTAACAACAGAGCAACGCTATCGGCCCCACCGGACAAAGCCACGAGATACCTCTCTTGCTTATCTAACAGCTTGTATTTGTCGATGAAATCTGATATTTTTTTATTCAACATACAAAACAAGTCCTTTAAGATATTCTCCTTCCGGATGATAAATATTTATCGGATGGTCTGCCGGTTGGTGTATTTGATGCAAAATGCGCACTTTTCTGCCACTCTGTGCCGCCGCCGTAAATACAGCCTGACGGAAATAGTCTTTCGTAACAACCTGACTGCAACTGAAAGTAAATAAGATTCCACCGCTTTTAATACGTTCCAAGCCTTTAACATTAAGACGGGTATAACCTTTAAGGGCATTTTTCAAAGCTGCACGATGCTTTGCAAAAGCGGGAGGGTCGAGGATTATAAGGTCGTATTTATTATCGTTTTTATCAAGGAACTTAAAAGCGTCCTCGCAAAAAGCACTATGCCGAGAGTCGTTTGGGAAATTAAGAGCCACATTCGCATTTGTCAATTCAACAGCTTTTGCACTACTATCAACACTATGGACTATTTCAGCACCGCCTCGCATTGCATATACAGAAAAACCTCCCGTATAGCAGAACATATTCAATACGCTTCTACCATTAGAATAATGTTCAAGCAAAGAACGGTTTTCCCTTTGGTCTACAAAGAAACCGGTCTTCTGTCCGCGTTGCCAATCAATATGGAACTTTAACCCGTTTTCTACGGCAACATTATCATAACTATTGCCATATAGGAATCCATTTTCTTGTCCGAGGTCAGCCTTAAAAGGGAGAGTTGTCTCACTTTTATAATATACGTTAGCTATTCTTCCAGCCATAACCTCCACCAAAGCCCTTGCAATCTCATTTCGGTTTGTATGCATTCCAACACTATGAGCCTGCATAACGGCAGTATTGCCATAGCAATCGATTACAAGCCCAGGTAGATTGTCTCCTTCTCCATGCACAAGTCTATAGGTATTATTTTGAGGATTATCGGCAATACCAATACGAATACGCATGGATAAAGCTGCGCTAAGTCTGCTTTTCCAAAACTCATCATCTATTTTTACTTCACGGAAAGAAAGTATCCTGACAGCAATGGAACCTATTTGATAGTGTCCTATCGCGATAAAATCGCCCTTTGATGTTATCACGTTTACGATATCGCCCTCCTTTACCCCATCATCAATGCGGTTTATCGCTCCGGAGAACACCCACGGATGAAAGCGTAACAAGCTATCTTCTTTGCCTTTCTTTAAGTATATCTTTTTATATTCCATAGTATCATTCATTTATTCTTGATGTTTGTATCGGGTCTTCTTTCGTTTCTTCTGCGCAAACCAACTGATAATCTCCTGTTTCTTGTAATTTTCTTAACTCTTCATAGAGATTTATACAAGTCCAAGCATCTGTAGCCGCATACATTTTCTGTTTGTCAGTAAGAATATCATTCTCCCAATTAGAAAGCTGCATCCGCTTTGATATACGCATATTAAAGACGTTTGCATATAATTTCCGAAGACTTTTATCTTCTATACCTAATTCTGAAACTATATTTTGCAAGTCTATGAAGTTGCCTGGAACAAAATCAGTTCTTCTATGCAACATCATTAAATCTTCATGCAATGACAATCCTATTTTAGGAACAGAAGTATCTTCGAGCAACCGAATTATAGATGGAACCATACCTATTATATTAAGTCGAAAAAGGAAACAAACATCATGCGAAGCCACCTGTAGCAGTGCTACGTTATGCAAGACACCTTTACAAAAAGACGGCCGCGTCTCTGTATCCACGCCAAGAATATCTCTTGTAAGCAGATATTCAACAGCTTTATCTGCCTCGTATTCACTCAATACAACCTCTATGCGACCCGGAAAAGTTACTCTGGGTAACGTCGGTATTCTTTTCTTATCAAATTTATTATATATTATTTTTTCCATCATGCAAGCTTTCGATTTGCAAAAATAGTAAAAAGTTATGGATTTATACCAATATCTAACTCTTTTTCGTTACTTTTGCAGATAAAATTATAAATAACAAACCATGGCAAAAAAGAAACAGGGAGACAAAAGTAAATCCTTTAGCGAAGTACTCGGATTCAACTATATCATAAATGATAAAGCTAATTTCATATATGGACTTATCTTCATAAGTATCGCAATATACATTATAATATCATTCTTTAGCTATTTCAATACCGGACAAGCAGACCAAAGTCTTGTAACGAACTTAAGAGTGGGAGAAATACAAAATACCGGAAGGGCTTTTCAAAACGCGTGTGGCAGTATCGGAGCCATAATCTCTCATTTTTTCATAGCCAAATGTTTTGGTATTCCCTCTTTCATAATACCAATATTCCTTATCTTGTGTGGCCTAAAGATGATGGGAGCCTATTCCGTGAACCTCATTAAATGGTTCTTTTGTATGGCTATAATTATGATATGGAGTTCTGTCGCAATGGCAAAAATGGTTACGCCATTCATGACCGAACAGGTATTTAATCCCGGCGGAGCACACGGAGCATACATTTGCCAATGGTTAGAAAATGTAGTTGGAGACCCGGGATTACTGGCTATTCTCTTACTTACAGCTCTTATATTCTTGACTTACCTCACATCCGAAACCATTATCCTTATACGTAAGTTGATTAACCCTATCGGATACATATCCAAGAAGGTAACGTTCACTATCACCAACTTTGAAACGAAGAAGAGTGACAATTCAACAGAGGAACCACATGAAACGGAACAAGACCCGACCGTATTTGATGATCCGGCTCCTCAGATTGTAAAGTTTGAAGGTAATGATATGTATATCAACACACCCGCTTCTACTGATGAAATCATAGAAAATAACAATTCGGAAGAAACAGAGTCCACGGATGTTGAGATGCAAATTGATGTCGCCAAAGGTGAGGAGACTGCAAATAGCAAAACGGTGGAAAGCAAGCCAGATATGCTAACTCCAATTAATCCTCGAGAACCATTTACAAGATACAAGTTCCCGACATTGGAACTTCTTAAGAAATATGAAACGGATGGTCGTACATACGTAGACAAGCAAGAGCAAGAAACCAATAAGAACCGAATCATTGAAGTGCTTCGTAACTTCGGCGTTGAGATTCGCTCAATACAGGCAACTGTAGGTCCGACCATTACATTATATGAAATAACCCCGGCTCAGGGTGTGCGTATTTCGAAGATTAAGAACTTGGAAGACGATATAGCATTGAGTCTCGCAGCACTTGGAATACGTATCATTGCGCCAATGCCAGGTAAAGGTACTATCGGTATAGAGGTTCCTAACGCCAATGCCAGTATCGTATCAATGCTCAGCATTCTCAACTCTAAGAAGTTCCAGGAAACACAATTTGACTTACCTATAGCATTAGGAAAGACCATCACAAATGATGTCTTTATGGTTGACCTTGCCAAGATCCCCCACTTACTTGTTGCCGGAGCTACCGGACAAGGTAAGTCTGTGGGACTGAATGCGATTATTACATCTTTATTATACAAGAAACATCCTAACGAACTAAAGATTATTCTCGTAGACCCGAAGAAAGTTGAATTTAGTGTCTATTCACCAATTGCACAGCATTTCATGGCTGCCGTTGAAGAGAACGAGGAAGATCCAATAATCACAGATGTAACAAAGGTTGTGAAAACATTAAAGGGATTGTGCGTATTGATGGACACAAGATACGACCTTCTTAAAAAAGCCAAAGCAAGAAACATAAAGGAGTATAACAAGAAATATCTAAATCACTTGCTATCACCGGAAGATGGACATGACTATATGCCCTATATCGTAGTGGTAATCGATGAGTTCGGCGATTTGATACTTACAGCAGGTAAAGAAATTGAAATGCCAATAACACGTATTGCACAGTTGGCACGAGCCGTCGGAATACACATGATTATTGCCACACAGCGTCCGACGACAAGCATTATCACAGGAAACATCAAGGCCAACTTCCCTGGTAGAATAGCCTTTAAGGTTAGTTCAGGAATGGACTCTAAGATTATTCTTGACAGAACCGGAGCACAACAGCTTATTGGACGTGGTGATATGCTTTATCTAAATGGTACAGAACCGACACGTGTGCAATGCGCATTTGTAGATACTCCTGAAGTGGAACGCATTAATGAATATGTAGCTAAACAGCCAGGACCACTTGCACCTCTTGAATTGCCCGAGCCGCTTAATGACGATAATTCTGGCGATGGAGGTAATGTAAATATGGACGTAAGGAGCTTTGACCCGCTGTTTGAAGAAGCCGCACGTTCTATCGTATTGACTCAGCAAGGCTCAACAAGTATGATTCAGCGACGCTTCTCTATCGGATATAACCGCGCAGGACGTCTTATGGATCAACTCGAAAAGGCCGGAATCGTTGGAGCTGCACAAGGAAGCAAGCCACGAGAAGTACTCATTACAGATGAAACAAGTCTCAACAATTTGCTTTCCGCTCTCAGATAAATATTTATTTGATGAAGTACATTTATGAAATGAATATATATAAGGTAATATCATAATATTAACAAAAATAGAATCATGAATATCATGTACAAAGAAAATATAACCATCTCATCGAGAAACAAGAATTATCAAAATGCAAAAAGAGTATTCATAAGTATTGCAATACTATTAATAAGTCTATCGATAAGTGCCCAAAGTGCAATACAAGCAAAGAAAGTACTTGATAAAACGGCTTCAATTGTAGGCCGCAAGGGCGGTGCATCAGCTAATTTCACAATATCAAGTGGGAAATATGGCTCTACATCCGGCCATGTTGCTATAAAAGGCAATAAGTTTTACGCCTATACACCGGAAGCAAAAGTATGGTTCGACGGAAAGACACAGTGGAGCTATATGAAGAAAACAAATGAAGTAAATGTAAGTGTACCGACCGAGGCACAGCAAGTTTCGATGAATCCTTATAAGTTCATCACAATGTATAAAAACGGATACACATTGGGAATGACAAATAAAAACGGAAACTACGTTGTGCATCTTACGGCACAAAACAAGAAACGTTCGGTGCAGGAAATGTATATAACGATAAACCGAAGCTATTATCCCGAACAGATCAAGATGCGTCAGGGCAAGACTTGGACAACTATAAACATCAATAATTTCTCGGCAAAGAACCAAAGTGACGCAACATTCCGTTTTCCAGCCAAAGATTATACAAACGCTGAAATCATCGATTTAAGATAAAACAATGAACAGATTACAACTTATCAAAATACTGCACAAACATCTTAAACTCTCCGAGAAAAGGAGTTTGGCTTGGGAACAGAATAAGATAGCCAAATACAGCATTTATATAGTCAGTGGCATTGTCATTGCATACCTCGTATTCATCGCTATAATGCTTTCATTAATAATAAACGATTCCGAAAGCGTATTAGCATACGAGTTCATGTATGGCATCGCTCCGTTCATCCTTTCAATCGACTTTCTGTCAAGGTTTGCATTCCAGCAAACCCCATCACAACTCGTAAAGCCCTACTCTCTCCTACCGATATCCCGTTATGCGTGCATAGACTGCTTTCTTATGAACACTGTTATCAGTTCATATAATTTTCTATGGTTTGCACTCTATATCCCGTTCGCGTTAATGTCGATATTATTCAGTGAAGGACTAATAGTATCATTAGGATTTCTTACTGGATTATGGCTGTTTTCTGTAATTAATTCCCAATGGTATTTGCTTGTCCGCTCACTCGTAAACAAGAATATGGCATGGTGGATTCTGCCTATTATCGTCTATGCCTTAGTCTATTCTCCATGGTATATTGGTGCTAACGCAGGAATCGGAAACCTCTTAGATACCTACATGATGCTGGGAGAAGGCTTTTCTTTTTGGCATTTGCCCAACTATGCTGGAGCAATTCTTGCAATAATAGCACTTCTCGAAATTAACCGAAGGCGTCAATACGTATGTGTATGGCTGGAGCTGTCTAAGATTGAAAAGACGGAAGTACGCCACCTTATCCGCTTTACTTTCCTTGAGTGTATGGGCAACATTGGCGAATACATGAAACTTGAAATTAAAAGCATTATGCGCAATGCCAATGTTCGCAAGACATTCATTTCCGGAACAGCAGTCATCGTGCTGTTTAGTCTGATGCTTTCATTCAGCGATATCTATGATGGTGTGTTCATAAGCAACTTTTGGTGTATATACTGTTTTGCCTTTTACGGAGCTATGATTCTCGTAAAGATAATGTGCTACGAGGGTAATTACATAGATTGTTTGATGGTGCGCAAAGAGAATATCATCATGCTCCTCACAGCAAAATACTACATATATTCCGCCCTTCTCGTATTCCCATTTATACTTATGTTACCAACCGTTTTCACGGGGAAGTGTACTCTTCTGATGCTTATGGCATACGCAGCATTCACGGCTGGGGTTGAATATTTCTTATTTTTTCAAATGGCAGTTTACAACAAGCAAACAATTCCATTGAATACTAAATTCATAGGCAAAGGCTCTATGGAAAACAACTATATGCAAATTGCAGTAGAAATGATAATATTTATCGTCCCTATATCATTTATTATGTTTGCCCAAATGCTATTCAGCGAGACCATCGCACATATTATAATACTTGCTGTAGGCATTCTGTTTATAGCATTGCATCATATTTGGATTGCAAATATCTATCGCCGCCTAATGAAAAGAAGGTACGACAATATGGAATCTTTGAGAGCATCAAGATAATCAAATCATAAGAATATCAACATAAACTATGTTATAGCCGGTGGTAACATCGGCTATTTTAGTATTCTAAATCTGCATATTCATCTGATTGTTCTTCCTGAAAAAGTTCACTATTATCCCAATTCCAAAGACCAAAGTTCGTATTATGTTGCTTTGACAAAGGAGTTCCTGAACTATACTCACCATTTGGCGTATCATCCCAACCTGGAGAGGCTGCAAATGTTGTTAAGGTTTCCATTTCAATAATCTTGATACTTGGCTTTATGTATATATTAATTCTTTTCATCACATTATAATATGCGTTGAGTACAGGAGCTATATTATTTTATTACAATCTTCTTACCATTTTGTATATATATACCTTTAGACAGGCCTTCAAGACTATATCCAATAAATATGCCTCTAAGGTCATATACTTTTGTATCCATTTCAGGAGTCGTATCGATTACATTATCTATTCCATTAACTATGTCAGAAAGACTAAATCCTTTTGCATTTGAAGCTCCAGAAGAAGACAAATCCTTTTTAGAAATTGCAAGATAACATCTTCCGTATGGAATATTAATGGCTTTACCATCATCTTCATCCCAATAAAAGCCTAAATTTTCCCTTTTACTATCATAAGAAAATTTATAAAAGATCTCATCAGCTGGTGCCGTTACTTCTATGCCTATCGATTTTCTTAATTTGTTACTGTTACCAATAATATACCTTTCATATTCTGCAACTTCATACTTATAAGTTTTAGCAGTTCCTGTTTTATCAACACTCTCTATCAATAATGGCAACTCTGCTTTAACTCTCTCTCCCGAGAAATAGTTATAAAGATATTTCAATTTCCCATCTTTAATAGTAATATAATGTCCTATAACGCCTTCTGGCATTATATAAGAATTATCAAGCCACATCGTAGCGAAACCAGCTTCTGATATTTTGAATATATTTAGTGTTATTATTATTTTAGACAAATGGACTGCATTTGAGGCATTATTTAGAGATAATTCATTCCTATATCCTAACCATATTTTTTCATCATCATCATTTTTACTTATTATTCCATCAATATTACTTGGTAACTCAAGATTTTTAAGTGAGTTTTTGTCTTCTTTTTCACGAATCAAATCTACCTTTACTATTTTCAAATCTCCTTTTATGGAAATTGTCAATGTACTATTTATATGAATTGAATAATATCCTGAATTATTCAAATTTCCTGATTTATTATCATCAATCGAATTAGAAACTTCAATTTTTATAGTATTGCCTAAATATGTTTTTTCAATACTTTGTGGCCCCTCACCAGTCACATCAGAATGGTCTTTAGCTGGGTCAAATACTACTTTCTGCGCCATCAGCGGGGTATTAAACAGGAATAAGAGGAATAGTACAACTTCTTTTATTTTCATATCAGTTCATTTTTAAGTTCATTCTTGACAACTGCAAAAGTAATATATATTTACAAAACACCCATAAAAACATCCAACTTTTTGTAAAAAAATATTCATTTATTGTCATTATTGCCTTTCAATTAATTGCCGAAAATCTATTTTTAAGGATTATCTTGCTTTAAAATAAGCTTTCTTAAAAATCATATTTTATATTGTAATATCCGCAAAATATAGTACCTTTGCAAGGTTAAATCAAGATTGAGAGTATCGTTTGAAACAAATTAAAACTATATTAGTTCGCACTATATGGTCTCTTGCGGCATTATATCTTGCCATTGCCGTATCCTTGAAGACACCTCCCGTACAGAAATGGATAAGCTCTATTGTCTGCGGAGTGTTAGAGAAAGAACTCGGAACTAAGGTCAGCATCGGTAAAGTAGAGATCGGGCTGCTCAACCGTGTCATCATTGACGAGGTTTCCATATACGACAAGAGCGACAAAGAGATGTTTCGCAGCGCACGACTTGCTGCGAAAATAGACTTGTCTCCCTTATTTCATGATGAGATTTCCATATCTTCCGCACAGATATTCGGCATGAAAGCTGTGTTATATAGGCAAAACGCGAATATGCCATATAACTTTCAGTTCGTGATAGATTCCTTAAGTTCAAAGGATTCTACCCCAAGCAAGCCGCTGAACCTGCATATTCAGTCGCTCATAATACGTAATGGTGCTATAAAATTCGACCAACAAGACAAACCGAGGACTCCCAACAAATTCAACGCTGCACATCTGAATATAAGTCATATCAGTTCGCATATCAAACTATATGCGCTCACAGACGATTCTTTGTCCTTGAATCTGAAAAAGCTATCACTAAAAGAAAGCTCCGGACTTGATTTAAGAAATCTCACATTCGATATCAAAGCCGGCAGAAACAAGACTTCAATAACCGACTTAGACATAGAATTGCCACAAACAAGACTGTCAATTCCGGAAGCTACAGCGACATATAAAATAAAGGAAAAGGCATTCGACAAGAACTCGTTAAAGTTCAATATAAATGTCAGCCAATCGAAAATAACGCCCTCCGACTTTGCGTGCTTTGACAATTCGTTAAGCTCAATTAAAGACAATATTGCGCTTCATGCTGCCTTATCGGGCACAACCAACTCTGTTGTCATAAGCGACTTGAATATTCACAGTGGTGGTATTGGAATAAATATCATTGGCAACGGAAATGTACGCAGCTTTGGCAATAGTCCCCGGTGGAACTTTCATGCGAAAGAATTTTGGATGAGCGACAAGAGCCTGCAATTCATTTCGGACAACCTGAGCAGGAAGAGAATCTCCTTACCGTCGGTGTTGACAAGAGTCGGAGGAATAAAATATAACGGCAATATTTCTGGTCGTGAGAACCTTTTTGTATGTAAAGGAGATATAGAAACAGGCATCGGAAACGCAAAAATGGATATTGCGGTAGACGGAAATAGCCTTCGCGGCTACCTGTCTACAAAAGGAATACATTTAGGAAAGCTCCTTGATGATGATAAATTCGGTATTTTAGCTACCGACATAAAGGCAAATGGCAAATTAGACAAAGGCAAAAAGCCTCTGCCTTTTGAGTTCTTGATAGCAAAAGGAAATATCGAGCGTTTTGATTATAACTCATACAGTTACAGAAACATAACCATTGACGGCTCATATCGCGACGGAACGGCGGACGGAAGACTTGCTATAAACGACCCGAACGGCAACGCAGACATTAAAGGCCGCATCGAATTGAAGGATATTATATCGGTAGGACTCACAGCTGACGTGAAAAACTTCAATCCGAACGCACTCAAATTAACCGACAAAGCGGGAAACAACACATTTAGTTTCTTACTGAAAGCCGACGCTACCGGTAAATCTTTGGAGACAATGAACGGCTCGGTAAACGTAACAGACTTTATGATGAACACCGGAAGGAGCATAAACCGCATTAATTCTATTAATCTTACAGCCGGGAAAGAGGCCGATGACCATTTCATGAATATCGAAAGCGACTTCGGAAGCATAGACATCCGCGGACAATTCAACTACAATACCATCGCACAAAGCCTGACAAACATCGTAAGAAACAAAATTTCTACAATTCCAGGATTGCCGAAAAGCGTTCCTACAAAGAACAACAGATTTGATATAGATGTTAGCATCAACGACTTGGGATGGCTGAAAGATTTCTTCAAGATTCCACTTGAACTGCATAAACCGCTATATATCAACGGTTCGGTCGATGATTATCAGGACTTTATACACATAGACATCGATGCTCCGAGCCTGTCCTATTCCGGCAATTTGTTAGAAAATACAAGGGCAAACATCACCACATACAGCGATACACTTAAGACGACGGTGAGAACAGAGAAGATAAATGACGACGATCACCGCGTATTTCTCAACGCAAATATGAAGGCAGCCGACAACAAGCTGCTGACAAACATTCTTTGGGATATGAAAGGTGGCGTTCCGTTGTATGGTTCGTTGAATGCGCAGACAGACTTCTACAAGAGCTTTCATGGGAAAACGGCAATCCACACAGCCATAGACAAATCACAACTGACAATAGACAAGACAAAATTAGACATACTTCCATCGGAAATAACTTATATTGATAAGACGCTGAACATCAATAATTTCAAGATTAGCAACAATAGGCAACATCTCACTATCAACGGTGCTGTCACCAAGAACGAAAGCGATTCTATCACAGTGGATATGCAGAATATCGATGTCGGTTATGTTCTCAATCTGATAAACTTCCATAGTGTTAGCTTCTCTGGATATGCGTCGGGCCGCGCTTCTATAAAATCTTTGTTCAATACCCCCGAAGCTAACGCCACTCTTAAAGTGGACAGTTTCTTGTTTGAGCGTGGCCGAATGGGCACTTTGTATGCCAATGTTGACTATAATTCTACCGACAAGCAGATAAACATTAAAGCTACAGCCGACGATGGCCCCGATGCAAAAACGCTTATCAATGGATATGTATCTCCAGACAGGAACTATATAGATTTGGGGATAAAGGCAAAAGGAACACGCTTAGAGTTCTTAGAGAGTTTCTGTGGCAGTTTTATGGATAACGTAACACTACGCGGCAACGGCTTTTGCAGAGTATTCGGCGACTTAAAATATGTGAATCTTGAAGGCAAGATGGTTGCCGACGGAACGGTAGACATAAAACCATTGCATACAACCTACACACTTGTGAACGATACCATCACCATGATTCCTGATGAAATCATATTCAAGAACGACAGTATATATGATATGTATGGGAATCATGGCATCATAAACGGAGCACTACACCATAAGCACCTCACCCGACTGACATTCGATTTGGACGTAAAAGCAAACAATCTACTGTCTTATAACTCACCCGCTTACAACGGAAATTCTTTCTATGGCACAGTCTTCGCATCAGGCAACTGTTACATAAAAGGCCGCCCGGGCGAGACAACATTAGACATTAACGTTACGCCGGAAAAAGGCAGCTTCATCGAATACAACGCAGCAGGCCACGAAAGCATAGCCGAAACAGAGTTCATCAGATGGAGAGACCTTACTCCGCAGCCAGAAATAAAAGATGACTCCACCTTAACGGCAGATGAAAATATGGCGAACAACGTCAGGCAAAGCGCAGTTCAAGACATAATTTCCCCACAGATAACATCTGATGTTAAGTTGAATTTCATAATAAATGCCACTCCCAACTTCACCCTTCGCGTACTTATGGACCAACAAACAGGCGACTATATCGCACTGAACGGTTCGGGTGGATTGCGCGCAAACTACTTCAATAAAGGCGCATTCGAGATGTTTGGCAACTATCTTGTGGAAAGCGGAATCTATAAACTGACCATACAGAACATCATAAAGAAAGAGTTCCACTTCCAACCGGGAAGTTCTATAATCTTCGGCGGAGACCCGTTTGGAGCCGCTCTCGACCTCAAAGGCACATATACACTTAATGCCGTGAGTCTCAGCGACCTGCAAATAGGCCGTTCGTTCAAGTCGAATAACATCCGCGTAAACTGCCTTATGAACATTACGGGTACGGCTGGAGCACCACAAGTGGCATTCGACCTTGACCTGCCGACATTGAGTACTGATGCCCAACAGATGGTACGCTCGGTCATAAATTCGGAAGAAGACATGAATCAGCAAGTGCTGTATCTTCTTGCCGTAGGCCGATTCTATACGCAAGGCAATAACAACGCTGCACAAGAAAACGCGAATGCGCAAAGCCAGACCAGTCTTGCCATGCAAAGTCTGTTAAGCGGTACCATCTCACAGCAGATAAATACGGTACTCTCTAACGTGGTGAAAAGCAGTAATTGGAACTTTGGAGCGAACATTTCCACCGGAGATGAGGGCTGGAACAATGCCGAATATGAAGGACTGCTTAGTGGCAGGCTTTTAAACAACCGCCTGTTGATTAACGGTCAATTCGGCTATCGGGACAACGTAAACACCACAGAAGGCTCTAATTTCATAGGCGATTTTGACATAAGATACCTGCTTTTCCCAAGCGGAAACCTTGCCATAAAGGTCTATAACCAGACTAACGACAGATATTTCACGCGCAACAGTCTCACTACGCAAGGTGTCGGACTAATCATGAAGAAAGATTTTACCCGACTTAGCGACATCTTCGGTCATAGGAAAAAGAGCAAGAAAAAGGCAAAGAAGAAATAATACAGATTGACATCCCCATTATTAGGTATTTTTATTCAAAAACTTAAAATACAACTAAATTGCAATTTAATTTTGATTACCTTTGCATAAGATAAGCTGCACTCGGCAATTAAGAATAAATTCTCTTTGCGGTTGTTTGCATTACCTTTGCACAATAAAAAAGATAAATAATGAAACTTTCAGAACTAAAAACGGGCGAACGTGGCGTCATCGTAAAGATATTGGGACACGGCGGCTTCCGTAAAAGAATCGTGGAAATGGGCTTTATCAAAGGCAAGGTTGTAGAAGTCTTGCTTAATGCCCCGCTCAAAGACCCTGTGAAATACAAACTTATGGGCTACGAAGTGTCGTTGCGACATAAAGAAGCAGAAATGATAGAAATCATTTCTACCGAAGAAGCGAAACTCATAGAGAAGCAAGTAAAAGCCCAACAACACTCTCCGAAGCCGACAAACTCCGAAGATTACGACGATGAGCAGCCCCTCACCGACAAGCAATTGCGTAAAGCGGCCATGCAAAAACGCCGTACTATAAACATCGCACTTGTAGGAAACCCAAACTGCGGTAAGACTTCGCTATTCAATTTCGCCTCGGGGGCACACGAGCGTGTCGGAAATTACAGCGGTGTTACCGTAGATGCAAAAGAAGGAAAGTTTGAATTTGAAGGCTATGAATTCAATCTTGTCGATCTTCCTGGCACATATTCCCTGTCGGCGTACTCACCGGAAGAATTATATGTACGCAGACAAATTATAGACAAGACTCCGGATTTTGTCATAAACGTAATAGATTCGAGCAATCTTGAACGTAACCTTTATCTCACCACACAACTTGTGGATATGCACTTGCGCATGATATGTGCGCTGAATATGTACGATGAGTTTGAGAACCGGGGCGACCGTCTTGACTACCGCAAACTCGGCCAACTCTTTGGTGTTCCTATGGTGCCGACAGTCTTTAAGACGGGTAAAGGAGTAGACCTGCTTTTCCATATTATAATAAATCTGTATGAGGGCGTTGACTTTATAGATAAGGATGGAAACATAAACCCGGAGGTGGCGTGCGACTTGCAGGATTGGCACAAAGACTATGAATTGAAGCACGGAGGCAATCATGACGAAGACTTCGCACATGGGTCCAAGCCCAAAAGCATATACAGGCACATCCACATCAATCATGGACAGTACATCGAAAACGCCATAGACAAGGTCAAGAACGAACTGAGGAACAATGAGGAGATACGCCACAAATACTCTACCCGCTATCTCGCTATAAAGTTACTTGAGAACGACAAGAGCGCGGAGACATTTGTCGAGACACTTCATAACGGCGAACGGATAATCCAATTGCGCAACGAAGCAGCCGAAGACATAAAGACAGAACTGAAAGAAGACAGCGAAACTGCGCTCATGAATGCCAAATACGGCTTCATAAACGGCGCTTTGAAAGAGTCTGACTTTGAGGTTGGACAGAAGAAAGACACCTATCAGATAACCCATGCGCTCGATGCTATCATCACGCACAAGTATGCAGGCTTTCCCATCTTCATCTTTCTGATATTCGTAATGTTCCAGACGACTTTCTCTTTAGGAGAATATCCTATGAATTGGATAGAATCCGGAGTGTCCTGGCTTGGAGAATTTATAAGCGAAGTCATGCCAAAAGGTCCGTTAAAGGCAATGATAGTAGACGGAATTATCGGAGGCGTAGGCGCAGTTATCGTGTTCTTACCCCAGATTCTGATACTCTACGCATTCATATCTTTCATGGAAGATAGTGGCTATATGGCGCGTGCGGCCTTCATCATGGACAGACTGATGCACAAGATGGGGCTGCACGGAAAGTCATTCATACCACTCATCATTGGATTCGGATGCAACGTTCCTGCCATAATGGCAACCCGCACAATCGAAAGCCGACGGTCTCGTTTGATAACGATGTTGATTCTTCCGATGATGAGTTGCTCGGCCCGACTTCCTATCTACATTATGATTATAGGTACATTCTTTGCCGCACAACACCGCTCGTTAATCATGATTTCGCTCTATGTTATCGGTATTCTGATGTCGGTAATAGTGAGCCGGATACTCAGCAAGTTTGTCATTAAGGGAGAGGATACGCCTTTTGTGATGGAGCTTCCTCCTTACCGATTCCCTACATGGAAAGCCATCGGCCGCCACACATGGGAGAAAGGACAGCAATATTTAAAGAAAATGGGCGGAATAATACTTGTGGCGAGCATCATAGTCTGGGCACTTGGGTATTTCCCTCACGACGAGAAACTCAATAGCCAGGCACAACTCGAACAAAGCTATATCGGACGAATAGGCAAAACTATCGAACCGATATTCGCACCGCAAGGCTTCGACTGGAAACTCGACGTGGGCTTGATTTCCGGTGTTGGAGCAAAGGAAATAGTGGCATCTACGATGGGAGTGTTATATGCTGATGATGACAGCTTCACAGAAGACGATGGCTATAACAAGGACAACGAGAAGTACACACGCCTGAGAAAGCAGATGCTTAGCGAAGGCATAACGCCCCTGTCTGCCTACTGCTTCCTGCTTTTCGTACTCCTATACTTCCCATGTATTGCGACAATAGCAGCTATAAAAGGCGAGACCGGCTCATGGAAATGGGCCATCTTCACAGCCGTCTACACCACATCATTGGCATGGATAGTATCTGCCGCAGTCTATCAGATAGGATGTATATTTATGTAGAATTATCTAATGAATATTACAAGACAATTCCATCGACGCGGCATAATATTTTATGAAAGATTTTGACAAATAGCCTTCTCAGAATCGCGTATTTACAATCAAAATCTTCTTTGCCTGCAAATACGCCAAAATAGGAGATTTTACGTCATTTTGAGATAAGTTTTTGATAATCAAAGACTTATCTCTTCTTTATGCGTTTTTGGCAGTTTGAGAACGCTAAAATAGCTTCTTAACATCGTCAAAGTGGCACTTTGAGGCCCTCAAGGTACTACTTTGAGCCTCCTAAAGTGGCACTTTAGCGTCCTTAAGTGGCTACTTTGAGACTCTAAAAGTGCCACTTTTGAACGCTAACAAACGTTAAATCACACCAAAATGCCAATTTTCGGCGTTTTCGAGAAGCGCAATTTTTGACGAAAAATGCCCCTCTTTTTTGCAAAAAGTGGCACTTTGACACCTTCAGAACACGATTTTTTGACTCTTATCGCCTGTTTTTTGAAGTCAAAAAACAGGGAAAACGAGTTAAGAGACCTATATTTAACAGCCGTTCACAGAAACGGACAACATTCTGAAGAACCTGTTTTTGTAAATAAAAATTACATAACGAACCGTCATATCAATAAGAACAGCCTCATGCAAGTTTGGTATATTTATACATTTACAAATGGATGTGAATGCAAGACCTACTTCAATTATTTTTGTTTTATTCGTTTTTCTCAATGTTAATACGTAACTTTGCACATTATTATATATATAAAGTATTCACAGATGGATATAATTCTGAAGTATTTCCCCAACATTACAGACGTTCAGCAAAAGCAATTTGCCGCCTTAATGGATTTGTATAGAGAATGGAATGCAAAAATTAACATTATCTCACGCAAGGATATAGACAACCTTTATGAGCATCATGTCCTGCATTCGCTTGCCATTGCCAAAACCTTACGATTCAAGGACGGAACAAAAATACTCGATTTTGGCACTGGTGGCGGTTTCCCCGGTATTCCTCTTGCCATAATGTTCCCTAACGTGAACTTCAAACTTATAGACGGAACGGGCAAGAAAATAAAGGTGGCAGCCGATGTTGCCCAATCTATCGGACTGAAGAATGTAACCGCCGTACACAAGAGAGGTGAGGAAGAAAATGACAAGTTCGACTTCGTTGTGAGCCGTGCCGTGATGCCTTTGCCCGACTTAGTGAAGATCATACGTAAAAATATCTTGAAGAAACAATCGAACGCAATGCCCAACGGCGTGATTGTGTTGAAGGGTGGAAACCTTACTGAAGAGATAAGACCATACAAGAACATCGTAGAAGTGTCTAAGCTGAGCAATTGGTTCAGCGAAGAATGGTTTAAGGAAAAGAACGTTATTTATCTGCCGATGTAGTATTATAGAGGCAAAATACATATCTGCTTCGTTTCAGATTATACAAGACAATTAATCACTTAAGTACTGTCAATATGCTTAACATCAAACGCTTTGCTTGCAATATGCTTCAGGAAAATTGCTATATTGCAAGCGACGACACCAAAGAATGCGTAATAATAGATTGCGGGGCTTACTATGAAGAGGAACGCAAGGCTATCGTTGACTATATCCGGGACAATGAACTCGTGCCCAAGCACTTGATTGTAACGCACGGACATCTTGACCATAATTTTGGCAACAACACCATTTTCGAGGAGTTTGGTCTGAAGCCGGAAGTTGCGGCAAAGGACGAAAACTTGATGAATGGTTTCAAGGAACAAGCCGAAAAGTTCTATGGAATGACACTCGGTTACGACTTTCCTCCCATCGGCAAATTGCTATCAGAGAATGATGTTATCTCATTCGGTAATCACAAGTTTGCGATAATCGAGACTCCGGGGCATTCGCGCGGCTCTGTCTGCTATTATTGCAGCGAGGAGAACGTCCTGTTCTCGGGCGATACGCTATTCCATATGTCAATCGGCCGCACCGATTTCAAAGGGGGAAGCATGATGCAGATAATCCAGAGTCTGCGTCATCTGGCACAGTTACCCGATGAGACGGTGGTATTACCTGGACACGACGTTCAGACAACCATAGGTGAAGAACTCGCACACAATCCTTATATGGATAGATGATAAAGTCGAAGACTGAGAAAATAGTGCTTGGTATAGACCCCGGAACCAATGTCATGGGCTACGGTGTCATAAGGGTTATCGGCAACAAGGCAGAACTTGTCGTCATGGGCGTGATAGATATGCGCAAAGAAAGCGACACGTATCTGCGGCTTGGAAAGATTTTCGAACGCGTTACAGGCATAATTGACGAGTACCTTCCCGACGAGATGGCCATAGAAGCGCCGTTCTTTGGAAAGAACGTGCAGTCGATGTTGAAGCTCGGAAGAGCTCAGGGAGTAGCCATCGCGGCAGCCATAAGGCATGATGTGCCCATACATGAATATGCCCCGCTGAAGATAAAGATGGCGATAACCGGCAACGGGTCGGCCTCTAAGGAGCAGGTTGCCGGGATGCTTCAACGCCTGTTGAACATCAGCAATGACGATATGCCTAAGTTTATGGACGCTACCGACGCATTGGGTGCGGCATATTGCCACTTCATGCAGATGGGGCGGCCGGAGACCGACAAGCATTATAGCAGTTGGAAAGACTTCGCAAGGAAAAAAGGTATTATGTAGATAGGATATGCAAAAGATAATAGAAATAAAGAACGGAGTATGCCGAATGCCTCAATGGAGAATGGCTGAGCCCGTGGATTTTGAGACTTTAGCCGGCGAGCATATAGCCATTGTCGGGCCGAATGGTGGCGGAAAGTCTATGCTCGTGGACATCATCGTTGAACGGCATCCGCTGTTAATGAACGAACCGAAGTTTGATTTCTCGCCAAGCAATAAGGAACTGGCTTCCGACAATATAAAGTATATCACGTTCAAGGATAGCTATGGTGGCGACAACGACCAGACTTACTATCTGCAACAGCGATGGAATCAGACAGAAATAGATAAAGATACGCCAACGGTTGGGACAAAACTCGAAGAGGCGTATGCGCTTGCCGGCGAGGATACGCCACAAAGACGCAAGTTGCAACAGCATATCTACAAGATGTTCTGTATGGAGCATTTCCTCGACAAGTACATCATATTATTGTCGAGTGGAGAATTAAGAAAATTCAAATTGGCTGCAACGCTGTTCTCCGCGCCCCGTGTGCTCATCATGGACAATCCGTTTATCGGACTTGATGCGCAAACCCGCGACCAACTGAAAGAGCTATTAAAGACTTTATCGGAAGAACAAGCTCTGCAAATAATCCTTGTATTGTCCAAGAGCGATGACATTCCAGACTTTATCACCCACGTCGTTGAGGTAAAGGATATGACTGTGATGCCGAAAGTAACACGAGAGCAATACATCACCGGGCGTTTGGGTATTCCAAGCCATGTATTGTCAAACGAAAAGAGACAGACCATACTCTCGCTCCCCTACTCCAACCGTGAATATTCGGCTACCGAGGTCGTCAAGATGAATAAGGTGAGCATCAGATACGGCAAACGCACAATCCTGAAAGAGCTTGATTGGACTATTAAGAATGGTGAGCGTTGGGCTTTAGGCGGCCAGAACGGCTCGGGAAAATCAACTCTACTCAGCCTTGTCTGCGCCGATAATCCGCAGGGATATGCGTGCGATATTGAGTTGTTTGGCAACAAACGCGGTTCGGGTGAAAGCATTTGGGACATTAAGAAGCATATAGGTTATGTTTCACCGGAAATGCACCGGGCTTATCAAAGGAATATGCCGGCAATACGAATAGTGGCAAGCGGACTGAAAGATTCCGTAGGTCTGTATGTGAAACCATCCGAAGAAGATTATAATATATGCAGATTGTGGATGAACATCTTCGGGCTTGAGGGCAAAGAGGAAGCCCCTTTCCTGCAATTATCAAGCGGAGAACAGAGGCTCGTATTGCTTGCACGCGCTTTTGTGAAAGACCCGGAGTTGCTTATTCTCGATGAACCGTTGCACGGACTCGACAATATGAACCGCCGTCTCGTCAAGGATGTCATAGAAACGTATTGCGAAAGATTGAATAAGACATTGATTATGGTAACTCATTACAAGGAGGAACTGCCTCGATGCATCGACCATAGCATTTATCTTGAACGTCATACGTGATACAATAAAACACTAAAAAGACCGTTTTTTTATTCAGATAAACATTTAAAAAGTATAGCAAGTGAGAAGTATTATCATTATAGCGACATTGACATTTACAATGTCTATGGGCGCAAAAGCACAAAAGGTGTTTCAGGAAATATTCAATAGCAGCAACAAAACGCTCTATGACGCACGAGAAGATGTGGAAATAAGGAAGATTGCTCTGTTCAAAGTGGATGCTCTGACGTATATAAACACGCAGATTCTGGCCGAGATAAACGACTCGACCAAGAAGCTGACCGATGAACAGATTGCTGAAAAGATTACGAGAAGAGACAGTTTGGCGTATTTCCTGTATGATTATATTGACGTGTTCACAAAAGAATATTCTCGTTATAATAAGGAAAAAGACCGCAATCGTGTGATGAAAATCTTCCGTGATGCAAGTATAAACAACCCATTATACAATGATGCCGACAAGCAATTCGTGCTTGCGTATTATAATCGGGAGGACTTCCTTACACAATTCTCGCTTGATACAGATTGGATAAAAGCATACGCGGAAGCAAGACGCAAACTGTCAGGAAAATAGTTAAACTCTTTCATTTGGCCCATAAGCCTATTATAAAACGAGAAAGAACCGTATTACTCTTTGAAAAAGATAAAGGTAATACGGTTCTTTTTATGTATATATTATATAATATATGTGTAAACAAGTCTGTCAGAAGACCGCTTTTATTATATTTCTCAAACAGGATTGCTGTCGGGATTGTCCTTAAATAAACTGCCGTCTACATCGCCGATTTCCTCCTCATCAAACCATTGAAGGAGCTTTTCACGTGATTTCGCCTTCACATCTTCGTTTACGTTTTCCCAAACTTTGTTGAGTACGTATATCAGCACAGCAAGGTCGTCGCCCAATCCGGCTATCGGAATAGCGTCGGGAATGACATCCAACGGACTGATAAGATAACCGAGAGCACCTATTATAAATGCTTTGTCCTTTAAAGAAATCTTATCACTCTCAAGAGTATAATACAATAGCAATGCCGCATAAACTAATTTAGAACCCGCTCTACGAGCTATTCTACTTATTTTCTCAACGAATCCGTTCTTTGTGAAGCGGTCCTTATATTGCAGGAAATCAGGAAATTCCATAATACTATAATTTATTAAAATCAAACTCTACTTTGTTTATAATCCATAACCGCATCCACATATCGTTTTACGTTGACATAGTCATTATCAAGTCTGCCCAATCGTTTCCTTATCAATGCCTTCCGTGTCGCATAAACCAATCCATACAGCAATAAGCCTATAAGCATTGCCGGGAAGACGGAATACTCTTTAAAAGGTAAATCATCAACAGGAAAGAATGCAAGTATCACAACAGGCAACACTACCAAAGTACCGGCTAAAGTATAACGGCTTCGCTCCGTTCCGTTACTGTCTAAAATAGCCTGCTTCTCAAAAAGATAGTCATCCAGTTCGCCGGCAGTTATATTGAAATCATGTATATGCGGGAATTCCGTCTCGTCTTTATACCTCTCGATAGTTGCCGTAACATCATGTTGAAAATCATTCAACAAACCGTCAATATCGACATTATCATTCAGATGAAACAAACTATTGCTCATAATAACATTATTATATTAATAAAAAAGAAAGCAGAGTCCCTATAAGCCGGGTTCTGTTCTCCATGCCACTCTCGCGACAAAGAGCGCCTGTCATTTATCTAATCTGCGAATCACTCCACAGCTTTAGCGTTCTACCCTCCACCGTTTACTCGGGCGGGCAACCCTCAGACGATGGTTTACATGAACTTGCAGCCTCCAGATGGCACGGCTTGACGATTACCCGCCAAGTCTGTAGTCTCTTACACTACATTCTCACCCTTACCACAAACGAGTTCGTGGCGGTTATTTTCTTCTACCTACACCTGCCGTCACCGGCAGCTTCTACTTTCAGAAGTGGAGCACCCTGTGCTGCCCGGACTTTCCTCCCGCATTCAAAAATGAATACCGGCGACAGAGCCGGGACACTGCTTTCAAGAGGCAAAGATAATAAAAACATTATAGATAAGCGGCCTATGACATTAAGTTTTTACATTTTTTCGACTTTTAAATGAATGTAAATTTATAATGGAATGACTTTAAGAGCCGTTAATATGTTAAATCATAGTGTTAAAATCGAATAAAGATAACCGACAAAATGGCAGTTTCACATTTTTTGCCTCTATATTTGCAATCGACATAAAGAGTAAGAACTCATCAAAGTATAAAAACTTAAAAAGATAAAAACAACTATGACAATGAAAAAGATTTCACAGTATTTGCTCGGTGCGGCTTGCATTGTCGCATTAGCATTCTCTACCGGAGCATTCATTAAGGTAAACGCAGCGCACGCCGCACCGGTCGCAGGCCAGCCGGTTGACTTGACATACGCGGCAGAAAAAGCCCTCCCGGCAGTAGTACATATTAAATATGTACAGAACTCGAAGACTAAAACCGTTGAAGTTCAAAGCGACCCGTTCGGCGATTTCTTCTCTGATCCGTTCGGCTTCTTCGGAAATCCAAACGGCGGAACACAGAGAAGGCAAGTGCAAACTCCAAAGCGCGAGGCCACGGGTAGCGGTGTTATAATCTCTAACGACGGATATATCGTAACCAATAACCACGTTGTGGAAGGTGCAGACGAACTTACGGTAACGCTGAATGACAACCGTGAATACTCTGCACGCATCATCGGAACAGACAAGACTACCGACCTTGCACTGATAAAGGTCAGCGCAAAGGACTTACCCACCCTACCTATCGGCGACTCAAACAATCTGAAAGTGGGTGAATGGGTACTTGCTGTGGGCAACCCGTTCAACCTGAACTCTACGGTTACTGCCGGTATCGTGAGCGCAAAGGCTCGTTCTCTTGGTGCAAACGGCGTGGAGAGCTTCATTCAGACCGATGCTGCCATCAACGCCGGAAACTCAGGCGGCGCTCTTGTCAACACTAAGGGTGAACTTGTCGGCATCAACGCAATGCTTTATTCACAAACCGGCTCATATAGCGGATATGGGTTTGCCATCCCGACAAACATCATGAACAAGGTCGTTGACGACTTAAAAAAGTACGGAACCGTGCAGCGCGCTATCCTCGACATTAAAGGCAGTGACGTACATAACTACATTGACGCTCAAAAAGACAAGGGCGAGAAGATTGACCTCGGTACAAACGATGGTATATACATTGCCGAAGTAACAGAAGGTGGTGCCGGAGAGGCTGCCGGACTACAGAAAGGCGATGTCATAACCAACATCGACGGCAAGAAGGTTACCAAGATGAGCGAGCTTCAGGAATATCTCAACGGCAAGCGTCCGGGCGACAAAGTGTCTATCACATATCTCCGCAACAAGAAGAGCATAACAAAGAGCACCACTTTGAAGAACGCTCAAGGAAATACAAACGTAGTGAAACCGGCAGATATTGACGTACTCGGAGGAAACTTCCGCGAGATTACATCAGAGCAGAAGCAGAACCTTAACATCTCATACGGACTCGAAGTGCTGAAGGTGAACAATGGTGCGCTGAAAGAAGCTGGTATCAACAGAGGCTTTATCATCCAGAAGATAAACGACGAACCGATAAAGACTCTTGACGAGTTGCAGTCTATCGTGAAGAAGGCGTCTACAAGCAAAGAGCCAGTACTCTTCATTCAAGGTATCTACTCTACTGGTAAAAAGGCTTACTTCGCTGTTCCTCTGTCATAACGGAACAGAAATTTGAAATTATAATTACGACAAGTCCCCGACAGTTGTGCCGGGGACTTATCATTTTCAGCTATATCGAAAAAGCCGTCTACTTCAAAGTCTTCACATATTTATATACTTCGGCAGACAGCTCTGCCATAACTTTCTCCGCATCTTCCTGCTTTCCTTTATAATTTTTTACGAGTATCACGATGGTATATGCTTTTCCATCGGGCAAGACAACATACCCGCCATCATTCACGGCCACCACCTCGCCATGTTCATTGACATTACAGCTATTCCGATTTTAGCAGGCTGCTTGTCTATCAATTCATGCAATTTGATTCTAAGCGCATCATGTTTTACTCCACCTCTTTCAGCGCCTTACTACAGCCGCAAGCTGAAAGTCCCAATGCAAGCGCAACAGCGCAACTCACAAGAAAGAAATGATTTCGTTTCATATTCAACATAATTGTAAAAAAATCGTGCAAAAATAACACATTTCCAATAAATTCACGCTAATGTGGTATGGAAATTTTCATTCGCTTCTTTTGAGTTTATCAGAAATAAGTATTATTTTTGCAAAATGATTTTCTATTTATCAAATACAGGCAACTCCCTTTGGGCAGCAGAAACTGTCGCAAAAGAGACCGACGACAAAATAGTTTCAATCCTTGAAGCCTTGAGGAATGAGTACACATTCAGTCTTTCCAAGAATGAGAGAATTGGCTTTGTATTCCCTGTTCATGGTTGGCGACCTCCCAAAATAATGCGCCGTTTCATTCAAAAACTTGTCATAGACAATTCGGCCGAACACTATTGCTATGCCATAGCGACTGCCGGAGACAACATCGGCGAAACTATCGACATCTTGGAACGCGACTTAAAGGAAGTCGGTATATGCCTTAATGCCGCTTTTTCGCTGATAATGCCAGAGTCGTATGTAGGATTACCGTTTATGGATGTAGACAATCAGGTAAAAGAACAGCAGAAAAAAGACGCCTCTGCCAAGCAGCTTAGAGAATATATAACATATATAGAAGAGCGCAAGTGCGTGAGAAAAAACTTGGTTATCGGCCGTTGGCCGCGCCTAAACACCCGTGTTATAGGCGGATTCTTCACCAACGTACTCATAACCGACAAACCTTTCCGCGTTGTCGAAGACAGATGCGTAAAGTGCGGACGGTGCGCAGATGTATGTCAGGTGGATAACATTGAAGGCGGGAAAGGCAAGATGCCGGAATGGAAGCATAATGGTGACTGCATGACTTGCTTTGCTTGTTATCATCATTGTCCGAATCATGCCATTGAGTTTGGACACAGAACAAAGAACAAAGGACAATATTATTTTAACAAGAATAAATTATAAGATATGAAAAGAATACTGTTTTTCTTAATGGCAGTCGTTTATAGCATTGTATTGCAGGCTGCAAAGGCTCATCCCGGCCCGTTTACTGTAACACAGAGCGACGGCACTCAAGTTACCGTGAAAATTCACGGAGATGAAGATTTCCACTATTACACCACCCTTGATGGCGTGATTTTGTTCCGTGACGGCAACGACTACTTCGTGGCAAGCATAAGCGACAACGGTGAAATTATTAACTCCGGACAGTTGGCTCACAATGCTTCGTCCCGCTCCACTGAGGAAATTAGTATTGTAAGCAAGCAGGATAAGACAAAGTTCTTTGCCTCTGCCACCCAAAAAAGGAATAAGGCAAAAGCAAACAGAACGGCACTTTTAGAAGACGACAAAACACTGTTCCCACACAAAGGCAATCCGAAAGTGCTTGTGGCTTTGGTTCAATTTAGTGATGTAAAATTCACTGTAAACGAACCAAAGAAAGCTTTTGAGCAGTATCTTAATGCGCAACGCGATGGAAATAATACAAACATCGAAGATCTTGGCAACTATAATGCCCGTAATGCTGGAAGTGTAGCACAATATTTTGACGATGCCAGTTTTGGAAAGTTCAGACCTCAATTTGACGTTTTGGACCCTATAACTCTCGACAACACTTTGGTACATTATGGTGAAGGGGAAAATGATAGAATGGACTTACTAATCCCTGATGTATGTAAAGCTATTGACGGGAACATCGACTTCAAAGATTATGACCAAAACAATGATGGGAAAGTAGATCTTATTTACATAATATATGCAGGATATTCCGCAGGTTTGGGAGGCAATTCTACTGACTGCATTTGGCCGAAATCAGGTACGGGGTCTTTTGGTACGTACGATGGGAAATCCGTATATCGATATGGTGTGAGCAACGAATTGAATTACAACCCTGGGTATAAAAAAGATTCAACAGGCAAAGAACTGTTCTATATAAACGGTATAGGTTTGTTCTGCCATGAATTTTCTCATTGTATGGGAATGCCAGATTTGTATGCGACAAAAGCTGCAACTGAAGAAACTCAAAACTCCAATAACCAAGAAATGGAGTATTGGAGCATTATGGACTTAGGAACATATCTACAGGGAGGTTATGTGCCAGCCGCATATACAGCCTGGGAACGCGAGTTCTTCGGATGGATGGATATAGAAGATATTACAGATGCGAAAGCGCAAGTAATAGAAATGAAAGCTATTGACAAAGGAGGCAAAGCATACCGCATAAGAAATACAAATGACGAAAGTGGCAATGAGTACTATATCCTTGAGAACATTCAGAAATATGGTTGGAACTATTATCAATTCGGACAAGGAATGCTTGCCATACACGTTGACTATGATCCAAACATATTCTCGCTTCGTTCAAATTCCGTAAACAATACTCTTCGCCATCCTCGTATGACAGTATTGGCAGCCGATGGAATGCTACTTAATGAGAACAGTGGTGATTACACCCCTGAATTTATTGTAGCTCAAGCCGGCGGCGACCCGTTCCCCGGTACAAGTAATGTTACCTCACTTACAGACGAGACATCCGTTCATCCTATAATATATACGGGTGAGCGTTTTGGCAAGCCCATCTATGACATTATAGAAAGCAATGACGGAGTTATAACGTTCAAATATTTAGATCCGACCGTTACAAGTATAAAGGATGCGATTGTTGAGAAAAAACATAAAGACAACAAAATATATACTCTCGACGGCAGATATATTGGCACCAATGCTGACGGCCTGAACAAGGGTATATATATAATAGGTAATAAGAAAGTGGTAATAAAATAACATAAAAGCCATAAAAGAATAAACAAAAAGTCCCGGTTGCAGTTACAATCGGGACTTTTTATTTTAAGAGAATCATCAAGCCTTAGCATAGTACTATGGCTCAATTGTCGAGTAATTCAGGTGCAGTACTTGAGTAATTCGGGTGCAGTACTCGAGTAATTTGGGCTTAGTACTCGAGTAATTCGGGGCTAAATACTCAAGTATTTCGGCCTTAGTACTAAAGTAATTCAGGCTTAGTACTGCGCACTTGTTTAATAAACGCGCTCTCCGAATATTGTTGTACCCACTCTTACCATTGTGCTGCGGCACTGAACAGCTATCTTATAATCATCACTCATGCCCCACGAGCGTTCGCAAAAACTGTCATCGGCAGCAAAATAGCGGTTCTTTATCTCATCAAAGAAATCGGCAGCCGTCATAAACTCCTTCCTTATCTGCTCCTCATTGTCTGTAAACGAGGCCATCATCATAAGTCCGCAGATTCTGACGTTGTCCATTTCGCGCCATTCCCCATCTTCAAGCAATTCGCGACAAGCATCGAGAGTAAATCCATACTTCGTGGCTTCCTGCGCAATGTGCAACTCCAACAACACGTTTATCACACGATTGTGCTTTGCAGCCTGCTTGTTTATCTCCCTCAGGAGCTTTAAAGAGTCCACCGCCTCAATCATCGTAATATATGGAGCGATATATTTCACCTTGTTAGTTTGCAGATGCCCGATGAAATGCCATTTGATATCCTTTGGCAGAGTCGCCATTTTCTTGCTCAGTTCCTGCTCATGGCTCTCGCCGAACACACGCTGCCCCTCTGCGTATGCCGCCTCGATATATTCATTGGGATGGTACTTGCTGATTGCAACCAATCTGACATCTTTCGGTAAGTTGCCAAGTACCTCATGCAGATTCTTTGCTACATCAACATTCATTAACCAACCTCCTCGTATTCTGGCTTATCGTTCTTATTGCCGGTTGTCTTTGCCTTATGCTCAAAGACATCCATTATCTGTGTTTCATTTATAGACGCTATCACATAGTCTATCATAGTTCCACCCATCACTTCGTCGATATTCTTGACTGCTCCATTCAAAGAACCTGCTTGAACAAGATAGTAAACGCTTGAACGTTTTTCCTTTCCAGTCTTATCGTCAAGAGTGATAAACTGGAGTTTTGTCTTATACCAACGGTCGTCGTTGGCATTCTCGCTGAAGAAAATCTCACCATAGCTTGCCGGAACGATAGACTTCACCTCGAACTCTCCGCTTATATACGCCGACATCTCTTCTGTTATGCTTGCCTCAGCTTCGCCAAAGCTCAATGCATCAACGACATACAGTTCTATTACTTTCTTATTTTGGCCATCTTCCATGGTCTTATCATAACGGATTTTGGTCTCAAACCAACTTGCTGTTCTACTTCTCATATCAATTATTTTTTAGTTTTCAATGTGCAAAGTTACTATTTTCATTGTAATTTATAGCTATCAATAGCATATTTATTTGAACTCGTAACATACAAAACAAAGGCTGACAACATCAAAAAAACTGAAAAAAAACGGACTATCCTGCCTTATAATGCGGTTTATTTATTAATTTTGCACCTTAGAATACTATTCAATTTTCATATTATGCCCGAAATATCAGTACGCGGACTTGAAATGCCAGAGTCGCCAATTAGAAAACTTGCACCTCTTGCATTGGCCGCAAAGAAACGTGGAACAAAGGTTTATCATCTAAATATTGGTCAGCCAGACCTGCCCACCCCCCAATGCGGACTTGACGCATTGAAGAATATCGACCGCAAAGTGCTGGAATATTCTCCATCACAGGGAATTCAAAGTTATAGAGAGAAACTTGTTGGCTACTACAAAAAATTCAATATCAACGTCTCTGCTGATGATATAATAATCACATCGGGAGGTTCTGAGGCTGTACTCTTTGCATTTATGAGCTGCCTTAACCCCGGTGATGAAATTATCGTACCCGAACCGGCATACGCGAACTATATGGCTTTTGCGATTTCGGCAGGCGCAAAGATTCGTACAATAGCAACCACCATCGATGAAGGATTCTCACTTCCGAAGGTAGAAAAGTTTGAAGAACTCATCAATGAGCGCACACGCGCCATAATGATATGTAATCCAAACAATCCGACAGGCTATCTTTACACGCGCAGGGAGATGAATCAGATACGCGATCTGGTAAAGAAATACGATTTGTATTTGTTCTCAGATGAGGTATATCGTGAATATATATATACCGGCTCACCTTATATATCGGCTTGCCACCTTGAAGGAATTGAGCAGAACGTAGTACTTATCGACTCCGTTTCGAAGCGTTATTCCGAGTGTGGAATACGTATCGGGGCTTTGATAACAAAGAATCAAGAGATTCGCAAGGCTGTTATGAAGTTCTGTCAGGCTCGTCTGTCTCCGCCACTGATTGGTCAGATTGTAGCAGAGGCCTCATTAGATGCTCCGGAAGAGTATTACAGAGATGTGTATGACGAATACGTGGAACGTCGCAAATGCCTTATTGACGGATTGAATCGCATACCGGGAGTTTACTCTCCTATTCCTATGGGTGCGTTCTATACTGTGGCAAAACTGCCGGTTGACGATGCTGAGAAATTCTGCCGATGGTGTTTAGAGGAGTTTAACTACGAGGGTGAAACCGTCATGATGGCTCCAGCATCAGGTTTCTATACAACACCGGGAGCCGGAATCAACCAAGTACGTATAGCATACGTATTGAAGAAGGCTGACCTTGAGCGCGCTCTCATAGTGCTAAAGAAAGCCCTTGAGGAATATCCCGGACGCATAGACGAAGATTAACCCATCAGGATTGGCTACATTCTACAAGAAATGAACTTCCCTTTTTTCATAGCACGAAAGATATACAGCGATAACAGCGATGACGGGAGACGTAAAGTTTCCCGTCCTGCTGTACGTATAGCTACTATCGGAGTGGCTGTAGGACTTGCTGTTATGATTATATCCGTGTGCGTGGTATTGGGATTCAAGCATACAATTAGGGATAAGGCTATAGGATTCGGAAGTCATATAACCGTTGCAAACTTCATGACTCTACAGTCTTCCGAACAATACCCGATAGCGATAGGCGACTCTATGAAAAGCTTGTTGCAAAACACGAAAGGCGTAAAGCACGTGCAATGCTACGCCATGAAGCAAGGATTGCTGAAGACGGACAAGGACTTTCTTGGCGTGATATTGAAAGGAGTCGGCCCTGACTATGACACAACTTTCATTCATAAAAATATAGTAGAAGGGCATATTCCCCAATTTTCAGATAAGAAAAGTACACAAAACATTGTTGTTTCGCGCCTTATGGCAAACAAGCTACAACTAAAATGTGGTCAGAAAATATTCGCTTACTTTATAAACGAACAAGGAATGCGCACCCGGCGCTTTACCGTCAGCGGAATATATGAAACCAATCTGAAACGTTTCGATGAATCTATCTGTTTTGCCGACATATATACAGTAGAGAAGCTCAACGGTTGGGAACCGGAACAATGCAGCGGCGCGGAACTTCTGGTGAAAGATTTTGACAAGGTAGACACTACCGCAAACATCATAGTAGATAAAGTAAACCGTACAACAGATAAGTATGGAGAGACTTTCTCATCTAAAACCATTGCAGAGATGTACCCGGAAATATTTTCTTGGCTCGACCTTATGGACTTGAATGTATGGATTATACTCGCATTGATGGTTGCGGTAGCCGGCGTGACTATGATCTCCGGATTGCTCATCATCATTCTTGAACGCACTCAGATGATAGGCGTGCTTAAAGCATTAGGTTCACGCGACAAGCAAATAAGGCACACTTTCCTTTGGCTTGCCACATTCATTATCGGCAAAGGATTGCTTTGGGGAAATATTATTGGTATCGGTATTATTGCATTGCAGCATTTTACGGGTTTGATAACACTTGACCCTCAAACATATTACGTAAGTGTAGTGCCGGTAGAGCTGGACATACCGCTCATCATATTACTGAATATTGCCACATTATTTATATGCGTGTTTGTACTGATAGCACCAAGTTATCTCATATCACACATACATCCAGCAAAATCAATGCACTACGAATAACCAAGCCACATTATACCTTGTTCACTTGGCAAAATTACAATAATGATATTCTTTTAGTCCAAACATTAACTGATTGGGCATAAAATGAGGCCAAAGGCATCAAATATTGCACAAAACATTTGGTTTTGTGCAAGAAAGGTCGTATCTTTGCGCAAATTTTAACAACTTGTGCAATGACTTCAATACTAAGTTTCAACTCGTACATAGAAAACAATATAAAAGATAATTGGGATAAGGATGCCCTCACCGACTATAAAGGTGCCACGTTGCAATACCATGATGTGGCACGTAAAATAGAAAAGTTGCATATTCTTTTCGAGAATAGTGGTGTGCAGAAGGGAGACAAAATAGCTATCTGCGGACGTAACAGTTCACATTGGGCTGTTGCATTCCTCGCGACTCTGACATACGGTGCGGTCATCGTTCCTATACAAAACGAGTTCACTCCCGAACAGATACACAACATTGTCAACCACTCAGAATCGAAACTCCTATTCGTTGGTGATGTGGTTGCAACAACTATCGACACCGAGGCTATGCCAGATTTGGAGGGTGTTATATATATTCCTGATTATTCATTGGTTCTGTCCCGCTCTGAAAAATTGTCGTATGCGCGAGAGCACCTTAATGAATTGTTCGGGAAAAAGTATCCTAAGTATTTCCATCAAGAACACGTCGCATATCATAAGGATGGCTCAGAAGAACTTGCGATGATTAACTACACAAGCGGCACTACGGGATTCTCAAAGGGAGTGATGCTACCCTACCGCGCATTATGGAGCAATCTCGATTTTACATTACAAAACATTGGCACGAAGATAAAATCAGGAAGCAACATGGTGTGCATACTTCCAATGGCTCATATGTATGGCTTGCTTGTAGAATTCCTTTTTGGCTTTTGTATGGGCAATCACTTATATTTTCTCACACGTCTGCCAAGTCCGTCGCTTATACAGCAGACATTCGCAGAAATAAAGCCTTCGATTATCATTTCCGTACCACTCATTGTTGAAAAGATAATAAGAAAAAAGATATTCCCACTTATCGAAAGTAAACCGGTTCACCTGCTTATGAATATGCCGGTGATAAACAAGCGCATAAAACAAAGAATACTCGATACGGTAAAAGATGTATTCGGAGGCAATATGTATCAGATAATTGTTGGTGGAGCCAGCCTGAACAAGGAAATAGAACAATTTCTTACAAGCATCGACTTCCCCATCACAGTCGGATATGGTACTACGGAAACAGCTCCACTCATAACATTTAGTGATCATTCTGATTTCGTTCCCGGCTCTTGCGGCACACAAGTAAGCAATATGGAAGTAAAGATAAAGAGCGTAGACCCGCAAAATATCCCTGGAGAAATCATTACAAGAGGCCACAATGTGATGATTGGCTATTATAAGAATGAAGAAGCTACAAATGCCGTACTTGACAAAGATGGCTGGTATCATACAGGCGACCTTGCGACAATAGATGAAACCGGACATATCTTCATACGTGGGCGCATAAAGAATATGTTGCTCGGAGCTAATGGGCAAAACATCTATCCTGAGGAAATAGAAGACAAACTGAACTCAATGCCTTTAGTTAACGAGAGTATCATATTGCAAAAAGGAGATAAACTGATAGGCCTTGTCCATCCGGATATGGAGGAAGTAAACTCTCTCGGTTTCTCACAGGAAGAGATAGAAAGTATTATGGAGCAAAACAGAGTAGAACTAAACGACACTCTCCCACCTTTCTGCAAACTGTCATCTATACAAATATACGACAAAGAGTTTGCCAAGACTCCAAAGAAGAGCATTAAAAGATATTTATATCAAAATATGGTATAAATTATAAGTAAAACATACACAATGCCTTGATATTACTTAATTGCAAGTATGTCAGGGCATTTTAATTACAGAATTTGCACATTTAATTTTGATATGTGCAAATAAGATATTATCTTTGCACAGAATTTAGAATATTGTGCAATGGAACAAGCTATAAGTTTTAACTCTTTGATAGAGAAGAGTATAGTAGAAAATTGGAATCTTGACGCTCTCACCGATTATAAAGGCAAGACTCTTCAATACCATGATGTAGCGAGAAAAATTGAAAAGCTACATATTTTATATGAAAACTGCGGCATTCAGAAAGGCGACAAGATTGCCTTATGTGGCAGGAATAGTTCTTCTTGGGCTGTTGCATTTCTTGCTACGCTTACATACGGAGCCATAGCTGTACCAATTTTACATGAATTTACAGCCGACCAAATACACAATATTGTCAATCATTCCGACGCAAAACTACTTTTTGTAGGCGATATAGTTGCAACCGTAGTTGACGCGACAAAGATGCCCGGACTTGAAGGCATCATCTACATACCCGATTACTCGCTTGTAGTATCACGTACAGAGAAGTTAACATACGCACGCGAGCACCTGAATGAGATGTTTGGCATTAAATACCCAAAGTATTTCCGTGCCAAGCATGTACATTATTATCACGAAGAATCACCAGAACAACTTGCGCTGATAAACTATACCAGTGGCACAACCGGTTTTTCAAAGGGTGTTATGATACCATACAGAGCTATTCTCAACAATTATGCTTTCGCTTGCCATGTCTTGGGTGACAAGATAAATGCTGGCGACAATATCATCAGCATACTTCCGATGGCGCATATGTATGGAATGTCATTTGAATTTATATTTGAATTCATAAAGGGATGCCATATCTTCTACCTCACGCGTGTGCCTTCACCAGCTATTATTGCACAAGCCTTTACTGACGTGAAGCCTAAGATAATCATTGCAGTACCCCTTATTATCGAAAAAATCATAAGAAAGAAAGTATTCCCGAAAGTCCAGAACAATCGCATACGCCTGCTTATGAATATGCCGGTAATAAGTAAAAAAGTAAAAGAGCGCATCTGCGAACAGGTTTATCAGGCATTTGGCGGTAACGCTTATGAAATTATTATTGGTGGAGCTGCATTAAATCAGGAAGTGGAAGCATTCTTGAGACGTATTAACTTCCCTTATACGGTCGGTTATGGAGCCACAGAGTGCGCCCCGATTATATGTTACCGCGATTGGCATACATTTGCACAAGGTTCTTGCGGACAGGCTGCATACGGTCAGGAAGTGAAAATAGACAGCGTTGACCCACATAACGTTCCGGGAGAGATACTCACCAAAGGTCCGAATGTGATGCTTGGCTATTACAAGAATGAAGAAGCTACAGAACATACAATTGACAGAGAAGGTTGGTATCATACAGGCGACCTCGGTTTGATAGATGAAGACGGAAATGTATTCATCAAGGGGCGCTCCAAAAATATGCTCCTCGGAAGCAACGGACAGAATATTTACCCTGAGGAAATTGAGGATAAATTGAACTCATTGTCATTTGTAAACGAGAGCATCGTCATACAACAAGACAATAAACTCATTGCTTTGGTGCATCCAGATTATGACGAGGCAAAGGCTATGAACTTCACCGACAGCGACTTGGCGGAAATAATGGAACAAAACCGCATTCAGTTAAATGAAATAATGCCTGTATATAGCAAAATCGCTGAAATAAGAATACACGAAGAGGAGTTTGAAAAAACACCTAAGAAGAGTATAAAGCGATACTTATATCAATAATATAAAGTTGACAGAACATCACTTAGAAATAAAAAACGAATTGTTCAACTAATCTAAATGACCACTTTGCCATTTGTAAAGTGGTCATTTTATATATTTAGCATAAATACCTTATTTCCAATATTATACAAAAATTTACAAACGATAATGTATAAATAATCTTTCAGACATCGAAAACAAGTTTCTCATTCGTAAGATAGCTATTGGGAAATATAGCTTTAGCCTCATCAAGAAGTACACTCTCATCACGATAACGAGAAGAATAATGCCCAAGAAGCAGTTTCCCGACATTGGCATCACGAGCTACCATAGCAGCCTGAGCAGCCGTACTATGATGATAAATACGAGCCTTTTCAATATTATCCTCTGCGTATGTGCTCTCATGATAAAGCGTACTAACCCCCTTTATCAATTCATGTAAATGAGGAAGATAGTGCGTATCCGAACAATAAGCATAGCTTCGGGGAGCATCTGCTGGAACGGTAAGACGCTCATGCGGCACGAAATCACCATCCGGAGTAGTCCATCCTGCTCCTGCCTTTATATTGTTTATCTGACTTATTGGAATATTATAGAAATCTATCATGTCGCGTCTGATATGCGGTAATGCCGGTTTCTCTCTAAAAATAAAGCCGCAACATGGCACCCGATGTTCCAAAGGAATCGTCTCAACAATAAGGCTACGGTCTTCGTATACAACAACTCTTTCGGTCGTATCCACCGCATGAAACACGATATTATACTCCAATCCTGTGCAGAACAATTCAACTTGCGCATTCAAAATACTTTCCAATTCAGCCGGAGCATATATGTGAAGCGGCGCAGTACGCCCAAGCATTCCGAATGTTGAAATCATCCCAATAAGTCCGAAACAATGATCTCCATGTATATGAGATATGAATACCGCCTGTATCTTAGAAAAATGAATGTGTGTATGGCGCACCTGCATCTGCGTTCCTTCGCCACAATCAATCATGAAGCACTTGTCCCGAAACTCCACGATTTGCGAAGAAGCATAATGTTGTAGCGTAGGTAGCGCACTGCCACATCCTAAGATATGTACCTTAAACGACTTCAAAATCTTTCTCTTATATATTAATGTAAACGCTTGAAACCGTACACTCCGTCTTCATTTTCAAGATACATTGAGTCGGCACCAAGCTCTATAATGTCAAAGATGTCCTTATTCAGCAACAACATACCGTTTTGTATGCGCCAACTCGTCCAGGGAGTACTTTCAGCATCCATATTGGATTTTACTACTCCACCCTCTTTGATTTCAAAATTGCGGTCGATGCTTGCCCATTTGCCTTCCAAAGACGTAAGATTTATGACCTTTTTGGCAAAAGTGTCTCCATATTCCACGTGTGAAATCACAGCCAAGCGGTCGCCAGCAAGCAAGCCACCAAACACCCCAGACAAAGAATCGTCAAGATTAATCATATAGTAATGTACGCTTCCATCATCACCAACAAGCTCCAAAGTGTGCATGGCTGTACCTTCACCACACTTTCCATATATTGTAGAGTCCTCAACAGCAATAGAATCCGCCTCCCCAATTCCTCTTATTTCAGTAGTTTTGGCCTTCTTTTCATTGCAACCCGCCAAAACAGACATCAAGAGTACAAAGATTGCAATAACTCTAATTCTACGCATAATTCTTTTGTTTATTAGTTATTTAAATAAGATATTTATATTCATAAACAGTGTTGCGCAACAACATTATTGTTGTTCTTGCGCTTTTGCCTCATTCCATAGATAATCCATTTCCTCTAAAGTCATGTCGGTAAGTGGCTTACCACATTTAATAGAATGGTCTTCTATGTAATTGAAACGACTAATGAACTTTTTATTCGTAAACTCTAATGCATTGTCAGGATTAAGTTTATAAAGACGTGCTGCATTTATCACGCTAAAAAGGAAGTCGCCCAATTCTTTAGTCGATTTATCCTTATCACCTTTACGAAGTTCAGTCTCAAGTTCGCCAAGTTCCTCTCGCACCTTAGCCCATACATCTCCTTTATCCTCCCAATCAAATCCAACATTACGGGCTTTATCTTGTATTCTATATGCTTTTATCAACGAAGGCAAAGTATTAGGAACCCCGCCCAACACTCTTTTGTTTCCATCTTTCTCTTTCAGTTTTATCTGTTCCCACTTCTCTATCACTTGTGTGGCCGTAGAAACTTCCTCGTTTGTCTTTTCATCGGAACCATAAGGCAAAGGCTTGGGTTCAACAGCACCAACCTGTGAAGAATGATATACGTGCGGATGTCTAAATATCAGTTTATCTGTGAGTTTTTCACAAACATCAGCTATATCAAACTGTTTTTTTTCCTCTCCAATCTTCGCATAGAAGCAGATATGAAGTAATACATCACCCAACTCCTTGCATATATTCAACTCGTCATCCTTGAGAAGTGCATCACACAACTCAAAAGTTTCTTCTATTGTATTAGGTCTAAGGCTCTCATTCGTTTGCTTTTTATCCCACGGGCATTCCACCCGCAACGTGTCTAACACGTCGAGCAAACGTCCGAAAGCCTTCATTTTTTCCTCTTTTGTGTGCATATTTGTCTTAATTTATTGGCAAAGATAATAAAAGTTAAGTTATATAAGACGAGAGTTGATAGTTTTTTTGTAATTTTGCAGTGTTTTTATAGGAATTAAAAGAAATAAATAGAAATGGAATTAGCAAGCAAATATGACCCCAAAGAAGTGGAGTCAAAATGGTATCAATATTGGATTGACCATAAATTGTTTAGTAGTAAACCTGATGAGCGCGAGCCATACACAATAGTAATACCGCCGCCAAACGTAACAGGAGTGCTACACATGGGGCATATGCTCAACAATACCATACAAGACATTCTCGTAAGACGCGCACGTATGGAAGGCAAAAATGCTTGTTGGGTTCCAGGAACAGACCACGCCTCGATTGCAACCGAGGCAAAAGTGGTGAAAAGACTTGCTGAAAAAGGAATAAAGAAACACGACCTAACACGTGAAGAGTTCTTGAAACACGCATGGGAATGGACACATGAGCATGGTGGAATAATTCTGAAACAGTTACGCCGTCTCGGTGCAAGTTGCGATTGGGACCGCACAGCATTCACTATGGACGAGAAACGCTCGGAAAGCGTCATCAAAGTGTTCGTTGATTTATATAACAAAGGCCTTATATACCGTGGCTTGCGTATGGTGAATTGGGATCCTAAGGCTCTCACGGCATTAAGTAATGAGGAAGTAGTTTATCGAGAAGAACAGTCCAAACTCTACCATCTTAAATATTACGTGGCCGAAGAATGTGACTGTAACGACATAGAAAACGCTGCGGAAGGCAACGTCATACATAAAGACAGCAAAGGCTACTATGCCGTAGTAGCGACAACACGTCCGGAAACAATCATGGGCGATACCGCAATGTGCATCAATCCTAAAGACCCAAAGAACCAGTGGCTCAAAGGAAAAAAAGTTATTGTGCCGCTCGTAGGACGTGTTATCCCAGTTATTGAAGACCGCTATGTAGACATTGAGTTTGGTACGGGATGCTTAAAGGTTACGCCGGCCCACGATACAAACGACAATATGCTTGGCAAGAAGCATAATCTTGAGACAATAGACATATTCAATCCCGATGCAACTATCTCAGAAGCAGCAGGAATGTATATAGGTATGGATCGTTTTGAATGCCGTAAGCAAATTGCCAACGACCTACAAAAAGCTGGTCTCATGGAGAGAATCGAGGACTATATTAATAAGGTTGGCTATTCGGAGCGCAATCCTGATACTGCCATTGAGCCACGCCTCTCACTTCAATGGTTCCTCAAGATGCAGCATTTTGCCAACATAGCATTGCCACCAGTGATGAATGGGGAAATGAACTTCTATCCTGCCAAATATAAAACAACGTATAAAAATTGGCTTGAAAATATTCAGGACTGGTGTATATCGCGCCAACTGTGGTGGGGACATCGCATTCCGGCTTACTACTACGATAACGCCGGTGCAACGACTGATGGCACTGAAAACTTCGTAGTTGCCGAGACTCCAGAAAAAGCTCTGCAATTAGCTAAGGGAAAAAGTGGCAACAACAATCTTACGCTTGCCGATCTGAAACAAGAAGAGGATGCGTTGGATACATGGTTCTCATCTTGGTTGTGGCCAATCTCATTGTTTGACGGTATCAACAATCCCGACAACGAGGAGATAAACTACTACTACCCCACCTCTGACCTCGTAACAGGTCCTGACATCATATTCTTTTGGGTAGCAAGAATGATAATGGCAGGTGAGGAATATATGGGTAAGTTCCCATTCAAAAATGTCTATTTCACGGGTATTGTACGCGACAAATTAGGCCGTAAGATGTCAAAGAGCCTCGGCAACTCACCCGATCCGTTGATGCTTATAGATAAGTTTGGTGCTGATGGTGTACGTATGGGAATGATGCTATCAGCTCCCGCAGGCAACGATATACTCTTCGACGAAAGTCTATGCGAGCAAGGACGTAACTTCAATAATAAGATATGGAACGCTTTCCGACTTGTCAAAGGTTGGGAAACAACTGACATAGAGCAGCCAGAAGCTAATAAAATTGCAACAGAATGGTTTGAAGCAAAGGTCAAGCTCGCCAATGAAGAATTGAATGACCTGTTCTCCAAGTATCGTATTTCCGAAGCTCTTATGGTTGCATACCGTCTCTTTTGGGATGAGTTCTCGAGCTGGTATCTCGAAATGGTTAAGCCTGCTTACGGTTCTCCTATTGACAAGACAACGTATGACGCTACCCTCCGCTTCTTCGACATCTTGCTCAAGATGCTTCATCCGTTCATGCCATTCATCACGGAAGAACTTTGGCAAGCCATATACGATCGCAAAGAGGGCGAATCTATCATGCGCGAGAAACTCGAAGTGGCATCCCTGACAGATACGGAACGCAAGCTAATTGATAATATCGAGTTCGTCAAACAAATCGTCAGTGGTGTACGCATGATACGTAATCAGAAGAACATCTCTCCGAAAGAACCGCTCAACTTGCAGGCAGTAGGTGAAAACCACTATTCTGAGTTTAATGCCGTTATTACGAAGATGGCTAATCTCGCATCTATTGAGACTGTTTCTGAGAAAGCAGCCGATGCTTCACAATTCATGATTGGCACTGACGAGTTCGCTATTCCTCTTGGTAATCTCATTGATGTAACAGCAGAACTTGAGAAAGCCGAAGCCCAATTGAAGCATCTTGAAGGTTTCCTCATGGGAATCAAGAAGAAGCTCTCTAATGAAAAGTTCGTAGCAAACGCTCCTGAGGCCGTGGTAGCTCTCGAAAGAAAGAAGCAAAGCGACTCTGAAGAGAAGATTGCCATGCTCAAGGAAACCATAGCAGAACTAAAAAGCAAGGCATAATGCACTTATTTAATGACAAAACGCCCTTAATACATTAAATTAATGTTCAACGATTAGGAGGGCATATCATAATTAAAAAAGGGGCATATCATTTTGTCATAACAGACAGATGATATGCCTCTTTTTCATATATTTATCATTATATATTTTAATATACGAGATGGCAAATTATATCATTAAAACTTTAATGTAATAGACTTCTAAAATCTTTACGAAACGCTTTCCAGAAATAACTTACACATCTCGGCGCAACGCTCGCCATCGACACCCGCCGAGACGATGCCTCCGGCATAACCAGCCCCCTCGCCACAAGGAAAAAGTCCCTTTATGCGAATATGTTGAAGGGTTTCATTATCACGCAAGATACGTATTGGTGACGAAGTACGCGTCTCTATGGCTATCAATGTGGCCTCATTCGTTAGGAAACCATGACTTGACTTGCCGAAAGCCTTGAAACCTTCTTGTAATCGCTTTGATATAAACGATGGAAGCCAAAAATGCAGAGGGCTGCTTATAAGACCTGGCGCATAGCTGCTCTTGGGTAAATCGTATGATAAACGGCCATTTACAAAGTCAGACATACGTTGTGCTGGAGCCGTCTGGCGCATATTGCCCTGCTGCCAGCAGTCTTTTTCGAGCTTTTCTTGCAAAGCCATCATGCACAAAGCATCCCCTTGGACATCATCTTCCTCCATTCTATCATCATTCAAACGCAGTTCACCCTCTTTCACATCCTCCGGGCGTATCTCCACCACAATACCGCTGTTGCTCCATTGCGTACCACGATTGCTTGGCGACATACCATTTACCACAATCTGTTGTTTTCCCGTAGCTGCCGGTATGACGAATCCTCCAGGACACATACAAAAAGAATATACACCGCGACCTTCTACCTGCGTAACGAATGAATATTCGGCTGCCGGAAGATACTTTCCACGCCCGTTCTTGCTATGATATTGAATCTGGTCAATAAGCTCCGAAGGATGTTCAAGACGCACACCGATGGCAATCCCCTTTGGTTCAATCTCAATATTTGCCGTGGCAAGATGCCTATACACATCACGTGCCGAATGTCCAGTAGCAAGAATGACTGGTCCGCGGAATATCTTCTCCTCTCCAGTTACCATATCCAAAGACTCGACTCCAACCACGGTATCGTCATTAATGATAAGTCTTGTCATCTTCGTCTGAAAGAACACCTCTCCTCCGCAACTAATAATAGTGTTGCGCATATTCTCTATCACGCGCGGAAGTTTATCCGTTCCGATATGAGGATGAGCATCTGCAAGAATAGAAGTCGACGCACCATGCTGGCAGAAAACGCCAAGAATCTTATTCACGTTACCACGCTTCTTACTTCTCGTATAGAGCTTGCCGTCCGAGTAAGCCCCTGCTCCACCCTCACCAAAACAGTAATTGCTCTCGACATCCACGCTTTGCGTTTTTGTTATCATCGAAAGGTCTTTCTTCCTCTCGCGCACGTTCTTGCCACGCTCCAACACAACAGGACGAAGTCCCAACTCTATCAGTCTAAGTGCGGCAAAAAGGCCGCCGGGACCAGCCCCAACGACAATTACCCGAGGTTTGTCGCTCACGTCGCAGTATTCCACCCGCTCATATTCATCGTCTTGCGGGAATTCATTTACATAAACTCTCACTTTAAGATTCATGTATATTGTACGGTGTCGTGCGTCTATCGACTTTTTCAAAACCCTTACATGATTTATAGTGCGGGCATCCAAGCCCTTGTCGCGCGATATAAATTCTCGCAAGGTGGCCTCATTTGCCGCCTGTTGCGGCAACACTCTTATCAGATATTCGTATGTCATCTTTTTCTTAAATTTCGGTTAAAGAACTCCAATATCATCTTTTGGTTGTTGAGATTGCACTCATGTGGTTGGTCGAGGATGAAAGTTTCGAGTTTCTCCGACGCTCCCATCGCATCCCATACGGCGTGCATCTTATTGAAAGCATCCTCGACTCCCTGTATCGGGAAGAGCTTATCACGCTTTCCCGATACAAAAAGCATAGGTTTGGGAGCAGCCAACGACGCTATGTCGGGATAGTCCATGTAACGTCGTAGATTAGGAATGGTATTGGCAAAGCCACCATTTTCCTTTCTTCCATATTTCTTTGTGAGCTGCGCCTCTGTTGTTATCATCCAGCAGATGGCACATCCCGCCTTTATGTCATCGCTCAATGCCGAGAGCATCCACGTACGATAAGCACCCATTGAACACCCCGCCGCACCAATTCTATCCTTGTCGACAAATGGGAGCGAAGCTAAGAATGCCGTTGACATAATATCATCGCGGTGCATATAGGCACACAAATTTTGCCCGGCCATCATCATATTGCCGGCAATTATGTCGTATTTTTTACGATCTACGCCCTCTTTCCGTCCGCGTTCGCCCCACAACGGCGCATCTATGGAGAACACCACATAGCCATTACGAGCCAAATAATCGCCCAAGTATTGTCCCTCATAGAGTTGTTTTGCCCATGCATTGGCATCCGCAAAGACGGTTGAATCAACAGCAAACGGCCTTATCATCTTCTCTTTCCCGATGGAAAGATGCGCCCCATGGTCGTGAAGGAGATTAACAGCCGGATGCTTTCCCTGTCCGAAAGGTACAAGCAGATAAGCCTTCACACGATACCATCGGCTCAAAGCAAACTCAATCTTACGCGCCACATAACCATCGCGCCGCTCTTCGGCTATCACTTTCATATCCCAACTGTCAGGACTCGGTGGCAAAGCCCCCATACATTCAAAGACTTTCTTCCTCGCATCGGCTCGCCAACGGGCTTTCTCTTTATAATTAAAATATGCATAAGGATAAGTGAGAGACGTTTGAATGGAGTCTATATAGATAGGTATATCACCCTCGTATTCATGTTGCCACACATCATTTTGTGCATCGGTTTTAACACAAAACAATGTGGCAAGAATAAGGAAAAATGTTATCGAACGTGTCATAATAAGATTATTTTGCTACAAAATTACTTATTTTGTACGAGAAACTATTGGCTATTGAAAGATTTCTTTGTATTTTTGCGCCCAAGTTTATGTTTTCCCCGTTTGTCTCGGGGCAACATTAATATTAACAACATACTCATAAGGAAATGAAAGTATTGAAATTTGGCGGAACATCCGTTGGTTCCGTGAAAAGTATTTTGAGCCTGAAAAGGATAGTAGAGAATGAAGCCAAGCACCAGCCCGTAGTGGTTGTGGTGAGCGCATTGGGAGGCATTACAGACAAGTTGCTTGCGACTTCCCGATTGGCACGCATCGGCGACGATCAATGGAAAGAAGAGTTTGATTCGATGGTGAACCGCCATCACAAGATGATAGATACCATAATCGACGATACAAAAGCCCGCGAAGACTTATTCAACACCGTAGATGCGCTTCTTGAACAACTTCGTTCGATTTATTTTGGAGTCTACCTCATCCACGATCTTAGCGAGAAGACACAAGATGCAATCGTAAGCTATGGCGAACGATTGAGTTCTAATATTGTGGCTACACTCATACGCGGCGCTAAATGGCTCGATTCAAGAGAGTTCATAAAGACGGAAAGGAAGAACAACAAGCACGTTCTCGCCTCCGAACTCACCAACAAACTCGTGCGCGACGCATTCGCCGACCTTTCACGTATCACCATCGTGCCAGGATTCATATCTATGGACAAGGACAACGACGAAACAACTAACATAGGGCGAGGGGGAAGCGACTATACGGCTGCCATCATTGCGGCTGCCCTCGATGCTGAAGTCTTGGAGATATGGACAGACGTGGACGGTTTCATGACAGCCGACCCACGTATCATCAAGACCGCATACACCATCAACGAACTTAGTTACGTGGAGGCGATGGAACTATGCAACTTCGGCGCAAAGGTGGTCTATCCTCCTACAATCTACCCCGTATGCGTGAAGAACATACCAATAAAGGTAAAAAACACATTTAATCCCGAAGCACCGGGAACGATTATAAAGAACAAAATAGACAACGACCGCAAACCCATCAAGGGTATATCGAGCATCAACGGCACAACTCTGATAACCGTTACCGGTCTTTCTATGGTGGGCGTCATCGGTGTGAACCGACGAATATTCACGGCTCTTGCCGATGAGGGCATAAGCGTGTTCATGGTAAGTCAGGCATCTTCGGAGAACTCGACATCCATAGGTGTGCGCGATGAGGATGCACCAGAGGCGGTAAACGTACTCAATGCCGAGTTTGCAAAAGAAATCGAGACGGGCGCAATGTTTCCCATGCACGCCGAGAGCGGCCTCGCCACAATAGCTATCGTAGGTGAAAACATGAAGCACACCCCCGGTATAGCCGGCAAACTTTTCGGAACGCTCGGGCGAAGCGGAATAAGCGTAATTGCCTGCGCGCAGGGTGCATCGGAGACCAACATCTCTTTCGTAGTAAACTCAAAGCATTTACGCAAATCGTTGAACGTGCTCCATGACTCGTTCTTCCTTTCCGAATACAAGGTACTCAACCTATTTATATGTGGTGTGGGGACTGTGGGCGGCAAGTTGATAGAGCAAATCCGCTCGCAATATGACGAACTGAAAGAACGCAGCCGACTGAAGCTCAACGTTGTAGGTATAGCAAGCTCAAGAAACGCTATATTCAGTCGCGATGGCCTCGACCTCGCCAATTATCGAGAATTACTTAAAGAGGCAGAGCCAAGCAACCCCAACAAGCTACGCGAGAGCGTACTCGGAATGAACATCTTCAACAGCGTCTTTGTGGATTGCACCGCATCAAAGGACGTGGCTGAACTTTATCAGACATTCCTCGAGCATAACATATCTGTGATTGCCGCTAATAAGATAGCCGCATCGAGTGATTATGAGAGCTATCTGAAGTTGAAACGGACAGCTTTGACGCGTGGCGTGAAGTTCCGTTTCGAGACAAACGTGGGGGCCGGACTACCAATAATCGGTACGATAAACGACCTGCGCAACTCTGGAGACAGGATCCTCAAGATTGAAGCCGTACTGAGTGGTACTCTCAACTTCATATTCAATGAGATAGCCGCCGATGTGCCGTTCTCCGAGACCGTGCGGCGTGCTAAGGAACAGGGCTACTCAGAACCCGACCCGCGCATAGACCTGAGTGGCAAGGATGTGATACGCAAGCTCGTGATACTCACACGCGAGGCAGGATACAAGGTTGAGCAGGACGACGTAGAGAAGCATCTCTTCGTACCCGACGAGTATTTCGTGGGAAGCGTGGACGACTTTTGGGAGAAGCTACCTGCGCTCGATGCTGACTTTGAGAAACGTCGCGCCGTACTCGAAAAGGAGAACAAGCGTTGGCGTTTCGTAGCGAAGATGGAGGGTGGACGTACAAGCGTATCGCTTCAAGAAGTTGGCAGCACGCATCCGTTCTACAATCTCGAAGGCTCAAACAACATCGTGCTACTCACCACTGAACGCTACAAGGAATATCCGATGCAGATACAGGGCTATGGCGCTGGAGCAAGCGTAACTGCCGCCGGAGTGTTTGCCAATATCATGTCTATCGCTAATATATAATAAGATATGAAGCACATCATCATATTAGGCGACGGCATGGCCGACCACGCCGTGGAATGTCTCGGAAGAAAAACTCTCTTGCAATACGCCGACACCGAGTATATGGATATGCTCGCGCGTCAAGGACGCACGGGACGACTTATAACGGTTCCCGACGGTTACGCACCTGGCTCGGAAGTAGCTAATACTGCTATATTAGGTTATGATTTAGACAAAGTTTATGAGGGGCGCGGACCTCTCGAAGCTGCGTCGATAGGCTACGAAATGGCGGAAAACGACCTCGCCATACGATGCAATATTATTACACTTGCTGACGGAAAAATTAAGAACCATCACGGCGGACATTTGACCACTGAGCAGGGAGATATGCTCATAAAATATCTTGACGAGCACTTGGGCAACGACCGCGTGCGCTTCATCACAGGCATACAATACCGCCATCTGCTTGTAATCAAGAACGCAAGCAAACACATTGTGTGCGCTCCACCTCACGACCATCCGAACGAGGAATGGCGACCACTGCTCGTGAAGCCCGAAGAGGGATACGTGCCAGATGCAGATGACAAAGCCGAACAAGGACGCATGAATGCGCAAGCCACCGCCGACCTTATCAACGACCTTATCCTACGCTCCCAAGAACTGCTATCGAAGCACCCTTTTAATGAGGGACGCGACGTGAAGGCAAACTCAATATGGCCATGGAGCGGAGGCTATCGTCCGAAGATGCAAACCATCGGACAGATGTTTCCACAAGTGAAGCGAGGCTCTGTGATTTCAGCCGTAGACCTCATCCGGGGCATAGGCCATTATGCCGGACTCGAAATAATAAAGGTGGAGGGAGCCACGGGACTTGCCAACACCAACTATGAGGGCAAGGCGCAGGCGGCAATAGAAGCTCTGCACAAGGACGACTTCGTGTTCCTCCATGTGGAGGCGAGCGACGAGGCTGGCCACGATGGCGATATGGAACTGAAATTAAAATCGATAGAATATCTCGACAAGCGCATCATCAAACCGATATACGAGGAGGTGAGCCGATGGGACGAACCCGTGTGCATCGCCATCTTACCCGACCACCCCACACCGGTGGAAATACGCACCCACGTGAGCGAACCCGTTCCGTTCCTCATTTGGCATCGTGGCATTACTCCCGACGACGTTCAAGTTTATGATGAAATAAGCTGTATCAGTGGCTGTTACGGGCTTTTAAGACTAAATCAGTTTATGGGGGAATTTATGAAGTTTTGACCCATAACTTTACTCCAACCATTTTAATGCCAAATGTCAGACTATTCTGAACTCCAGACTACTGGCTCTTAAAAAATAAACATAGAATAATGAAATATTACAGCACCAACAAGCAGGCCCCCATCGCCAACCTAAGCAAAGCGGTGGTGAAAGGATTGGCGGAAGACCGAGGCCTTTATATGCCTGAACGGATAAACAAGTTACCGAAGGAATTCTTCGACAACATCGAAAAACTCAGTTTCCAAGAAATTGCCTATCGCGTAGCAGACGCTTTCTTCGGCGAGGACGTGGAGGCAGAGGCACTGAAAAAGATTGTCTACGACACACTCGCGTTCGACTGCCCTGTCGTAAAAGTCAGCGACAATATTTATTCGCTCGAACTCTTCCACGGCCCTACGCTCGCATTCAAGGACGTGGGTGCGCGTTTCATGGCACGAATGCTCCAATACATCGCATCACGTGAAACGGCCGACAATAGCAAGACCGTGAATGTTCTCGTTGCCACATCGGGCGACACAGGTTCTGCAGTAGCCAACGGTTTCCTCGGAGTAGAGGGTATCCACGTGTATGTACTCTATCCTAAAGGCAAGGTGAGCAAGATTCAAGAAAGCCAGTTTACTACGCTCGGAAAGAACATCACAGCCATAGAGATTGACGGCGTCTTCGATGACTGTCAGGCTTTGGTGAAGAACGCGTTCATGGACGAGGAACTCAATAAACACATGAAACTCACCAGTGCGAATTCCATTAACGTGGCTCGTTTCTTGCCGCAAGCGTTCTATTATTTCAATGCATACGCAAGAATGAAAGAACAAGGACTTGCAGACAACCTCGTTATATGTGTGCCGAGTGGTAACTTCGGAAACATCACGGCTGCCCTCTTCGGTCATGCAATGGGACTCCCGATAAAGCGTTTCATAGCTGCCAACAATGCCAACGACATTTTCTATAAGTACTTGAAAAGCGGAAAATACGAACCGAAGCCGTCCATTCAAACAATCGCAAACGCTATGGACGTGGGCGACCCGAGCAATTTTGCCCGCATTCTCGATCTCTACGGTAACTCTCACGAGCGTATCACATCGCTCATCAGCGGCGCTACTTATTCTGACGAAAGGATTAGTGAGACGATGCAGGAGTGCTATAAATCATCGGGATACATACTTGACCCACACGGAGCTTGCGGTTATCAGGCATTGAAAGAGCTCCTGAAGCCAGGCGAGACGGGAGTATTTTGCGAGACGGCCCATCCTGCAAAGTTCAAAGAAAAAGTGGACGAAATACTCAATACCAACATCGAAATTCCTGAAAGACTTGCCGCTTTCATGCGCGGAACGAAGCTGAGCATTCCAATGAGCAAGGACTTTGAGACATTCAAGAAATTTCTTATGAAGTTATGAGACGTGAGTTATAAAGTTTTTTGAGACATAAGACTTAAGGTGTGAAGTTTTGAATTCACACCTTTTTTCTTAAAGTTAGTTCGCTGCTAATATTCATGACGGGGTAGTCAACAATACGACAGGTCTCTTGTCTTCATAAAATTGTTGTCCTGTATTTTTGTTCATAATGTCAAAGACCGCAATACAACATCTCCGTTCAAAAGCTATGTCGAAGGCTCGCCGCCTCCCTCCGACAATGCAAAGGTACGATATAAAAAGGGACGTTGGCGGGAATTGGCGTTATTTGGCGGGAATTGGCGGGAATGACCGCTCGGATGATGCCCTTCTGAGCCTCCCACATACGTAGTACCCCTAAGGGGGTACGTAGTATGGTGTATGTGGGGGACGGCTCAGAAAGGGGGCTTCATCCGGCGCCCCGGAACTGTTAAGATTCTCCGAATGCGGTTCAGTGGCTACCTTAACAGCCTTCAGTGGCTACCTTAACAGTGTTCAGTGGCTACCTCAACAGCCTTCAGTGGCTACCTCAACAGCCTTCAGTGGCTACCTCAACGGTGTTCAGTGGCTATCTCAACGGTTTTAATGTCGCACTTGAAACATAATTGTTGGCAAAGGATGACGTGTGATAACTGGTGATGACAGATGGTGATAGATGGGTAAATGTGGTTAAATCGCTGAAACACAGCAGTTTATGGTAGATGGTGACAGATGTTCTTATATATTTTCGCGAAAAATAAAAAAATAGTGTTCCTTAAAAGGAATGGTATTTTTTATTTATTTCATAAATGTTATGCAAAACAAGTGTCAATCTATCATCTGTCACAAGCATAAAGCATTATGTCTACCGTTTCACTTTCTTTCTTCTTACGATAAAGTTTAAAAGTAAGATTTCATATTGCAAGTTTTTTAACATTACGTCTATTGCACAATCAATAACAATTCATTACCTTTGCAAAAGCTAATTGAGAATCTTAAATCTTAAATAACTGCCACAAAGCAGCGACCACTAATGCTATACATCAACCTGTCCGACACACGCCAAAGGCAACTCAGCTTCTATCTCGCAATGGAAGAATACATTGCACGCTCGTACGACTGCGATGAATGTTTCTTTATGTGGCAGGTAAATCCCACCGTGATATTCGGACGTAACCAACTGATTGACAACGAAGTAAACCTTGACTATTGCAGTAAACATAAAATAGAGACATATCGTAGGAAAAGCGGTGGAGGATGCGTATATGCCGACATGAACAATATAATGTTTTCGTATATTACAAAGGATGAAAACGTGAGCTTCACCTTTAACAAATACATCAATCTCATAGTATTCGTATTGCACAAAATGGGCATTCATGCCACTGCAACCGGACGAAACGACATTCTCATAGATGGCAGAAAAGTGTCGGGAAACGCCTTTTATCATATTTCTGGAAGAAGCATAGTGCATGGAACCATGCTATACGACACCAATATGGAGAATATGGTTGGAGCGATAACCCCGTCAGATGATAAGCTCGTGAGCAAAGGTGTGAAAAGCGTAAGGCAGCATATAGCCCTGCTAAAAGACTATACGACGAAGAGTATCGAGGAGTTCAAAACCTTTGTAAGGCAGAACATATGTGACAAGGAGCTGACTCTGACCGAAGAAGACATCTGGAAAATAGAGGAGATTGAACAAGAATACCTGTCAGAAGAGTTCATTTATGGGCACAATCCCAAATATACTGTTTTGCGAAAACAGAGAATTGAGGGCGTTGGCGACTTTGAAATACGGATGGAGTTGAAGAACAACACTATTAAGAACATCAATATTATGGGCGATTATTTCCTTGTTGGAGATATTGACAAACTGATTTTAAGCCGTCTGAAAGATGTTCCATTGACCGAAGAAACCGTGAGTAATGCCCTACCCGACCGTCTTGACGACATCATTATGAACCTTAAGAAAACGGATTTCATAAGGATGCTTGTACATGACGAAACCTAAAAGACAACAAACTTACAAGAAATAAATCTAAAAACAACAATATTATGGAAAATAAGAAAACCTGTCTACACGACAAACACGTAGCTCTCGGGGCTTTGATGCAGCCGTTCGCCGGCTTTGATATGCCAATACAATACTCGTCTATAATAGAGGAACATAACGCTGTAAGGCAAAGTTGCGGTGTGTTCGACGTGTCGCACATGGGCGAAGTGATTATCAGCGGACAGGACGCGGAACGTTACGTGAACCATATCTTTACCAACGACATCAAGGACGCGCCGATTGGTAAGATTTATTACGGCATGATGTGTTATGAGGATGGCGGAACGGTGGACGACCTATTAGTGTATAAGGTTGACGTGAATAACTTCTTCCTTGTGATAAATGCTGCTAACATCGACAAGGATATGGATTGGATTCGCAAGCAAGCAGAGAACTTCAATGTCATTATCTGCCACAAATCGGATTATTTCGGACAGATCGCAGTGCAAGGCCCTGAGGCTGAAAATGTTGTCGAAAATGTATTAAACCTACCCTGCAAGGAGCTTGCGTTCTATACCTGCAAGACGCTCGACCGCTTCGACGAGACTATTTATATCAGCCGAACGGGATATACGGGTGAAGACGGTTTCGAGATTTATGCCTCTCACTACTTTATTCGCGAGGCATGGGATAAGCTCATGGCGAGCGGACGATGCAAGCCCTGTGGCCTCGGATGCCGCGACACACTAAGATTTGAGGTTGGTTTGCCGCTCTATGGAGACGAACTTTCAAAGGACATCTCGCCTATCATGGCAGGCCTCGGGTTCTTCGTGAAGTTAGACAAAGAGGAGTTTATAGGCAAGAATGCTCTTGCAAAGCAAAAGGCCGAGGGCGTAGCTCGTAAGATTGTGGGCATAGAACTCGAGGGAAAGGCCGTTCCACGCCATGGATACGCCGTATTAAAAGATGGCAGGGAGATTGGCGAGGTAACAACGGGCTATCATTGCATCTCCGTGGACAAGAGCGTCTGCATGGCTCTCATCGACTCGGAGCATTCCAAGTTGGACACCCCGTTGGAGATTCAGATACGCAAGAAGACATTCCCCGGAACAGTTGTAAAGAAGAAATTCTACGACAAGCACTATAAGAAATAATCAAAAGAAGTAATCAAAAAAAATAAACAATAATCATAAATCTAAAAACGAAAACATTATGGCAAAGTTAATTGAAGGACTCTACTATTCAGAGTCGCACGAGTATGTGAAGGTAGAGGGCAAATTCGGCTACATAGGTATCACTGACTATGCTCAGCACGCATTAGGCAATATCGTGTATGTGGATATGCCCGAGGTGGATGATGACGTGGAAGCAGGCGACGAGTTTGGCGCGGTGGAGAGCGTCAAGGCGGCCAGCGACCTTATCTCTCCTGTAAGCGGAACAGTGATTGAGGTGAACGAGGAACTTGAGGATGCACCCGAACTCATCAATCAGGATGCTTTCGGCAATTGGATTATCAAGGTGGAACTCTCCGACAAGAGTGAACTCGACAACCTGATGGATGCAAAGGCTTACGGTGAGTTTTGCGAGAAATAGGCCACCCCTATTCTCTTAACTTTACTTGAATTTTCTTTTATATCGGAAGAGAATATGACATATAAGTATTTTCCTCACACCGAGGAGGATTTGGGCCAAATGCTGGCTAAAGTTGGCGTGGCCTCGCTCGATGCACTTTACACGGACATTCCCGAGGAGATTCGTTTCCGGGGCGACTACAATCTTCCGTCAGAGAAAAGCGAGCTTGAGGTGCGGCGCATCTTCGATGAAATGGGCAAAAAGAACAGGCAACTTACCTGTTTCGCAGGTGCTGGAGTCTATGACCATTACACGCCCTCGATAGTGCCAAATCTTGTGGCGCGCTCGGAGTTTCTTACAAGCTACACTCCTTATCAGGCGGAAATATCGCAGGGAACGCTACATTACATCTTCGAGTTTCAGTCGATGATGGCAGAGATGACGGGCATGGACATAAGCAATGCCTCAATGTATGACGGAACGACAGCTACTGCCGAGGCGGTGCTCATGGCTTATCATGCAGCAAAAAAGGCCACAAAGGTACTCGTGTCAAAGACCATCGACCCGAAGACGCTTGCTGTCATCAAGACCTACGCACACTTTCAGGGCATCGGAATTGAAATGATAGACGAAGTGGAGGGCGTAACCTCTATTGAGGACATGAAGCAAAAGTTGGATATGGGCGGCGTGGCCGGTGTTGTCGTTCAACAACCCAATTACTACGGCATCATCGAAGATTATTCGGGTTTTGCAGATATGGTGCATGAAAAAAAAGCCCATTTCATCATGAATAGTATCATTGCCGACCTCGCTCTGCTCAAGACTCCGGGCGAATGGGGCGCGGATATTGCCGTGGGGGACGTTCAAAGTCTTGGCGTTCCGATGTCGTTCGGAGGCCCGTATGCAGGCTATATGTGTTGTACGGAGAAGCTCATGCGGAAACTACCGGGCAGAATTGTGGGTATGACAAAGGACAGCAAGGGGCAAAGGGCGTTCGTCCTCACCTTACAGGCGCGCGAGCAGCATATCAGACGGCAAAAGGCCACATCGAATATCTGCTCTAACGAGAGCCTCATTGCATTATTCGTAACCATCTATCTTAGTGTGATGGGAAAAGAAGGAGTGAAGGAGGCTGCGCAAATGTCATACGACGGGGCGCATTATCTATACGACAAGTTATTGGCTACAGGCAAGTTTCATGCGGTTTTCGAAAAACTTTTCTTCAATGAGTTTTGCGTGAAATACGACGGAGACATCAAGGCCTTGCAAGCCTTCCTCATCGAACATGGAATCATGGGAGGCGTTATTGTAGGCGAAGACAAGCTGATGCTGGCCGTAACAGAAAAGCGTACAAAGGAGGAAATCGACAAACTGATAGATTTGGTAAAGGAGGTGGCATTATGAACAACAAACTTTATGGTAATCTGATTTTTGAGTTAGCGCACGAAGGTCGGCGCGGATTCACTCTTCCTCAAAGCGAATACAATCATTATGAGCTGCCAGAGGAGGCGAAACGTAGTAAAGATGCGAAGCTGCCTGAATGCGATGAAATGACGGTGGTGCGCCATTATACGAACCATAGTGCCAACAACTTCGGTGTGAACAACGGTTTCTATCCTCTCGGAAGTTGCACGATGAAGTATAACCCTATCATCAACGAGGAGATGGCCGCACTTCCCGCATTTACTAACCTGCACCCCCTCCAACCGGAATCGACCGTGAGAGGCGCGTTGGAATTGGAGAAGGCATTGGAGAAGTCTCTGTGTGAGCTCACAGGCTTGGATGCCTTCACCCTAAAACCCTTTGCAGGTGCACATGGAGAACTCACGGGGTTGATGATAATAAAGGGTTGGCACGAGAGCCGTAAAGACGAGAAGCGCACAAAGGTAATCGTACCCGACTCGGCGCATGGTACCAATCCTGCATCGGCAGCCGTGTGTGGTTTAGAAGTCGTAGAGGTGAAGAGCAAGGCTGATGGGACAGTAGACGTAGACGACTTGCGCCAACTTCTTGAGACTGAGGGCGACACGATAGCCGCCATGATGATGACCAATCCTAACACGCTCGGGCTGTTTGAATATAGCATCCCAGAAATTGCAAGACTCATACACAATTATGGGGCATTGATGTATTACGATGGTGCTAACCTTAATCCGATGCTCGGTGCTGCCCGCCCGGGCGATATGGGTTTCGACGTAATGCACATAAACCTTCATAAGACGTTCTCAACACCTCACGGAGGTGGCGGTCCGGGTGCAGGTCCTGTGGGTGTGCGCAAGGGCTTGGAGGGCTTCTTCCCTACCATCGGGGCATTCCACGGCAATTTCGCCGTCCTAATGCGCGCCTACGCCTATATCCTTACGCTCGGTAAGGAGAATATCAAGATGGTGGGGCCACTTGCTACGCTTAATGCGAATTACATTAAGGAGTGTCTTAAAGACGTTTACGAGCTTCCAATAAATGGATTGTGCAAACACGAGTTCGTATTCGACGGATTAAAGGACAAGAGCACCGAGGTAACGACAATGGACGTTGCCAAGAGGTTGCTCGACTACGGTTATCATGCTCCAACAATCTATTTCCCCCTACTCTTCCATGAGGCCATGATGATAGAGCCGACAGAAAACGAGAGCAAGGAGACGATAGACAGTTTCATCGATGTGATGCGGCGCATAGCTAAAGAGGCTACCGAAGAGCCGGAAACGGTAAAGGGTGCACCTCACAACACACCTATTGGAAGGGTTGATGATGTGCTTGCCGCCAAGCAGCCGATACTCACTTATAAGAAAATAAAGGAATCGGTATGATAAGAGCAGACCTTATAATAATAGGCAGTGGTCCCGGGGGCTATCGCGCTGCCGAATATGCCGCAAAGAATGGACTACAAGTAGTTGTCGTTGAAGGACTTCACGCAGGTGGAACGTGTCTGAACGAGGGCTGTATTCCGACAAAAACGATGTGCCATGAAGCCGATAAAATGGAAGTTTTAAGACAATTCGCACCCAATACGGAAGTGGATTTCAATCGTGTCGTTGAACGGTTGAAAGCCGTTGTAGAGCCATTACGCGCGGGCGTTGAAACGTTGATGACAGCTCCGGGCATTACTTTCATCAAAGGACACGCTCATTTCAAAGATTCCAAGACCATTATCGTGAAGCCATCCGATAACGAACCGGCACAAGAGTATAGTTCGGAAAATATTATAATAGCAACAGGAGCATCACCAAAGATGCCTCCCGGTGCGGAGATTGAAGTTCAATCAGTTATGACTTCGAGCGACATCTTGAAGCTGACAAATGTTCCCAAACACCTTATCATAATAGGGGCGGGCGTCATAGGCATGGAGTTCGCGTCAGTATTCAATAGTTTCGGTAGTAAGGTTACGGTAATCGAGTTCTTGAAAGAATGCCTCCCCACCATTGATAGCGACATCGCCAAGAGATTGCGTAAGTCTTTGGAAAAGAAGGGAGTAAACTTCTTCATGCAATCATCAGTTAAAGGCGTAAAGACAAATACCGTTACATTTGAGCGTAAGAACAAGACGGAATGTTTAGAAGGTGATGCCATATTGGTGGCTACGGGACGAAAGCCTAATGTAGAGGGGCTTAATTTGGAAGCCATCGGAATTAAATACTCGGGCAAGGGCATCAGCGTGGATGAAAATATGCGCACCAACGTACCGGGTATATATGCCATTGGCGACGTAAACGGACGTATGATGCTTGCCCATGCGGCCACCATGCAAGGCATAAGAGCTGTAAATCACATCCTCAAAAAGCAAGATGAGATAAGGCTCGACATCATGCCAGCAGCCGTCTTTACGCACCCCGAGGTGGCAAGCGTCGGACTCACGGAAGACCAATGCAAGGCCGCTGGGATTCCTTTCATATGTAATAAAGCATATTATAGGGCAAATGGCAAGGCTCTGTCTATGGAGGAAACGGACGGGATTGTGAAGTTGGTAGCCAATGAAAATGGTAAAATTATAGGATGCCATATTCTTGGGGCTCATGCAGCCGACATGGTTCAAGAAATTGCAGCACTGATGAATCGAGACACTACCATCGGACAGTTGCGCGATATTGTCCATATCCATCCTACACTTGGAGAGCTTGTGCAAGAGGCTGCCATGATGATGAAAATATGAAAATAAAGAGAGGGTGTATCAAAATGAAGGTTTTGAACTACACCCTCTTATTTAGTTACTATCAACTTAAAACTATAAACCCGTCAACTTGTTTACTTATTCACCCATCAACTCAAAAAACATACGAGAATCCGATAGAGGCGAACTCCTTAAACTGCCAATATCCATGATGTCCATCTCGACCTACACCATCATCGAAACGCGGATATACGAATAGTTGTGCGCTCATCCATTTGTTTATTTGCATCACAAACGTGTTCTCCCACTCCAGCTCCACACGGTCGTATGCCGTATATGCCGACAGGCGACTCTTCCAACGCACGATGTCATTAAACTGCCATATGAAGTCGGCCGTCAATTGAGAACCGAAATCATGCAAAGTATGCTTACCCGCATCAATACCGAGCCTCTCCGAAAGCTCTAACATTCGGGTGTATTTCAGATTATAAGCCAACGGTGCCAAATGTACGGTACCCTTTATTTTATGATTCAACCAATCCACATTGTAATCCATACCGAGAGAGAGATTGAAATTAAACGGAGCCATGAAGTCTGAATATACTACGGGGTCATTGCTCTTGTAGCTATGCGTGAATTGTGTGTTGGCTACCATCTGAACCGTGTAATACCAGCGTTTCGTAGCCTGCAATCCCAACTTACTTGTAAAGCGGAGAAGGTCCTCCGTTGACTTCATTGTATGCAAAGTGTCGGCACGTGAGTTTTGAATACCAAGACGTAATTCGAGTTTATTATCCCACTTTACCTTTTGCTTATTATTATAGTTGGCCTCCATTGTAACCGAGCCAAGCATCGAATAACTGCTCTCTCCTCCCTTATACCAGTTGCCCGAGACACAATTTTGCATGAATTGCAATGAATAGTCACCCTTGTAAGTCCAAAAATTGGGCTTTATCACGACTACATCAATCGGAACGGTTGTTGGCTCTACGTAAATGTGCGACATCTTATCTATCAAATCGGCCTTACGCCTCAAAGGTTTCGTTATATCCGAATCGATGGTACCCGACTTTGCAATTCTATTTTGAGTGTTCAAAACAAGGTCAGGCCGCTTCAAATACATCAGCATAAGCGTATAATCGATCTCCTTCCCTACATCCGTCATTCCTGAGCTCTCGTTTATATCAGCATCGAAGACCCCCGCAACAGGTGCGTGATAGAATGTAAACGGAATAAACATTTGGGCTGATTTGGAATTTTTATATTCATCGGCATAGTATGTCTTGACCGAATCCGTAAAAATCTGTCCAACCAATTGTAATGAATCGAGATATGCATTTATCAATACCGTATCGGCAAGCAGTTGCGTGTCTTGCTTCACCTCCACTTTTTCGCGCTTTTGGGCATATGCCACCGACACACAAAACATTAATAAAACAATTGTATAATATCTGAAATTCATCTTAACATATAATATAATAATCCGAATGAAATATCGAATAGTGTATTTTTATGCAAAGTTAGATAAAATAAAAGATATAAAAGGCCATATAACGCACTTTTATTACTTTTTATATATAAATCATGGAAAATTTGTGGCTATTGATTATTTTTGCTAACTTTGCAATTTGTTATATAGACTCAGGTTAATTTAATTTAGTTAGTTTGGATAAAATTAAATATTATACATCGTGGCTGAAACAAAGTATATTTTCGTTACCGGTGGCGTAGTTTCTTCACTTGGAAAAGGAATCATCTCATCGTCTATCGGCAAGCTTCTTCAAGCAAGGGGCTACAAAATCACAATCCAAAAGTTTGACCCTTATATTAATATCGACCCAGGGACGCTGAATCCATACGAACACGGAGAATGTTATGTGACCGTTGACGGTATGGAAACCGACCTTGATCTCGGACATTACGAGCGCTTCACAGATATAAAGACGACAAAGTCGAACTCGCTCACCACGGGTAGGATTTACAAGTCAGTGATAGATAAAGAGCGCAGAGGGGACTATTTAGGCAAGACAATACAGGTGGTGCCACATATCACCGATGAGATAAAGCGCAACGTGAAGATGCTCGGAAAGAAAAACGAGTATGATTTTGTGATAACAGAGATTGGAGGAACCGTCGGCGACATCGAGTCTACACCATTTCTTGAGGCAATACGCCAACTGAAATGGGAGCTAAAGAAAAATGCCATCTGTGTGCATCTGACTTACGTTCCGTATCTTAAAGCAGCCCAAGAGTTGAAAACAAAGCCTACACAACATTCTGTAAAAGTATTGCAAAGTGTAGGTATTCAACCAGATATTCTCGTCCTTCGCACCGAAAAGCGCCTGAACGAAGGTATTCTAAAAAAGGTTGCGGCATTTTGCAACGTAGACAAGGATTGCGTAATACAGAGCGAAGACCTTCCATCTATCTACGAAGTGCCCGTAAATATGCAGGCACAAGGATTAGATGCTGCAATCTTGCGCAAGATGGAAGAAAATGTTGGAGAGACTCCGACACTCGGCCCCTGGCGCAATTTTCTTGAAAGGAGAATAAAAGCAACCGAAGAAGTACGCATAGGACTCGTTGGCAAATACGATTTGCAAGATGCTTACAAGAGTATTCGTGAGAGTTTGTCACAGGCTGGAACATATAACAATTACAAGACAGTTATCACTTTCATCAACTCTGAGCAGATAACGGAAGAGAATGTAGCCAAAAAACTTGCAGGCCAAGATGGAATCATGATATGCCCGGGATTCGGGCAACGTGGAATAGAAGGCAAGATTATCGCCGCACACCATACCCGCACACACAATATTCCAACATTCGGAATATGCCTCGGTATGCAAATGATGGTGATAGAATTCGCCCGCAATGTCCTCGGATATACCGATGCCAACAGCCGTGAGATGGACGAGACAACCGTTCACAATGTTATCGATATCATGGAGGAGCAAAAGAATATTACCGATATGGGGGGCACGATGCGACTCGGAGCATACGAGTGCATATTGAAACAAGGCTCTCGCACATTCGGAATATATAATAGCGAACACATACAAGAGCGTCATCGCCACCGCTATGAGTTCAATAACGATTATCAAAAGGAATATGAACGCAACGGAATGATGTGTGTAGGACGCAATCCGGAAAGCGACTTGGTTGAGATTGTAGAAATCCCTGGACTAAAATGGTATATCGGAACTCAGTTCCATCCGGAATATCAAAGCACGGTTCTAAATCCCCACCCTCTCTTCCTTGATTTCGTAAAGACTGCTATAGAAAATAAGAAGAACGCTTAAATATATTATATTGGTAAAGAATAAGAATATTATGGATAAAAATACTATTATCGGATTCGTATTGATTGCAGCCATACTCATCGGCTATAGTGTATATTCGCAACCATCAGATGAGGAAATAGCACAGCAAATTGAATTGGCTAAGCGCGATTCCATAGAGGCAGCAAAGCGTATAGCTGCCGAAAAGATGAAAGAAAAGAAAGAGTTGAACAATCAAAAAGAAAATCTAAAAGACTCAACTCAATTGTTTTTCAGTGCTCTAACTGGCAGTGCAAAGGATATAATCCTTAAAAACAATAAGATAGAACTTACCGTTTCCACAAAAGGAGGAACGGTAAACAAGGCGATAATAAAGAACTTCACCGGCCATAACATCGGAAAAGAAGATTCTAATAGCGTTACTTTATTTGAAGGCAAGGACCAAAATCTGAACTTCATGCTTGCGACCAAAGAGGACAATATCGCAACGAAGGACTTATATTTCACGCCATCTGAGATTTCGGATTCTACCGTTACGCTCACCGCAAATGCCAGCAATGGCAAGGCTATTGTGATGAAATACACTTTGGGCAAGGATTATATGCTACACATGGCATTCAAAGTCGTAGGCATGAATGGCTTGTTTGCCCCGAATTATAACATGATGGATGTTGATTGGTATGACAAATGCCGTCAGCAAGAAAAAGGTTTTACCTTTGAAAACAGATACTCGACATTGACCTACAAGGAAGTAGAGGGTGATACTGACTATCTGAGTGAAACTGCCGAAAAGCGAGACGAGAACATTGAAGAGGCTCTCGACTGGGTAGCCTTCAAGAATCAGTTCTTCTCTACCATAATGATTGCCAAAGATAACTTTGCCAAGAACTCTATGCTTACAAGTATTCCGCAAGAGAAAGGCTCCGGATATCTGAAAGAGTTCCAAGCAAAAATGAAAACGCCCTTTGACCCTTCTGGAATAAAGGCATCTGAATTTGAATTCTATTACGGTCCTAACGACTATCGCCTTCTTAATAACATAGAAGAAGAAAGTACATTTGGAAAAGACCTGGAATTGCAAAAGCTCGTTTATCTTGGTTGGCCTATCGTGCGTTGGATAAACAGGTTCTTCACAATCTACGTATTCGACTTCCTAACCAAATTAGGAATACCAATGGGCATTGTACTTATACTTATCACATTGTTGCTCAAAGCCATCACTTTCCCATTGGTAAAGAAAAGCTATATGAGTTCGGCAAAGATGCGTGTCTTGAAACCAAGACTCGAAGAGGCGACCAAACAATATAATAAACCGGAAGACCAAATGCAAAAGCAACAAGCAATGATGGCCGAATATGCCAAATATGGCGTGAGTCCATTAAGTGGCTGTCTGCCTATGCTCATACAAATGCCTATCTGGATTGCAATGTTCAATTTCGTGCCTAACGCCATACAACTTAGAGGGCAAGGCTTCTTATGGATAGACGACCTTAGCACATACGACCCAATAATCGAATGGAACACTAATCTTTGGCTGATTGGCGATCACCTTTCACTTACCTGTATATTGTTCTGCGTAGCCAATGTCCTCTATTCTTTCATGACTATGCGCCAGCAAAAAGACCAGATGGTAGGACAGCAGGCCGAACAAATGAAAATGATGCAATGGATGATGTATCTCATGCCAATCATGTTCTTCTTCATGTTCAATGACTATTCATCAGGTCTTAACTTCTATTACTTCATTTCGCTGTTCTTTAGTGCTGCAATAATGTGGACACTCCGGAAGACCACCGATGACGTTAAGTTGCTTCAAATACTCGATGCACGTTACAAGGAAAACAAAAACAACCCGAAGAAAGTAAGCGGACTTGCCGCACGTCTTGAAGCAATGCAAAAACAACAAGCAGAACTTCAAAGAAAACGTGAAGAACTTGAACGCAAAAAGAAAGGATTAAATCATGTATAAACAAATAGTATTGGCTACGGCATTATTGGCCGGAAGCATGAATATGCAGGCGCAATCAGATATAAACATAGGAAAAAGCAAAATACAATTGCAAAGTAAATTGATGACTCCCGAAGCACTTTGGGCAATGGGACGCATCGGTGGCGCACAAGCATCACCAAACGGCAAGCAGATTGTGTATCAAGTGGGCTACTATAGCGTCAAGGAAAACAAAGGTCATCAAGTGCTTTACATTATGGATTCTAACGGAAAGAATGTCCGTCAACTTACTACTTCTGCCAAGAATGAAACGGATGCATCGTGGATTGAAGGTGGAAAGCGTATCGCATATCTGTTTGAAGGACAGGTTTGGAGTATGAATCCGGATGGAACAGAACGCAAGCAACTTACCAAGTCGACTACCGACATAGAAGGATATAAATTCTCTCCGGACGGAAAACATATAATATTAATAAAGAGTTTGCCCTACCATGGCAGTATAAAGGAGAATCCTTCCGACCTGCCAAAGGCTACCGGCCGTTTGGTAACAGATATGAACTATCGCCATTGGGATCATTATGTAGAGAGCATTCTGCATCCGTTTATTGCTGATGTTACAGAAAACGGTATTACCGATGGTGTAGATATTCTCGCGAATGAGCCATACGAATGTCCATTAGCACCATTCGGAGGGATTGAGCAACTCGATTGGAGCAAGGATTCTCAATGCATTGCATACACTTGTCGCAAGAAAGAAGGTGTAGAATATGCTATATCGACAGATTCAGACATATATTTATATAATATAGGTACGCGCGAGACAAAGAATCTTTGTAAGCCTGCCGACTACAAAGAACCGGCTATTGACCCGACAAAGACGATGAAGACGCAGGCCGTAAACTCGGAAGAAAACTTGAAAAACAATCCCGGATATGATGTAAATCCGATTTTTTCTCCCGACGGTAAGTACATAGCATGGCTAAGTATGGCTCGCAATGGATATGAAAGCGACCGCAACAGATTATGTGTATATTCTATTGAGACTGGCGAAAAAACATATATAACCGAATCATTCGACTCTAATGTAGATGACTTCTGCTGGAACTCAGATTCGAAGTCTATTTATTTCCTCGGAATATGGCATGGCTGCGAGAATCTATATAAGGCTACATTAAAGGGAAATGTAGTGCAACTTACTGATGGATGGCATGATTTCGGTTCGGTACAGTTGCTGAATGACGGCAAACACCTGTTAGCAGAACGCCACGATATGGCACAAGCTCCGGAACTTTATATCATCACTCCCGACAAGAAAGAAAAGTCAAGTAAGGCCGACCAAATTACTTTTGAAAATAAGCATCTTTATGACCAGATGACATTCGGCAAGATAGAGCAGCGTTGGACAAAAACGACAGATGGCAAAGATTTGATGTACTGGATAGTATTGCCATCCAATTTCGACCCGAATAAAAAATACCCTACCCTATTATTCTGTGAGGGAGGTCCGCAAAGTCCGGTCTCTCAATTTTGGAGTTATCGTTGGAACTTCCAGATTATGGCTGCAAACGGATATGTTGTTATTGCTCCCAACCGTAGAGGATTACCAGGTTTCGGTAGTGAATGGAACGAACAGATTTCCGGTGATTGGACAGGACAGTGTATGAACGACTACCTCTCTGCCATCGATGATGCAGCCGCCAACCTGCCATACGTTGATAAGGATAGACTTGGAGCCGTTGGCGCATCATTTGGAGGTTTCTCTGTTTATTATCTTGCAGGGCATCATGACAAGCGTTTCAAGTGTTTCATAGCTCACGACGGTGCTTTCAACCTTGAGTCAATGTATACCGATACCGAAGAGGCGTGGTTCAGCAACTGGGAATACGAAGATGCTTATTGGAACAAAGACCTTACCGAGAATGCCCGTAAGACATATGAGAACTCGCCTCATAAATTCGTTGACAAATGGGACACTCCAATCCTTTGCATTCATGGAGAAAAAGACTACCGCATAAATGCCAATCAAGGAATGGGAGCTTTCAATGCCGCACGTATGCGTGGCATACCGGCCGAACTTCTGATTTTCCCGGATGAGAACCACTGGGTTCTTAAACCGCAAAACGGCATTTTATGGCAACGCACTTTCTTCAACTGGCTTGACAGATGGCTCAAATAGTAATTAAAGATTAATAATTCATACTATAACAATGATTGAAAAGATAAACAAAACACTTAGAGATTCAGCAGCTATCCGCTGGACAGCTTTATTACTCTTGGCACTTGCGATGTTCTGTGCATATATTTTTATGGACATCCTCTCGCCTATCAAAGACTTGATGCAATCACAACGTGGTTGGGACTCGGATGCTTTCGGCACCATGCAAGGGGCAGAGACATTCTTAAATGTATTCGTTTTCTTCCTAATCTTTGCCGGCATCATTCTCGACAAGATGGGTGTACGCTTTACGGCTCTTCTGTCTGGTGCCGTTATGCTTGCCGGAGCATGTATTAAATGGTATGCTATCAGCGATGGATTCATTGGGAGTTCACTTGATGTATGGTTCACAGAGAACCTCAACCATATTCCCGTATTTGAACAGCTTGGCGTATCACCATTCTATGAAGGTATGCCCGCATCGGCAAAACTCGCAGCTCTTGGTTTTATGATATTCGGATGCGGTGCCGAGATGGGTGGTATCACCGTGAGTCGTGGCATCGTAAAATGGTTTAAGGGCAGAGAGATGGCCCTTGCCATGGGTTCGGAGATGGCTCTTGCACGTCTTGGTGTTGCCACTTGCATGATATTCTCACCTTTCTTTGCTAAGTTGGGCGGTGAAGTCAGTGTTTCCCGTTCCGTAGCATTTGGCGTTGTTCTCTTGTGCATTGCACTTATAATGCTTGTTGTTTATTTCTTCATGGATAAAAAGCTCGATGCACAAACAGGTGAAGCTGAAGAGAAAGACGACCCTTTCAAGATTTCAGACATCGGTCAGATACTTTCTTCCATGGGCTTTTGGCTAGTATCTCTCCTTTGCGTACTCTATTACAGTGCGATTTTCCCATTCCAGAAATATGCGGTAAATATGCTGCAATGCAACCTCACATTCACAGAGGTTCCTGCTGACTCTTTTTGGGCATCACCATCAGTAACCATCGTACAGTATGCCATAATGCTTGTTGTGGCAGCGACAGCTTTCATGTTCAACTTCATGAAGAGAAATGGACTGAAATACACCATGCTTGCCGTATCAGTAATTTCTCTTATTACATATTGCTATATGGGTTATATGCGCCAATCTGCGGAATCTATTTTTGCAGTGTTCCCACTTCTCGCAGTAGGCATTACTCCTGTTCTCGGCAACTACGTTGACCATAAGGGTAAAGCAGCGTCTATGCTTGTACTTGGCTCACTGCTTCTTATAGCATGCCACCTCACATTTGCGTTCATACTCCCTCAGTTCAAGGGAAATCAGGCAGGAGGAGTCATCATAGCATACCTTACAATCCTTGTTTTGGGAGCGTCCTTCTCACTTGTACCGGCATCGTTGTGGCCAAGTGTACCAAAACTCGTTGACGCAAAGGTCATTGGTAGTGCCTACGCTCTGATATTTTGGATTCAGAATATAGGCTTGTGGCTCTTTCCATTGCTCATCGGTAAAGTGCTTACTGCCACCAACGAGGGCGTCAGCGACCCTACACAGCTCAACTATACAGCTCCTTTGATAATGCTTGCTTGTCTTGGCGTAGCAGCTCTTGTCATAGGCCTTTTCCTTAAGGTTGTAGATAAGAAGAAGGGACTTGGTCTTGAAGAACCGAACATTAAATAAAATTATTTCTACAAGTATTTAATGTAGATAGATAAATATCTATATTCACAAAGTGAGGGGCTAAGATGCGCTATTACATATCTTAGTTCCTCTTTTATTATACAAAAACGAATTAAGCTACCAATCATGTGACCGTATTTACTGTTATAATACTACATTTTAACGTTCAAAAATCAATATAAATCAACCAAAGCAGACACAAGATGACAAAAATACATCATTTTGGTAATTTTATTGGCATTTTATTTGTATTTTCAGTGTTTTTGTATAACTTTGCAAGCGTTTTAGAAGAAAACATATTAAATAACCAATAAAATAAAGAAGAATTATGAACGCAGCAAAAGTTGTAGAAACTCTCAAGCAGAGATTTCCTAACGAGCCTGAATACATTCAGGCCGTAAGTCAGGTACTTGGAACTATTGAAGAAGAATATAACAAGCATCCCGAATTTGAACGCGCAAACCTCATCGAGCGTCTTTGCATTCCAGATCGTATAATCGAGTTCCGCGTAACCTGGGTTGACGACAAGGGTAACGTACAGACAAATATGGGTTATCGCGTCCAGCATAACAATGCTATCGGCCCGTACAAAGGAGGTCTGCGTTATCACGCATCTGTAAACCTTTCTATCTTGAAGTTCCTTGCATTTGAGCAGACATTCAAGAACTCACTCACCACACTTCCTATGGGTGGTGGTAAGGGAGGTTCAGACTTCTCTCCACGTGGAAAGAGCAATGCTGAGGTTATGCGTTTCTGTCAGGCATTCATGACAGAACTTTATCGCCACATCGGACCGGACGAAGATGTTCCGGCAGGAGATATAGGTGTCGGTGGCCGTGAAGTTGGCTATATGTTCGGTATGTATAAGAAGTTGACACACCAGTTCCAGGGCATCCTTACAGGTAAGGGACAGGAGTTCGGTGGTAGCCTTATCCGTCCGGAAGCAACAGGTTACGGTAACGTTTACTTCCTCGTTAATATGCTCAATACCCGCAACATCGACATCGCAGGCAAGACCGTACTCGTCAGTGGTTCTGGTAACGTGGCACAGTACACAGTTCAGAAGCTCATCCAGCTTGGTGCGAAGCCGGTAACTATGTCTGACTCTGACGGTTATATCTATGATCCGGACGGAATCGACGCAGACAAGCTCGCTTATATCATGGAGCTTAAGAACGTTGAGCGCGGACGTATCAAGGAATATGCTGAGAAATACGGCGTGAAGTATGTTGCAGGTGCTAAACCGTGGTTTGAGAAAGCAGATATCGCACTTCCTTCTGCAACACAGAACGAAATCAACGGCGAGGCTGCACAGGCGTTGGTAGACAACGGCGTATTCGCAGTTAGCGAGGGTGCTAATATGCCTTCAACTCCGGAAGCTATCGCAATCTTCCAGAAGGCACAGATTCTCTATGCACCAGGTAAGGCTGCTAATGCCGGCGGTGTGGCTGTATCTGGTCTCGAGATGACACAGAACTCTGAGCGTCTGCGTTGGAGCAGCGAAGAGGTTGATGCCAAACTCCACAGCATCATGAACGATATTCATGCAAACTGCGTGAAATATGGTACACAAGAAGATGGCTATGTGAACTACGTTAAGGGTGCTAACGTTGCCGGATTCTTAAAGGTTGCTAAAGCAATGATGGCACAGGGCATCGTATAAGATAAATAAGTTTCATAATATCTTTATAAAGGAGATTGCTACATAGATTTGTATGCAGTCTCCTTTCTTTATATAAGCTGCGAAGTGGTACTGTTGTTTTTAACAATATCACTTACAGTATCATTCAAAGTCTTTTGATACTGTAAAATACGACTCTCAAGATAGGCAATATGCTCATTCCCTCTTTGTCTGTATATTTGATGCAAACTGTTTATTCTCAAAAACTATTTTTAGGGAATTAAGACTGCTTTGTTCCGTTACTCCTACAAACAAAATCTGGTCTGATATCTCACAAATGTACCTGTTACGTGCCAAAGCTGTGCTTTTTGATTGGCGGGCTGCGTTACTGACAGATATTATAAGCAGGCGGTTTTGTTCCATCAGTGCTTGCAACTCCTTGGGAATGATTTTATACATCTTTCGCGCAAGAACAATGATAATTGGTTGTGTGCCCTTCAATAGGAAATGAAGTACATCCTTCTCCAACTTACTGCTAAATCCACTAATCACGCACTCTCCGCGCCTGCGCATTTCCGTTGCCCAGTCATAGCATCTCAGCACCGATTCAGAAGAAATGGTGCTTGATGCCAAGAAAGCCGTCTTTTGCACTTTCAGCAATTCCTTATTGCCAAGATATTCTACGTTCATTTCTATTCTTACTAATTAGCTCATAACCTATCTTTGTTTTTATTTATATATTCTTCATTCAGAAGCAGAATCTTTGCTACCTTTCTTGCCTAAGTCCTCAATATTTTTAATCGACATCAGATAATCGTGCTCCACATCGCTGATGGTACGTTGCTTGTATTTGCGGTACTCATTGGTGGCGTGTTCCATTGCGTTTTCATGAGACACACAACCAGAACCTTGCAGGAGGTTTTCTCCCGACATGGTCAAAATCCTGTCCAAATAGGCAGCCCAGTCGTTCATTGTCATCGGTTGCTCACGCTCTGCCTGCCGTTCCGCAAAATCCAAATATCCCGAAACCAATTGTCCCATAGCACGAAGCTCTTTGTCATTCAGATAGTTCTTTGCTGTCTTTGCTTCCACAAGTGTGGGATGATTACCCTTGAAAGTCAACAGCCCCATAAAGTCCTTCTCGGCATCAGCCCGCTCAACGATAAGCTCTGCCGCCGTGTGTCCGTGAATCGCATAATGTATCTTGTTCTGCACTTTTTTGAAAAATTCCTGTGATACGGAAGCCCTTGGGTCATAGTCGATACTTGTGGCATATATCTCAAGCACCTGACGATACATCACCTTTTCTGTGGCACGAATATCCCTGATTCTGTCCAGCAGTTCTTTCCAATAGCCTCCGCCGCCCAGTTTCTTCAATCGTTCGTCATCAAGCGTAAAGCCCTTTATCATATATTCTTTTAAGCGCAGAGTCGCCCATTGGCGGAAACGGGTTGCAATGATGGAGCGGACACGATAACCGAGAGCTATTATCATGTCTAAATTGTAGAAAGCCATTTCTCTCTCTACTTTTCTGCCGCCCTCTTCTCGAACCTGTCGGAATTTCCGACAGGTTGCTTCCATCGTCAACTCCCCCTCTTCATAAATGTGTTTTATATGTTCTACAACGTTGGTTCTGGAAGTCTGATAAAGTTCGCACATCTGCGCCTGAGTAAGCCACAGCGTCTCATCTTCGAGCTTCACGTCTATCTTTGTCTGCCCGTCACTGGCGGTATATATGATTACTTTATTCTCGTTCATGTTTCTTTGTTTTCTAATTTAACGTTTTGCCTGTTGGTGTTATTATGATATGCCGTTATCTCTTTGTTGAGAATCACCATTTGGAAAAGCTCGGCATTCAAAACTGTATTTGCTTGTGACCATCATATAACACTTTGATGCTTTACTAATACTTTTTATTTCTTTCCTTTACTACCATCCTCTATTTCATAATCACATACAATATCTAAAAAGACGTTTTTTTTCAAAAATAAAGCTAATTCTTTATGAGGCTTTATCATCTTATCAAACATTTCTTGTGCTGCATTTGCAACCCAATCTTGTGAACCTTGAGGAGGTGTTAGTCCCATATCCAAATAATCTACATAATCTGAAGCTACGCAATAATGAGGATTAAGATATAAACATGATGCAAAATGAAAACGAAATAAATCACATATACAGGTACTTAATAAGTTCAAGTATCTTGTCTTATATTCATTGTGCATTTCATTGTCATTGAATCTCATTAATTGATAACTATTCATGTGCATATTGTCATCTAATATATCCCTAATTTGACGATATCTTTTGTCGAAATCAAAAAAAAGCAAAAAGGGGACTGTATAATTCTGAACGTCCAAAATATTTTATCATGTTAGGATATAAGGGCATTTTGAAAGTACCTGTCATCCATTTCTTCACACGTTCAACAGTCACTCCCCAGCCGTTAGGGTCTTTTCTTATTTGTTCCTTTCGATAAACAGTCAAGTATACATCTAAAAATATTTCGTCGAAGTATTTTCTAACAAGAGCAAAAGCATCATTAAGATGGGCATTTTTCAATAACAAACGTACTAAATCTATAGTTCCTTTTATTGAACTAAAGATATATGTATCGATGTTTGAGAAAGCCAAAAGAAGTCCCTCACAAGGGAAATTAAATGAATTATTGGAAAGAAAATCATATAAATCATTTATAGACTCTAAGTTCGTAAAGATTTCATGTTCTCTATACTCCTTTGGCAATCGTTCCTCATTCCATTTAAAACTATTATATTCTTCTATGTCTGTCAGTGTATAAAACTTTTGCATACTATTTATGTGTTTCTGCTATTCCTCATTTAATTCATCGCCCATACGATATTTGATATCGTAGTTTATTATGAAATCCAACCCTTCTTCGGTTAAACCATACAGATTTGCGATAATATTGTCTATCTCGTTTGACAGGCGTTGGAATTCTTTTTCATCATTTCTTGCTGCCATCATTTTATCTGCATATTCATTCAATGCAGGTGGTAATTCCCTGGGGACAGGTATTTGGCGGAAATTATCCCAAATGAGTTGCGCACCATTCTGTATACGCGGGCAAAACTCAGTGATAAGCCACCATCCAACTTTTGAACAGAGCAAAGTCAATAAAGACTTGTCTGGAACGGATAAAAACCACATAGAATCATTAAAGAGTGATTTGTTATTATCATAAATAAAACAGGGCTTTACCTGAAATTTCTGATAAAATATTTTGGGTTGTGCAAATTTTTCATAATATGCACAAGCACGTAGTTCCCACCAATAATCACCTTTGTCTGTTCGTACTTTGGCTTCTTTCTTAAATTGCTCTAACCATGCGGCTATGGCTGGATAGTTGTCTTTAAACCATATCCATGCTTCTTCTTCTGATGGCAATTCTTGTTTTTTTCTGTCAATACCCATTTGCTGGGCTGTAAATCCCTTAGGAGTGAATATTATATATGAGCCGGCTTCAGCCTTGCCATAAGCAACAAGTCCTCTGCCCTGCAAGAAAGGACGCAATATTTCCTTTGAACGGTCATCTTGTGTCATTAATTCGTTTGCTTTTGCTACAGAAATGTTGAATGCTTTAGACAAACCTGTGAGTATGCCGCGGTACGATTCATCACCGACATAATTCCCCAAAGAAATCATTTGATCCTTTAGTCTTTTTATCGTGTTAAAGTGATTAAGGCTGGATATAACCCAAATGTCGTCGTTCATTTTTGCAGTGTCAAATTCTTCCTTTTGTTCTTCAACACTTTCGTGGAGCATCTCTGGTTTTACATTTTCTATTGTAGACACAAAAAGTTTTCCATCCTGTTTCTCCTTTCTCATGCGGATAATACAAGTATATGTAGTAGCATCTTCAAAGATTTGGTTGTCACCAAAGTCTACCAAATGTGTTAGGTTGGTGGTAAGGAAGAGTTCACGAAGTGGACGACCATACATCACCTTCTCCCATTTGTTGGGTATAATGTATGACAATAATCCTCCTTTACGGAGTAGGTGTAGACCTCGCTCGACAAATAAAGTATAGACATCACCACGGGATTCTAAGGTCTTGTATGTTTTTTGTCCTGGATATCCATCTTCGTCTATTCTATGCATTTGCGCATAAACGATAGAAGCATTTCGCAGTTTTTCCAAACTGATATATGGTGGATTACCTATTATTACGTCAAAGCCTTCAAACGTTCCGTCCTCATTCAGCACCTCGGGAAACTCTATCATCCATTCTAAGGCTTTTTTATATACTTCTTGGGTGGCAATGGTTTTATTATTATTGCTAAATACTTCCAGTTGAACTGGAGGCGCCAGTTTGCGCTTAATATCTTTTATATCATTATTCAGCAGGACTTTTGTTGTTTTAGAACGACAATTCTTATACTCGCGTACATTCGTCTTGTAGTCTCTTACCAATTTCTGTATACCTGCACTTTCTTTTATTTTTCTGCCAACACATACTGGATTTACAGAAGCTAATGAGTTGCCCATTTTTATATTGATGTCAATGTTAGGCAGAGTCTGTAACAAACGTTCTCCCGTTTCAGTCTTATAATAGTAGGCATTCTTCAGCAATTCTATCCATAAGCGTAGCCTGCAAATTTCTACGCTTTTGGAATTCAAGTCCACGCCGAAGAGACAATTCTCAATAATAGTTCGCTTCTCCTCAAACAGTGCCTCTTGTATACGTTGGCTCGACGGGTTAGATGGTTCATATTTAAAGACATCACCATCCTCGTCTGCAATTACCAATTCGTCGTATTCTACCTTTATATCATAATCCTGAATACGCTTAGGCAGAGGTTGTCGGTATTGAAGTACACCTAATTCACTCTTAATGGCTATAATCTCGTTCAGAGCAGAGACCAGAAAATGTCCGCTACCCACGGCTGGATCACAAATACGCAGAGAGTTTATAATTTCGTTGGCCTCAATTCTTACGTCTCTTTGCTTATACTCTATGTTCTCTTTCAGGTCTTCAAAGTCTCTGCATTTCCAGCCTTTTGCTTTGTTGAACTTATCAATGACAGCCCTACGCAGCGTTTTCTTGCATATATATTCTGTAATGTATCCCGGAGTAAAGAAAGATCCATCTTTATAGCCATTGATTTTCTCAAATATCAATCCTAATACAGATGCGTCAATAAGCTTGTCACTTTCTGTTCTTACTTCTTTTTCTTCTTGATGCAGGTTTGCCCCGAAATCGTATGCGTCAAGAAACGATAGCAGGTAATCTAAAGCTGGCTTCCTGCCTGTCAATTTCTTTCCTTTCCCGTCTTTTAGTACAGTCCTGTTGTAAATGTCCATATCCCCAAGACGAATACCACTAATAGGAAAGAAGTCTTCCTCTATTGTAGCCAATTCAAATAGGGAACTGTTAAGATAAGGTACATCGGGAAACTGATTTCTCAAGTCTTCCGTTCGTTCCGCCACAGGTTTAGCCATAACTTGCATAAATAAATCATGCAACACATCATAGTCTTGTAAGTGGAGATTATCCAAGAACTTTACATCACGCCCTTTATTGAAACTTACAAGTTGTGACTCTAACAATTTAAGGAACAATATGCGGTTAATCCAAACGAGTACAAGCCCTAAAGCGGACTCAAACCGTTCTTCATCATTGGTCATTTTGGAATAACCCTCCAGTTTTGCGTATGCCTGTTCTACTAACGAGAAACTTTGCCTGCCGGATTTCAAACGCTTAATTTTGTGGACACCTTTATCAATCACTTCCTCTACTCCCATAATATAGAGCAACTCATTATAAAAGTTCTTGTTCAACCTGTTATGGTCGGAATTAAATGGAAGTTTCAGAAGATTGGTTGGAGAGAAAAGTTTGTATATGGCAACAAAAGATTTGTTATTGACGACATCATTACTTTGTAATTTACGGTCAAACTTCCTTATATCAATATATACAAACTGCAGACGATGCTCCACTCTTTCCACTTCCGGCTTTATGATTGCATTGTAGATGTAGTCGGTTTTGTCATTACTTGTATCAGCATCTATGACTTTTTGTACAAAACGTTTGTTTCGGGCAAACAACTGATAAAACAGCTTTTTCTCAAAGACAAAATACTCCCAACAATCAGTAATGACAAGATGCTTGATATCCGTGTTTCGTTTTCCTATTTCTTCACGGATATAGTATAGAATCAATTCATAAAGTGCTTTCTTTTTCAAATCATTTTTCGTCACCATATCTGGACGTTCTGGACCTTTAAACTCAAAAAGGACAACAGGATGTTCATTATGAGTTCCCATTTCTGTATATATGGCAAGATCGGTTACGTTATAGGTGTTGACCATATATCTTTTATCACTATAAAGACTTCTGTTGAAGAATTCTGCTACAAGATTCTTATTGAACTCTTCATGCTCAGAAGGATTAATGCGCATAAGAAGTTCCTGTATGGCAGATTTAAAAGTCATCACTTCTTGAATATCAGGCTTGTCATGAAGATATGCTTTGGGAATTGCTTGGTTGGGAGTTAGTATCTTATACATATTCTTTCTAATTAGTTATCTTCTTGGAATTTATTTATACTGCCTGTAAAGTTAACAAATAAAGTTGAGATGTAAAATTTTTTATATAAAAAAGTATTGTTGGTAATCTGCATAGTATAACAAATTCTCAAGAATTCCCAATATAACAATTAACATCGACGACAAAAATTGAACTTAGAGATGGCTTTAAGGAATTTAGGACTATCATTAAAAAGCTATATATAAGTGTACATATAGTCGTCAAAAATCTTTACAATTATACCGTCTAAAACTTGGGATTTTTCAAACAAATTCTTCTTCGCTTGCAAATATCGCAAAATATTGAATTTTACGCCTTATTGAGTTAAAGATTTGAGAATCAATAAGTTAGCCTGATATTTAACGAAATCAACAGTTTTTGGAAGCAAAAATGACCTCGTTACAATGCAAAAGTGGCTCCGTTAGAGGCCAACGGAGCCACTTTTGAGCTTCAACGGAGCCTCCGTTGCACTCCAAAACGGCCTAAAACAGAGTCTAAAAGTGCCACTTTTGAAAGCTAACGAACGTTAAATAGGGCGAAAACGCTGTTTTTCGGTGTTTTCAGAGAGGGTAAATTTTGAAGAAAAATGACCCGATTTTTTTCTAACGGAGGCACTTTTGAAATTTCGAGTTACGAATTTTGAGTTTGGAGTTGGGATTTTTGCGACACAAAAATCATCGAAAATGAGTAACGAGACCTATATTTAACACTCGTTCACACGAAAGAGTCAAGTTCGCAGAGGGGTGATTTTTGACAAAAATCTTTACTTTTTGATTGTAAAATTTACGAGTAGACGGAGTGCCGAATTGCAAGTAAACAAGTTGAGGAGTAGGCAGCTTATTGCCCACTTCTCAAGTTGTAAGAGTTGGAATTTAGGACAAACACAGGGATGAAGTATTCTCAAAAAAATTACCTGACGGTGATATGATAGCAACTTTGATGGACTTCATATTTCACATAGCAACGATTACGCTCGCGCAAATCGCGCAACACCTCACTCAAAACATATTTCAGCGTATCGTTTTGCACCTCACGACGCGGTTTCCCATCCGGGTCTGAAATCGTTTTGAAGCGAGTATAAGAAATGTCAAATGTTGTTCCATAAAGATGACAACTATTTGTCGTTGCATTACGATTATGCCTTTGCAACTTTTCTACATCCTCTTTCGATCTCAACACACTATTCACCATGATTTTATGCAGCGGTATTTTCTTTATCTGCAAGCTGTCCAAGAAGTTACGGCCAATATCATTAAGTAATACTGCCGCACGCGGAACAAGATAAGGAATGCTGCTATCGAGCTTTTTCACGAAATAGAAAGGACTGCTGCCGATATAGACCAATTCGTTTTTACGCGCTTCCGCATCCTCCCTGTTTGCCACGGGAGTAACGCCATACATATTGGCAGACTCAAGCTGCACGGCGTTTGAATCAGGGAAAGTCCTGTCAAAACCGGGTACACTCAAAATACGATGCTTTATTTCATTACCATCTTTATCAAAGAAACCGGCATAAGAGCCTTCATGAGTTGCCACATATAAGGTATCGACAACCGAAGCCGTGTCCGTATTATCCCCCTCTGCGACTCCGAAAATATTCGAAGTATCAAGATTTCTATCCTGCGCAACACTCGGAAAAACGCAACGAACAACAGCAAGTATAGCGGTGATGGCTGCAAAGCCCATCAAGAAATTATTCTTCTTCAGTTTCATTTCAATACAATATTATATATGTACAAGCGACTTGTTTTTCAAGGAGCCAACTCCTAATCAGCAGTCGTCCGCGCTTCCATCCATATATGGAACGCCATTTTTTCGGTGTGCAAAGATAACGCTTTTTGCCCGCATTTCAGGTATTGCGCATATTTTTTATAGAAAAGTATCAGTTAAATTAATTTATTTTGTAATTTTGCAGCTAAATAAGAACAAAGCAAGCTTTGATAGAGAAACATATAATTTTAGAAGACATCGACCCTGTTGCTTTCTATGGGGTTGGCAATGGGCATTTACAAATGCTGAAATCACTCTTCCCCAAACTACGCATCGTTGCAAGGGATAATATCATTAGAGTTTTGGGGGATGAGGAGGTGATGTGTCAGTTCGAGGAGAATGTGGAATCAATCCGCAAACACATTCTGAAATACAACTCTATCGGTGACGAAGATATACTTGACATAATAAAAGGCAAACAAACAAAGGCCGATGCCGTAAAAGGCGTAATAGTATATAACCTGTCGGGACGGCCAATAAAAGGCCGCACGGAAAACCAGCAGAAACTGATAGACGCATACGAGAAAAACGATATGCTGTTTGCCGTAGGCCCGGCCGGCACAGGAAAAACGTATCTGAGTATTGCACTTGCCGTGAAAGCCTTAAAGGAAAAAACGGCAAAGCGGGTGATTCTAAGCAGGCCTGCCGTTGAAGCCGGAGAAAAACTCGGTTTTCTGCCGGGAGATATGAAAGACAAGATAGACCCGTATCTGCAACCTCTTTACGACGCTCTCGAAGATATGCTTCCCGCCGTGAAACTACAGGACATGATGGAGAAGCACGTAATCCAGATAGCCCCGCTCGCCTTTATGCGCGGACGCACCCTGAACGATGCGGTGGTGATACTCGACGAGGCGCAAAACACTACGCCTGCGCAAATCCGTATGTTCCTCACGCGAATGGGATTGAACTCAAAGATGATAATCACAGGCGACATGACTCAGGTGGACTTGCCACGGGGAACGAAAAGTGGACTGCACGAGGCTTTGGAGATACTTTCCGACATCGAAGGAATAGGCGTTGTAAAGCTCGGCAACAAAGATATTGTGCGTCATAAACTTGTAACAAAGATTGTAAACGCTTACGATAAATTCGATAAAAACTCAAAAAAAACAAATATAAAGGATGAAGGCATTAACAAAGACTGATTTCCATTTTGATGGACAGAAAAGTGTTTATCACGGTAAAGTACGTGATGTGTATAACATTAATGACGACTTGATGGTCATGATTGCTACCGACCGCATCTCTGCATTCGATGTAATCCTTCCTAAAGGAATTCCCTTCAAGGGTCAGGTGCTCAACCAAATAGCGTCAAAGTTTCTCGATCTGACAGCAGATATCTGCCCTAACTGGAAATTAGCCACACCCGACCCGATGGTTACGGTAGGCTTGAAATGCGAAGGTTTCCGTGTGGAAATGATTATCCGTGGCATCCTTACCGGCTCTGCATGGCGCGATTACAAGAACGGATGCCGTGAGATTTGCGGAGTTAAGCTACCCGATGGGATGCGCGAGAATGAGCGATTCCCCGAACCAATAATCACTCCTACTACAAAAGCGGACGAAGGCCACGATATGAACATCTCTAAAGAAGAGATTATCGCACAGGGCATAGTAAGCGCAGAAGACTATGCAGTAATGGAGGACTACACCCGCAAGCTCTTCGCACGCGGTCAGGAAATCGCTGAGAAGCAAGGACTTATCCTCGTTGACACAAAGTATGAGTTTGGAAAGCGCGACGGTAAGGTTTATCTTATTGACGAAATTCACACCCCGGACAGCAGCCGCTATTTCTATGCCGACGGATATGAGGAGAAGTTTGAAAAGGGAGAGCCGCAAAAACAATTGTCAAAAGAGTTTGTCCGCCAATGGCTTATCGAGCATAACTTCATGAACGAGCCGGGACAGACTATGCCGGAAATCACTGACGAGTATGCACAGAGCATCTGCGACAGATACATAGAGCTTTATGAGCATATCACCGGCGAAGAATTCGATAAGGCAACAGAACAGGGAGATATAGCCGCACGTATTGAAAAGAACGTGAGCGAATATCTGGCAAGTAGGAAATAACGAGCAGAGATACGTTGACAGCCCATGTATGAACAGGAGAAGATAAATCCATACGGCAAAGATGGCGACAAGACACAGCTCGTAGAAGAAATGTTCGACAACATTGCTCCGACTTACGACACGCTAAACCATCGGCTATCATGGAATATCGACAAAGGATGGCGTAAGAAAGCGATAAGCCAACTCGCGCCATTCAAGCCACAGACAATGCTTGACATAGCGACAGGAACCGGCGATTTCGCCATATTATCTGCGCAAACCCTCAAGCCGAAGTCTCTCGTCGGAGTGGATATATCCGAGGGTATGATGGCTATAGGCAGGCAAAAAGTGGCGAAGAAGAATTTGCAGGATACCATATCTTTTAAGAAAGAAGACTGCCTGTGCCTGTCTTTTCCTGACAACACATTCGATGCCGTTACTGCTGCTTTCGGAATAAGGAACTTCTCGAATCTTGAAAAAGGACTGAAAGAGATGTGCCGCGTGCTGAAAAAAGGCGGTCATTTGAGCATTGTGGAGCTTACGCAGCCCGTATCATTCCCGATGAAACCGCTCTTCAGTATCTATTCTCACACGTTTCTGCCATTATATGGGAGGGTGATATCCAAAGATACGAACGCATATAAGTATCTTACCGCAACCATAGAAGCCTTCCCACAAGGCGAACAGATGGTGGAAATATTAAAGAACTCAGGCTTCGCCAAAGCCCGGTTCAAACGCATGACATTTGGAATATGCACAATGTATTTCGCTGAAAAATAAATTATTATGGACAAATACGGACTTATAGGTTATCCATTGGGACATTCATTCTCACAAAGCTATTTCAACGAGAAGTTTCAAAACGAGAATATAGATGCCCTATATGAGAATTTTGAGATTCCCTCAATAGAGAATTTCCCTGAAATAATAGAAACGAATCCCAACTTGCGCGGTCTTAATGTAACCATCCCTTATAAAGAAAAGGTGATAAGCTATTTGGACGTTATAAGTCCCGAAGCTCGCGAAATCGGTGCGGTGAACGTCATAAAAGTTGAGCGTAAAGGCAAAAGTGCCTATCTTACAGGCTATAATAGCGATGTCATAGGCTTCACCCGTAGCATCGAGCCCCTGATTGAAAAGTATCATAAAAAAGCACTGATACTTGGTACCGGAGGAGCGTCGAAGGCCATAAACTATGGATTGAAATCACTTGGTTTGGAAACTGTCTTCGTCAGCCGTTATCGCAAGCCCGGCACAATATGTTATGAAGACATTACACCAAAAGTCATAAAAGAATATAATGTAATCGTAAACTGTACACCGTTAGGGATGTTCCCACATACAGATGAATGTCCGAACCTTCCATACGAAGCCATGAACACGCAGACATTATTATATGACCTCATATATAATCCCGACACAACTATGTTTATGCAAAAAGGAGCGGAGCATGGAGCAACCGTAAAGAACGGACTTGAGATGTTACTATTACAAGCATTCGCGAGTTGGGAGTTTTGGCATTCCAAATAAGAAGCCGTTAGTATAAGAATAAATATTAAATAATTCAAGGCGTCTGTAATAGTCAAGAGAGAATTGGCTTCGGCGCATGAAGGACGCAACAAAATAGCATAAGAATCATGAATAAAAACAATCGTTATATGATGCGTGGCGTAAGTGCTGCTAAAGAAGATGTGCATAACGCCATTAAGAATATAGACAAAGGCATCTTCCCGCAAGCATTTTGCAAGATTATTCCTGATATTTTAGGCGGAGATCCCGAATATTGCAATATCATGCACGCTGACGGTGCAGGCACGAAATCAAGCCTTGCCTATATGTATTGGAAGGAAACTGGCGATTTAAGCGTATGGAAAGGTATCGCACAGGATGCAATCGTCATGAATACTGACGACCTTCTATGCGTTGGAGCTGTGGATAATATCCTCGTTTCAAGTACCATCGGCCGTAATAAAATGCTTGTTCCGGGAGAAGTCATTTCGGCAATCATCAACGGAACAGACGAATTACTTGCCGAAATGCGCGATATGGGAATCGGCATTTATCCTACCGGCGGAGAGACAGCAGATGTCGGCGACCTTGTCCGCACTATCATAGTCGACTCTACCGTTACCTGCCGTATGAAACGAAGTGATGTGATAGACAACGCAAATATCCGTCCGGGTGATGTAATTGTAGGTATTTCGTCTACCGGTCAGGCAACATACGAAAAGAAATATAACGGCGGTATGGGCAGTAACGGACTTACAAGTGCGCGCCACGATGTATTTGCCAAATATCTGGCAGAGAAATATCCGGAGAGCTTTGACCATGCCGTTCCTAACGAACTCGTATATAGCGGCAACAAGAAACTCACGGATACAGTTGATGGCGTTACTCTCGATGCCGGACAGCTTGTCCTCTCTCCTACCCGCACATACGCACCAGTCATAAAGCGTTTGCTCGATGAGTTGCGCCCGGAAATACACGGAATGGTGCATTGCACAGGCGGAGCACAAACAAAAGTGCTACACTTTGTCAACGAGAACTGCCGTGTGATAAAAGACAATATGTTCCCTGTCCCACCCCTTTTCAAATTAATCAAAGAAGAAAGCGGAACAGATTGGAAGGAGATGTATCAGGTATTCAATATGGGACACCGCATGGAGATATATGTTGCTCCTGAAAATGCCGCTAAGATTATAGATATATGTAAGGAATTCAATATCGACGCACAGATTATCGGTCATATTGAAGAAGGCAAGCGCAGTCTGACTATAAAGAGTGAGTTCGGAGAGTTTGACTACGAATAAAGTGCACACATGAGAATGAGCAAATACACTCCCGTGCGCAATGGAGTACTCTTACTATGCATCATCGCCAGCACATACGTCGTCTATGATTTGGGGCTAAGTTTAGTGGACTACTTCGAACAAGGCTTGCCTCTCTCACGCATCATCCCCCGTATCCTCGGCACCGTGGGCTGGGTACTGATAGTGATAGAATTGGCAAAGACATGGTGGAGCAACAGAAAGAAACAATAACAATACTGAGATACAAATGGCAGACAACAACAGCATATTACAAAAACTTGACGGCTTGGAAGCACGTTACGAGGAGGTCTCAACTTTAATAACCGACCCGAGCGTAATTGCAGACCAAGAGCGTTATGTAAAACTGACAAAAGAATATAAGGACCTGGGAGACATAATGGATGCCAGGAAACGCTATATAGCATGCCTCAATGCCATAAGCGAGTCAAAAGATATTCTGGCCAACGAGAGCGACCCGGACATGAAGGAGATGGCACGCGAAGAACTCTCTATAAATGAGGAATTGCAGCCAAAACTCGAAGAAGAGATAAAGATTCTACTCATACCAAAAGACCCGGAGGACGCGAAGAACGTACAGATGGAAATCCGTGCGGGTACGGGAGGCGATGAAGCCTGTCTGTTTGCCGGTGATTTGTTCCAGATGTATAAACGCTATTGCGACTCCAAAGGCTGGCAGCTGTCTGTTACGGATGTCAGCGAGGGTGCCGTTGGCGGATACAAGGAGATTGACTTCGCCGTAAGCGGTGAGGATGTTTACGGAACGTTGAAATACGAATCGGGCGTGCATCGCGTACAGCGTGTGCCGGTCACAGAGTCAAACGGACGTATGCAGACTTCTGCCGCAACCGTTGCCGTACTGCCCGAAGCCGACCGTTTTGAGGTCAGCATCAACGAAGGAGAAATCAAATGGGATACATTCCGCTCCAGCGGTGCCGGCGGTCAGAACGTAAACAAAGTAGAATCCGGTGTCCGTCTGCGCTATATGTGGAAGAATCCGAACACAGGAGAGACCGAGGAAATCCTCATCGAGTGTACCGAGACACGCGACCAGCCAAAGAACAAAGAGCGTGCATTATCGCGCCTGCGTACATTTATATATGACAAGGAACACCAAAAATATGTAGACGACATCGCCAACCGACGCAAGAGCCTTGTCTCCACAGGCGATAGAAGTGCGAAGATTCGTACATATAACTTCCCGCAAGGGCGCGTAACTGACCACAGAATAGGATTTACGACCCACGATTTGCAAGGTTTTCTCGGTGGCAACATACAGGATATGATTGATGCCCTCACCGTTGCGGAGAATGCAGAAAGAATGAAAGAAGCGGAACTGTAATATTTTCAAGAATATAATCACATAAGAATTAATCATTAAATAAATATGAACAGAAAAGAACTTGTAAACCAAATATACACCAAAAAGAGTTTTCTCTGCGTAGGTCTTGATACAGACATCACAAAGATACCACAGCATCTGCTCAACACAGAGAACCCAATATTTGAATTCAATAAAGCTATTATTGATGCAACTGCCGATTATTGCGTGGCATATAAACCAAACCTTGCTTTCTATGAGGCTGAGGGCGTAAAAGGAATGGGTGCATTTGAAGAAACTATAAAATATCTCAAGGCCAATTATCCTAATCATTTCATCATCGCAGATGCAAAACGTGGCGACATCGGCAACACATCGGCTATGTATGCACGTACTTTTTTTGAAGAATACGACATTGATTCACTCACCGTTGCACCGTATATGGGTGAAGACAGCGTAAAGCCATTCCTCGGTTATGACGGCAAATGGGTTATACTACTCGCTCTCACGAGCAACAAAGGCTCATTGGATTTCCAAATGACAGAAGACACCAACGGAGAACGTCTCTTTGAGAAAGTACTCCGCAAAAGTCAGGAATGGGGCAACGAAGAAAACATGATGTATGTCGTGGGAGCAACACAAGGTGAAATGTTCAAAGATATACGCAAGGTAGCTCCTAATCATTTCCTGCTTGTTCCCGGTGTAGGAGCACAAGGAGGAAGCCTCGAAGAGGTTTGCAAATACGGAATGACAGACGACTGCGGTCTGCTCGTAAACTCTTCCCGTGGCATAATATATGCAAGCAAAGGTGAAGACTTTGCCGAAGTTGCAAGGCAAAAAGCACATGAGCTACAAGAACAAATGGCAAAAGTATTGTAAAACAGAAATATGATTTGCATATTTTCCGAAATTCTTATTATAGAAATGAATGGGAAAATCTGCAAATCTTCATATACGGATGAACGGTAATAAAATAATTAACGACCCGGTCTTTGGCTTCATAAAGATACCGAAAGGACTTTTGCTTGAAATTATCAAGCACCCATTAATGCAAAGACTCACTCGTATTAAGCAATTAGGAATGGCATCCGTGGTATATCCCGGGGCACAACACACGCGGTTTCAACACTCCATAGGTGCATTCCATTTAATGAGCGAGGCTATAACATCGCTCACACAAAAAGGAATTTTCATATTCGACAGTGAGAGTGAAGCCATTTTAGCAGCAATATTAATGCACGATATCGGGCACGGGCCGTTCTCTCACGTTCTTGAAAACACTCTTATCAAGGATATTTCTCACGAACAGATATCATTGATGATGATGGAACAGATTAATCAGGACTTAAACGGAAGGCTTAATCTTGCCATTAAAATATTCAATGATGATTATCCAAAGAAGTTCCTACATGACCTCATAAGCAGCCAACTCGACATGGACAGGCTTGATTATCTGTGCCGCGACACTTTCTTTACCGGCGTAACAGAAGGGAACATAGGTAGTTCACGTATTATCAAGATGCTCAATGTCGTTAACGACAATCTTGTAATAGAATCAAAAGGAATCTATTCCATCGAAAACTATCTCATCACACGCCGTCTGATGTATTGGCAGGTATATCTGCACAAAACGGCAGTTGCGTGCGAGAAGGTTTTGGTTAACGCATTATTACGTGCAAAACAGTTGACGCGTGAAGGAAAAGAAGTATTTGCCTCACCCGCATTGAAGTACTTTCTTACTAACGACATTGATGCTAACGCCTTTTATTCCAACCCCGAACCTCTCGCCTTCTATAAAGAATTAGACGACAGCGATATATGGTGTGCCCTGAAAGTATGGCAGCACCATGAAGACCGCATATTGTCTATCCTTGCAAGCGATATGATAAACAGAAACATCTTCAAGGTTGAGATAAAAGACGAGCCTTATACTGAGGAAGAGTTGGCTGTCATAAAAGAACGTTTAAGCAAACAATTTGAGATAAATCCCGAGGACACACACTATCTGATGGATGTGAGTGAGATACAAAAATATATGTACGACACCAATGGCGACCACATCTCAATACTCTATAAAGACGGAAGTTTGAAAGATATTTCTGACGCTTCTGAAATTCTAAATGTAGCCATGCTATCGAAAAAAAATTGCAAATATTATCTCTGTTATCAACGTTTCTGACAAAAAATAGCTATATTTGCAAAAATATTACGACTATACATTGAAATAGATATTATATGGAATTTACCGCAAAACAAATCGCAGAATTCATACAAGGTCGCGTTGAAGGTGACGAAAACGCGACTGTCAATACATTTGCAAAAATTGAAGAAGGTAAAAAAGGAGCTATCTCTTTCCTTTCAAATCCCAAATATACCCATTACATCTACGATACAGAATCAAGTGTAGTGCTTGTTAATGAGTCGGTAGAACTTGAGCACCCGACAAAAGCTACGCTCATCCGTGTAAACAATGCTTATGAATGTGTAGCAAAGCTATTGCAGCTATACGAATCGATGAAGCCCAAGAAAAAGGGTATAGACTCACTTGCATTCATTGACGCTACTGCTAAAATAGGCAAAGATTGTTACATCGGACCTTTCGTTGCTATTGGCCCGGGCGTTGTAATTGGGGATGGATGCGTTTTACACCCGCACGTTACCATTGGCGAGAACGCCTCAATAGGCAACAATACCGAAATCTACAGCAATGCGGTAGTATATCATCACTGTAAGATTGGCTGCAACTGCGTGCTTCATGCCGGTTGTGTCATTGGTGCTGACGGCTTCGGCTTCGCTCCAAGTGCCGATGGATATGATAAAATTCCACAAATAGGAATTGTAACCATCGAAGACAATGTAGAGATTGGCGCAAATACTTGTATTGACCGTTCTACAATGGGAAGCACATATATCCGCAAAGGCGTGAAATTGGATAACCTTATACAAGTAGCTCACAATGTCGAAATTGGAGAAAATACCGTAATGGCGGCACAAGGAGGAATTGCCGGCAGTACAAAAGTGGGCAAATGGTGTATGTTCGGCGGTCAGGTTGGTATGGCAGGCCATATAACCATAGCCGACCAAACCAATGTCGGTGCACAAGCAGGAATATCAAACAGCGTGAAGAAGAGCGGAACAACCATTATCGGCTCACCGGCATGGGATGCCAAAGGTTTCATGAAATCGGCAGCAATGTTCCGTCGTTTACCGGATATGTACAAGCAACTCGCAGAGTTACAAAGCAAAATAGAAGAATTAACAAACAAATAGAAAACACATATTGATAAATGGAAGCGACAAAACAAACAACATTAAAAGGAAGTTTTTCATTATGTGGAAAAGGCCTACATACAGGATTAAGTCTCACTGTAACATTTAATCCTGCGCCAGAAAACACGGGATATAAGATTCAACGTATTGACCTTGAAGGCGAACCGGTAATCGACGCTATCGCAGAGAAAGTAATAGACACACAGAGAGGAACCGTTCTTGCGAGTGGTGATATTCGTGTTTCGACTATTGAACACGGTCTTGCCGCTCTCTTCGCAATGGGAATAGACAACTGCCTTATTCAGGTCAACGGCCCAGAGTTTCCTATTCTCGACGGTTCTGCCGCCATGTATGTCAACAAGATACAGACGGTAGGCATTGAAGAGCAGAATGCTCCGAAAGACTACTATATCATACGCAAGAAGATAGAGGTAAAAGATGAAGCTACCGGCTCTTACATTACCATCCTTCCGGATAATGAATTCAGTATCACTGCCATGTGCTCTTTCGAGTCGAAGTTTATAAACAGCCAGTTTGCGACTCTTGACAAGATGGAGGATTTCCCGACAGAAATAGCACAGGCTCGCACTTTTGTATTCGTAAGAGATATAGAGCCTTTACTTCAAGCCAACCTCATCAAAGGTGGAGACCTTGACAATGCAATCGTAATCTATGAGCGTCAGACCTCTCAGGAACGTCTTGACACTCTTGCAGATATGCTCCATGTTCCACACATGGATGCCAACGATTTGGGTTATATACAGCACAAACCGCTTGTATGGGAAAACGAATGTACCCGCCACAAGTTGCTTGACATAATTGGCGATATGGCTCTTATTGGCAAACCCATAAAAGGACGCATAGTTGCCACACGCCCGGGGCATACCATAAACAACAAATTTGCACGTCTCATGCGCAAGGAAATCAGGAAGCATGAAGTGCAAGCACCGATATACGACCCGAATGAAGAGCCGATAATGGACAATAACCGCATTCGCGAATTACTTCCTCATCGCTATCCGATGCAGCTTGTCGACAAGATTATTGCCATTGGTTCAACAAGTATAGTTGGAGTAAAGAACGTAACCAGCAACGAGCCTTTCTTCGCAGGACACTTCCCACAGGAGCCGGTTATGCCAGGAGTGCTGCAAATAGAAGCTATGGCACAATGCGGAGGGCTTTTGGTCTTGAACCAAGTAGAAGAACCGGAACGTTGGTCAACGTATTTTCTCAATATCGATAACGTGAAATTCCGTCAGAAAGTAGTTCCTGGCGACACACTTCTGTTCCGTGTAGAACTCCTTCACCCCGTACGTCATGGCATCAGCTCTATGAAGGGATACGTATTCGTAGGAGAGCGAGTGGTATCAGAGGCGACCTTTACAGCACAGATAGTAAAAAATAAATAAAAATATGTTGGTAAGAATATAAGTATAAGACATTGAATGACTCATCTTATATTCTTACCAACAGCTAAATAAACAGTTATGAATCAAATCAGTCCTTTAGCGTTTGTTCATCCGGAAGCTAAGTTGGGAGACAATAATATTATTGGCCCGTTCTGCTACATTGACAAGAATACCGAGATTGGCGACAACAATAACTTTCAGAATAGTGTAACTATCAATTACGGTGCCCGCATTGGCAGCAACAATGAGATATTCCCAGGAGCAAGCATCAGTACGAAACCGCAAGACTTGAAATTCAAGGGAGAAGACACCACGTGTATCATTGGCGACAACAACTCTATTCGCGAGAATGTAACGATTTCACGCGGAACGGCATCCAAAGGCACCACAAAGGTTGGCAGCAACAACCTGCTGATGGAAAATATGCACATTGCCCATGACTGCGTTATCGGCAATGGATGCATTATCGGCAACTCTACAAAGTTTGCCGGCGAAGTTGTTGTCGACGACAATGCAATTATCAGTGCTGCCGTCCTTTGCCACCAGTTCTGCCACATAGGTGGTTATGTGATGATTCAAGGAGGGTGCAGATTCAGTCAAGACATCCCTCCGTATATTATTGTCGGCAAGGATCCAGCACGTTATTGCGGGCTGAACCTCGTAGGACTGCGCAGAAGAGGCTTTAGCAAAGAACTGATAGACAATATTCACGAAGCCTACAGACTCCTATATTCTAAAGGACTGATAAAAGAAGGTATTGAAGAGATTCGCAAGAATTTACCACAAAGCAAGGAAATAGATTATATCATAAACTTTGTGGAGAGTTCTAATCGTGGTATTATACGATAAATGAAGAATCTCATCGTTATAACCGGACCAACTGGAGTCGGTAAGACGGAACTTTGTCTCCGTCTTACTGACTTTTTTAATGTACCGATAATCAATGCCGACTCCCGGCAAATATTCGCAGAGATACCAATAGGCACCGCCGCACCTACAATTAAACAACAAGAAAGAACAAAACACTATTTTGTCGGCACTCACAAATTAACAGATTATTACAGTGCCTCATTATACGAACAAGACGTTATCCAACTGCTCGACAAGCTATTTGAAGACAGCGATATAGCCATTCTCACCGGCGGTTCCATGATGTATATAGATGCTGTGTGCAATGGAATAGACGACATCCCGACCGTTGACGAGAATACCCGTGAGACTATGAAGCGCAGATTGGCAACAGAAGGATTGCCGGCATTGGTCGAAGAACTCAAGCAACTCGACCCCGAGCATTGGAATATTGTAGACCGCAACAACCCGAGGCGGGTTGTCCATGCTCTGGAAATCTGCCACATGACAGGTAAGACATATACATCTTTCCGTAAAAACGAAAAGAAAAAGCGGCCTTTCAATATCATAAAAATCGGATTAACTCTTCCACGCGAGGTTTTATATAATCGCATCAATGCCCGTGTCATTGATATGATTAACAACGGATTCGTGGAAGAAGCCAAGAAAGTATATCCTCTCCGAGGGCTCAACTCCCTCAACACGGTTGGATATAAAGAACTGTTCGACTACTTCGATGGCAATATATCTTTAGACGATGCCATATTCAAGATACAGAGCAATACCAGAAGATACGCCCGAAAGCAACTCACATGGTATAAAAAAGATGAAAATATGAAATGGTTTGAGCCAAACAACGTTGAAGAAATCTTAAAATATATAGGAACAAAGACACTAATAACAACTATTTAACTACCTTTGCAGCCGCGTTAAAAAGATACGTTTATACCGTTTTTAATGAGGGGCGTAAAATGAAAAAAGTAATAAACATTGTTGTAGGAATAACTCATAATATAACTAATTTCATCTCGTGGTATAAAAAACTATACAAAGGCCGGGCTTGGTACACAAAGACAGCAGTGGCATTTGTATCTTTTATTGTCGCCATTTTCATATATCTCGGAATGGTAGACATCAATTTTCTTTGGCTTTTCGGCAAATCACCGGGTTTCAAAGCCATCGCAACCCCACCGACATACGCAGCTTCAGAAATTTACAGTGCCGACAGTGTACTCATAGGACGTTATTATAAGGAAAACCGCACGCCCGTTAAATACGGCGAGGTTAATCCCATGTTTTGGCGCGCACTTATCGATACCGAAGACGAACGATTCTATTCTCATCACGGAATCGACCCTGTCGGAATCCTCGGAGCTGTAAAAGACGCTATTACAAACAACGATGCGCGCGGAGCTTCCACCATAACACAACAGTTGGCAAAGAACCTTTTCCGCGTCAGGACACAATATTCCACAGGCTTACTCGGAAAAGTGCCTGGCATCAAGATGCTCATAATGAAGAGTAAGGAATGGATTATCGCCACCAAACTCGAAATGATTTACGACAAGAACGACATTCTTACGATGTATGCGAACACCGTAGACTTCGGCAACAACTCATTTGGAATAAAAACAGCGGCACGCGCCTACTACAACACGACTCCAAAAGACCTCACGACAGACCAAATTGCTGTACTCGTAGGTATGCTGAAAGCCACCACTTCATACAGCCCGATTCTCAATCCTGAGAAATCAAAGATGCGCCGTAACGTTGTTCTCAGCAACATGATGACACACGGAGACCTCTCTAAAGACGAATATAAGAGCCTCTCCGAACTGCCTATCAAGCTCAACCGCCACATTGAAGACTCGTATGAAGGACAGGCTCAATATTTCCGTGAAGAAATCGCCAAGTACCTGAAAGACTGGCTTGATGATAACGGATACGACCTGTATAGCAGCGGATTGAAAATATATACAACCATCGATACCCGTATGCAGAAATACGCAGAGATGGCAGCTGAGAAACAAATGCGGCAGATTCAGGCGAGATTCAACAGCCATTGGCGCAATATGGATCCGTGGCGGGATGAGAACGGCGAACTCGTGCCGAACTTCATAGAGAACATTGCGAAAGGGCTTCCCGTATACGAAAGCCTTAAAGAGAAGTTCCCCAATCAGCCCGACAGCGTTGATTTCTATATGAACAAGCCGCATAAAGTCAAGCTCTTCGACTATGCCAAAGGGCATATAGAAAAGGAAATGTCCACAATGGACTCTATTCGCTATATGGTGAAGTTCATGCACTGCTCTATGGTGGCCATGGAACCGCAAACAGGAGCCGTGCGTGCATGGGTCGGCGACATCGATTTCGACACATGGAAGTACGATAAAGTAATGGCAATGAGGCAACCTGGCTCCACATTCAAACTCTTTGTCTACACGGAAGCAATCAATCAAGGACTCCTTCCTTGCGACAAACGCCGCGACCAATACATATCTATGCAGGTGCAAGACAAGAAAACAGGCGAGATAAACACGTGGACTCCGACCAATGCCAACGGCCGGTTCTCGGGAGACTCCATAACTTTGATGCAGGCTTTCGCACAAAGTATCAATTCCATAGCAGTAAGATTAGGCTCGGAAATGGGCATAAAGAACATTGCTAAGACCGCGCACGATATGGGAATAAAGAGTCCGCTTGAGGAGGAACCTTCATTGTCACTCGGCTCAAGCGACGTCAACCTGCTCGAGATGGTCAACGCATATTGTACCGTAGCCAATAACGGGAAGCAGCACGACCCGGTATTAGTAACGAAAATACTCGATTATAAAGGCAACGAAGTATATATAGCCCCTAATGACGACCACAAAGTACTTCCCTATCGCACGGCATTCCTAATGCAGGAGATGCTGAAAGGCGGACGGACGATGCCGGGCGGAACATCTATGAGTCTCAACGCATATATTACTCCTGATACCGACTGGGGCGGAAAGACCGGTACGAGCAACAACCACTCCGATGCTTGGTTTATCGGCGTAAGCCCTAAGCTCGTTGTAGGCGCATGGGTTGGAGGCGAATACCGGTGCATCCACTTCCGCACAGGAGCATTGGGACAAGGCTCACGCACCGCTCTCCCACTCTGCGGCTATTTCATCCAATCAGTATTCCGCGACCCGGCCTATCAAAAATACCACGCCAAATGGGAAAAGGCCGACGACGAAGAGATAGAGCCTTATATGTATCAATGTTCTTACACGCCTACACGGCCACAAGAGCCGGACACCCTCACTATACACAGAGGGGATGAAGAGGCAGATGAAGGTAAAGGAACAGAGGGAGAAAACGATAATGGCGAAAATACCGAAGCATCCACTTCCCCTGTTGCGACAGAACCGTCAAAACAGTCAGACGCCACGATAAACGTCCCTGCCGAATAGAATTCATTTTTATAAATTGTATTTATGGGTAATGTTGAGATAATGCTGATACTCTTCGCCATAGTCATTGCGGGGTATACAGCTTGCAAATTAGGTTACATGGACGAAGAGTTCGACAAGAAACTTTCGAGTATCATTGTCGACATAACCTGCCCGGCACTCATCCTATCCTCAGTAATGGATGACCAACTGCCCGACCGTTCGCTCATTATCCCGCTACTTATCATAAGTACACTCACATATATCATTCTTACGGGTATAGCCTTATACATCCCCAAACTGATAACTGGCGACAGAAAAGAAGAAGGAATCATCGGCTTTGCCACAATGTTTGGCAACGTCGGATTTATAGGTTACCCCATAGCAGCATCCATCTTAGGCCATCAAGCGATATTCTATGCGGCAATACTCAATGTGGCCAACACTTTCTTTGTCTTCACCATAGGTAAGTCGCTGATAACAGGCAGCGAGCACAAACTAAGGTTCACGCCCAGAACACTGTTCTGCCCCGGACTCGTAGCTGCATATCTCAGCATCCTCATTGTTGCGCTCGGCATCAGCGACATCCCGCAAATCATTAGCCGCCCGATAACTATGGTGGGCAACATCACCGTCCCCGCATCATTACTTGTCATCGGATCGGCAATGGCCCGTCTGCCGAAGAAGTATATGCTCGGCAATAGAAAGGTGTATATTACTACTGTAATAAGGCTGTTCATTGTTCCCGTATCATTCTATTTTCTATTCTCTTTCTGCGGTTTCCCTCATATCGTAACCGGCCTTAACGCCATCATCATCGGAATGCCGGTAGCTTCATTCGGAACAATCTTTTGTCTGCGGTACGGTCAAGATGCCACATTGATGACTGAAATAACATTCCTCACATCAATAGCATCCATCGCATCTATACCTTTATTGGCTATGATTGTGGCATGAATATGAGGCTATAAGGTTTCAGGTTAGTACACAATCTGGTTTTAAGGTGAAATTTCCCATATAAACAGACTTCACCTTACAACCTAAAACCTATCACTTTACAACCTCACTTTTGTAAAGATTTTTGGTCAAAAATCACCTCTTTGAGAAGTTGATCCATTCACGTGAATATCTGTTAAATATGGGTATTTAAAGCATTTTTCGGCACTTTTTGACCTCAAGAAACAAACGGAGAAATGCCAAAAATCACACTTGGGAGTCCAAAAAGTACCAGTTTTAGCCCCAAATGTAGTTTCCTGATTTAGGTTGACTACTTGTATGTCTTAAACCTTGATAAAGT
>ERZ809407.99-NODE-99-length-90038-cov-16.416745_pt1 | contig 90038 bp, 81 predicted proteins | sample MGYA00520792_ERZ809407 | MGnify/ENA primary metagenome ERZ809407 (study PRJEB31576, sample SAMEA3212665) | Homo sapiens | biome: human-gut; feature: human gut; material: fecal | place: Sweden | collected 2012 ...
AACCGCTGACCCTCTGCTTGTAAGGCAGATGCTCTCCCAACTGAGCTAAACCTCCGTAAGTGCCTATTTATAATAGCACCGGGTTAAAATAAATGCAAGCACTTTTTGTAAAAATTATTTGAATTTTTATTTTACTAAGAATCAAGGCTAAAATAATAGACAAAATCACAATGATCAATGTTTCTTTTGTTCCTTTATATAGGACTATTACAAGGAATACATAGAGTAAAAAATTTAAAATGGTCATACTGGATATTGTGTTATCTGTATATGTGAAGCATGTGCTAAATAGTATAGCTAAAAGAATGGTTGAAAGAATCCATCCTTTCGTATTTTGTTGATTGGCTGACCATACTAAATAACTAAATATTGTCCAAATTAAAGTGAATAGTATCCATGTTAGAAACATATCTTTTGGCATTGTGTGTGCAAGTATCGTTGAGAATAGTGAATAACTTACAAAACAAACAATGTTAAATAAAGTTGTATTTAACATAGATGTTTTTTCAGAATGTGAACAAAGTGCGATAATGCAGTTTGTGAAGATCCATAATGGTAAGTTTGATAACAATTTGGTTGGATCAAAATATACGATAAATGGCTTAATAAATTCTATATTTACTGGTATAAAGGATACGAATCCGAATACTACAGCTATTAAAGAAATACAGATTGTAAATAGCCATGTGTTGTTGCGGCTTTTTCTTTTCATTATTTTTTAACCTTCTTTGAATAGATTGTTGCGATGGCTAAAAATAAGATACCTACATATAGGAATGTATAAGTCAAGTTATAGGCGAATATAAATAAGCAGATGGCTGCGATTAAATATAAGATTGATGATACGATATTTTTGTTCATAAATGTCCTCCTAATAGAACAAATTATATCACACAAAAAGAAAAACTCCCATTGGGAGCTTTTGAAACAGCATTAAGAGAAAAGGGAATAGGATATGAATAAGTGTTCTGTTGTTTACGGTTTAATGTTAAATGATTTTCCTTAAATTGAGCTTAATCTTCCATGCGGGACAAAAGAATCATTAATCCTGCAGAAACTGTATTGATGGGATCGTCTGTGACAAAGATTGGACATCCTATTGTGTTTTGTAGATAGGAAGGTAGTCCATTCAATAACATGGATCCACCACAACATATGATTCCGCGAGTTTTTACATCTTGCTGCATTGTGATTGGCAAGCTAGATAAAAATTGTAGAATCCAGTTGGCCCATTGTTGTACTAAGAGTGTTAGGATTCCAACTATTTGATTTTCGTTAATGATTGCGGATTTTAGTACATGACTATTTTGGTCCATGCCAACAACTTCTAGACTTTTGGGATTTTGCTGAATATTAACTTGTCCAATCTTACGCTTGATTTTTTCGACTTGTTTTGTTGATACATTGATGTTGTAGGAGTTAAATAGCCAGTTTTTAATGGCGATGTTGATTGTACTTCCAGATACGTTGCAACGAGATTTTTTGACCATCTTGCCGTTTTGGAAGATTGCGATATCACAGTTTGAAGAACCAATGTTTAATACACAGCTAGCAACGGGTAAAAATAAATCGAGTTTTGCACCAATAGCAGCAATCCAAATTTCTTGTTCAAAATAAACGCGGTAAGCACCTAAATCTTCAAGGTGTTCTTTCAATATGTCGCATGATTCTTTACTGAAACTAGTTGGATAGCTGACCAATAAAACAGTTTTTTGAAACATACGAAAGGCTTTGTGTTCATATAGTAGTTGTTCTAGGAGTATGTCTAGAACGTCAAAGTTAATTGGATTTTCACGTAAGGGAGATATTACTTTAATATTTGAATCCATGGATCCGATTAAATCCTTAGCGTCTTCACCAATGCCTAAAACATGATTTTGCCCATCAAGCGCAACCATGCATGGCTCATTATATAGTAGACCATCTTCTTGTGTACAAAGTCGGATGTAGTTTGTACCCAAATCAATTCCCATTTGAATCATGTAACCCCTCCTAATATATGCCTATATTTTACACCAGGTTAAATTGTGATACAATATGCATGCATTCCTACATATATAAATGAACAAAATTGAAAAAATCCAAATATCGAATATAAAGGATATATCGCTTTTGGTGGCGCTGGACTCTATTGAGTTAGAAAAAACTTTAGGCTATCATGATTTATTTTTGTTGTGGAGTCCAACGTTTCAAAAAGCAGGTATTCCTGTATATATTGTTTTTCCAGATGAGTCGGAACAATTGAAAGAGTATTGTCAGTACTATAATACATATATTCATTATGTTTCAGATCTTGAATTGATTAAACGATTGGATTGTATCCAAGAAAAGATTGTGTTTGGTAAAAAATATTCAGTGATTTTGTCAAAAATGTATGTTGTACATAATGGAAATTTGCTTGAAGAACAAAAAAGAATAAATAATAAAACAATAAAAAAGCTTTATATAAAAGCTCTTGAATTAAAGTTTGAAAATTTTATAAAAAAAATTAAAAATTCCGTTGACATCCCAAATATCCTTTGGTAATATAAATGAGCGCAAACGAGTTTGCAATGAAAAAAACATGGAGGTTTAGCTCAGTTGGGAGAGCATCTGCCTTACAAGCAGAGGGTCAGCGGTTCGAGCCCGTTAACCTCCACCATGTTGATGGAGAAGTAGCGAAGTGGCTAAACGCGGCTGACTGTAACTCAGTTCCTTTTGGTTCGGCAGTTCGAATCTGTCCTTCTCCACCACTTATTGGGGTATAGCCAAGCGGTAAGGCACAGGACTTTGACTCCTGCATTTCCCTGGTTCGAATCCAGGTACCCCAGCCATTATTTGTTGCAGGTGTAGTTCAATGGTAGAACTTCAGCCTTCCAAGCTGACTACGTGAGTTCGATTCTCATCACCTGCTCCATTTATTTTAATCCCTTTGTATGGCAAGTTTTGGAGGTTTAGCTCAGTTGGGAGAGCATCTGCCTTACAAGCAGAGGGTCAGCGGTTCGAGTCCGTTAACCTCCACCATTTAAATGCCGACTTAGCTCAATTGGTAGAGCAACTGACTTGTAATCAGTAGGTTGTGGGTTCAATTCCTATAGTCGGCACCACTTGTGACCCGTTAGCTCAGTTGGTAGAGCATTTGACTTTTAATCAAAGGGTCGGGCGTTCGAATCGCCCACGGGTCACCACTTATATTTGCAGGTGTAGTTCAATGGTAGAACTTCAGCCTTCCAAGCTGACTACGTGAGTTCGATTCTCATCACCTGCTCCATGTAAAAAATTACTCGCAATCGCGAGTTTTTTTGTATCCAAAATGCCAAGGATTAATCCTTGGCACTTTTTATAAATTCATATATATCCTCGTAAATCATTTGATTCTCTTTTTCATTTAAGATTTCATGTTTTAAAGTCGGATACAATTTACTAAATACATTCTTATATCCAACACCCATTAAAAATTGTTTCAATTGTTCAAATTTATCCTTACCCTGAATGACCGGATCTTCTTGACCTGCAATCATAAATATATGTAAGTTTTCATTTGTGACATTCCATCCTTTTTTATCAAAAGCTTTGATCATCAATTGAAATAAGTTAATAAAACCATTCGTTGTAAATAGGAATCCACACAATTCATCCGCTTCATATTGCTCTACATTCTCAACACATTTACTCAACCAACGATTACCCGGTTCATATCCTGCAAAAGCCATCTTATTCAATAAACCATTACCTTTCTTCTCCTTATAGAAAGGCTTTATTATTTTTGCCAATGCCAAACCTAGACTTGCCCCCGAATTTTCAGTAGGAGGACCACACAAAATCAGTTGATCAATATATGCATCATATTTCTTTAAGTAACAACGGGCCACTAAAGTCCCCATACTGTGGCTAAATAACGTTACCTCTAATCCAGGATACATTTCACGTACATATCCCGTAACCTGGAATAAATCCTCTACAATATAATCCGCATTTTCAGTGTAGAAATATCCATAATCATTTTTTGATTTCACGCTACTTCCATGACCTCTATGATCATGAATCACACAAACATAACCACGATCATTTAAATATCGCATAAAATCAAAATAACGCTCTTTATGCTCGGCCATGCCATGCGAAAACTGTACGATTCCTTTGGGATTCTTGCACTCCATAATCGCAATCTCTAATTTTAACCCATCTTGTTTTGATGTTATATTCTTAATTATCATATTATAGTACCCACATATCTTTCTTGTACTCATTGTATCAAATATATAATTATCAAAGCTATACAAAAACAAAAAAAAGACCATTTTTAAAATGGTCCAACTAGTTTTCACTAATTTCTACTTTTACTTTGTGATCCGCTTCCACATCAAAAGTGATTTTTGCGAAGTCATCTAAATGATTTGTGACAATATTATGAACCTGATCAAATACTTCGTCCTCTTTTTCTTCAGTCTTGCAATCATATTCAATAGATGTAACTGTGTGTTTTTTTATTTTTACATCTTTTAATTCTTCTAACATTGATTTCATAATTATCTACCTCGATATAAGTCTATCACTTATTAAATCCAGTTGTCAAATTTATGCATGGAGCCAATCTACCCTATGATAATAAATAAAGAACGTAATACTTGATAAAGACCAAGTAATTGGATAAATCCAATATACACACCAAATATTATGCACTAAAGCCCCCATGATTGTAAGACCTGTAACACGCACAAAACACCAACAAGCCATCATTACAATCATTGGAACCATTGACTTTCCAGCCCCTCTTAAAATAGCCGACACACAATGTGAATACGCTAATAAACAAAAGAAGAAAGCACTCGTTTGTCCACGCAAAGTACCAAAATGAATAACTTCAGGTGTTGCGTCAAAGGCTGCAACAAACTGAGGACAAAAAACAAAGATGATTACACCAATAATTTCTGCCAAAGTCATCGAACAAATCATGCCAAACTTAGCACCCTTTAAAACACGATCATATTGGCGAGCCCCTAAATTCTGTCCGACAAACGTTGTAAGCGCCATTGTAAAGCTGGTAATCGGCAAGAACGCAAATCCTTCAATCTTAGAATAAGCTCCACATCCAGCCATCGCCATATCGCCAAAAGAGTTGATATTCGATTGAACTACAACATTCGCTAGACCAATAATTGAATTCTGAAATCCACTTGGCAAACCATACTTCAAAATCTCACCTAAAAGTTCTTTATGAATTTTTACTTTAGAAGGAACAATACGATGCGTTCCCGTTGTCGTCAACAATAAATAGAGACAAAGACCTGCTGAAATATATTGCGAAATAATCGTAGCTAAAGCAGCCGATCCAACTCCCATCTTAAGTACCGCAATAAAGAATAAGTCTAAGACAATATTCACTACACTTGATACAATCAAATAATATAACGAATGCTTACTATCTCCTACAGCTTGCAATATTCCTACAAAAAAGTTATACATTATCGAACCAAAAGAACCTAAAAAATATATTTTAAAATAAGTTACCGAAGCTGCCATCACACTATCTGGAGTTCCCATCCAACGAAGCAATGTAGGTGTAAAGAAAACACCAATAAGTGTCATAATAAAACTTACAATCAACCCAAACGCAACCGTTGTATGAATCGCATTTTGCATACGCTCTATTTCTCTTGCGCCAAAATAACGCGAAATGACTACACCTGCACCAATCGCAACCCCATTAAAGAAGCCAATCATCAAGAATATAATGTTTCCACTTGAACTCACCGCCGCAAGTGCCTGACTCCCCAAAAAGTTTCCAACAATTAAGGAATCCACTGTATTGTATAATTGCTGAAATAAATTTCCTAATAATATAGGTAACGCAAAGAAAACCATCTGTTTAGGAATCGATCCAGATGTCATTAACTTTTGTCCTTGTACCAACCCTAACACCTCCTACACTACTAAAAGAAAAGGAAGCTTAAACTTCCTTGTAAAAACTTTGTAGATGACTACAAGAAGCATCAAACTGTTCTTTTTCTTCTTTTGTCATTTCAATCTCAACAACCTCTTTGACACCTGTCGCATCTAAAACAGCCGGTACACTTGTGAATACACCATCTTGTCCATATTGACCATCTAAATACGTAGAAATAGGAAGTACTACGGATTCATTAAACATCAATGCACGAACAATACGTGTTGTACTTGCGGCAATACCATAACATGTATTGCCTTTACGATTGAAGATTTCCCAACCATCTTTCTTTACCGCTTCGTGAATACTTTCAAACATCCCCTCATTCATGCGTGTTGGATTATCTTTAATGATTTGGTAAATGTCTTTACCACCCACACGAACTGTACTCCATGGAATCATTTCACTATCCCCATGTTCACCTAAAACATAAGCATGAATACTCTTTGGATCTACATCAATACAATCAGCAATATGACATTGTAAACGAGCTGAATCTAATAACGTTCCTGAACCAATGATTTGATTTGCTGGTAAAGCAGAAACCTTATAAGCCACATAAGTCATAATATCGACTGGATTTGAAACAACTACGATAAATCCATCAAATCCATTTTCTATAGCACTCGAAACAATACTTGTAACAATCTTAGAGCTTGATTTTAAAGCCACTAAACGATCGTTTTCCTTACCCATTGGAGCACTTGCGGTAATAACCATAACATCTGCATCTTTGCAGTCTGTATAATCTCCCAATTTAATTTCCATATTACGATTCATAAAGGCAATACTATGAATCATATCTAATGTTTCACCCTTAGCCCTTTCTGTATTCATATCAATTAATACAATTTCATCGCAAATCCCTTGATTGATCATGCAAAAAGCTGTACTTGCACCTACATTTCCTGCACCAACAATTACTACTTTTCTCTTTTTAATCATAATGGCTCCTCCTACAAAAATTTAGAGATATATCCCTGTATAAATATTACCAAAATAATAACAGGAATGATATATGAAACATAGAAACCAACTTGTCTAGGAAAAGAAATTCCCTCTCCGCAATTGGCTTCCTTTAAAAAGTTTTTAAATCCCCATCCATATTTAGATGTACAAAACAATACATAGCAAAGTGAGCCCAAAGGCAATAGATTATTTGATACAATAAAATCTTCTAAATCTTGAATAGTTGAACCAGCACCTAAAGGTTGAATAAAAGACAATACATTAAATCCTAATGCACATGGTAAAGATAACACAAAAACAAGCACAAAACTTACTTTGATTGTTTTTGAATGAGACCATCCTGTCCATTCCATTGTCATTGTGATGATATTTTCAAATACCGCAATAATTGTAGTTAATGCGGCAAAACTCAAAAACAAAAAGAACAAAGCACCCCAAATATTTCCAAACTGCATATTCGCAAAGATATTAGGTAATGTCTGGAAAATCAATCCAGGCCCTTGCCCAGGATCCACATTATACGCAAAACAAGCAGGAATCACAATAAAGCCTGCAACCAATGCAACAAATGTATCTAAACACACAACCGTAACGGCCTCAGATGTTAACTTCTTACTTTTATCAATGTAACTTCCAAATATCGCAATAGCACCAATACCTAAACTCAAAGTAAAGAAAGCTTGGCCCATGGCCGCAAATACGACATCCGATACATTTTGCATCTTTGAAAAATCAGGCAACAAGTAAAACTTTACGCCCTCCATAGCCCCTGGCAAAATGAGTGAACGAACAGCTAGCACAAGCATCAACACCAATAAACACAACATCATATACTTTGATACTTTTTCCACACCATTCTGCAAGCCTTTTGAACAAATGAAAAAACCAATACAAACAACTAGAAACATCATACCTACTTGAACCAAGGGATTTGACAACATTAAACCAAATTCATTATTAATTTGATCCACATTTAAACCATTAAAATCACCCATCAACATTTTGTAGAAATAATAAAACAACCATCCACAAACCGAAGTATAAAACATCATCAGTATATAATTTCCTGCCATTGCCACATACTTCATAAAATGCCACTTTGTTCCCTTTGGCTCTAATACATCAAAAGAAAGCGCTGCACTTTTTTGACTGGCACGTCCTACGGAATACTCCATAACCATAACTGGCAATCCTAATATGACTAGAAAAAACAAATAAATCAAGACAAATGCAGCACCTCCATATTGTCCTACAATATATGGAAAGCGCCAAACATTACCAATTCCTATTGCGCATCCTGCGCTAATTAAAATAAATCCTAAACGATTTGAAAACCGATCTCTCATTCTTTCAACTCCCTATAAAAACAATCTAAACATCCTATATATTTACCATTCCAAGGTTTCATTCTTCCACAATAATGTATGATAACACTATTCTTTTTAACCCAATCAAGATCTATCCTACTTCTTGGATTTCTTAGATTATAGAAATTCATCATTCTCTCACTCAAATTATATTTACGATAATCTACTAGTTTTGTCTTATCTCCATATAATGCCGTCAATACATCTTGATCAAAAAGTACAAGATTTTTCTTATATGCATTCACATAATTTAAAAGATCTTGCTTATTTAATTGTTTACGCAATAATTCTAAATTCATCAATAAAACCCCAGTATTGATATATGGCACATCTTCTTTTAGCCCTAATCTTTTGGCATTTAAATGCGTCATACACTCATTTACATGACTCGAAGCGATATAAAGATTACTTTCAAAATCCATGTTATACAATTCCCTTAAACTTTGAATCACAACAATATCCACATCCAAGTAAAGAATTCGATCCAATGTTTTAGGCAACAAATCCGAAGCGAATAATCGATAGTAAATTTCTAGAGGATATCGAGACGAAATAGGAAACTCCTTAAATTCTTCTTCCTTTACTTCTATAAAATAAAAAGTACATTCCAAAAAAGTACATCTTAAATCATCCATGTGTTTTTGATTCAAATCATGATGCAAAATATAGAAATCAATATTTTTGTCAAACCGAATGATGGAACGTATACATGTCTTTGTCAAATCTATGAATTTTGCGTTAATTGAAAATAGAATGTTCATAAAATGATTTTATCACAAAATAAATTGAAAATCTTTTCATATTTTGTGATACAATACTTACATTGAGGAGATGATGATATGAAACTTATTATACCTGAAAACTACGATCCAGTATTAACTGTTAGAGAGACACAAGAAGCTATTAAATATATCCGTGATACATTTCAATATGAATTTGGTAAAGAATTAAATTTATCAAGAATTTCAGCACCCTTATATGTTACACAAAGTTCTGGTTTAAACGATAACTTAAATGGTACAGAAAAACCCGTATCTTTTACCATGAAAGAAATTCCTGATGAACAAATGGAAGTTGTGCACTCTTTGGCAAAATGGAAACGTATGGCTTTAAAGAAATATGGCTTTAAATTGCACGAAGGATTATATACAAATATGAATGCCATTCGTAAAGATGAAGAATTAGATAACATTCATTCTGCTTATGTCGATCAATGGGACTGGGAAAAAATCATTTCTAAAAATGAACGCACAAAAGAAACATTAGTAGAACATGTACGTACTATCTTTAAAGTCATCAAGCATATGGAACATGAAGTTTGGTACAAATACCCTCAGGCAGTTAATCATTTACCTGATGATATTTTCTTTATCACAACTCAGGAACTATTAGATATGTATCCAAATATGAACGTAAAAGAAAGAGAAAACGCCATCACAAAAGAACATGGTTGCGTATTTGTGATGCAAATTGGTGATAAATTATCAAACAATGAAAAACACGATGGTCGTGCTCCAGACTATGATGACTGGACACTAAATGGAGATATCCTATTCTGGTATGAACCACTACAAAGTGCCCTAGAAATATCTTCTATGGGAATTCGTGTGGATGAAGATACATTATTAGAACAATTGAAAAAAGAAAACTGCTTGGAAAGATGTGAATTACCTTTCCATAAAGCCATTCTAAATAAAGAATTACCGTACACTTTAGGTGGAGGAATCGGTCAATCCAGACTATGTATGCTTCTACTAAAAAAAGCACACATCGGAGAAGTCCAGGCAAGCTTATGGCCTGAAGACATGGTCGATGCATGCTTAAAAAATAATATTCAAATTTTGTAGGACAATTGTCCTACTTTTTTATTATAGTAGCATTAGAATTGGATATATAATTCTCGTACTTTAAATCTGACAATTTATATCCATAAACTGAAATGTTTCCGTCACAAACAGTGATAGATCCATCTGTATTTTCTTGGTAACCATCATATATATAGGCACCTGCAAACAATAGGCCATCCATTATGTTATGTTTAATATCAATATCATCACATATTACACTAACAGTACATTGATCTTTCTTTGTGCTGCTTTTTAAATATGTGTAATACGCTCTACCTAAATCAAAATATTTTTCCATTTTTACTCCTAAAGAAAAGGAATAGGTATCTACCTACTCCTTATATTCTTATTCTTCAGATTGGATATCCATTGAATTATTGTCTGCAGTTTCTGCATCTTGTAGAATTGATTCTTCTACTGAAGCTTCTACACTATCCATCGTATCTCTATCATCAGAGTCAGATACTAGTTTATCGAACTCTTCATCATGAACTTCTTTCATACGCGCAATACGTTTGTCACGAAGTTCTTTTGCCTTTTCTGCAACAATTAGATTTTGTGGACGATCTCCCTGGCATCCAGTACCTGCAGGAATCAGCTTACCAATAATAACATTTTCTTTCAAACCGATTAAGTGGTCAACTTTACCTTTAATAGTCGCATCTGTAAGAACCTTTGTAGTTTCCTGGAATGAAGCGGCTGATAAGAAAGAATCTGTTTCAACAGAAGACTTAGAAATACCTAATAATACTGGTTTGAATGTAGCAGGAGTTTTACCGCTTAACAATGCGTTACGATTGATTTTTGTGATGTTATTTAATGATAATTGAACACCAACATTTAAATCAGTATCTCCACTATCTACAACGATTACTTTCTTCATCATCTGTTTGATCATTACTTCCAAGTGCTTATCACTAATTTCGATACCTTGGCTTTGGTATACTTTCTTAACTTCCTTCAAGATATAGTCTTGAACTTCACGTACACCAGCAACACGTAATAATTCTTTTGGATCTAATGGACCTTCAGTCAACGCAACACCGGCTTCAATCTTTGCACCGACTTGAACCCATGGACGCATAGACTGGTTCGCGTTAATTTTATGAGAAACACTTTCGTGTTCGTTTGTGATAATAACTTCTTGGCGCATTGTTCCTTCAATACGTTCGATTGAAGTAATTTCACCTGAAATTTGAGCAATTACCGCAACACCTTTTGGACAACGAGCTTCGAACAATTCTTCAACACGAGGCAAACCTTGAGTGATATCTTCTGCACCAGCACCGGCAACACCACCTGTATGGAATGTACGCATTGTTAACTGTGTACCTGGTTCACCAATTGATTGAGCCGCCATGATACCAATAGCTTCACCAACTTCAACGTCTTTACCAGTAGCCATGTTACGTCCATAACATTTACGACAAATACCTAAACGAGACTTACAAGTAAATACAGAACGGATATACATACCTGTAACACCAGCATCTACGATTTTTTTAGCAAGTTCATCAGTGATAAATTCATCACTCGCAATAATTAATTCACCTGTCTTTGGATCTGTTACATCTTGTTTAGAATAACGACCAACTAAACGATCTTGTAATGGTTCGATAACAGAGTTTGTTTTACGATCCATTAATGTTTCGATCCAGTAACCCTTATCTGTACCACAATCGTCTTCTTTGATAATTACATCTTGGGCAACATCAACCAAACGACGAGTTAGGTAACCAGATTCGGCTGTCTTTAAGGCAGTATCTGTAAGACCTTTACGCACACCGTGAGTCGAGATAAAGAACTCACTTACGTTTAATCCTTCACGGAAACAAGAATAGATAGGAACTTCTATGATGGTTGGTACATATTCACCAGCACCAGCTTTAGCGTGACCAGGTTTTGCCATTAAACCACGCATACCAGCTAACTGAGTAAAGTTTGACGCGTTACCACGAGCACCAGAAGTCGCCATCATGTTGATTGGGTTTTTACGAGGCAAGTTTTTCATCAATGATGTTACAATCTTGTCTTTTTGATCATCCCACATCTTAGATAAGTGACGTTCCCATTCTTCCATTGTCAACATACCTTTACGTTGTAAGTGTTTCAACTGATCGGCTTTAACACGACCCTCATCGATATATTCATCTTTGTGAGGAGCCACTTCGATATCTGACAAGGCAACTGTAATACCAGCTACTGTTGAATATTCAAATCCTAAAGATTTGATTTGGTCAAGAATTTCAGCAGTTTGATCTGCATCATAACGTTTGAAGACTTCGGCAATAACTTTACCTAAATCTTTTTTCTTAACCGCATCAACTAAAGGCATAGCTTCGATGTATTCTTTAATGTTTTGTCCTGGAGTAATAAAGTATTTATCAGGAGTACTAATAAAGTTTTCTTTTGATACCTCATTAATATATGGGAAATCTTCAGGGAACATTGAGTTGAACACAATCTTACCAACTGTTGTAATTAAATAATCATTTTTATGTTTTTCATCAAACGATGTTTTATGCATATTGCATACAGGCAATGCGATACGAGTGTGAAGGTGAACTTGTTTCGACTGGTATGCCATCATAACTTCATCTTCATCTGTATATACATGACCTTCACTTTCACCAAAACGGTGCCAGTGAGCTGCTTCTAATGGGCAGCCAACTTCTTCGTAGTGTTTAGCTTCTGCAAAAAATTCTTCTTTTGTTTCTTCCATTGTTAAATAGAAGTTACCCATAACCATATCCTGTCCTGGCGTAACGATAGGTTTACCATCTTTAGGACCTAAGATATTGTGAGAACCAAGCATCATAACTAATGCTTCAGCACGAGCTTCTTCTCCTAATGGAACGTGGATGGCCATCTGGTCACCATCGAAGTCGGCGTTGAACGCAGTACATACTAATGGGTGAAGACGCATTGCACGTCCTTCTACTAATTTAGGCAAGAAGGCCTGAATACCCAAACGGTGTAATGTAGGTGCACGGTTCATCAGTACAGGATATCCGTCGATTACTGTTTCAACAACATCCCAGATACGAGGATCACGACGTTCGATTAATTTTTCTGCATTTTTAGGATTTTGTGCTAATCCTTGGTTTACGATTTCATTAATGATAAATGGTTTAAACAAGTTAACTGCCATTTCACGTGGAATACCACATTGGTACATTTTCAAATCTGGTCCAACAGCAATTACAGAACGACCAGAGAAGTCAACACGCTTACCTAATAAGTTCTGACGGAAACGACCTTGTTTACCTTTTAATGAATGAGACAATGATTTTAATGCACGTCCACCAGCACCTGTAATTGGTTTTGAACGGCGACCATTGTCAATTAAAGCATCTACAGATTCCTGTAACATACGCTTTTCGTTTTGAACGATAATATTTGGTGTACCCAAATCTAACAATTTACGTAAACGATTGTTACGAGTGATTACACGACGATATAAGTCGTTTAAGTCACTTGTCGCAAAACGACCACCATCCAATTGAAGCATTGGACGTAAATCAGGTGGTATTACCGGAATGTTAGTCAGAATCATCCATTCTGGTAAGTTTTCACTATTACGGAATGCATTGATTGTATCCAAACGTTTGATTAATTTCTTACGCTTTTCACCTTGTGCTTTTTCAAGCGCATCCTGTACTTCTTGATATTCAGATTCTAAATCAACATCTTGTAATAAACGTAGTACGGCTTCAGCACCTGTTTGAGCTGTAAATCCTGTTGAACCATAAATAGCTTGGTTTTCACGGAATTCACGTTCAGAAAGAATTTGTTTATAAGCTAAACCAGATTCTTTTGGATCCGTAACAATATAGCTTACGAAATATACAACTTCTTCCAATTGTTTTGGTGTTACATCCAACAACAATGCCATACGGCTAGGAATACCACGTAAGTACCAAATATGAGCTACTGGTGCAGCTAAGTGGATGTGACCCATACGCTCACGTCTTACGCTTGCTTTTGTGATTTCTACACCACAACGGTCACATACAACACCTTTAAAACGTACTTTTTTATATTTACCACAAGCACATTCCCAGTCCTTAGTTGGTCCGAAAATGCGTTCGCAGAATAAACCATCACGTTCTGCTTTTTGTGAACGATAGTTAATTGTCTCAGGCTTTGTTACTTCACCATGACTCCATTTTAAAATCGTTTCTGGACTCGCTAAGCGAACCTGAATCGAGGCAAAATTGTTAATACTCATATTTTATACTACGCCTCCTCTTCTTCGTTATTTTCTTCTTCAATATCGTCTACTAGCTCTTCCTTTTGTGTCTGTTCTGGTAAAGGTTGAGCTGGATGAACGCCCTGGTCATCATCATCTAATGTGATGTCAACCTCGTTATTGTTTTCATCTAACAAACGAATATCGATTGCTAAACCTTGTAATTCGTGCATCAATACACGGAATGATTCTGGAACACCTGGTTCTGGAATATCTTTACCTTTAATGATGGCTTCATAAGTCTTGATACGACCTTGAATATCATCCGATTTGATTGTCAAGATTTCTTGTAATGTGTGGGCAGCACCATATGCTTCCAATGCCCAAACTTCCATTTCTCCAAATCTCTGACCACCATTTTGAGCTTTACCACCCAATGGCTGCTGAGTAACTAAAGAATATGGACCTGTAGCACGAGCGTGCAGTTTATCGTCAACCATGTGGGCCAACTTGATCATGTACATTACACCGACACTAATACGTTCATCGAATGGTTCTCCAGTTTGTCCATCATATAATACCTGTTTTCCATCGACAGTCATGCTTGCTTCGCGCATTACATCTTGTAAGTCTTCATTTGATAAACCATCAAATACAGAAGTAGAGAATTTAACACCTAATTTACGAGCAGCGTAACCTAAGTGGATTTCTAAGATCTGTCCGATGTTCATACGTGAAGGTACACCGAATGGGTTCAACAAGATATCAACTGGATGTCCATCAGCCATAAATGGCATATCTTCGATAGGTAAAATCTTAGAGATGACACCTTTGTTACCGTGACGACCAGACATCTTATCCCCTTCAGAAATCTTACGTTTCTGAACGATATATACTTTAACACGCATATTTACTCCAGGAGGAAGATCCGATCCATCTCCACGTTTAAATACACGAATAGAATGAACAATACCAGCACCACCATGAGGTACTTTCAATGAATTGTCACGAACTTCACGTGATTTTTCACCAAAGATTGCTAATAATAATTTTTCTTCAGGACTCACTTCACTTTGTCCTTTTGGAGTAACCTTACCAACTAAGATATCTCCTTCTTTAACTTCGGCACCAACCATGATGATACCATTTGAATCTAACTTACGAACTGCTGCTTCACCAACGTTAGGAATATCACGAGTGATTTCTTCTGGGCCTAACTTAGTTTCACGACAGTCAATATCATATTCTTCTACGTGGATTGAAGTATATACATCATCACTAACCATACGTTCTGACATGATGATGGCATCCTCGTAGTTATATCCATGCCATGTTGTATATGCAATAACAACGTTTTGACCTAAAGCCAATTCTCCATTTTGCATACTTGGACCATCAGCTAAGATATCGCCTTTTTCAACCTTTTCGCCAACTTCTACAATTGGACGTTGGTTGATACAAGTGCTTGCGTTTGAACGAGCAAACTTACGTAACTGATAAGTGTGGTTTTCACCTTCATTATCTTTAACAACAATACGCAAACCATCTACATATTCAACTACACCATCTTGTTTTGCGACAATACCAACACCAGAGTCCTTAGCAATTTTATATTCAATACCAGTACCTACATAAGGTGAATGAGGAACTAATAATGGAACAGCCTGACGCTGCATGTTGGCACCCATTAAGGCACGAGACGCATCATCGTTTTCCAAGAATGGGACACAGGCAGTCGCTACAGATACGATCTGTTTTGGACTGACGTCGGCAAGTTCTACTTCGTTACGATCAGCGATGATAGTTTCACCAGCCTTACGAGCTACGACACGTTCATTTACTAAATGACCATCGCGAACCTCATTGGCCTGAGCGATTACATAATCTGCTTCTTCATCAGCACTTAAGTAAACTGTATCTTCACTAACAGTACCATCCGCATTTACCTTACGGTAAGGCGTTTGAATAAATCCATATTCATTGATACGAGCATATGTAGTTAAGTTATTGATCAAACCGATGTTTGGCCCTTCTGGCGTTTCGATTGGACAAATACGACCATAGTGAGAGTTGTGAACGTCACGTACTTCGAAACTTGCACGATCACGACTGATACCACCTGGACCTAAGGCTGAAATACGACGTTTATTTGTCAATTCAGCTAGAGGATTTTGTTGATCCATGAACTGTGATAACTGTGAACTAGAGAAGAATTCTTTAATTGCAGCTGTCAAAGGACGAATGTTTGTCAATTTTCTAGGAGTTAAGCTATCCATTTCTTGAATGGACATACGTTCTTTAACGACACGTTCCATACGAGATAAACCAATACGGAACTGGTTCTGAATCAATTCACCAACAGAACGAATACGACGGTTACCTAACATATCGATATCATCTGTTGTTCCTACACCTTCCATAACATTTAAGCTATATGAGAAGAATGCATACATATCTGAAACTGTAATTGTGTGTTTATTTGCGAATGGGTCATTTCCAGCAACACGGACTTCATCCCCATTATCGTCAATAATATATAATTCTTGAACACATGCACCAATCAACCATGCTGTGATATCTTCACTTAAAGCACGTTGTTTAACTTGTGTTTCAACATCACTATCGATGGCATCCGGACTTACACCAACCATATAACGGTTCGCAACTAATTCCATATCTGCATCAACAATATCTTCACCTTGAGCATTTGTTAAACGTCCAAGAGCATATAAACGTTGACCATAGTTAAATACAGAATCCATATTTTCGGCTGTTAATTTAACTGGTTGTGCAAACAATCCTGCAAAAATATCAACATTTTCAACAACCTTTTGGATTGCTAAAACATCTTGTTCAGTTAATACTGTACCAGCATCTAAATAAGCATCTTCTGTTTCAACATCACTAGCTAATACACGACCAATTAATCCTGTAGTCCAGCTTGTTGGAATTGAAACGATATCTTCTTCATGGAATTCTGAGCGGAATGGATAAGCGACACAATAAGTACCCTTAGCCAATTCTTCACGTAATGCATTTCTTTCATCACGGTGAACCATAGTACCTTTTTCCATGAATACGTTGCCATTTACATCAACAATATCATGAGCAAGTGTCATACCTGCCATACGATCGATCGCATTTAATTTCTTACGTAATTTATAACGACCAGCTTTTGTCAAGTCATAACGACGGTGATCAAAAAATTTTGCTTGCATCAAAGTGATTGATCCATCTAATGTAGGGATTTCATCACTTCTTTGATTTTCATAGAAAGAAAGTAAAGCTTCTTGAGTTGTTTTTACTTTATCGTTCAATAAAGTGTTTTCGATTTCTTCATATTTACCGAAGAAAGCAGTATACAACAACAAATACATATTCATGTATTCGCGATCTTCTGCATCTGTAGCTACATCAGACCAGTTACGTCCCATTGCACGAAGGAATGTTTCCATCATTGATGTATCGTGAGTATCTTCGTTCACTCCGATATTCAAAGACATACCAATCGCCTTGAATAAAATACTGAATAATACTTTACGGCGACGGTCAATAGAAACATTAATCAAACGTCCGTTTGTAGTTTTCTTTTGTTCAGTCATGAACTCTAACCAAGTACCACGACTTGGAATTAATTCACAGCTATAGTTTTGTTTACCAGTTTTTTCATCATAACTTTCCGCAAAATATGCTCCTGGAGAACGTACGATCTGACTAACGATTACACGTTCTGCACCATTGATGATGAATGTACCAGTTTCTGTCATTAAAGGGAAATCCCCTAAATATACTTCTTCACTCTTAGTTACAACTTCCCCAGTTTCTGAGTCTGTAACTTCCAATTCCATATCTGCATATAGAGGTGCTGCAAAGTTGCATTCTCTATACATAGATTCTTCTGCGTTATATTTTGGTTCTTCAAAATGATAACGAAGGAAATTTAAGCGAATGTTTTTTCCATAGTTTTCAATTGGATAGATTTCTTCAAATACTTCTTGGATACCTTGTTGCGTAAACCATTTAAATGAATCTGTCTGGATTTCGACAAGATTAGGTAACTCTAATTTACCACTAACCTTTGAGTAATCTCGGCGGGAAGATTTTTTTCCACACGAGACAATACGATATGCTTTGTTGTTGTCCATGCATGCCATCCTTTCGTTCGAATTTGTACTATACTAGGTGGTTTTCATCTGAAAACTCACACTATTATGCAATTTATTATACTACTAGTAAAACCGCCAAATGTCAATAAAAACTTGACAAAATTTAAAAAATGAGTTATAAATATTGCCTATCCTTTTTAAGCACCTGCACAAAGTAAGTGCTTTTTCATTTGTCTATTTTGACATCCCCTTTAATTGTGCATACAATATAAACGTTTAAAGGAGTTCCGAATGAAAAAATTTTTAACCCTAATTATAACTTGTTTTTTATCGCTTAGCCTTGCAGGATGTTCAAGCTCAAAAAACAATGATGACATCCTTACATTCTTTGATGCATTAGGTAATACATTAAATCTAAAAAGTGCCCAAATCAGTGGAACATTGGATATGAAAGATTCAAAAATGAATATTGATGCACAAATTCTTCAAAAAGAAAATCTACAAGTTGCTACTTCAATAGGTTTAGTTGCAGGCGATCATGTGAAAGATAATTTTTTAAACTTTTACATTAAAGATGGAAAAACATATTTAAATTCTATGGGCACAAAAACCCAAAGTACAGTCGATAAGATCGGACTTAAAAAAAATTCAAAATTAAATACATACAACCCATTTCTAGATTTAACTAACGATCAATTATGCGAATTATTTGATTCCTCTAAAAAAGAAAATGATACATATACATTTAAAATAAACACATCTAAATTAGCCACCCTTCTAGATAATATGGGATCTATAAAACTAGATGATGCAACGCTTGAAGCAACTATCAAAAACAAAAAAATCTCACACATGATTTTAAGCTTTACAGGTAAACAAACCGTAGATAAAGCAAGTGCAGATATTGATATTTCAATCGAACTTAGCATCAAAAAATTAAATAAAATCAATTTTCCAAATGATTTAGATTCGTATATAAAAGAAACTGCAGAAGATTAATTCCTCTGCAGTCTTTTATTTATTCGCTTTTTTTTCAATCTCTTTTTGTTTTTGCATAACCTCATTAATTTTTTCTTGAATTAAATGAGCATATGCATCAGCGCCCTCTTCAATCGGATGAATTCCATCTGCTTCTAATAAATCTGTATGCTTAGAAATATAAGAGTTCCAATCTATAATTGTGACATTTGAATGTTTTTTAGCCAATTCATTCAGATATTTATTGTTGCTAGCTTCCCATTCAACTCCAGGCGCATACACATTGACCCAGAATATAGACTTATCTTTACCAATTATTTCTAACAGTTGTTCAACTGTATTCTCATCCAAAACACCATTTGTTCCAAGCGAAATCACAACTGTATTATGAATATTTCCTTGAGACTGATACCAACTTAAAATGTCTAGAGCATGATATATTTGTCTTGAAACAGCTGCATCTATTGTTGCATCCGGATAAATATCTTGAATATTTGTATATGCCGACAACATGACAGAATCCCCTAAACAAAACAATCCTTTATCCGATACTTTCTGTGAGTTTCCACTCGAAGCATAGTCATCCACTTTACCTTTTTCAACACTACCATCCGATTTTGCGTTTCTCTTATTTGCCTCTATTGCTTTTTCATTTTCTGCAATCCGCTTGTGCAATTCTGCTGAATCTATTTTTTTTGAAGTTGCTAAAGCAATAACACCTGTGGCCTGAAATACAAACCCCGCGATTCCACAAGCCAACACGGCTTTTTGAAATTTAGGTTTAATTTGTTTATATTTAAATACCTTCAAGAAATAGTTTGACCACACAACCAGCAAAATCAATATCACAAACTCAAACAAATAGATCACAAAATTTGTATTCCAATCTTTATATTGAAATAAATAAATAACTGGATATTGCCATAAATAAATTTCATAACTATGTTGACCAATCCACTTTAACACTGGAACATCCAATGAGATTGAACTATCTGCCGTTCTTTCGACAATATACAAAGATATAACCGTCATTAATGCGAGTACAAACAAATAAACAACTGGCATTCGTCCATCAAAAATAAAGCATGAAATCACAAACACTCCAAGCAACCCAATTGAGGTATAAAAATTCTTTTTAGTTGCTTCCCCTTTTGTATAGATCCAGCCTAGAAGCATGCCCGCAAACAATGAATAAATTCGCGTATCTGTTCCATAATACAATCTTGTGACATTCACTCTACATAAATATAGAATTGGCATCACAAGCGCAAAGCCAGCTGTTACACCAAGCATAGTTTTAATTGTGAATGATTCTCCTTTTTTATCTTTCAATTTATACATTCCAAACAATAATAATGGAAAAATCACATAGAACTGCATCTCTATAGATAAAAACCATAAATGCGAGAATGGCGAAGTATTCGCAATACGCGTAAAATAATCAATACTTTGCGAAATTTGCCACCAGTTATTGAAACCAGCCAAAATACTAAACACCTGCATTTTCATGTTATACAATGCATCCTTAGCCAAAATAAAATAGATTCCCAATGTAGTAAATACCATCACAAGTAATGGTGGGTATATTCTTTTGATTCTGGCAAGATAGTAATCACGCAACGAAAACTCTTTTTGATCCATCTTCTTCTTTGCTGATACCACCAACAAGAATCCAGTTAATACAAAGAATAACACAACTCCTAAGTATCCACCTCTAAAAACACTTGGAAACATATGGAATAGTGTAATCGCAATAATCGCAACCCCACGCAATCCGTCCATTCCCCTTAAACGTCCGTCTTCTTTTTTCATATCTACATATCCCCTTAGATGCTTACTTTAAGCACCATCTATTTTAGCACAATCAAATCTTAATAATTATTAATAAATATATAATTTTTTAATATCCCTTTTTCAAAAAATACAATATAATATATTAAGATTCTGAGAGGAAAATAACATGCAAAGTATTAAGACAATTTATAAAATCGGACCAGGTCCAAGCAGTTCACACACATTTGGCCCAATGATGGCTTCTAAATATATCAATGAACAGTATCCAGAAGCTACAAACTTCAAAATCACATTATTTGGTTCTTTAGCACTTACGGGAAAAGGGCACCTTACAGACAAAATCATATTAAAAACGTTAGGCACTAGCAAATGCGAGATCATTTTTGATATGAAAACCCCTGTTGAACATCCAAATACAATGATCATTGAAGTTTTTGACAAGGATACAAAAATTGCAGAACATACATTCGTATCTATTGGTGGTGGAAAAATCGAAATCGATGGAAAAAAAGGAAATGTAGACCCAGAGATTTATCCACACACAAAAATGGATGATATTCAAGTTTATTGTAATGAACGTCATTTACGTTTAGACCAATATATCGATGAAGTGGAAGATTCTGATTTTGACTCTTACATGAATCAAATCTTTAAACAAATGTTGAAAACAGTAAATACCGGATTAAAGAAGACTGGTGTTTTACCTGGAAGCTTGAAAATTGACCGTGTAGCGCATGCCTTACATCAGTCGGCACAAAGCTGTAATGATATCCAAGACAAAAACAGTTTATTATTAAGTAGTTATGCCTATGCAGCCAATGAACAAAACGCAAGCGGAGGCATTGTCGTAACAGCTCCAACCATGGGTAGCTGTGGCGTTCTACCCAGTCTTGTATATCATTTCTATTACGATCAAAATTATCCTAAAAAGACAATTATCCAAGGACTTAAAGTCGCTGGATTGATTGGAAATCTAATTCAGACAAACGCAACCATCTCAGGTGCCAAAGCCGGATGCCAAGCAGAAGTTGGTGCTGCCTGCTCTATGGGCGCTGCTTTTGTCGCTTATTGTCAACTTCAAAATAACGAACAAATCGAATGTGCTGCTGAAATTGGATTAGAACACCATCTAGGACTTACATGCGATCCAGTTGGCGGATACGTAATGATTCCTTGTATTGAAAGAAATGCAGTAGCTGCCCAAAGAAGTGTAGATGCCGCAAGACTTGCCAAATATTTACGTAACGTAAAAAAGAATCGTGTTAGTTTTGATATGGTTGTTCAAACCATGAATCTAACAGGAAAGAAACTTCCAATTGAACTAAAAGAAAGTGCACTTGGCGGATTAGCCGTAGTTGTGCCAGAAAAAGCTTAAAGGCCTAATTCATGTGAATTAGACCTTTTTTCTATTTATCATGAACGAAACACTCTAATACTTTATAGCCTTTACGCTCTAAATCTGCTTGTAAATCATCTGGTTCAATAGTATCACAACGAATAACCAGATTGGCAATTCCATCCTCAAAAGAATACACGCCAATATGATTGATATTCACTTTATTTTCAACAAAAATTTCCGACAACTTACCAATCGCACCAATTTCATCTTTTACGGCAACCGTAATTCTTGAACCCACTTCATCCCATCCAAGAACATTCAAGAAACATTTAAACACATCATTCTGCGTTACAATACCTGTAACTTCGCCAGAAGCATTTGTGACCGGCAAACATCCAATGTTGTTTTTCAACATTTTCTGTGTTGCATATTCCATCAATTCATTTTCATCGACAGAAATGACTTTTTTTACCATCACTGTGCTTACAGTCGTTTTTGACAATAAATAATTTAATTCATATATGCTTAGGCTTGTCGCATTCGTTGTACCCGAATTAGAAATCATACCTTCTGTAATCAATCCAACAAGTTTTCCTTTTTCAACAACAGGAACACGGTGAATTCCCTTTTCTTTCATTAAATCAATGATTTGTGAAATCGTTGCATCTGGTTCAGCACATATAACATTTTTTGTCATATAATCCTTAACTTTAAACATACTTTATTATCCTCCTAGATATGCCTTTTGAACATCCGAACTCTTTGCCAATTCCTCACCAGTACCTGACATTACAACTTTACCTGTTTCTAAAACGTAGGCACGATGCGCAATTGATAATGCCATCTTAGCATTTTGTTCAACTAATAAAACCGTAGTACCTGCTTTATTGATTTCTTCGATGATGTTAAATATCTCCTTAACTAAAATAGGAGCTAACCCCATACTCGGTTCATCTAAAAGCAACAATTTAGGTTTTGCCATTAGTGCTCGCCCCATAGCCAACATCTGCTGCTCACCACCAGATAAAGTAGAAGCATCCTGATTCATACGTTCTTTTAAGATAGGAAACTGCTCACAAACCTTTTCATAATCGCGTTTGATTCCATCCTTATCTTTTCGTAAAAAAGCTCCCATCATCAAGTTTTCATATACGCTCATTCCTGTAAAAATACGACGACCTTCTGGCACCTGTGTTAAACCCATTTCAACAATATGTTTAGGATTTGCCTTCATAATTGACTCATTTAAGAACATGACATCGCCACTCGTCTTTTTTACAATGCCACTAATGGACTGCATCATTGTCGTTTTTCCAGCTCCATTAGCACCAATCAACGCAACAATTTCACCTTCATTTACTTCTAAACTGATACCTTTTAAAGCTTCAATTACACCATAATGTACGTGAAGATCTTTTATTTCTAACATTGCCATACTAGATCTCCTCTCCTAAATATGCCTTAACTACAAACTCATTTTGTTTAATTTCTTCAGGCGTACCATTCGCTATCATTTTACCATAGTTCAAGACATAAATACGCTCACAAATCTTCATAACTAAAGACATATCATGTTCAATCAGGATTACAGTTAATTTATATTTTTCTCGAATATGATCAATCAATTCTGTTAACTCTTTTGTTTCTTGCGGATTCATACCTGCCGCTGGCTCATCTAAATAAAGAATTTTTGGTTGAATTGCCAAAGCACGTGCAATCTCTAATCTTCTTTGTTTACCATATGGAAGATTTGTCGCCAATTCATTTCTTAAAGAATACAATCCCACTTCTTTTAATAATTCTTCCGCCTTTTCTTCGACCCACTTCTCTTCTTTATAATACGTAGGCAAACGCAAAATTGCTGCTAATGTTCCATAACGAATATTTTTATGCATCGCAACTTTAACATTTTCTAAGACTGTCATTGATTTAAATAAACGAATATTTTGAAAAGTTCGCGCAACTCCTAGATTTGTGATTTTATACGGCTTCAATCCACCAATCTGAATACTTTTATTCTGGTCTATTAACTCAATCAAACCACTGCTTGGTTCATATACACCTGTCAACAAGTTGAATAATGTTGTTTTACCAGCACCATTCGGTCCAATCAAACCAATAAGTTCCCCTTCATTGATTGTCATTGATACATTAGAGACTGCACAAAGACCGCCAAAATTCTTTGTCAGATTTTTAACATTTAAAATAGTTTTCATGCAGATTTCTCCTTTCGCTTATCAAATAACTTTTTAAAAGATAATTCCTTAGTTCCTAAGATACCTGTCGGTTTAAAAATCATAATTCCAACTAGTGCCAAACCATATATAATCATTCGTATTTCTGAAAAGTTTGCCAAAACGACATTGATAATACCGATCGCAACAGCTGCTAAAACACTTGATGTCATAGAGCCCATACCGCCAAATACGACCATAACCAAGATGTCAATTGACTTATTAAAAGTAAATTGATCCGGTTTGATTACATAGAAATTACATGCGAACAATGCACCAGCTAATGAAGCTAATAATGCTCCAATCACAAATGCAATCACTTTATACTTTGTCGTATTGATACCCATTGCCTCACTAGCAATTTCATCTTCACGAATCGATAAACAGGCTCTTCCTGGAGCGGAATGTGTAAAGTTACAAACAACTAGAATAGCAATAACGGCACATACAAACAACAATGGAAATGTAGTTAATTTAGGAATTCCATTTAATCCGGCCGCTCCATTTGTGATTTCCATATTTTGCACTAGGATACGTACAATTTCCGCAAACCCCAAAGTCGCAATTGCCAAATAATCCCCTTTCAAACGCAATGTTGGAATAGAGACAATCAAAGCTACAATGGTTGAAAGTGCAAAGCCAATCAATACTCCAATAGCTAAACCTGTCATATTTGGCATCATTTTTACCATAATACCAGCACAATATGCTCCAATACACATAAATCCAGCATGTCCTAATGAAAACTGGCCACATACACCAATAACTAAATTTAAAGAAACAGCTAAAATAATATTAATAAAGATATTATATAGAGTGATGGAATAATAAGATCCAATAATTCCAACCTTCATTAAAATGGATAAAACTACAAAAGACACAATAGAAAGTAAAAGCCAAGCAAGATTTGCCTTATTCAATAATTCTTTACGCATGACTTACACCTTCTCTCTAACGTTTTTACCTAATAAACCAGCTGGTTTTAAGATCAAAATCAAAATCAATATAATGTAGACAATCGCATCTTTATACAAAGAACTACCATAAGCGGTAACCATAGTTTCAGCAATCCCAATAAATAATCCACCAATCATAGCACCTGGAATACTTCCAATACCTCCAAATACTGCAGCAATAAATGCTTTTAATCCTGGTGTCATCCCCATCAAAGGATTGATTGAATTATAATAAATTCCAACTAAAACGCCGGCAACACCTGCTAAAGCTGACCCTAAAAGGAATGTAAATGAAATTGTTTTATCCACATCGATACCCATTAAACGTGCAGCATCTTCATCAACACTTACAGCGCGCATGGCACGGCCCATTTTTGTCTTTTGAACAATAAACTGCAAAACAACCATTAAAATAACAGTAATGACAAAAATATAGACTTGTTGCATCGTAATTGTGACAGGTCCTAAATGAAATGATGCACTCGTTAATAATTTAGGATACGTTCTTACTTCACTACCCATGATATATTGTGTTGCATACTCCAAGACATAACTTACACCAATTGCCGTAATCAATGCGGTAATTCGAGTCGCATGACGAAGTGGCTTATATGCGATGCGCTCAATCAATACACCTACAACACCACAGAAAATCATTGAAATGAATAGTGCAGGAATAAACCCTAAACCACAATAAGTTGTAATCAAAAATGCACAATAAGCTCCTAACATATAGACATCTCCATGTGCAAAGTTGATCAATTTAATAATTCCATAAACCATGGTATATCCTAAGGCAATCAATGCGTAAATACTTCCTAAGGATAGACCATTGACTAGTTGTTGTAAAAAAGCAGTCATATTAACCTCCTTATTAAAAAAGAGGGGGAATTGTTCCCCCTTTGAACAAAGACTTATTTATCTGGATCTACTGAAACGGCTTCCGTTTGAACACCATCTACTAAGTTAACAACTAATACAGACTTTTTAGGTGAATGTGTCTTATCAAACGTGAATGAACCAGTTAAACCATCAAATTTAGTATCCGCAATAGCCTTTTGTAGATCTGCACCTGTTTTACCTGCTTTTTCTAAAGCTTGTAAACCTAAGTTAGTAGCATCATAAGCTAATGCAGAGAACATATTTGGAGCTTCTCCATATTCTTTAGTATATGCATCTACAAATGCAGTTAATTCATCACTTGCGTTAACTGTAGTATAAGCAGTTGAATAGTAGCAGTTATTTAAATTTTCACTACCAGCAAGTTCTGCTAATTTTTCTGATTCAAATCCATCAGCACCTAAAATTGTGCAATCCATACCAGCTTCACGAGCTTGTTTAATAATTAATCCAGCTTCTGAATAGTAACCAGCAATGAATAGTACATCGGCTCCTTTATCTTTTACTTTCGTGATAATACCTGCAAAGTCAGTATCTTTAGCATTATAACTTTCAGTAGCTACAACTTCTCCACCCAAATCTTCAAATTTTTGTGTAAATACTTTAGTAAGACCCTTTCCATAATCACTAACTTCATTGATAATTGCAGCCTTTCTCTTTCCTAAATTTTCATATCCAAATTTAGCCATTGCCTTACCTTGATATGAATCTTCGAAACAAATACGGAACGCATATTCATAAGGAGAATCCCCATTCATTGTCGCATCTACCTGAGTAGCAGATGGTGAAATGACTGGAACTTGGTTTTGATCCGCTACTGGATATGTCGCAATAGAAGCACCTGAAGTTGCAGGTCCAACCACAAAAGCTACACCATCTTCAGTCATCAATTTTGTAGCTGCTGAAGTAGATTCACTAGCATCTCCTTTATTGTCCATTTTGACAGCTTTAATTTTATATTTAGAATCCTTGTTTGCGTTATATTCTTTGATAGCTAGCGTTGCCCCTTTATACTCAGCTTGACCATAAGAAGCTACAGCACCAGACAATTCATAGTTCAAACCAATCTTGACTGTATCTCCTTCTTTTAATTCAGTCGCAGCAGTTCCACTTCCTGAACTACATCCGACTAACATGCTTAATGCGACTGCACTAGATGCAAACGTTTTTAATAATTTACCTTTCATAATCTATACCTCCCTCGAGTTGTACAGATATAATAGCGCAAGCGGAAAACGTTTTCAAGTCTTTTTTACATTTTTTACACTTATTTTACATCCATATTTACAGTTTACATTACTTTCAAAAGCTTTCTTTGCACAAAAAAAATAGCTAAAGTTATCAAAACCTTAGCTATTCAATCGACTATTAATACATTCCCTGAGGCATTGCAGGTGCAGGTTCTTCTTTATCAATTTTAGCGACTCCAGCTTCTGTTGTTAAGAACAAGGCTGAAATACTAGAAGCATTCATCAATGCATTACGAGTTACCTTTGTAGGATCAATAATACCAGATTCAATCATATCTACCCATTCACCATGTTTTGCATCGAATCCTACATTTTCACCTGCTTCTTTTTGTCTTTCAACAATCTCTTCGCAATTATATCCAGCGTTATCAGCAATCTGTGCAATTGGAGCTAACAATGCATCAAATACAACTTTAATACCTTTTTGTACATCAACTACATCAGATTTTACTTCATCTTTCAAAGCAACATATGCCTTTACTAAACAAGCTCCACCACCAACTACAATACCTTCACTAACAGCAGCACGAGTTGAGTTCAACGCATCTTCAATACGAAGTTTCTTTTCTTTCAATTCACTTTCAGTTGCAGCACCCACTTTAATGATCGCAACACCATTTGATAATTTACCTAAACGCTCTGCCATACGTTTCTTATCATAATCACTTGTAGTGTTTTCCATTTGTGCTTCAATTTCAGCTACACGAGCAGCCACATCTTCTTTACTTCCAGCTCCACCAATCATTGTTGTATTATCTTTTGTGACAACAATCTTTTTAACTGTACCCAAATCCGATAACTGCATATCTTTTAATTCCATATTCAAATCTTTTGAATAGAATTTAGCACCTGTCATAATCGCAATATCTTGCAACATTTCTTTTTGGTTGTCACCAAAGCCTGGAGCTTTAGTCGCAACTACATTGAATGTTCCACGAAGTTTATTTAATGCCAAAGTAGAAACTACTTCATTTTCTAAATCTTCCGCAATAATCAATAACGCACGATTTGCCTGAACCAATTGTTCAAGTAAAGGTAAGATTTCCTGAATGTTTGTGATCTTTTGATCCGTTACTAATACATAAGCATTTTCCATTGTAGCTTCCATTTTTTCACGATCACTCACCATATATGGAGAAACATAGCCCTTGTCATACTGCATACCTTCACTGATTTCAAGTTCTGTTTCAAATCCCTTTGAATCATCTGTTGAAATAACACCATCACGACCAACTTTTTCCATCGCATCCGCAATAATCTTACCAATTTCTTCCGATCCAGATGAAATTGTCGCAACATTCGCAATATCCTTACTGCTTTCTACTTTCTTAGATACGGACAAGATATACTCGCTCACAGCCTTAGCTGCTTTTTCGATACCTTCACGCATCAACACGGGATTTGCTCCACGATCCACTTGACGTAAACCATTTTCAATCATACTTTGAGCTAAAATTGTAGCTGTTGTTGTTCCGTCTCCAGCTGTATCATTTGTCTTATTGGCAACTTCATATACCAATTTAGCACCCATATTTTCAAACTTATCTTCCAATTCAATTTCTTTAGCAATACTTACACCATCGTTTGTGATTAATGGGGATCCATACTCCTTTTCAAGAACAACATTACGTCCTTTAGGACCTAAAGTAACACGAACTGCATTTGCTAATGTGTTAACACCTCTTAACATGGATTCACGAGCATCTTTTGAAAAACGTACTTCTTTAGCCATAATTCATTACCTCCTACTACTTACTTACTGCAATGATATCTTCATCTTTGATGACAATGAATTCTTCATCATCAATCTTCATTGTAGTTCCTGAATATTCTTTATATAAAACTTTATCTCCACAAGAATATCCAGCATCTTTAACATCTGCACCAATACTTGCGACAACTGCAAGCTTTGACTTTTCTTTTCCACTTGTCAAAATGATTCCACTTGCCGTAGTTTTCTCTTCTTTCTCTTTCTTTAATAAAACATAATCATGTAAAGGTTGTAACATAATTCATCCTCCTTTTAGCACTTAGCTATTCTAACTGCTAAATACTATTATACTCATTTTTAGCACTGATGCAACAACTTTGCTAAAATTTAATAAAAGAAAATGGCGAGGATTACTCGCCATATACATGAATTCTATTAATTGCTCTTTCCAATGATAACTGAGCTCTTTTTAGATTTGTATTTGAATCTTTTTTCTCTAAACGCTCTTTAGCACGTTCCATTGATTTTTTTGCACGCTCAAGATCGATATCTTTTTTTCCTTCAATCGCATCTGCTAGAATCATGCCTTCATTTTTGTTGAATTGTAAAAAGCCACCAGAAATCGCAAAGATTTCTTCTTCATCATTTTCGTTTTTCAAAACAAGCTTACAAGGTACCAAAGATGCAAAGATAGGCATATGATTTGGTAAAATTGTTGTTTCTCCAACCACCGTCTTTACATGGATACTTTTGACTTCCTGCTTTAAATATTCGCCTTTTGGTGTTACTACTTTAAAAGCAATCATGACTATTCACCAGCCATTTTTTTAGCTTTTTCCTGTGCTTCTTCAATTGTTCCAACAAACATGAATGCTTGTTCTGGAAGATCATCAAATTCACCTGCTAATAAGCGTTCGAAACTGCGAATTGTATCTTCCAAAGGTACATATTTTCCAGGAATACCAGAGAATACTTCAGCAACATTAAATGGTTGAGACAAGAAGTTACGAACACGACGTGCACGGTTAACAACTTTCTTATCTTCTTCACTTAATTCATCCATACCTAAGATGGCAATGATATCCTGTAAATCTTTATATCTCTGTAGAATATTTTGAACTCCACGCGCTACTTTATAGTGCTTTTCACCAACTACAAGTGGATCCAAAATACGTGAACTTGATTCAAGTGGATCTACGGCAGGATAAATACCTAATGCCGCAATGTCACGGTCTAATACCGTTTTTGCATCCAAGTGAGAGAACGTTGTTGCTGGAGCTGGGTCAGTCAAATCATCCGCAGGCACATAAATAGCCTGTACAGAAGTGATAGAGCCATCTTTTGTTGATGTGATTCTTTCTTGCAACTGTCCCATTTCTGTAGCTAATGTAGGCTGATATCCTACAGCACTAGGAACACGTCCTAATAAGGCACTAACTTCAGATCCTGCCTGTGTAAAACGGAAGATATTATCAATAAACAATAATACGTCCTGGTGTTCTACATCACGGAAATATTCTGCCATTGTTAGACCAGTTAATCCAACACGCATTCTGGCTCCTGGACTTTCATTCATCTGTCCATAAACCAATACTGTTTTATCTAATACGCCGCTGTCTTTCATCTCGTGATACATATCGTTTCCTTCACGAGTTCTTTCTCCAACGCCTACTACAACGGATTTACCACCATGTTCTTTGGCAATATTGTGGATCAACTCTTGAATCAATACGGTTTTACCTACTCCGGCACCACCGAACAATCCAATCTTACCACCCTTTGCATAAGGACATAGTAAGTCAATAACTTTAATACCTGTTTCCAATGGCTCGCTTGTTGTACTTTGTTCATCAAATGCTGGTGCCTTTCTATGAATTGGCATAGTTTGAGCATCTACATCACCTAAACCATCAATTGGTTTACCCAAAACATTAAACATACGACCCAATACATTTTCTCCGACAGGAGCCTGAATTGGTTTTTTAGTATCAATGGCATCCATACCACGAACCAAACCATCTGTACTTCCCATCGCAATACAACGTACTCTATCAGCACCGATATCTTGTTCGACTTCTACAATTAGATTTTCTTCATTTGGGCGTTCAATTTCAATTGCCGTTAATAAATCTGGTAAATTATTTTGTGAAAATTGAATATCCACAACTGGACCAATGATCTCAACGACTTTTCCAATATTTTGACTCATGTTTACCCTCCTTTATGAAAGTGCATTTGCACCACCGACAATTTCAGTGATTTCTTGCGTGATAGCTCCTTGACGTACACGGTTATATGCAAGTTCAAGATTATCCTGCAATTCTTCTGCATTGTCAGTTGCACTCTCCATTGCCATTCTTCGAGAAGCCTGTTCACTTGTTTTACTCTCTAGATAACGAGAATAAAGGATTGATTTTGTCACCATAGGAATCATGTTTTGTAACATGGTTTCCTTATCTGGTTCAAAAATCATATCCGCATGCATATCTGACTTCTTTTCTTCCTGAGGCTTAGAAACAGGTAAAACCGTTTCTAAAGTAGGAACAAATGTCAATGTGTTCTTATAGTGCGTATATAAAATTTGAATTTTTGAAATTTCTTTCTTTTCAAACAAGTCTAATGCATCCTGCATACATTTCGATAAAGCATCATATACATCATCCTCGTCAAGATCACTTAATACATTTTTAACGTTGTAGTTTCTTTTTGAAATCCATGCAGAACCACGAATTCCTATCATAACTACATGATCCTTTTCAGAAAACTCATCTTGTATCATACGATACACGTTTGCGTTGTAGCCACCACAAAGTCCCATATCACTTGTGATCACAAAGATAAAGCTTGGCTTTCCTTGATTCTCATTTAAATACATAGAATCATCTCCAGCACTACGAAGTACCATTGTGAACAGTTCTTGAAGACCTTGTGCATAACTACGGTTTTCTTCCATAATTTGTCTTTGTCTAGTTAATTTACTTGAAGCAATCAGCTGCATTGCTTTTGTAATTTTTTTAGTGGAACTAACGGAACTGATTCGGGCCTGAATAGCCTGTCTACTCTGTGCCATGTTGCGCACCCTTTTCTAGTGCATATTGTTTTGCGTATGCATCCAAAGACTTCTTAATATCCGCTTCTAATTCATCGTCAATTGCCTTTTTCATTTCAATCTGATCTAAAACATAAGGATATTCACGATGTACATACTCCAACATTCCTTGTTCAAATTCACCGACTTGGTCCACTTCAACAGGTTTTAAATATCCATTTTTTGCAGCATACAAAGATAATACTTGTTCAGGCACTGTTAATGGTGAATATTGTTTTTGAATCAATAATTGAGTTAATCTTGCACCATGATCCAATACATCTTTTGTACTCGTATCCAAATCTGAACCAAACTTCGCAAAAGATTCCATTTCACGATATTGAGCTAGTTCAAGCTTTAATGAACCAGAAACCTGTTTCATAGCTTTTGTCTGTGCAGCACTACCTACACGACTTACACTTAAACCACTATCTACACTTGGACGAACGCCTTCATTAAACATATCTGTTTTCAAGAAAATCTGTCCATCCGTAATTGAAATTACGTTTGTAGGAATATAGGCAGAGATATCTCCGGCTTGTGTTTCAATAATTGGTAAAGCTGTTAAAGATCCACCACCATAATTCTCATTTAAACGTGCAGCACGCTCTAATAAACGTGAATGTAAGTAGAATACATCTCCAGGATACGCTTCACGTCCAGGAGGACGACGAAGAAGTAAAGACAGTGTACGGTAAGCTACGGCATGTTTTGATAAGTCATCATAAACAATTAATACGTCTTCTCCGTTTTCCATCCATTCTTCACCCATTGCACAACCTGCATAAGGTGCAATATATTGTAATGGCGCTGCTTCAGATGCAGTAGCCGCTACGATCGTAGTATATTCCATAGCTCCGTGTTGTTTTAATTTTTCAACGATTTGAGCTACAGTACTTGCCTTTTGACCAATCGCTACATAAATACATTTTACATTTTGACCTTTTTGATTCAAAATCGTATCGATTGCGATTGCTGTTTTACCAGTCTGACGGTCACCAATGATCAACTCACGTTGTCCACGACCAATTGGAATCATAGAGTCAATAATTTTTAAACCCGTTTGCAATGGAACCGATACACTCTTTCTTGTCATTACACCTGGGGCCACACGTTCTACTGGACGTGTTCTATCTGTTTTGATTTCACCTAAACCATCAATCGGTTGTCCTAATGCATTGACAACACGACCCATCAAACTATCACCAACTGGAACTTCAATGATGTGACCTGTACGTTTTACGACGTCTCCTTCTTTGATATCGGAATTATCACCTAGTAATACGACACCTACTTGTTCGTCTTCTAAGTTCATGACCATACCATATACATCGTGAGGGAATAACAACAATTCACTCATCATGGCATTTTTCAATCCATATACCGTTGCGATACCATCACCTACTGTTAGGATAGTACCACTTTCATTCATTTCAAGATCCTGGTCGATACTTTGAATTTGAGCTTTGATTAATTTTGAAATCTCTGCTGGATTTAAACTCATCATATCACCTGCTTATCTATTAATTGCTTCCTTCATTGCGTCAATCTTCGCAATGACCGTATTATCCATCACTAAATCATTTGCCTGTACTTTAATACCTGCAATCAAAGCTGGATCCACTTGTACTTCAAGTTCAAGTGTCTTATTCATTTTATTCTCTAACATCTCTTTCAATCTTGATAATTGATCTTCATCTATTTTTGATGCACTCGTTACTTTAACGATTTCAATTCTATGTTTCTTTCGATAACACTCTTCATACGCATCACTGATTTTATCAAGATGAGAAAGTTCATTATGCTCATTTAGCACAAGCAAGAAACGAAATACAGTTGTATCTAATTCGGATTCGAAAGCTGTTTGGATGATTTCCTTTTTCTTTACTCGAGGAATACTTGGATGTGCTAGAATCTTGCTTAATTCTGGTACTGAAGTAATCACTTGCGCTACTTGCTTTAGCTCTGACATCCAAGCCATTTCTTGCTTTGAATCTTGTGCTAATTCAAATAGAGCCTGGGCATAAGGCGTGTAATCTACCATTGTTTATCGCCTGCCTGTTCAATAAAATCTTCCACAAACTGCTTCTGTGTTTCTTCATCCATTTCTTTTTTAATCAACTGACTAGCTGCGCTTAATGCGACATCGCTAATTGCTTTTTTCATTTCTTTTTGAGCGTCACGCTTCTGACGTTCGATATCTTCATTTGCGTTTTTCTTAATACGCAAAGCTTCGTCATTTGCTTCTTTTATAATCTGCTGTTTTTCTTGATCCGCATGTGCTCTAGCTGAAACGAGAATGGTATGAGCTTCTTGCGACACATTACGCAATTTTTCATCATACTGTTCTTTAACATCTTCAGCCTGCTTTTTAATAGCTACTGAAGAATCGATATTTTCTTGAATTAAATCTTGTCGTTTTTGAATTAATGTTAGTAATTTTTCCCAAAAGAATTTTTTGGCAAACATTACAATCAAAAAAGTAGAAATACAAACTAAAACAACATCGGTCAATGAAATTCGCAAATAATTGTCAATATTAAAGTCAATCATTACCGATTCTCCTAATCATTAACCTTTGATAAAAATCAATAAAATCGCAATGATCAAAGCATAGATACCTGTTGTTTCGGCTAAGGCGATACCTAATACCATGATAGATTGAATTTTACTTGCTGCATCTGGATTACGACCAACGCTTTCTGCACCTTTACTAGCTGCAATACCCTGACCAATACCAGGACCTAAACCAGCAATCATCGCAATACCTGCACCTAAACAAGCCATACCACGTACGAAAAATTCATTAAACATTTTATTTTCCTCCTATTTATTAATCTTCTTGAATCGCCACTTGCTGTCCTAAGAAGAACGAGCTTAGTGTAAAGAAGATATATGTCTGAATTACACCCGAGAATATATCAAAATACATATGCAAAAATGGTGTTACTAATAATCCTAACAATCCTATTGGCATCAACATTTTAATCAATGTATACATCAACATAGAAATGATATATCCTGCCAAAATATTACCAAATAAACGCATTGTTAATGAGATAGGCAACGCCAACTCTCCTATGACATTCAATGGTGTCAACAAGAACATCGGCTCTGTCAACTCTTTCATTCGTGCTAATAATCCACCTTTTTTAATACCATTACCTTGGATCATCAACCACATTGTGACAGCCAATGTCGCATTAAAACTTACATTGCTCGTTGGATTTTGAAGCCCAATCAAACCAATCAAGTTACTTACAATCATCATCACAATCAAAGTGCCAAACATAGGAATATATTTCTTTGTCGTTTCCCTTAAGTTATCTTTAATTACGTAAAGCACTAAGTTGTAGATCTCCTCACAAATATACACAATCCCTTTACTAGCTTTTGAAGGATCTTGTTTTTCAATTTTCTTCCCCGCAAAGTAGAAGAAAAACGCAAAGAAAGCACAAATTCCAAGCCATACAAGAATAGATTGTTGAATCTGTAAAGAGAACTTTCCAATGTGAATGATAATTGCACTTATATCACTCATGGAAATCCTCCTTTTCTTTTAGTGCATATAAAAGAATGGCTCCTTTATTGCACATAAGCCCAACAAAAACTGCCAAAATTGGCAACTCCATTAATTGACAAATAACTAAAACTAGACCATACATAAGATATCGTTTCATATATTCTTGTATACCTGTCTTTTTTCCAGCTATTTCATCTGTTGGAATATTTAAAGCCATTTGAACAATCTTACGATACCCCACTAAACCTGTAAGGCAACCTATCCAAACCGCTATAAATACTTGAATCATTTGAGAATGAAAAATCACTGCACAAACCAAAGAGCAAAATAAACTAAATATCAAAGTATACTTTACTATTTTTTTATTCATTTGCTGCATTGCTTTACCTCGATTTTTTTATTAATAAAATAATACTACCAATAATGCTGTACATTAAACCTACAATCACAAATAAAGGCGTAGTATGTAACCAGCCATCAATATTATAACCAATAAGTCCAAATATGAGCATGCTTGTGCATAGCATTCCCGAAAAAGCATAAGGTTTCATCAATTACTTCGTACCGAAAATACGATCTCCAGCATCTCCTAAACCAGGAACAATATATCCATGTTCATTTAAATGGTCATCTAATGAAGCTAAGTAAACATCTACATCTGGATGTGCTTTTTCAACTGCTTTAACACCTTCAGGTGCACCAACCAAACAAACCAACTTCACATTTGTAGCTCCTTGCTTCTTAACCATATCGATTGCTGCTACACTTGAACCACCAGTTGCGAGCATTGGATCCACAACGATTGTGATCGCATCTTCTAAGTTCTTTGGATATTTTTCAAAATAAGTTTGTGGCTCTAGCGTTTCTTCATCACGATACATACCAACATGTGCAATCTTTGCGGTTGGAATCAAATCCTGAATTCCATTTACCATACCTAGTCCAGCACGTAAAATTGGCACAATCACGACTTTTTTAGCCAATTCATAACCTGTGTACTGACAAATTGGAGTTTCGATTTCAATTGGTTTCAAAGGCAAATCACGAGTGATTTCATAAACCATTAATCCTCCAATTTCATCTAAGTTTTGACGAAAATCTTTCGTTCCCGTTTCTTTTTTTCGCATAACTGTTAATTTATGCTTAATCAACGGATGATCAATAACTTTTAACATTTAAATTACCTACCTTTATAGCCATAATTATACCATCCTTGTCCATAATAGAAAACACTGAAAGAAATGGAATCCTCCAAAACTTCCAGTGTTATATTATATGAATATTCTGCTTTTTATCATTAAACAATTCTAATCAATTGTCAAAATTTCAAATTGCTTTGCCGCTCTTACATCAATTCCAGAAGGATGTAAGTCCTTTCGTAATAGTACATTCGAAAATGTATCCAATGCTAGATCTAGCGTATTCGCCTCTTCACTCAAATGCGCAAGAACAATATTTTTTGTCTTCGCATTGATCAAGGAAGTTAAATTTAAACTTGAATCTTCATTATTCAAATGCCCATTATCACTCAAAATACGCTGTTTTAAAAACATCGGACGATTTGTATGCATCAAACGATCCACATCGTGATTGCTTTCAAAGATATAATGGTCTGCATTCGCAATATACGGTTTGATTTGATTAGGTACATAACCTGAATCTGTTACATACACAAGCTTTTCTTTATCCGACTCTACCACAAAACCAATTGTATGTGGCGAATCATGAGACAAACCTAGAAATTGAATGCTCAAATCTTTGATAATCAACTTTTGATTCGGTACTACATCATGTTTATCTAACGCATCCTTTAAATCACAATAAGAATACACATCCAAATGCTTAAAATGTTTTAACTGCGAAACATGATCCGAATGAGCATGACTAATCAAGACACCATTTGTATCATCAACACAAGCTCCAACCTTTTTAAAGCTTTCCATCAAATACTTTTTTGTTGAACCACAATCAATCAACAATTGCGTATTTTCATGACGAATCAAACAACTGTTGCCTTTTGAGCCACTACACAACAAATCAATGCGCATAAATATCATCTCCAGAGGCTTCTAAATTTGTAAAACGAGATATATTCTTTTCAAAAGCCAATTGAATCTTACCAATGCCACCATTACGATGTTTTGCCAAAGATAAATCAACAACTTCTGTTTCTTCTTGCGATTCCTTATCTTTCTCATAATAATTACTACGATATAGAAACATTACGATATCGGCATCCTGCTCGATTGATCCAGACTCACGCAAATCGGACAATTGCGGTTCATGATCCGTTCTTTCTTCAACCTTACGAGAAAGCTGAGAAAGCGCAATAACTGGACATTCCATTTCTTTTGCCAAAATCTTTAAATTACGCGAAATATCACTAACCTCTTGTTGACGAGAATCTGCGCGTGTTCCCGTAATCAGCTGCAAGTAGTCAATTACAACTAAAGAAATAGAGCCATTTTCACTCTTTAATTTACGACACTTCGAGAAAATCTGAGATACCTTGATACTACTTGTGTCATCAATATAAATCTTTCTTTCACTCAAATGTGAACCTGCCTCATATAAACGAGACATTTCTTCATTTGTCAATTTACCACTACGAAGCTTATCCGAATATACCTGAGATTCCGAACTCATTAAACGCTTCATCATCGAATCACTAGGCATTTCCAGTGAAAATATTGCAACAGCTCCTTCATTCCGTTTCGCAACTTGAGCTGCAAAATTTAAAGCCAAGGCACTCTTTCCCATGGCAGGACGGGCTGCAAGAATAATTAAATCGCCTCGCTGAAAACCATTCGTCATACGATCCAATAAGACATAACCCGTTTCAATTCCAGTTATACCTTTCATCGTACGAAGCTCTTTTAATTCATTAATGACACGAGTAACGATTTCTTCACTTGATTCAAATTCGCTTCCCCTACGATGTCTAGTTACATCCATAATTAAACGTTCCGCATCATCTAAAACTGTGTCAATATCTTCGCCAGATGAATAGCCTTCTTCACTAATTTTATCCGCAACATAAATCAACCTTCTTAGCTGTGCCTTGTTTTTGATCGTTTCAATATAAGATCTTGATGTTGCACTCGAAATAGCTGAGTCTGCCAAACGAATAATATAATCTGCTCCTTGACTAGACTCTAACTGATCTGTTTCCTGTAAACGATTGACCACCGTATTCATATCAATAGGCTGACCATTTTCATGAATTGTACAGATAGCTTGATAAATCTGCTGATGAGAAGGCAAATAAAATTCTTCTGCATGTAGATCGAGTTCCTGACAATCTTGAATGACTTTAGGATATACCATCAAAGAGCCAAGCACTGATTGTTCTAAGGAAACTGCGTTAGGCATTTCACGCGACATATTATGCCTTTTCACTTACATGAACAACAATTTCACCTATCACTTGTCCACGATATAAATCCACAGGAACACGAGTCACACCTAAAGATGCGATAGATTGTTCCAATTGAATTTTTCTTTTATCTACACGAATCCCTTTTTTAGATAAAGCTTCCACAATTTGTTTACTAGAAACAGAACCAAAAGTAGCTCCATTTTTACCTGTACTCAAAGTAAACTCTAAAGTAATACCCTTTAAAGTTTCGCTCAAAGCTTCAGCTTCTTTTTTTAACTCAGCCTCATGTTCAGCTCTTTCTTCCATTTGTTTATCTAAAACTTTGGCAGAACCCTTTGTATACGCAATCGCCGATTTATTCTTAAATAAGAAATTTCTTGCGTAGCCATCACTTACCTCAACTACATCATCTTTCTTTCCTAATTTACGAATATCTTTAAGCAATATTACCTTCATTTTTAAGTTCCTCCTCTATACAATTTAAGATCATATCCTTCATCTGTTGCACGGATACACCTTCTCTTTCGACAGCAGCCGCACTAAAGTGGCCACCACCATTTAATTTTTCCATAATTTTTTGAACATTATAAGACCCATCACTACGAGCACTTACCGCAACGGCATTCGGATTTGTCTTTACCTTTGCGATGGTAAAACTAGCAACACAGCCTTTAATCAATAATAAGGCTTGTGAAACCTGAGCCATCATCGTCTTATCTAATGTTTCATCATCAATCGCTGCAATCATAAAATGATTGTAGTAAGGTTTTGCCTGCTGAATCAATGCATTCTTCATAGAGAAATACAAATAGTCTTCACACAAAGCTTTTTCAGCACGACTTGTATTAGCCCCCCAATTTTGTAAGGCAGCTGCTGCTTCAAACGTACGGGCATCCGTATGCATTTTAAAACGATTTGTATCCACTAAAATACCCAAATACATAATCGTCGCTTCCATTTCATAAATAGGAATATGATTTGGAATATTTTGAAGCAATTCAACAATTAATTCACACGCTGAACTTGCACTGCTTTCAACATATGTCAACAAAGTATTCTTAACAAACGCATCACTACGTCTATGATGATCAATCACAAGGATACGATTGCATTGATCCACAAATTCTTTGGCACTTGATATTGCAGGAATACCATGATCAGCCATAATCAATAAATCTTTATTATAATCTATAGAATCCATCGCCTCATCTGGAGTAATCAAAGTATGTCTTTCTTGAATGACAGTAACAAATGAATTCATCATTTCTTGAAGCTGCTCATCTCTAGGAACATCCTTTAAAACAATAAATACTTCCTTGCCTAACGCATGTACCCAGCTAGATAAAGCTAGACATGCTCCCATACAGTCAAAATCACTCATAACATGCCCTGCAATATAGACACGATTTGATTCCATAATAGCTTCTTGAATAGATTGTGCCATAATGCGTACACGAACTTTAGAACGTGTTGAACTTGTTTCTGAGTTTCCACCCACAAATTGAACCGTTCCTCCACTTGAACGAATAGCCGCCTGGTCTCCACCACGACTTTGTGCGAGTTCAATCAATTCATTGACCATATCATCTAGTACCGTAAAATCATTTGATCCATACGCAAAAGCCATACTTAACGTAATTGAAACATCTAATTTATTTGCCTCATCCTTAATAAGTTGTAAAATAGTAAAATTCTTCTTCCGTACTTCCGTTAAGATTTCTTTATTCAAAATCACCAAAAAACGATCTGAACGTAAACGTCTAACAAACATCTTATTATCTTTAGCCCACGTTACTAAAGCAGCTCTTAAATGTGTATTAATTTGGGCCATGATTTCTTCATTTTCATAAGACTGATATTCCATATAGTTATCTAACTGCAACAACCCAATCACTATTTCATTGTCCAAATACTGCTGACGCATATTATAGTAATCTGTAATATCCTTCACATATAAAATTTGAGCATCTCTTTTTCTCGTGATTTCGTAAATTCGACCTTCCGATTTTCCAATAACCATATCCACATCGTCATCAAACAAAGTACGAATATTACTGATCCAGCTAGTTAATTTACTATTAGTCAACGTAATACCCTTCTCTTTAAAGAAAGGTGAAGCCCAAGTTACAATGTATTCTTCGTTATAAGTTAAGATACCCACATCCCCAAAATTCAAAGCATCTTTGGCATCTTTACCTAAAACTCTTGAAATATCTACTTCCGTCTTCATTCCATGTTCTTTTAAAGATTTCCAAAAGCCAAAGAAAGCACAGATAAAAACAATCCATACAATCAAAACGGCAATCATATATATATACTCTTTCTTTAAAAACAAAAGGATTGATAGCATAAAGCCCAAAGCTAGACCTGTAATGCATAGACTACGCCACTTTTCAAACTGTTTCATATAGAAAACCTCTATTCTTTTCGTAACTGTAAAAGACAGTCCAACTCTCCCATAAACATCCACAATAAATTAAGTCCAGGCACAAACGCACCAAAAATAGAAAGAAATGACCATTTCTTCTTTTGGTATTTGACACATAAACTCATAAAATAAACAACTCCAAAATATAATAACAAGATACAATCCACAAAGAAAATAACTTGTGCTAAATCAACGATCCCCGTTGGACATTCTACCACATTTTGAACAAAAAAGAACGCAATCCACACCACAACAGAACCTATGCCTACCCATCTTGGACTTTGTACCTTAGATAATGGTTGTGGCGGAATAATGTCCATATGCATACGTAAACACACCATTAATGCCACTAAATGAATACATAATGCCTGTAATAGACCTAGTAACCCTATCATCAAGTATGTAAATACTTTTAAGCTAATGAAAGGAATATATTGTGAAATCAAGCGGAAATCTTCATAGAAATCAATGCCAAACAAAGTACTCCACAATAGAATAATGCATAAATTAGCTATAATAGAAAGAATAAAGCAGATAATAAAATTAGTCATATTCTTAGCATGTTTAAACACACCCACCCCATATATAAATCCAATTAATAATGAGGTCCAACTATAAAACCAGGTTGTAAAGCCACCAAAAAACATCGTCATCAAACCCATGCATATGGTAACCAATGCACCCATTTTAACACCACTCATGGCTGTATAAATAAGTACAGGAAATGCAAAAATCCAAGAAGCACTGGATTCAATCATCAATGCACTCTGTTGATTTAAAAATAATAAAGCTCCATAAATAGCGCAAACCATCGCGCCTTTAGTGATTTGTTTCGTTTTTATCATACGACTATTATATAAAATAAAAAAAAAGACTTCAATATATGAAGTCTAATTAGTCAACCACGTAAGGTAACAAAGCCATTTGACGAGCACGTTTAATAGCTGTTGCTAGCATTCTTTGGTATTTTGCACGAGTTCCAGTCACACGTCTAGGAATGATTTTTCCGTTAGCGTTGATGAAACGTTTTAATAATTCTACGTCTTTGTAGTCGATTTCCTTAATTTTGTTCTTAGTGAAGTAACAAACTTTTTTACGACCCATACGTTGTTTTTTAAATGCCATAAGTAAGTCCTTCCTTTCTAGAATGGTAGATCATCACTAGCAATATCTAGTGAATCATCTGCATTGAATGTTGAATCAAATGCATTATTTGTATTCTGCACAGGATTTGAATATGGATTTTGATTATATCCATTCTGTACAGGAGCAGCATATGTATTTTGAGCAAAACCTTGATTCATTCCATAATCCTGGCTTGGAGCTGAATAACCTGATTGTGCATTTTTAGGTTCTAAGAATTGAACACTTTCTGCGACGACCTCTGTAACATATACCCTTTGTCCTTGTTGATTGTCATAAGAACGAGTTTGAATACGTCCTTCTAAACCAATCAATGAACCTTTGTGTAAATACTGTGTCATTAAATCAGCTGTTTTATTCCAAGCAACACAGTTAATAAAATCTGCATCTGGCTGTCCTTGTGTTGAAACACGACGACCAACTGCCATTGTGAATGAGCAAACACTTGTTCCACTTTGCGTTTTACGTAATTCAGGATCACGTGTCAAACGCCCAACCAATACTACTCGATTAATCATATTTATTTAACCTCGATTATTTTTCGCCTTCAGTTTTAACAACCATAACACGAATTACATTGTTGCTGATACGAGACAAACGTTGGAATTCGAAAACTCCTGCATTGTTTGCAGTTACATTGATAACTACATAATGTCCCTTTTTCATGTGATCGATTTCGTAAGCGAATTCTTTCACACCCCAGTCATCTACTTTATCAATTGAACCACCGTTTTCAGTGATTGTTGCATGTAAACGATCTGAAACTGTTTTGAACGCTGCATCATCTAAAGATGCATTCACAATGTACATAATTTCATATTTTTTCATGTGTACACCTCCCTTTGGTCTTTTGGCTTCTTACGAAGCAGAGAACAGGCATAAACCTGCTTAGCTATTATAACAAAAAAAGACTTTGCTTGTAAACCACAAAGTCTAATATTTTTTTAATTGATATTGAGCATTATAGTAAAGCTCATTATATTTTGTTCCTTCAAACACTTCTAGAACATCATTTAAACCTGAAATCAACTTATAATCATGAATATTTGACAGTGGAATCCACTTTGATTCTTCATTTTCGATTCCATTAAACACATTTGTTTTATATAAAAAAACAATATGTCTGCAATTATCACTCGAGATAAATTGTTTTGTTCCACACAAACATAACTGTTCAACACTTAAACCAGTTTTTTCTTTCACATCACGCATTGCTGATTGTACAAATGATTCACCAAGTTCAATATGACCAGTTGGCAATGTGTATCCATTTGGATTTTTGCTATTTTGAACTAACACATTACCCTTTTCATCCTGAATCATAACCATATTTGTTAATTCGCAATATTCAGCTTGCTTATTCACATTTAATCGTCTTCTTTCAAGTGCTAATTTACCATCCGCTACAATATTACGAATTTCTGTAGAAATACGACGTTCTGGGAAAGCTTTTGAAATATGTTTTTTTGCTTCTAAAGAGAAATTGTCCAAACTGCTTTGAAATTCTTCTATACGTTCGGATAAATCAGGACGAGACAACATCCATTCTTGGAAAGCTTCTTGCGCTTCTTGAACACGCAATTGACTTTCGGCTTCGAAATCCTTTTTGAAAGCTTCCATTTGAACTTGCACTTTCTGGAATACTTGTTTGCGACGAAGTAAGGCAAGTACAGTAAATACACAGTCAATACCAAATCCAATTGTAAAAGCCGATAAAAAACTCATCAATGCCGTAAAAGGAATATCCATTACGATATCTTGAATTACAGGATGAATGATATAAACCACCACAATAGACATAATGCCAAATAAAGTGGAATTCAACAAACATACGCGCCCGTTAATATTCATAAATCTTTCCGAATAATCCCACCATCTTGTTTTAAATAAAATATCCATTACCCAACTTGTAATATATTCCAAAGCACTCGTAATAATGACACCCAAAACAAACACAAGTATAGGATAATCTTTCACAAACAATAAAGGATATAAAACCAGTAAAGCACCTACTCCATAGATTGGGCAATACGGACCATAAAAGAAGCCTCGGTTAATAAATTTCTTTGCGGGAATTCCACAATATAAATCTTCACAAACCCAACCTAAAAAGGCGTACAAAACAAAGTAAGCATAGGCATATACAAATTCCATCATATACTTGCCTTCATTTCTTCACTTAACTTGGCATTTGCCAACATCAATCGAATACGATTTTCCTGATTTACCTTTGATGCGCTTGGATCATAATCAATCGCAACAATATTCGCTTTCGGATATTCATCCTTAATCTTACGAACCATACCTTTGGCAACGATATGATTTGGCAGACAACCGAATGGCTGTACACTAATCACATTAGTAACGCCAGATTTAATAAGTGAAACAACTTCACCTGTTAAAAGCCAACCTTCACCCATTTTTACACCTGGATTAATAAATGCTTTTCCGTTATCAATGACTTCACTAAAATCGTCTGGTGCAATAAAAGTTCCATCTTTTTTTACTATATCTCTAAATGTTTTCTGCATACGCATAATCACATCTTTTACTATATTGTATATATAGTGATTTTTTTCGTGCATATGATAATATTCATAATCAATAATTGAATTTTCTACACAATATAGCGCAAAATCCATAACACCAGAAAGTACTGGTTCAAAGCCTTCTTCAATTAAATAATCTTCTAAGTGTTGATTACCTAATGGAGAATATTTCATATAAATTTCCCCAACAATTCCAATACGAATCTTTATCTGAGTACGATCTTGTGGAATCGCCTTAAACATTTCCAACATCTTTTTATAAATACGCTTTGATTGTTTATAAGATCCATGTTCAAACATCGGAATCAATTCATCAATAAACTGATTTACCGCCTTATCTGTAGCTCCTTTTTCAAGTTCATAAGGCTTCACCTGATTGCTTAACCACATTAAAGCATCACCATATAAAGCTCCATTAAGAATGCGAAGAATCAAAGGCATTGTAAACTCAACGCTACTGCCTTTTTCTAGACCATTCGCATTGGCAGATAAACAAGGAATGTGTTGCCATCCTTCCATAGCCAAAGCTTTTCTCAATAAAGAAAGATAATTACTTGCACGACATCCTCCTGCCGTTTGTGTAATAGCACAGGCTACATGATCCATATCATATTTTCCGCTTTTTAACGCATCAATCATCTGTCCAATAACCAACAACGCTGGATAACAAGTATCATTATGCACATGTGCTAAACCTTCTTCACGTACTTGCTCCCCTTCATTTGTCAAAACTTCTAATTTATATCCGCTTTTCGCAAAGACAGGTGTCAATAAGCGAAAGTGAATAGGAAGCATAGAAGGAACTAAAATCGTATAATCCTTCTTCATATCTGAATTAAATAATGTATATTCTAAACTCAATTTTATACTCCTTTCTTTTGGCCAATCGCCTCTTTCAACGAACGCAAACGAATTTTTGCCGCACCTAAATTATCAATTTCATCAATTTTGATTTGAGTATAAAATTTATTTCCATCCTTTAATATATCTCGAACCTCATCACTTGTAATGGCATCAATACCGCAGCCAAAACTTACAAGTTGAATTAAGTTCATATCTTTATTCTCAACTACATAATGTGCTGCTTGATAAAGTCTTGCATGATACGTCCATTGATTTAAAACATTCACTTTATGATTCTTTTGACGAGGGACACTTTCCTCACTAACAACCACAAAGCCAAGTTGTGTCAACAACTGATTCATTTGATGATTAATCAGTGGATCTAAATGATATGGGCGTCCACAAAGCACAATAATTGGATGGTTGTTTTCGCGTGCATACGCTATAGCTTTTTGATGTTCCTTTACTAATTGTTCATGGAATGCTTCATACTCATTTGTAGCTGCATTTTTCGCAATAATAATATCTTTTTCACTAAAATGAATACCCACCTTTTCAAAATGCATACGAATGGCCTTTGCAAAAGTCGCATCATGATCAAAATTAATGAATGGATATACAATTTTTGTCTTATCAAGATCCATATTGGCCGCAATCACTTCTGGATAGTAGGCAACCAATGGACAATTATAATGGTTATCCGATTGATGTTCATCTACATTATAGGTCATACATGGATAGAAAATTACATCCACACCTTTATCAATCAATTGTTGAATATGTCCGTGCACAACTTTAGCAGGAAAACATGCCGTATCACTAGGAATACTTTGTTGTCCTGAATGATACATTTCTTTAGTACTAGGTGTTGACCACACAATTTCGTAGCCTAAACTATCAAAGAAACGCGTCCAGAAAGGCAATAAATCATAGTTATTTAAAACTAAAGGCATACCAATTTTTTTATCATGTTTAAATTTTTTCTTTTGCGCATTCAACATGTCCGTTTTGATTTTGTATAAGTCTGGTAATTCTTCCTTTTTTATATCTAAATTGTGCGCCATTTTTTCACATTTGTTTCCTGCAACTAAGCGTGTTCCATCATTGAATGTATTAATTGTCAATGAACAATGGTTGTTGCAGCCTTGGCAAGCAACAGATTGTGATTCATGCGTAAATTTAACCAGTTGTTCATAATTCAAAATATTGCTTCTTGTTCGATGTAATTTTTTCGCATATAAAGCTGCTCCATAAGCACCCATTAAAGGTGCAATGCTTGGTCGAATGACTTCAAGTCTAAGTTCTTGTTCAAAACAACGAAGTACAGAATCATTTTGGAAAGTTCCACCTTGCACAACGATATGCTTTCCAAGATCGTCCTTATTTTTTGCACGAATAACTTTATATAACGCATTCTTTACAACAGATTTACAAAGTCCAGCCGAAATATCTTCAATACTTGCCCCATTCTTTTGGGCTTGTTTAACCCCTGAATTCATAAACACTGTACAACGAGTTCCTAAATCAACAGGGTGTTTCGATTTTAATCCAAGTGTCGCAAATTCTTTTGCATCATACCCCAACGATTTTGCGAACGTTTCAATAAATGAACCACATCCACTTGAACAAGCTTCATTCAATACAATATCATCAATGTGTCCATCACGAATTTTAAAACACTTAATATCCTGCCCACCAATATCTAGAATGTAGTCTACTTCTGGATTGAAAGATCGAGCAGCTGTATAGTGTGCCATTGTTTCAACGATTCCACCATCCAAATGGAAAGCATGACGCATTAATTCTTCGCCATAACCTGTCGCGTAGGATCCATAGATTTTAATATTTGGATTTGTTTCATAAATTTTCTTTAAATCCCCTAATACAACATCTAATGGATTTCCCTTATTTGATGTATAAGAATCATATAGAATTGCATCATTTTCATCGAGTAAAACGAGTTTTGTGGTCGTTGAACCCGAATCAATTCCTAAATAAGCTTTACCTGCATAATTTTTTAAATCTGCATACTTCGCATCATGTGATTTATGACGTTCAATAAATTTTTGATAGTCTTCTTCACTTTCAAACAAAGGTTTTGATTCAGTTAATTTAGCCGGTGCATGCACCAAATCTTCTAAAACCTTATACAATTCATCATATGTATATTCTTGATCTGCACAAATGGCAGTTCCTAAAGCCACAAAGTTAATGGCTGTGTCAGGACAATTCACTTGTACATCACTTAATTTTAAAGTTTCAACAAATCGATTTCTTAATCCACTCATAAAGTAAAGTGGTCCGCCTAAAAACAGAATGTTTCCTTCAATTTTTCTTCCCTGTGCTAGTGAAGTAATGGTTTGATCTACTACCGCCTGGAAAATACTGGCACATAAATCGCATTTATCCACACCCTGATTGATCAATGGCTGAATATCTGTTTTCGCAAACACACCACAGCGAGATGCGATGGGATATAAACGATGATAGTTTAAACTGGCTTCATTCATTTCTTCCAAAGACATATTTAATAAGGTAGCCATTTGATCAATAAAAGCTCCTGTACCCCCAGCACAAGTTGAATTCATTCTTTGTTCTACACTTCCTTGAAAGAAAAGAATTTTCGCATCTTCTCCACCAAGTTCAATAGCACAATCTGTTTCCGGGTATAATTTACTAACTCCAGTCGCACTCGCAAATACTTCTTGAACAAAAGGCAATTCTCCTTGTTCGCTTAATCCTAAAGCCCCTGATCCGCTGATTGCGAATTTAAATGGTTCTTTTGTATATTTCTTTAATTCTACTAATTTATCTAAAGCTTTTTGACGCACTTGCGCCTTGTGCCTTTCATAACTTTTATAACAGATTTGGTTATTTTCATCTAAAACAACCGCTTTGATTGTTGTACTTCCAATGTCGAATCCTATACGATAACCCATAATCTCCTCCATTTTCTTTTATTATTAGTATTATTATACTCATTTTTCATTTATTTTCATGTATTCAAATGAAAATAACGACAACTTACAAAATATGTTCACTTTGTTGTAGATTATTCATGACAAAACATATATCATTAAATTAACGAATAGTATACATGTTCAATACATGGGATTGTTATAATTATTTTTGGAAAGTTGGTAAATCAAATGAAAAACAAATTAACAAAACTTGAATTCAAGTGGATTTGTTACGACATGGGAAACTCTGCCTTTATTTTATTAGTCGCGACAATTCTTCCTATCTATTTTAATTATCTTTCAAGCTCGCAAGGGGTAGCCGAACACAACTACCTAAGTTATTGGAGCTATGCAGCAAGTCTTTCAACATTAATTGTTGCACTTGCTGGTCCAATTCTTGGAACACTGGCTGACTATAAAGATCACAAGAAAAAAATCTTCTTAACTTGTGCAATGCTAGGTGCACTAGCATTAGCTTGTTTTTGGATTCCAACTTCTTGGTTTGCATTTCTAGTCCTATTTATTGCTGCCAAAGTTGCCTATTCTTTATCTTTGATCGTATATGATTCAATGCTTACAGACATTACTACAGAAGAAAGAATGGATGCCGTAAGTTCAAAAGGATATGCATGGGGCTATATCGCTAGTGTTGTTCCATTTATTATTAGTTTAGTCTTCGTATTAATGTATGACAAAATGGGAATGACATTAAAGACAGCCATGATGATTGCATTCATCTTAAATGCTGTATGGTGGATAGCATTTACACTTCCTTTAGTAAAAAGCTACAAACAAAAATTCTATATTGAACCAGAAGCACATCCTGTATTAGATACGTTTGCTCGTTTAAAAGACACTTTAATGAAGGCAAAAGAACAAAAGAAAGTCTTCTTATTCTTATTCGCATTCTTCTTCTACATTGATGGTGTTTATACAATTATTGATATGGCTACCGCCTACGGAACAAGTTTAGGATTAAATACAACTGGTCTTCTATTGGCTTTATTATTGACTCAAATTGTTGCCTTCCCTGCAAGTTTAACATTCGCTGTATTATCCAAAACAAAAGATACGGCTTCATTGATTAAGGTTGCGATCATCGCATACTTCTTAATTGCTTTATTTGCCGTACAATTGGATAAACAATGGGAATTCTGGATATTAGCGGTTGCGGTTGGATGTTTCCAAGGTGGTATTCAAGCTTTATCTAGATCATACTTCGCAAAAATCATTCCAGAAAATGCCAGTGGTGAATACTTCGGACTATTTGATATCTGCGGTAAAGGCGCTAGCTTTTTAGGAACTATGTTGATTGGTGTTGTAACACAGATTACGGGTAAACAAAACTTAGGTGTTGCCGCTCTCTCCATCATGTTTGTGATTGGATACCTAATTTTTAATAAAGTATCTAAAATGGACGACTGAAAAAGATTGTACAAGTAACGTACAATCTTTTTATTTATCTAATTTCATGACCGTTTTTATAATTCCATGCATGGCTGCATATAAGACGGCAGCAACAGGCCAAATCATATAGGTGATATCCCATTGTTTTGTCCATAAGCTCCAACCAAGATAAACAGCTGTTACAAGACACCAATATGCACCTGTGAATGTTTCAGTTTTCTTCTTTGCGCGCTTTTCTTTTTTCGTATAATCACCTTCTTGCAGCAATGTATCATAGCTACTTTTTATTGTGGAAACACGAATTAGAATATTCACACCAACGGAAACCAAAATTAATAATATAGCTAAACATAATGTACACACATAATCAGATGCTTCCATGCACCCTGCAATAATCAACGGAATTACAGACAAAATACATAGAACAACACCACAAGCTAACGAAAAGGAGTAATGTTCTTGATAGCTTTGATTCTTTTCTTTAGCAAGTCCTGTTACGCCATATTCTGTTTCAAAGGGTTCTTGTTCTAAATATTGTAAAGGACTCAATTTAATTCCTATTTTAATGAAGATAAATACTGCAAGTGCAACCATACCTAATAATATGGCACATGCAATTCCAATGGCTAAGCCATTATTGAAAGTTGAAACTAGAAATAAAGGAATTGGACTTAGGATACATAATGTTGTCGCATTCGCAAGCATAGGTGCTGCTTTTTTCTTTTCATCCATATATGCATTCGCTTCTTCCATACTCACACGATGTAATTCACAATCTGTATCGCATATTGTCTCTGTATTTTCTTTTTCAACTTCATCTTTTAACAAGTAATCTGTGCTCACTCCAAATAAGTCAGCTAACTGAATAATCTTTTTTAAATCTGGAATAGCTCCTGCACTTTCCCATTTTGAAACCGATTGTCTGGATACACTTAGTTTTTGTGCAAGATCTTCTTGTGTCCATCCATTCTTTTTTCTTTCTTCAATTATTTTATTAGCTAGAATCATAGTTCTTCCTCCTTAGCCAAAGTTTACTAAAATTTGCGATTACATTCCACCAACCTGGCTTGTCAATTTATCAATTTACAGTTGCATATACTAGAAAAGACTTGAATTCAAATCAAGTCTTTATCTATGCAACATATTTACTTAATATATGATTAAGCTTTTGTTCATCAATTGGTTTTGAGATCGAATCATTCATAATCGTTTGATTCATACTATATTCTGATTGCGCACTCATGGCGACAATTGGAATGGATGGATTGATTTTACGAATGCATTTAGCAGCTTCATCCCCATTCATTTTTGGCATCATAATATCCATCAAAATCAAAGAATACTTATTTGGTTGTTCCTTAACTTTTTCAACTGCTTCTAACCCATTCCATGCCTTATCTACATTGGCATGTACGGCATTTAAATAAAACTCTGCCACTTCCATATTGATTTCATTATCTTCTACTAAAAGAATTCTTTTATCCTTTAAATCCAATTTTGAAGTATCTTGTTTTGCAGTATTGGATGTATCCAATTGATAAGAAAGAATGACCTTAATTTGTGTACCTACACCCACTTCACTTTTGACTTCAATACTTCCGCCAAGCTTATCCACTAAGCCTTTCACAATCGACATACCTAAACCAGTTCCTTCATATCTTGTTCTGGCATCTTGTTTAGCTTGTGAAAATGGCGTAAACAAGTGATTTCCAATATAATCTTCACTCATACCAATTCCCGTATCTTTGATTTCAAATTCAAATGTAACTTTTGAATCGTCACTCGATATTTCTCTGACATACGTATCAATCGTGCCATTTGACTTATTGTACTTAATGGCATTCGTTAATAAGTTTTCGAGAATTCTTCTAAGTTGTAATGCATCTCCAATTAAATGCGTATGGACTACATTCTCCATATGCTTGTGATATGTAATATTTTGAAGGGATACTTGGGCATCAATCAAACTATTCAATTCTTCAACCATATAATTTAAATCAAATGGCTCATTCACAATCTCCATATGATCTGATTCTAATTTAGACACATTCAAAACATCTTCAACCAATTCATTTAAGTGTTTTGTCAAAACTTCCATCTTATTTAAAGAATCATCCAACTTATCCATATCACCCCAGTTTTTACGTATAATCTGCATCATACCTAAAATACCATTGATTGGCGTACGAATATCATGGCTCATACGATTTATAAAATCAGTTTTAGCTTTACTTTCTAAATCTACTTTTTGATATGCTAATTGTAACTTTTTCTTTTCTCTATCTTCTTTCTCATGAAATGCCGATGTATTTCTGAACAAAATAATAGCACGTACTATATTACGTTCCTTTTGAATATCTATATCATAAATAACATCTTCACTCATCAATATCATTTCTTGAATCCAAATCACACCTTGATGTGGTATTTGAATCTGATATTCAACCGTAACATGTTTATCCCCTGCTCTATATCGATTTAAAAGGCTTTGACTCGATTCAACAACGCTAAAGCTTCCCAAACAATCCTCTAACACATTCGCTTTTAATTGTTTAACATATGCATTATAATCACATGGTAAATTTGGTTTTTTATCTGCACACATATAATTGTCGTAAATACCATCGATTTGATTCTGCGTTAAATTCACCGAGAAAATTGATTGTGCCATTGCCATCAAAGCTTCAATATAATGATCGTTTTCTAAAATAGATTGTTTCAACTGATCATAATAACGCATCAATTGTTGCTTCTCATCCATTTCAATTGTGTCATAATAAATTTTAAAACCTAACGCAAAATGATGCAGATGATTCTTTTCATCGCTGTCTAAATAAACGGCTATAATTTTCCCTTTTAATTTTGTACGCTTAATTTGATGACAATATGAAATTTCTAATACAGGATTTTCCTTTGTGAGACACTCATTTAAATAGTCCAGCTGCAACACATGACGATACTCTTCCTTCTTATTCTCTTCAAACAATTCATTTAGAATTTGCTCAACTGCTCCCGAGTAGATGCCATCTTCTGCTAAGAAAAAGGAATAGCTAGCCCGTAAAGTAAAATATGCATCGATTTTGGCATCACAATAAATACAATCCGAAAAATTATACCCTTTATCTTTTAATTGTTGTATAACACGAAGAATCAAATCACGTTTTTCTGTAGCTTCATTGATTTTTGCCTGGTTTTTATCAATATACATATTTTTATCCGCCTGACAAAACAATTCACGCATTGTTAATATTGAAAAATCATTTGAATACGCAAAACCAGCCGCATAACTTAATGGAATTTCTGAACATTTAGCACATTCTTTTTTGATATTTTCTAAATTTCTTTTTACATCTTCCTTTGTCACATTTTTAAAGAAGGCAATGAATTCATCACCGCCACAGCGACCTACAAATTGATTTTCATCCACACCTTTACGAAGACTTTTCGCAAACGAGTTGATATATAAATCACCTCTTTCGTGTCCTTGTTGATTGTTGATGATTCTAAGATTATTTAAATCAAAAACACAGATTGCCATATTTTGTTCAGCTTCTAAAGTTAAAATCTCTTCGCACTTATTTTTATTTGGCAATCCCGTTGCTTCATCTAAATAAACTTTGGTCTTTAACTCACGATTCACTTTGGCATAACGCAAAGCCTTGATAAGCTCATATAAAATCATAAAGATGAGAATTACAATATCAATGATTGTCAACGCTTCAAATTGTTCTAAGCGTGTTGCGATTCTTTGTGCATATGTTTCTGCAAGCCCTGTGGCCACATCACATAGAGAAAAGAAAGTTTCACTCTTTTGAATAATATTCGTATTCTCATATCCAACTTGTCGAACAAGATCAATTTCTTGTTTTAAAGTATCAAAATACGCATCTAATTCTTCCATCTTTGCCTGAAAAGCCTTATCATCTAAAGATACTAAATCTAGTTCTTCACTACCAAAACGAAGGCCTTTTATATAGCTTTCCACATCCGCAATCATTTCATCTTGCGGCATTCCTGCATCTTCCAATTTAATAATTTGCTGTGTTTTTCCACGTACTAATCCTGCATAATTGACAACACGAGCCGTCCCTTGAATGCGTGATACCATCAAAATGATGATTAAAATCAGTACAATCAAAAGACTGGTTAAAGCCGTCATTAGAAAACGTATTATTTTTGAGAAATGATTCTTTTTCTTATTCTTCATACTATTATTGTATTAAGAAAATGAAATTATCACAAGAAAAAGGATGAATTCATTTATTCATCCTGCGACTAATCCATATTACAATCCATATGCACATTCCGACAACCATGAAACTAAATCCAATAAGTGCCAAAGCCATCCCTTCATGCTTTAAACCATCTACTCCTACATATGCGTTTATTTTCCCCTTTAAAAGCAAGAAAACAGTTCCTGCAATCAAAAATAAATTCGCAACAAATGCAGGTGTAAATACACGATCCTTTTGATCCATAATAACATCCCCTTATTGTTACCGATGTATTATATCATTTCATTCCTTTATTAAATCTTAAATTTCTCTTAACTTTCTTAGCATTTGATTGTACAATGGATAAGAATAAAAGAAGGAAGGATTCTTATGCAAAACATTGATGAATTAGTTGATTTACACGAATGCCCTCTATGTGAAGGTGGTTCGATTCTAGAAGAAGAAGGAAACGGATTCTATGCACAATGCATGGATTGTGGCTGCTATACAGTTCACGTTGATTATAAAAACGAAGAAGATCGTTTAGAAGCTGCTAAAAGAGCCGCTGAATTATTTAATACAGGTAAAGTATTAAAATCAAATCCTGGTGAATAAGAGAATGAGTGGAAATTCCACTCAATTTTTTTATTTAACTGAATTTTGATCTAACCACTTACCTCGAACCATACGAATAAAGAATATAATACCCCTAAATACCAGCTCGAAAGTCATTGTGGCCCATACACCAATAACACCATATCGTTTTGTGAAAATAATAATTGGTAAAACACGCATTCCCCACATACTCAAAGCATTTAAGACAAAAGGACGTTTACTATCTCCAGCACCACGTAATGCCCCCATTACTACAATACTAATCGCAAATAATGGTTCAGAAAAAGAAACAATTCTTAAGCACTCACTAGCTCCATCAATAACTTCTTGACTATTCGTTAGTGTTGAAGCCAAAAATGGTGCAAACACAAACATGATAACACTCATAAATATCACTAGAACAAAAGATAATAAGGTTGTTAAATACGCAAATCGTTTTGCCATATCCTTTCGATTGGCTCCAATACTTTGTCCAACCAATGTAGTTGCAGCACCACCAATTCCATAAGCTGGCAAATAACATAATCCTTCTGCTGAAACAGCCACATAATTAATAGCTACACTGATTGCACCCATCCCTGAAACGACACCCGTCATCACAACTTGAGCTAAAGATAGTGTCACTCTTTCAAGACCTGCTGGAATTGAAAGATTCACTACATTCTTCAAGATATCTTTATCAAATTTCCACGATTCATCACCTTGAAGTCGTAATGATTTTTCCTTTTTGACTGCAATATACATTAATATAAAGCCTACAACCAACTGCGCCATTCCCGTTCCTAGTGCAGCTCCGGCAACGCCTAAATTTAGTATATAAATAAAGAAATAGTTAAAAATAACATCAAATACACACATTGAAATATTCATAAGACTTGGAAGCACGGCATTCCCTGAACATCTTAACATTCCTGAATGTAACATCGCCATCATATTAAATGGAATAAAAGCACCTACTATAGCCAAATATAAAGTGGCATCTCTACAAATTGATGGGTCTGCCCCCAATAATTTTGGCAAATAAAAACTGGATGTTACCACAACCAATGCCATACATAAACCAAAGATAATATTAAAGAGAATCGACTGACATACTACCTGTCTAGCCAATTTATTTTTACCAGCCCCTAAATATTGAGCTACCTGCACTGAAAAGCCTAATACCGCAGCTGCACAAATTCCTCCAAAAAGCCATGTTGTACTGGCAACCACACCAATGGCTGCCGTAGCCTTATAACCTAGTGATCCAACCATAGCTGTATCAATATAACTCATGGCCGTTCCAACTAATTGTTCTAATATTGCAGGTACAGATAATAAAACGACGATTTTTAATTGATCTTTGAATTCTATTTTTTTATTTTCGCGCATCTGCGCCGTTATTTCCATCATGTTCATATGATGATTATACAAAGAAAAAAGATGTATGTCACCATACACCTTTTAATCTTCTACCTCTTCACGCCACATTTTGGCTCCTAAATGAGCTAACTTTCCGTCCAAGTTATCATAACCACGATCAATGTGATAAATATCATGGATTTCTGTCACACCATCAGCCATTAAAGCTGCGATGACAAGTCCAGCACCACAACGAAGATCTGTTGCAGTTACTTTAGAACCATGTAACTTTGTCTTTCCGTTGATAAACGCACTTGGTGTGTGTACATCAATGTCAGCACCCATCTTATTTAACTCTGCACAATGTTTGAAACGTTCTGTATAAATTGTTTCTGTTACTACAGATTGGCCTTCACATTGTGTTAATAATACAGTAAATGGTTGTTGAACATCTGTGGCAAAGCCTGGATATGGTTTTGTCAAAATTTCTGTACGTTTCAAAGGTTTATCTGTTTTTAATACATGAATAAAATCCGAACCAACTTCCATATTGATTCCCACTTCTTGAAGTTTCATAACAATGGCTTCCAAGTGTTGAGGAATAATATTTTCGATGCGCATATCATTGGCCATAGCGGCTGCCATAATCACATAAGTTGCTGCTTCAATACGATCTGGAATGATTTCATGAATACAGCCCTTTAAATATTCAACACCATCAATCACAAGAGTACTTGTCCCCATACCATGAATTCTAGCACCCATTTTATTTAATAATGTTGCGATATCGATAATTTCAGGCTCACGTGCGGCATTTTCAATAACCGTTCTACCTTTTGCGTAAACAGCTGCCATCATAATGTTGATTGTAGCTCCTACACTCGAAATATCTAAGAAAATATTTGTTCCTTTTAATTCTTTCGCATCCAATATATAACATCCATTTTCATATTGAATATTTGCACCCAAAGCCTCAAACCCTTTTAAGTGCAAATCAATAGGTCTTGGACCTAAGTAACATCCACCAGGCATCTTAATTTCTGCATGCCCAAATTTTCCTAACAAAGCTCCCATAAAATAGTAGCTTGCTCTTAATTTAGAAACAGCTTTAGATACCATAGGAATATTTTCCATATGAGTAGGATCTATATATAATGTTTCTTCATCTCGTTTTTCAACATAAACACCAAGTTCATTTAATAAAACGATCAAAGACTGTACATCTGAAATATTAGGTACACCATAAATTGTAACCGGCTCATTTCCTAAAACACATGCTGGAATTAAAGCCACAGTCGCATTCTTTGAACCACTAATACGTACTGTTCCATTTAAATCATGTCCACCTTCAATTTTAATGACTTTTTCCATTCATTTTCCCCCATTTCAAGGTAATGCCTATCTATTATAGCCTATTCAATCCGGATAATCTAGAAAAATATTGTAAATTCCAAAAGCCATCTATTTTAAATGTTTTTCCATCCAATTTGTGATTTCATTTAAACGACGCAAACGATGTTGAGGAAGTCCCGTACGTGATAAATCATGATTTTCACCATGGAACAAGCACATGCGAGCTTCAATATTCTGATCTAATAAAGCATTCAACATTTGTAGGCCTTCACAAAGTGGACAACGATAATCCTCATCAGAGTGAATAAATAATGTTGGTGTTTTCACATTACGTGCATATTTCAATGGTGAATGCCACCACAATTTTTCTGGATTTTCATCATATGTAGCAGATTGTTGATCTTGTGCAAAGTATGGCCCAATATCACTTGTCTGAGAGAATGAGATCCAGTTGGCAATACTTCTTTGACTAGCAGCACACGCAAAACGATCCGTATGACCAATGATCCAGTTTGTCATAAATCCACCATAGCTTCCACCAGTTACACCAACTCTGCTTGAATCAATTTGAGGATATGTTTCTAAGACTTTATCTGTAAACTGCATCAATTCATCATAATCAATCGTTCCATATTTTCCACGAATGTCCATAAACTCGTTGCCACGTCCATCAGAACCATGAATATTACAGAAGAATACAAAGTATCCTTTACTTGCCCATACTTGCATTTCATGATAGAACACTTTTCCATACACTGTTTTAGGTCCACCATGAATATCTAAAATAGCCGGATATTTTTTTGTTCCATCATAATCTTTAGGCAATAATACCCATCCTGTTAAATTTTCACCAAAATTAACTTCTACAGGATTTGCCACATATGTATCTTCCATTTTATTAAAATCAGATAATTGAACGGCTTTACCATCTACAACTTTATACAATTGTTGAAGACTTGCCACATCAGCTCCAATAAAATATAATGTGTCATCTTCAAATGCGAAAGATTGAATTGTTCCTGGCCATTCAAATACAAGTTCAATATTTCCATTTTCTAATTTATACAAATTATTGTGATCATAGATCGTAGAAACAAAATATAACGCATCTTTATTTACTAGAGTCGCATTACCTGCAACTAAAGCACAATCTGTACCTACACTGTTTCCAACACATTCTTGCCAATCAGCAATTAAATTAAAGTCTTGATCAAAGAATTTTGGATTCTCATTCAAGCCATATTTTTCATGTGTGCTTGCGATAAGAACCAATTTACCATCCACAAAATCAAAACTTTGAACACTTCTTTCCTTAGCATCTACAACTGTACTTACAGAACCATCATATTTATAAAGATTTTCATATAAAGCTTGTTTTCTTGTCCAATTTTGTCCTGTATAATACAAAGCACCATCATGAATCTTTGCGTTTGACACATCAAAAGTCCCTTCTGTAACGCAAACAAGTTCTTTTGTGTCTAAATTATATGTATATAAATGCGTACGATGTTTATTGGTGATTCCCTGACCATTCATATAGAAAGGAATCTCATCAAACACTTCATAATCACTTTCTTCTTCAACAAGTTTTTCTTTCGTCATCAAAACCAAAGTATTCTCGTTTAAATATCCCAAAACATTCATTCCTGGTTTATCAAAGCGAGCAATTTCTTTGGCTTCTCCACCATTCAATGCCAAACGATATAAAGAAGTAGATTTTTCAATATTTTTACGATTTCCACAGAATAGAATCGAATTTTCATTTTCGATATAAAAATCGGATTCTTTTCCATAAGAAGTTAAATCATATACTTTATCGTCCTTTACGCATTTTAAAGTATATTCATAAGCATTTTCCTTTTCTGCTGCTACTCCATCAACAAAAACTTTTACTCCATCTTTCACTTTTAAATTTCCATAAAAGTGATAAGACAATAAATCATTAATTTCAACTGACTTCATATATTTCCCCTCCAAATTATGCAAAAAGCAGGCTTAAAACCTGCTTTATTTAAAAACTTTAATTATTCAGCTTTTCCAGCAGAACCAAAGAAGTTTTCCATCATTTCTTTACATAATGCTGTGATTGCATCAGCACCTGGTTTTAATAATTTACGTGGATCGTATCCTTTTCCTTCTTGGTCTTTTCCAGCTTCGATGTATTTACGAGTTGCTTCAGCAAATACTAACTGACATTCAGTATTAACGTTAACTTTAGAAACACCTAATGTGATAGCTTTTTGAACTTGTTCACGAGGGATTCCTGAACCACCGTGTAATACTAATGGTTTTCCGTTTGTTGCGTTTTGGATTTCTCCTAAACGATCAAAGTTTAATCCAGCCCAGTTTGCAGGATATTTACCGTGGATATTTCCGATACCAGCTGCTAAGAAGTCTACACCTAAGTCAGCGATAGTTTTACATTCTTCAGGGTCAGCTAATTCACCAGCAGATACTACACCGTCTTCTTCTCCACCGATTCCACCAACTTCACATTCAATTGATAATCCTTTTGAGTGTGCTAAGGCGATCATTTCTTTTGATTTTTCTAAGTTTTCTTCGAATGCATAGTGAGAACCATCGAACATTACAGAAGTAAATCCTGCTTCGATAGCAGCTTTTGCACCTTCATATGAACCGTGGTCCAAGTGTAAAGCTACAGGAACTGTAATTCCCATTGCATCGTGGATTTCTTTTACCATAGCAGCAACTGTTTTGAAACCACACATGTATTTAGCAGCACCTTCAGATACTCCTAACATAACTGGTGATTTAGCTTCTTCAGCAGCAGCTAAGATAGCTTTTGTCCATTCCAAGTTATTGATGTTGAAAGCACCAATCGCATAGTGCCCTTCGTGAGCTTTGTTGATCATTTCAGTAGCAGATACTAACATTACTCTATTCCTCCTTTAAACATTTCTGTCATAACTATTCTACTCCATAACGCCCAATTTGAAAAGTGAAATTATTAACTAACGACGTGATTTTCCGGATAATTCAACAGGTTTGGACAAAGTACGAATTCTTTCTAGAATTCTTAGACTCGCAATTGTATTATTCGGTTTATTCACAAGACGATACTGCTGTTCTAATTCTTCCATTGAATAATTTGATGTAAAGTATGTTTTCATTCCTTTATTCATACGCTCATCTAAAACAGGAAGTAAGATTTCATCTCGCGTCCACTGCGTAATACTTTCAGCTCCAATATCATCTAAAACCAAAACATCACTGTAGCGTAAATGGTTCATCACTCTTTGACGATAATCATTATCTGTCATAAACTGTTTCAATTCCTGAATCAATAATGGAACCTGTACAAAAGAAACACTCTTATTATTTTTGGCATAGTAATTACAGATTCCCTTCATTAAATAAGACTTTCCAGTCCCTGGATTTCCATATAAATACACACCTTGATTTAGCGGTATGCTACTCACACTTTGGGTATAAGCTGCCATATAATCTTTTTCTTTGGCAGCACTTAAAAAGCAAGCATCATTTAGATCGATTAAATAATCATTTAAAGACATATGAGAAAAGCGAAATTTACTTTGATGAGCCAATTGCTGATCTCTTTTTTGTTCATACTGACAAGAAGCGTAATATTCATTCAAGAAACCAGAATCGTCAATTTTTAATTTTGTAGCCTTCCCACGAATCTTCTGTACGCAATAATCCAATCCCTTACAGTTTCTACATGCGCTCACACTCTTGATCCACTGCAACAAAACGCCACTATTTTCTTCTACAAAAGATGCATCTAAATGATTCTGTTCAAGAAATATTTGAATCCATTCATTTTCTTTTAAACGAGCAATATTCTGTTGTCTTTCCATCATCTGCTCTTCTGAAAGTTTAATATTTAAATTCACTACAACTTACCTTCTTTCAACATCTTTTGAAGTTCTAACATCTCCTGTTGGATTTGCGTATCTGATTTTTCTTCCTTTTGCGTATAGAACTTCTCATCAAGTACAACCTTTTCTTCTTTTTTCTCTCTTTTATTTTCTGTTGGCGCTTGGTTGATAATTTCCAATGCTTTCTTCCTAGAATCCACGCCCAGACGAACCCAGCTTGCCGCAACTTTTTCAACGTAATTTCTAGAAAATTGTTGATGTGTTTGCTGCAAAGTATATTCAATCAAAGTATTCACAACTTCAACTGAAAGCTGGAATTGTGTGCATAAACGTTCAATCAATGCCTGATCCGATTTCACAACAGGAATTCCATTTTGTTTATTCTGCAAAAATTTAACAGGTGGCATCTGATATGGATCTTTACTTGTTTCCATAACCTTACGATTACGCATAACCATCTCTTTTAATTTGTCCAAATCAAATACATGTGTTGAAGGATTAATACTTCTTTGCACGTATCTACGCATATCTTTGGCATCAATTCCATATATTTGTGCCATCTGTGCAATACGATCTAAATTTTCATTAGTTCGATAACGTGCCGGAAAAACTCGATCCATCCCTTTGAAGAGTGTTGCAAAATCAAAATCATATTTTTGTTTGATTGTCGGTTTCACCTTTTCGTACGCAATCTCTTTAGATTCGTTCCACGAATCTAAAATTGAAACATCCAAAGGACTTTCTACTTTGGTATATACAGAAGAAATCGTCTTATCTTTATGAAGCATTGCCTTTATTTTATCAAAACACTTTGATCCTACACTTGCCAAATACAATCTTGAATAGGTATCGTGACATAAAAATTTATCTGGTAATAATGGAGCATACAATAAAATCAACATGTCATCTTCATGAACATAGGTTTCAATTAAATGATATTGCTCTAAATAATTTCGTGCCTTATCAAATTGTGAAGCATTTATATTCAACAGTAAATATACGTCTTCTAATTCAACAGAATTTTGAATAGAGCCTAAAAATTCATATAGACAAATTGAACTTTTACCCATCAAAGGACCATACAACAAATGCAAAGATTGTCTTTGTTCAACAGATAAATGTTCTATGCAACGCACTTCAATCACCATGTACCTTCTCCTCTTTTAATGCTTCTTCTATTTGTTTATGCAACTGTTCTACTGTACCATTATTTTGCAGTACAATATCACTTTTTGCCATCTTCTCTTCCGGATTCATCTGTGATACAAGCCTTGCCAAAGCTTGTTCCCTAGTAAAATTGCGATAGGTTTGTAAACGCGATAAGGCTACATCTAAATCAGCCACAACGCACCATATTGAGTCAAAATGATCTTGTGCAGAAATCTCAAATAAAATTGGCATTTCCACAAAGACAATCGAACTCTCTTGTTTACAAATCCATTTATGCATCTGTTCAAAAATCAAAGGATGCAAGATGGCTTCCACTTGTTTTCTATGTTCTGCCTTAGAAAACATATATGAAGCTAAACTTTCCTTAATGATCTGTCCATTTGAATCCAATTCAACAATACGTAAATCATTTAATTTCTGATAACCCAAATTTCCCTTTTTTAATAAATCCGCATTGACCTGATCACAATCTAAAACAGGATATTTTTTTCTTAAATATCGAGAAATCTCACTCTTTCCTGAACCCATAGATCCAGTGATTCCTATTACTTTCTTTTTTGACAATTTGGACATAGATAAGTCCCCCTTTGTGATACAGTTAATTTTTTAATAGCATGATGACACACTTTACATTGTGTTTGATCATGTACATTCAAATAGAGTTGAAAACGTCCCGTTACCCCTAAACTTGAAGTATAAGAACGGATGGTTGTTCCACCAAAACGTGTAGCTCCCTGCAAGATTCGCTTTGTCTGAAAAACTATTTTCTCACAATCTTTCTTTGAAAGCTTTGAGGCACGGCTTCTAGGATCTAATCCTGAGGCAAAACATATCTCATCCGCATAAATATTTCCAACACCTGCCATAATCGATTGATCTAACAGGCAGGATTTCAAATTTCGTTTTAACGAATGAACACAGGTATAGAAATACATTCCATTCACTCTTTCATCCATATAATCATATCCAACATTTTTAAAACACGGATATGCATGAATATCTTCTTTTTTAGGATACAAATACATTCTTCCAAATTTTCTTGTATCATGATACGACATATAGGTTCCACTATTTAATTTAAATACTATATGAATATGTTTATTCTCACAAAGCATATTATAAAGATAAAATTTACCTTCCATTCTTAAGTGAACAACTAGATCATAGTCATCCAGACCAAAAATCAAATATTTCCCAAGTCGATTAAATGAATGGAATGTTTGTCCAATTAATTGATTTTTAAAAGTTTCTACTTCTACATTGTCAATAATCTTAGGATAATATATCAATACATCTTCAATTGAAACATTTTTAATTTGTGTTTCCAACGTACTTAATACGGTTTGTACTTCTGGTGCTTCCGGCATTATTTTGCCTCATACCATGACTTTCCAATACTAATACTTGCCTTTAATGGAACCTTTAATTCCATTGCACTTTCCATTGTTTCTTTGACAAGTTTTTGCATCAAGTCCAATTCTTCATCTGGCACTAAGAAAATCAATTCATCATGGATTTGAAGAAGCATTTTTGATTTTACATTGGCATCTTTTAAAGCTTGATCCATTTTCAACATCGCAATCTTGATCAAATCAGCTGCACTACCTTGAATTGGTGCATTCATGGCAGCTCGCTTACCAAATTCTCGTGTCATAAAATTCTTATCGTTGATTTCAGGAATCTCTCTTCTTCTGTGGAATAATGTTTCGACATATCCATGTTCTTTACAGAAATCAATCAATTGATTCATATATTCGTGAATCTGAGGATAACTTTCAAAGTACATCTTCATAAATTCACCCGCTTCTTTTCGTGTGATATTTAATTGTGAAGATAAACCAAATTCAGTTTGTCCATATACAATGCCAAAGTTAACTGTCTTGGCAATTCTTCTTTTATGTTCATCTACCTCTTCTGGTGAACACCCAAAAATTAAAGTTGCCGTTTTTGTATGAATATCCAAACCTTCATTAAACGCTTTTATCATGTGATCCTCATTGGCCATATGTGCCAACATTCTTAATTCAATCTGCGAATAATCAGCAGACAATAAGTGATAGCCATCTTCGGCGACAAACGCCTTACGAATTTCTTTACCTAACTCATCCCGAATACTAATATTTTGTAAGTTTGGTTCACTGCTTGAAAGTCTTCCAGTTTGCGTCATTGTCTGATTAAAAGAAGTATGAATCTTTTGATCCGAACGAATATGTTTTTTCAAACCATCAATATATGTACTGGATACCTTCGCAATTTTTCGATATTCAAGAATATCATCAATGATTGGATGTTTTCCACGAAGCTTCTCTAATACATCTGCGGATGTTGAACGTTTTTTTCCACCTGAACTTAAGTTCAACTCATCAAATAAGACATTCGCCAATTGTTTTGGTGAATTGATATTAAAAATCATACCTGCATGTGAGTAGATTTTTTGAGCAAGAGCATCCAATTTCTCGTTTAATAAAGCTCCATACTCATCTAAAAAACTTTCTTGAATCGAAATACCTTCTTGTTCCATCGAAAACAAGACATGTGTTAATGGTATTTCAATATCTTCATACAAAGACAATACATTTTCTTCTTTTAAAGAAGCACGAAGCTTATCCTTTTTTTCACATAGTTGCTGAGTCAAACTATGATAGATCGCCTTTTCTCTTTCCAAACTATAAGCAGGCCCCTCTTTTGTCTTCTTAGATACATCATGGAAAGATTCTGGAAGATGAATTTGAAGTGCTTCTAAGACTGCATCACTATCTGTTGCGGTAGAATTCAATAAGAATCCAGCAATATGTAAGTCATTACTAAAAGTATTCCATTTAAATCCATAGCGATCTAATAGATGCATCATTTCCTTTGTATCCCATGTACTCATTTCTTTTGTTTCCAACAATGTTTTAAAGTTTGTATCCTCTAATGCGTTTTCTACTGAAATATAATAAACAGTATTATCTTTTGGAATCATAAAACCATACAATTTTTGATCTAAATAAGGCTCTTGAGTACATACTGGCATAACCATAACGTCATCCATATTTTCAAATTCAAAATGGTCCACTTCTTTTAAAGGCCATTTTTCCTCTTTAGTCTGTTTAGTACGATTTACCAATGATCGCATTTCATATTTTTCATAGAATGCATTCACATTATCTTGAATTCCTGTAAACTCACAATCGCATAATTCAAATGGCAATTCCATCTTTGTATAAATAGTAGCCAATTCTAAAGACATGAAGGCATTATCTTTATCTTTTTCTAGCTTTTCTTTTAATTTTCCTTTTACTTCATCAATATGAGCATAAACATTTTCTACAGTGGAATATTGATTCAATAAACGCAAGGCTGTCTTTTCACCAACACCGGCTACGCCTGGAATATTATCGGCTACATCACCCATTAATCCTTTCATATCAATAACTTGACTTGGAGTAATTCCATACGTATCCATTAAATTTTGTTCGTCCATTAGATCCATTTCACTTAGGCCCTTTTTCATCAAAAGAACATGTGTACTTGAATCAATCAACTGTAATAAATCACGATCACTAGTCAGAATTGTAGTTTGAACATCTTTGCAGCATTTGGCCATACTTCCAATAATGTCATCAGCTTCATAACCTTCTTGTTCATAACGTTTGATTCCAGCCGCATCCAAGTATTCTCTAACAATTGGAAATTGAACAATCAATTCTTCATCCAATGGTTTCCGCGTTCCTTTATACGCTTCAAATTGTTTGTGTCTAAACGTAGGTTTTCCTGCATCCCAAGCCACTAAAATCTTATCTGGTTCAATAATGTCAATTGCCTTGTTTAACATCATCACAAAGCCATAAACCGCATTGGTTGGAATGCCATTGGATGTAGTCATTCTATGTGTATATAACGTTGCATAATATGCACGAAATAGCATGGAGTTTCCATCTAATAATAATAGTTTTTTCATACGCGTACCTCTTTTCTTCTATTTTAACATATATGAAAAGAAGGAAACGAATCCCTGACTCATTTCCTTCGAATATTTTGCATTTTCAACTTCTCCATCCGCTTAAATCGAATATCTTTGATTGTCGCATATCGCATGAATACTGTAATAATATAGATCAACACGAATATAGCCACACCATTAAAAATCAATGTCAAAGCTTCAACGTGAATAAACCATTTCACAAAGCTCATTGTGAGATATCCGAAGATCTTTGCGCCAAAAAAACAAATTAAATCATTCGCAAACATCATTAGGAATACAATACCAAATTGTACCCAGTGATCTTGATCCATCGCTTCTTGAAAAAAGCCAATAGCCCAGCCAAACAAGCCAAACAAAAGCATCTTAACAAGCCAGTCTGAAGTAAAAAACATTCCCACACAAAGGCCACATAAACAAGCATATAGAAACCGATTTAAACTTCTTTCATGAACCACTACTAATAGACATCCACAAAAACATAGATGGCTAACTAAAGATAGTGAGGAATATGTAAAATCAACGCCAAACAAAGAAGCAATCAATTGATCTAACATAGCTAGAATGGCTAAGAAAATAAATGAATAACGTTCCTTATTTATCATTTACTCTCCTCTTTTCCAATCACAAGACAATAGTCAAAACTTTTCATATTGGATACAGGTGATACATAGACAGTTGAAATAATAGAGTCATCATTTAAAGATACATCTTTTACTTCACCTATCAAAATTCCACTCGGATAGTTTCCACCCTTACCACTTGTCGCAACTTTTTGCCCTTTTGTGACAATCGCATCATTGTCAAATAAAGATACTCGATATGCCTTTTTTTCTGTATCATACGATTGTAAAACACCTTCTACACTTGTACCATCTTCCAAAGACATCTTTATCGCAATATCATTACTTAAATGCTGGCTTGTCAACAATTGTACAATGCTCGTCATTGTTTGAACACTTTCAACCAAGCCAATGGCACCATCACTTGTTGCCACAAGCATATTCTTTTCTACCCCTTGTTTTTTGCCAGCTGAAATTGTCACTGTCTGCAACCACGAATCACTTGAACGTTCTAAAACGGATACACTAATTGTTTTAGCATCCCCAAATCCGCCTTTCATTTCAAGCAACCCTTCCAGTTGTTTATTTTTATTTCTTTCATCTTCATATGCCGTCTGATAATTCTTTTGTTCTGCCAATTGTTTTGACAAATATTCATTATCATCATAAGCATGCCAAAGATTCGCAAAATCATTAACTGCATTTCCAATTGAAGACAGCGGATATTGAATTAATCCATATTTTAAGTATGTCCATACGCTATATCCAATATTCGTAATGGAGTTTTGTCTTAAGCCAAACATTGCACATGCTAGTATACATAAAACGACAATTGTCGTAAGTAGTCTTTTTTGAATTCGAGTAAATTTGCGCATAATATCCCCCAAACTAACTTATATTATAGCGACAAACCCTCCTTCTTTCAATCGAGATATTTGTGCTCTTTAAACGAATAATATTGATTTTGTCCTACAATAATGTGATCAATTAAATTCACTCCCATTGTCATTGCGACATGAACCATTTTATAGGTTACCTCAAAATCTGCTTTGGATGGTGTACAATCGCCAGAAGGATGATTATGGGCAATCAAAACGGAGTTTGCGTTTTGAAGAAAAGCCTCTTTAAACACTTCTCTAGGATGTACTACACTTTCATTCAACGTTCCCTTAAACAAAACACGATGAGAAATGAGTTTACTTTTTGTATCTAAATACAGAGCAATAAAACATTCTTGTGGCAAAGAGCCATACTCAAATTCAAACCATTCAATCACATCTTCAGGTCTCATAATGGAGGCATGATACACCTTTGATCTAATGACACGTTTACTGAGTTCCACACTTGCCAAAAGCTGTAAAGCTTTAACTTCTCGTATTCCTTGAATCTGCATCAATGTATTTGCATGCATTGACATTAATTTTGATAAACCTTCACTTTCTTTCAATACATCGGATGCAATTTCGAATACGGAACGATTTTTATTCCCGCTTTGAAGAATCAAGGCAACCAACTCTAAATCGCTCAAAGATTCTAAGCCATAGCGTAGCGCTTTTTCTCGTGGGCGCTGTTCCACTTCCATCTCTTTTACCTTCATATACTCTTATACGAAAAAAATACACTTTTTTTTAATTTATTTTACTTTTTTGCTTGCAAAGTACAGAATCACATGGTATATTATTTAAGCATTAAGCAAACATGGCGGTTGTGGTGAAGTTGGTTAACACAGCGGATTGTGGCTCCGTCACGCGCGCGTTCGAATCGCGTCAGCCGCCCCACTAAGATTTTTAAGCTTCGAGAGATCGAAGCTTTTTTATTTACATTTTTTAAATTTATTTGTATATTAGGAACATGAAAAAATTATTACTCATACTTTTAAGTCTTACATTATGTGCGTGTCAAGCACCAACAAAGAGTACAACTTCGACTTCAAAAAAAGCTTGTGATGTAACAAGCGAAGAAGAAAAGTGCAACGAAAAAGACAATACTAAAACAAATTTTAATGAAATTAACTTTGATGAAGCCATTCAATACTTCACTCAAGAAAAATCGGGTGTTTTATATTTCGGATTTTCAAGTTGTCCTTGGTGCAAAGAAGCTAAACCCATTTTAAAGAAAGTCGCAAAAGATAACGGAATCGACATCCAATATGTAAAAGTAAGAGACGAAGAAAAGAATCGTCTTTATACAGATGAACAAAAAGCGATTATTGAACCATATATCCAAGATTATATGTCAAATAACGATGAAGGTGTTCTAACCTTATATGTTCCTCTAGTGTTGGTTATAAAGAATGGAAAAGTCATTGATGGACATGAAGGAACATTAGAAAGTCATGATGCGACCGAAAGAAAAATGACAAACGATGAAAAAGAGCAACTAACAAAAATCTACACAAAATTAATGAGTGAAGCAAAATAAACTAGCTTCACTCATTTTATTTTCTTCGTATTTTGACTTGATCATCCAAATTCAAATGTCCAATCAATAAACTAGAGTTCACATCATGCATCTTATAGTTTGACACAATTTTTTTGGAATCAAAATTGGCGTAGCAATATTTGCATCCGTGTAAACATGAATTATAAGCACCAACATCCACCATATTCACACAATGACAATCCCTTGCCTTCCACTCTTTAAAAAGCTTGCCCGTTCTTTCAAAGGCATATTTAATGCTGATGCAGCAATCCTTTTCATCACCAATATGATATTTATTTTCCATACAACTAACAATCTTCATATCATTCTTTTCAAAAGTTTCTTTTAACTTAAGATATTCCTCATTAGAGGGTTCATGATAATCCAAATGATTATTTCGAACATTTTTATAATCATCCACAAAAGAGACAATCATTTTAGATACATATCCTTTTAATATTGTACATAATTTATTAAAGGCACGAATATGATAATCAACATTATATTTGGAATTCAAAAGGATTGGATCATATCGCACACATACATTTTCTTTTCCTAGATAAGAAGACAGTTTTTGAACACACGCAATGATTTCTCCTTTATCAGGTACTTGAGGTTCCATATCTTTAAAGTATCCTGTGATGGTAACTTGTAGCTGAATGGGTACAGAAAACAAATGTATTGTATCAAGCAATGGCAATGGATTTTTTGTACAAAATACAATCATATCTACATCAGATACAAAGATACGACTGACAAGTTTTGGATTAAAAGGGTTTCTTACATCAAAATATCCTTCATTCCAGCGGTTCACAAACCAATTCATATAATATGCTACAATATCTGTTCTTCCACTCGCATTAATAATCATAGTTTTATTAAACTAAGAAACAAAATAATAGTCAATATAAAGAAAAAAGTCATCCTAAGATGACTTAAATTTCTAAATGGCGGTCCAGATGGGACTCGAACCCACGATCTCCTCCGTGACAGGGAGGCATGTTAACCACTACACCACTGGACCAATATTTAATTTTAAATGGAGCAGATGAGGGGAATTGAACCCCCGTATCAGCCTTGGCAAGGCTGTGTTCTACCATTGAACTACATCTGCATGAATGGCGGTCCAGATGGGACTCGAACCCACGATCTCCTCCGTGACAGGGAGGCATGTTAACCACTACACCACTGGACCAATATTTTCCAAAAATAAGATGGCGGAGAAGGAGAGATTTGAACTCTCGCGCCAGTTTCCCGACCTATACCCTTAGCAGGGGCACCTCTTCAGCCACTTGAGTACTTCTCCAAGAATATTTCCAGAATACTTATTTTTTTAGAACACCTGCGTTATCCGTAACGCCCGTTTATAATAACATGGATAAAAACTTATTGCAAGCAAATTTTTCAAAAAAAGACAAAAAAATTTAGAGGCCAATTTTTGACCTCTAAACTCTTACTTTCCAAACAATGTTTTGTTGTCTACTTCAGCTTTAAATTTAGCTAAAGCTTCATCTAAAGATAATGTAACACTATCCTTTTTACCACTCTGACGAATTGTAACTGTATTGTTTTCTTGCTCTCCATCACCAACTACGATTTGGTAAGTAACCTTTTGTAGCTGTGCCTCACGAACACGATAACCCAATTTTTCGTTACGAGAATCTACTGTTGCACGCATTCCTAATGCTGTTAATGCATCACATACTTTATTTGCGTATTCTACATGTTTTTCGTGGTGTACTGGAATTACAACAAATTGACGTGGAGCTAACCATAATGGGAAGTGTCCACCAAAGTGTTCGATCAAGATACCAATGAAACGTTCAACTGATCCATAAACTACACGGTGTAACATAATTGGAGTTTTCTTTGTTCCATCTGCATCTACATATTTACATTCGAATCTTTCAGGCAAGTTCATATCCAACTGTACAGTACCACATTGCCATACACGTCCTAAGCTATCTTTGATATGGATATCCAATTTAGGTCCATAGAATGCACCATCTCCAGGATTTACTTTATATTCTTTACCTGCATGAACACAAGCTTGTGCCAATGCTTTTTCTGAAGCATCCCAGATTTCTTCAGATCCAATATATCCACTTTCTGGACGAGTTGATAATTCAATTTCATATGGTAAACCAAATACAGAATAAATACGATCTACCAATTGTAATACTTTTTTAACTTCTTCTTCCAATTGATCAGGAGTTACAAATAAGTGCGCATCATCTTGTGTGAATGTACGCACACGGAATAATCCGTTTAATGCACCACTTGCTTCATGACGGTGTACTTGTCCTAATTCCCCTAAACGCAATGGTAAATCTTTATATGAGTGCAAAGTTGAGTTATATACTAATAATGCACCCGGACAATTCATTGGTTTGATTGCGAATTCACGATCATCGACCATTGAAGTGTACATATTGTCTTTATAGTGATCCCAGTGTCCACTCAACTCCCATAATTCTTTTGACATCATAATTGGAGTCTTAATGAATTGATATCCTTCTTTTGTATGTTCTTGATACCAGTATTGTTCCAAAATGTTACGTAAAATCATTCCATCTGGCAAGAAGATAGGCATACCTGGCGCAAATTCACTAATTGTGAATAAGCCCATTTCTTTTCCTAATTTCTTGTGGTCACGTTTTTTAGCTTCTTCTAAAGCTTCTAAGTGAGCTTCCAATTCTTCTTTTGTATCGAAACAAATACCATAAACACGTTGAAGCATTTTATTGTTTGCATCACCTTTCCAGTAAGCACCAGAATGTTTCAACAATTTAAAGTTTTTACACATCTTAACAGTCTCAACGTGAGGTCCACGACATAAGTCCGCAAATTCACCTTGACGATAGATTGTGATATTTCCATCTTCTAATCCGTTGATCAAATCAATTTTATAAGGATCATCCTTGAACATTTCTAAAGCATCTTCTTTAGAGATTTCTTCACGAACAATTCTCTTTCCGTCTTTGGCAATTTTCTTCATTTCTTTTTCGATTTTTGCCAAATCCTCTTCTTTTAATTTTACATCTCCTAAATCCATATCGTAGTAGAAACCTTCAGAAATAACAGGTCCTACCCAGAATTTAGCATTTGGATATAAACGCTTAACAGCTTGAGCCATCATATGAGCACATGAGTGGTTCAACATAGATAAATGTTCATTTTCTAATACGTTCACTAATTCCATTTTACTTTCCTCCATTTTTCCATATAAAAAGCGACAGCCATCAAAGGACGTCTGTCGCACGCGGTACCACCTTTGTTTATACAATTACTGTATACACCTCAAACCTTTTAACGCAAGAATTACGGCACACTTTTTCAAGGGCAATTCAAAGGGAGTAAACACATACATTCGCAAAGTGTTTTCACCAACCACACTCTCTCTACATTTGAATAGAATGCATTCATATCCTTATCACTATTGTTGCCTAGATTATAGACCGAAAAACGAGGTGTGTCAAAAGAAAAACTCAAGAATTAATGACAATGTCCACCACACGAATGACTTTCGCCAGATTCATGTTTTGTACAAGTCACATCCGTTGTGAATTCTAGTTGCCCACTTAAATATTTTTTAACAGCCTCATCCGCATTTCCGGTTACTCCACCAAAAGAATGAATTCCAAAACTAGCCAATGCAGTTTTAGCCCCTTGTCCAATACCACCACAAAGTACAATGTTTACATTTTGTTCTTTTAGAGCATTCGAAACACTAACATGTCCATGTCCTTCGACTGTAATCACTTCACTCTTAATAATTTCATTATGATCGGTTTCATAGATTTTAAATTCTGAGCTATGCCCAAAATGTTGGAACACTTCTCCGTCTTTATAACTGACTGCAATTCTCATACTATACCTTCTTTCTTATTTATTATACTTCAAAAATACATCACGACAAATTAAAACGCCCTTTAAATAAGGGCGTTGATTGTCTTTGGTGGAGATGAGGAGAATCGAACTCCTGTCTAAGCAAAGTCCCACGAGACAGCGTTTACAGCTTTTTCCATCTAGTTATCCAAAAGTTTCGGATGGAAACAAAAATTCTTTTGGGTTAGCTATAGTTGATTCAAAATAAGTAGCTAGCCAATGCTTATTTCTATCTTCTTTTCTTTAACACTCAGTCTGAAATAAGAAAGCGAAATTTCAGAAAGGGGCTGCGAAGCCAAACGTAGGCAATAAAATTAAGCAGCGAAAGCCATGCTTTGGTTCATACCAAATACATTAGCAAGTTTATTTTTAGCAATTAATTTAAGTTGGTTATTACACGTATCCTTCGTGGCTGTGGCTGAATCCAAACATTTACTCATCGAATGCCTGAACATCCCCAAGGAACATCAGTATAATCTATTAATACTGATTTTTCAAGGCCTTTTGAATCTCTCTTTGCGCATCCTTCGCCTTTTGAGACTCACGCTTATCATGAAGATTTTTACCTTTCGCCAAAGCAATTTCTAACTTTGCCAAACCTTTATACAAATAAATTCTCACAGGTACAACCGTATACCCTTTAACACGCGCAGATTGCTCCAATTTTTGAATTTCCTGCTTATGCATTAAGAGTTTGCGATCACGCGTTTCATCATGATTAAATCGGTTTCCAAATTCATAAGGAGAAATATGCATACCTTTAATAAAAGCTTCCCCTTTTTGAAAACTGATATAGCTGTCCTTTAATTGAACTTTTCCTCTTCGAATACTTTTAATTTCTGTTCCCTGAAGCACTAAACCTGCTTCAAAACGATCATACAACTCATATTCATGTCTTGCTTTACGATTTTCGGCTATTGTCTTTTGATTTTGACTCATTCTAAAACCACCTCTACTCCATCACAATCTTGCATTACAGACTGGACAAATTGTTGCACCCACTCTTTTGAAAGATCATAATTCGAAGCTAAGTTATGTGTTTGTGCAAGCGAATCATTGTAATCTTCGATTGGGTAAGTCTTCCATGCATTATACCCTACATCAAACCATGTAATCAATGGAATAAATTTAGTATCTGTAAAAGAAGTCTTTTTTGTATCTGGATCATAGTTCAGTGTAAAGCTCGCCATTCCACCAACCATAGTAATATCCATATCCTGAGCACTTGTATAATTTCCTAATGAATAATACACAAGTGTATCTTGCTTCTTTCCTTTAATAACCTTTGCCGGTTCAATAACATGTGGGTGTGAACCAATCACAACCTCGGCACCTAGTTCATTTAAATAATTTGCCAAATCTTCCTGCTCTTCAGTCGGCTCCATCTGATATTCTTCACCCCAATGCATAGAAAGCAATTGGACATCGCTCACTTTACTTAAAGCTTCCATATCTTTTTTCATTTGATCCTTATCAATCAAATCCACAAGCCATGGCTTATCTTCAGGCACATTAAATCCATTCAAGCCATAGGTATATCCAAGAAATCCTACTTTGATTCCATTGATTTCTTTTACTAATGTACGCTTTTTATCCTTTTGAGACGTATGCGAACCCGTCGTAATAACATCTGGATAATTCTTTCGAACCAAATCAATCTGTGTTAATAAACCCTCAGCCCCTCGATCCATAGAGTGATTTGAACTTAAACTCCACCAATCAAAGCCAGCCTTATTGACAGAAGACAGAATTTCTATAGGCCCATTAAAAGTAGGGTATCCACTCAATTCATACTCTTCTCCAATGCATAACGTTTCAAAATTGATATATGCCAAATCTGCATTTTGCGTATATTTATTTGTCATTTCATAATAGGAATCAAAATTGTAATATCCATCTCTTTGGTATGGGTACCAATACATCGCACCATGATACAAGTTGTCACCTACACCTACAAACGTAAATGATTTTTTATTTTTCTGTTTTTTTGTAGAAACATTTTTTACAACCTTTGTTGCTTCTTTCGAATTTGGTGTGGGGTGTGTTAAAATAAAGCCCATTAAGCTAAAATTGAATATACATAATATAATGATCCATGTCCATTTCTTTTTCATAATTTAATTTTACCAAAAAAAGCTTGCATTTTCCAAAATTATTAGGTAATATTAAAAGGCACTTGGGGTGTTAGCTCAGCTGGGAGAGCACCTGCCTTGCACGCAGGGGGTCATCGGTTCGATCCCGATACGCTCCACCAAGTAAAAAATACGCTGTAAGCAAATTTGCTTACAGCTTTTTTGTTTTAATCAATTGCTTCAAAAATACCAGACTTTTGATAAAGAACCCATTTCCCAATATTTACACAATGATCACAAATTCTTTCTAAGTACTTACCGACAAGTAACACATCCACTAGAGTCCCTGTATCATGCTCTTTTCTGGCTAATAAATCAACATAGACCTCTTTAGCCTTTTCATATTGTGCATCCGCTTGATCATCCATTTTAATAACTTGATCTGCTGCTTTTTCGTCTTTCTGAATAAAACCTTCAATCGCAAGTGTAATCATTTCTTTTGCGATGATAAATTGTTGTTGAATACTATCATCCACAACTAAATCTTCCATATTCAAAGCACAAATCAGTTCTGAAACTTCTTTTTCCTGATCCATGATACGTGTTAGATCACGAATTGTATTTGTAGCTACAGTAATACGTCTTAAGTCTTTCGCAACCGGATGTTGAAGAAGAAGAATCTTCATACAAATTTGTTCAGCTTCTCTTCCTTGTTCACTCACTTCTTCATGCATTTGCGAAACATCTTGAACTAAAGTTTTGTTTCCATCTAAAATAGCGTGCTTGCAAAACCACAATCCTTTTAAACAGTCTTGAGACATTTGTGTCATAGTCAGTTCTAACTGTCTTGTTTGTTTTAAAAACTTTGTAGGTAAAACCATTATCCAAACCTCCCTGTAATATAGTCTTCTGTTTTCTTTTCTTTTGGCGTAGAGAACAATGTTTCTGTATCACTATACTCAATTAAATCCCCCAATAAGAAGAAGGCTGTTTTATCACTAATACGCATAGCTTGTTGCATATTGTGAGTAACAATAACAATTGTATAGTCTTTTTTCAATTCTAAAGTTAACTCTTCAATCTTACTAGTTGAAATTGGATCTAGAGCACTTGTAGGTTCGTCCATCAACAATACTTCCGGCTGCATAGCCAAGGCTCTTGCGATACATAAGCGTTGTTGTTGGCCACCAGACATTCCTAAAGCTGATTTATGTAGGCGATCCTTCACTTCATCCCATATGGCAGCTTGTCTTAAACTTCTTTCAACAATTTCATCCAATTCACTTTTCTTTTTGATTCCAAAAATTCTAGGGCCATACGCAATATTGTCATAAATACTTTTTGGGAATGGATTGGGTTGTTGAAATACCATCCCAACTCTACGTCTTAATTCAATCGCATCCATATTTTTGTAGATATCCATTCCATCTAGACAAATATCACCTGTGATTTTAGTACTTTCCACCAAGTCATTCATTCGATTCAATGTTTTTAAAAATGTTGATTTACCACATCCACTAGGACCAATGAATGCTGTAATTTCTTTTTCTTTGATATCCAAATTTATATTTTTTAAGGCATGAAAATCACCATAATATAAATTCAGATCATTCACTGTAAATTTATTATTCATACGTAACCTTTCTATTTCTCTAATCCAGCTTGTTTTTTGGAAATGTGTCTTGACCAGACATTGGCTCCAATACTAAATGCCAATACTAAAATCATCAACACAGCACTGGATAAATTAGCCAATGCTCGATCTTGTCCATTGGTTTGTAAGTTCCAGATTTGGATGGATAATGTTTCAGCAGGTCTTAATACATTAATTGGCGATGTTGGAGAAGTAAAGCTAAAATTATTCCAACGCAAATCGCTTCCTGAACCAGTTGTATAAAGTAATACAGCAGCTTCACCAAATCCACGACCAGCCGCTAAAATAACACCGGTCATAATACGTGATAGGCATGCTGGCAATAGTACATGGAATATGGTTTGCCACTTTGTTGCTCCAAGTCCCATACTTCCGTGATAATAGCCTTCAGGCAAACCTTTTATAGCATCTTCTGTGGTTGTTGTAATCAAAGGTAAACTTAGAATTGATATAGACAGGGCACCTGCTAATAAACTTTTTGATAATCCAATGACAACTAAGAAAATCAAATATCCAAATAGGCCTACAACAATACTTGGTAAAGAAGACAATGTTTCAATACAAGTTCTTAAAAAGTGTGTTACAAGCCCTGGTTTTGCGTACATCGCCAAATAAATGCCTGCTAATATTCCAATTGGAACCGAAACCAACAAAGAAATAAATACTAAGTAAATCGTATTAAAAACTTGGTTTCCAATGCTACCAGATCGAGTAAAGCCAAACATTTCTGGTTTAGCCCCTAACAAGCCGCCAATAATAACTTTACCGGCAAAACCTACAAGAAGTAAAAAGAAGAATAAGGCGATACCATAGAAGACGATTGTCATGAATTGATCTATCATTTTTGCTCTTTTAATTCTAGAATCCATCTCTATTCTCCTTTCGGTTTTGAAAACTTATGAATAACAGTAATAAACAATAGCGAAATCAAGAACAACAATAAAGCCATTGTCCATAGGGCTGCCTTCATTTCTCCACCTTCCATCGCATTTCCCATTTGAGCTGCAATTTCCGTTGTTAGTGTTTTTGAAGTAGAAAAAATACTCTTAGGCAAAGCTGTTGTTTGCCCAATAACCATCGCAACAGCTAAAGCTTCACCAAACGCTCTTGCAAGTCCTAATACAATTCCTGAAATGACCCCAGGCAATGCAGCAGGAATTACGACACGATATATCGTTTGCCAACGCGTTGAGCCAAGTCCATAAGCAGCCATTCGTGTTTCTTTTGAAACAGCTCGAATCGCATCACTAGCAACACTGGAAATCGATGGAAATATCATAATGGATAAAACAAGACTTGCTGCAAGTATGGAGTGTCCTACCTGCAAATCAAATACTTTCTTTAAGAACGGAATCAAGACCGTTAATCCAACCCATCCATAGACAACACTAGGAATTCCGGCAAAAATTTCTACCATAGGACGATAGAATTTTTCACCAAACTTAGGTGAGATTTCTGTCATAAAAATAGATGATCCTAACGCAAATGGTGTGGCAATCAATAAGGCTAATCCACAAACACATAGCGATCCAACAATAAAGATCAAGGCTCCTACATGTCCTTTTGAACTGGCATTATCCATTGGTGCCCAATTTGCACTGCCAAGAAACTCTTGTAGAGTATGTTGAAATTTTAAAAATGTATCAGAACCTTTATAAACTAGAAAAGCTCCAATTAATAGAGTTACAAATATCACGAACAGACCACCAATTGTAACGAGAATCTGCCAAAAATATTCTTTACAAAACATGCTTTTACGACTCATCAAATTCCTCCAAACTAAATGAATAACGGACATATATTTCAATGTCCGTTAAAGAACTCGCAATTAGTGATCTGTTTTTTCCATTTTGCTAGAAACACCATAGCCTAATGATTCCATTTTCTTACCGAATTTTTCACCCATGATGTAATCTAAGAATGCTTTTGTAGCTTTATCTGGCTCTCCATTTGTATACATGTGCTCAAATGTCCAAACTTTATAGTCACCTCTATATGTGTTTTCTAATGTTGGTTCAATGCCATCAATTGCGACTGTATCTACATCGTCATTGTCTACTAAGTAAGATAATGCCACATAACCGATTGCACCTTTTGTATCTGTTACATTTTGTAACAATACACCAGAATCATCTGTTTCCATTGAAGCGTTGCTTGCCTCTTCATTTCCATCTAATGCATATTTTTGGAATGTGGCTCTTGTTCCTGATGAAGTTGGACGAGTAACTAAGACAATGTCTTCATTTGGTCCACCAACATCTTTCCAGTTCGTTGTTTTGCCTGTGAAGATATCAATCAATTGTTGTTTGGTTAAATCTTTAACACCAACATCTTTATTTACGATTGGAGCCATTGTTACAACACAAACTTGGTGATCAACTAAATCTTTAGCTTGATCCTTATCTAATTTTTCTTCAGCTGCCACATCGGAGTTTCCTAGTGAAACTGTTTTATCAGCTACCTGTTTTAAACCTTCTCCTGAACCACCAGCATCTACTGTAATTGAAACATCTGGGTTTTCGTTTGAAAACTGTTCGGCTGCAACATCAACCAATGGTTTCAATGCACTTGAGCCTGCGGCTGTAATTGTTCCGCTTAAACTTTCATTTTTTGAATCACTGTCATCGGATGCAACATTTGAACTACATCCTACCATAGCTACAGATAATCCTACGATCATTGCACCTTTTAAAAACTTATTCATATTTTCCTTGTCCTCTTTTCTTTCGACACACATATCATAATGCATGTTTGTTAAACGAAAAAAATGGTTCTGTTAAGGTTTTGTTAAATGATTTGTTTTAATTTTAAGCACACCTGAATTCAATTTATGAACATATTTCTTGAAATATAATGTAAATAAATGTATAATCATGAAACATAAAGAAAGGAAAGGTGGAAATATTTTCACCGAGGTAACAAAATGACACGTGTATATAACTTTAGTGCCGGTCCCGCATGCTTACCAGAATGGGTCTTAAAAAAAGCTGCGAACGAAATGTTAGATGCTCATAATAGTGGAATGAGTGTTATGGAGATGTCCCACCGTTCCAGTGAATTCCAGGATATTATAGATACTTGTAAAGCAAGATTAAAAAGATTGATGAACATTCCTGATGAATATGAAATTTTATTCTTACAAGGAGGTGCTTCTTTACAATTTACTATGATTCCTTTGAATTTAGAAAAACATAACGTAGATTTGATCAATACGGGTCAATGGACAAAAAAAGCTTTAAAAGAACATGAAAAATTGGGAAAAGTAAATGTAGTCGCGTCAAGTGCAGAAGATAACTTTACGTATATTCCTAAAATTAAACAAGAAGATTTAAGTGAAGATTCTGATTATGTATATATTTGTGAGAACAACACAATCTATGGAACTAAATATAAAGAACTTCCTCCACATGAAGGAAAGTTATTAGTTGCAGATTTATCAAGTTGTATTTTAAGTGAAAGAACGGATGTTTCTAAATATGATTTAATTTTTGCCGGTGCCCAAAAGAATATGGGGCCTGCAGGTTTAACTGTGGTTATCATAAAAAAAGACTTGATTGGTTTAGCTGATGAAAAAACACCAAGCATGTTAAACTACAAAACATATGCTGACAATGATTCTATGTTCAATACGCCACCTACTTATGCCATCTATATTTGTGGTTTAGTACTTGAATGGCTAGAAACACAAATTGGTGGATTGGAAAACATGGAAAAGATCAATCGTCAAAAAGCTAAATTATTATATGACTATATCGATGCTTCTAAACTCTATTCAAATCCTGTTGTGCCTGAAGATCGTTCTTATACAAATGTTCCTTTTGTGACTGGTGATAAAGATCTAGATACTAAATTTGTTAAAGAAGCAAAAGAAGCAGGAATTGTAAATATTAAAGGTCACAGAACCGTTGGTGGTATGCGTGCAAGTATTTATAATGCCATGCCACTTGAAGGTGTAGAAGCCCTAATTGCATTTATGAAGAAATTTGAAGAGGAGAATTATAATGCCTAAAATAAGACTCTACAATAATATTGCGCAAATTGGTTTAGATCAGTTTACGCCAGATTATGAAGTAAAAGAAAACATGGAAGACGAAGATGCCATTTTAGTTCGTAGTGCCAATCTTCATGATATTGAATATAATGCCAACCTTAAAGCCATCGCTCGTGCAGGTGCTGGTGTCAACAACATTGATATTGATACTTGTACTAAAAAAGGGATTGCCGTATTCAATACTCCAGGCGCAAATAGTAATGCCGTAAAAGAACTTGTATTTGCGGGTATGTTACTTGCAAGTCGTGATATTTATCATGGTATTGAATGGATCCAAACGCAAAAAGAAAATGAGAACATCGCAAAAGATGTTGAAAAACAAAAAAAGAAATATGCTGGACATGAATTAACCGGTAAATCACTAGGTGTCATCGGTTGTGGTGCCATTGGTATCCAGGTTGCCAATCTAGCCTTACGATTTGGTATGAAAGTTTATGGATATGATCCATATATGTCAGTCGATGCTGCATGGAACTTATCTCGATATGTAAATCATGTCACAAATATTGATGATTTATATCGTCAATGTGATTTTATTACGATTCATGTGCCTTTAAATGATGGAACTAAAAACTTTATCAATAAAGACAGTTTTGACAAGATGAAAGATGGCGTCAAATTATTAAACTTTGCTCGTGGTGGCCTAGTTGATGAAGATGCTCTATTGGTGGCATTAGATGGCAACAAAGTTGAATCTTATGTGACTGATTTTCCAAGTTTAAAAGTTATTCAAAATGATAAAGTCATCGCAATTCCTCACTTAGGTGCTTCAACCGAAGAGAGTGAAGAGAATTGTGCTGTAAAAGCCGCTCAGGAACTGATGGATTATTTAACTTATGGAAATATTTCAAATTCTGTCAATTTACCAAATGCGAAGATGGATATGAATTCACCATTTAGAATCACTTGTATTCATGAAAATAAGCCTAAAATGATTTCTCAAATCACAGATATTTTGAAGGATGCCAATATTGAAAACTTAATGAATAAATCTAAAAAAGATATTGCGTATACAATTATTGATTTAGATTCAGAAGTTGATGTTTCTCCAATCGAAAAAATCAATGGTATGATTAGAGTATCTACTTATAAGAAATAGGATGGGATGGTACTATGATTGATGCACATACACATTTAGAAAATGGTGATTTAAGCATTGAATATGTTCATAAGTTTATTGATGCTGCCAAAGAAAAAGGGATTACTCATCTTCAAATATTAGATCACACACATAGATTCTTTGAATTTAAAGACTGTTATAAAAGAGTTTGTGAAGTATCTAAATTACAAGAAGAGTGGTTTTTAAAGAAACAAAAAAACTCCATAGATGATTATTTAAAATTAATTGAAGCATTAAAAAAAGAAACTTTTGACATCGATGTACGTTTTGGCCTTGAAGTTTGTTATACGCCTGAAACAGAAAGTCTATTATCCTCCATTCTTAAAAACTACCATTTTGACTTTCTAGTTGGCAGTGTGCACTCTGTAGATGGTTATCTATATGATATGGATGCCTTTTCTAAAGAATTACTTTGGAACAAAAATGATCCTTCTAATATTTATAAGTCCTATTATGACGCTATTGAAAAACTAATCCAATCCAATCTCTTTGATCAAGTGGGTCATCCAGATGTGATCAAATTGTATTCGATTGTTCCAGGCTACGATTTACATCCTACCTACCATCATATCGCTCGTCTGGCAAATGAATACAACATTAAAATGGAAGACAACACTAAAGCTCATTATTCATATCATCATCCTGATATTGGCTTAAATGCTGATTTTAGAAATATCCTAAAAGAAAATAATGTACAAATTGTTACTGCAAGTGATGCTCATTATCCAAGTGATGTAGGGCGTTGCTTTAAATTATTAGATCCTAGATAAGCCTAGGATCTTTTTTTAGGCAAAGAAAAAGACAGAACTTAATCTGTCTGTGTTTCTTTATTGACTAAAAATACACTTAAACTTACAAGTAACAATGCAATTAAACTTGATGGTTGGAATGCCTGATTGGATTCATGTAATACAACACTTGATAAAATCACACCGATGATAGGTGTTACGCACATATAGACACCAATCTTACTAACAGGATTTACAGATAATAACAATCCCCAAATCGTATAGGCGATAGCGGATACAAGAGCTAAATGAATCCATACAAGAAGGCCTAGATTAAATCCAAATGTAATGTGCCCTCCCATTAAATAGCCTATTATAGCTAAGAGAATACCTCCTAGAGAGAATTGATATCCACTTAACAGGACGGCATTTTGATGTTGTGTGAACTTCTTAATAAAGGCAGCCGATATAGATCCACAAAATTGTGACATCAACACAAAGCCTTCACCCACAAAGGAAAAACTGGCACTGGCTCCACTGATATTCATAAATAAAATACCTAAGAATCCGATAAAACATCCCAATGTTTTCCTTAGTGTCAGCTTTTCATAATGAAAGATCAAACTGGCTACTAATAAAGATATAAAGGCACTGGTACCGGTAATAATCGAACCATTTACGCCCGATGTATGTGAAAGTCCTATATAGTAGAAAAAGTATTGTCCAGCTGTTTGAAAAAGAGCTAGAGTGCATATGCCTTGAATATTCTCTTTTTTAGCTACTAATACTTTTTTCTGTAAGAAAGAACCAAATAATATGACTAAAAATCCAGCTAACGCAAAGCGAATGCCCGCAAACATTAAAATACTAGGTACACCTTCAATATTAAATAGCTTATATCCCCATTTAATGAATGGAGCTGCACTTCCCCATAGTGTACAACATAGCATGGCTAGTAAAAATACATGTAATGGCTTTTTAAAAAATTCCCTGTTCTCCATGTCCAATTAAAACTTATCCTTCCCTTTTTTCCTCTAATTCCATCCAACGATTTGTTAAAGTTTCAAGTTCTTCTTCTTTCTGCGTTCTCAAATCACTTAATTCTTTTAATTTCGCAAAATCACTTTGACACTCATTCATCTGATGGTCTAAAGCTTCCATTTCACTTTCTAATAATTCCATCTTCTCAGGTAGTTGCTCCAATTCCTTTTTTTCCATATAAGATAATTGAGATTTTTTCTTCTTTTCAATCGGCTTTTGAACAACAACCTTCTTATTCTCATCTTTTGATTTCACTAAATAATCACTATATCCACCACTATACTGTTTAAAAGTACCATCTTCTTGATGGACAAACACTTTATCCACAACACGATCCAAAAAATATCGGTCATGGCTTACAGTAATAATGGCTCCTTGAAAATCATCTAAATAATCTTCTAATACGTCTAATGTCAAAATATCCAAATCATTTGTTGGCTCATCCAATAACAGGATATTTGGTTCTTGCATCAAAACTCTTAATAGATATAGTCTTCTTCTTTCTCCACCGGATAATCTTGATAGCGTGGTATAGTGCATATTTCTTGGAAATAAAAATCTTTCAAGCATTTGCGAAGCGCTTAGTGTCATACGATCGTATTCAATGACTTTAGAAACTTCTTCAATATAATCAATAACACGCATATTTAGATCGACACCTTGATCCGCTTGTCTGAAATATCCAATTTTAACTGTGGTTCCATATTCAATGGTTCCATAGGTTGGTTGTTTCAACCCTGCAATAACATCTAACAATGTAGATTTTCCACATCCATTCTCTCCAATGATACCTATTCGGTCTTGTCGTAATAATACATAGTTAAAATCATGAAATAATGACTTTTCTGGATAATTAAATCCTAAATTCATACATTCAATTGTTTTATTCCCCAATCGTTGCATAGTCGCATTTATTTTTAATGACTCTTCTTGCTGTTTAAAACGTTTCTGACGCAATTCTTCAAACCTTTGAAGTCGACTATTCGATTTTGTACCACGCGCCTGTACGCCCGCTCTAACCCACTCTAATTCCTTTTTATATAAGTTCTTGTGTTTATGGGCTGCTAATTTTTCTTGTTCAATACGTGTTTCCTTATTTTCTAAATACACTTCATAATTTCCATTATGAATATATAAGTCGCCTTGATCCAATTCAATCATTTTTGTACAAACACGATCTAAAAAATAACGATCGTGTGTGACCATAAATATTGCACTCTTTGAACGAATCAAATAATTTTCCAACCATTCAACCATATCGTTATCCAAATGATTGGTTGGTTCATCTAGAAGCAACAAGTCACAACTTGTACATAGCGCTAAGGCAAGAGCCACTCTTTTTCTTTGTCCGCCTGACATATTTGACATGGCGCTTTGATAATCTGTAATACCCAGTTTCGTTAGAATCGATTTCAATTCAAATTCTGCGACGGGGTGCTCATTTTTAGAATTGACCAATTGAATTTCATCCCATACACAATCTGTTTTAAATTCTGGATTTTGTGGCAAATAATGAATTTTAATTCCATTCTTTTTTATAATGGTTCCTGAATCATAATTTTCAATACCTGCAAGTATCTTTAATAAAGTACTTTTACCTGTACCATTGACTCCAATCAACGCAATTTTATCCGTATCTTCTATTTTAAAAGATGCATCTTTTAAAATGCATTTGTCATTTATATTCTTTTTTAAGCTTTCTGTTGAAATTAACATAAAATCTCCTTGTGTTCTATGAATTAAGGCAGAGTACACCAGATATGTGAACATAAGACTACTCCGCAAAAGCTTATATATCTAATGGTGAATGCCTTTTATTTAATTAATCTGTTTTTGCTTTTCATTCCCTGTTTACGTATATAAGTTTCGAAGTTCGCTAATGTATTTTCGGATACGGTTGAAACAAAATATGCGTTGTTCCAGAAGTAGCTTTTCCAGTAGTATTTATCTACTGTATCAGGGTAATCTCTTCGTGCAAAGCGAGCACTTCTTGTTTTTAATATTTGTATCAGCCTGTGTAATTTGATGTCTGATAGAGTTTCAATAAGCAGATACATGCAATCTTCTTTTCCATTGACTTCTTTGATTATGCAATTAAACATTTCAAGCATATCTTCGATTGTTTTGTACACACTTGTTTTTACGCTTCCTTGCAATACAGGATTTCTGTATTTTGTCACAATGTGATATTGAAGAAGATATACAGAGTATGAGCTTCTGTACATTCCATTGACTTTAGGAGTAATGGTTATCACCTCTTCAATATATGTGTTTATACCAACTATATTATATATTAAAAATCTTATGTATATATCGTAAATATGGTATCTTTGTTTATTTTACTAAACAAATCAATATAATAGACATTTATAGCGTCAATTTAAGATGTATTATCTAGGTGTAAAGAAGGAGGTGAAATCAAATGTATAGAACCCAAAGCGTAATCCTAAATAGAAAGAAACAAAGTGTAATCTGTTCTTATTTTGACGAATGGAGTCTAACATCGAAGGCAATTTACAACTCAGCCTTGTTCATTGAACGCCAGCTTGTTTCTTCATCTGGCAAATCAGAAGGAATGTACTCTGAGAATGAAAAAGAAGTGCGCTCTTTGACTCGCGAGATGATTCCTAGAACACAGATGACTGTAGGATATGCCAAGCTTGAAAAAATCATTCGTAAGCACAAATCTGAACTTTACAAAAGAAATCTCCCTAACCAGAGTGTTCAGCATTGTTTAAAGGCTGTGGTTCATGATATTAAGTCCTATTTCGAAAGTCTAAAACAGTACAAAGAGAATCCGTCTGCCTTTACAGGAAAGCCAAAGCTTACAAAGTATTGTAAAGCAGATAGAAAGACATTTGTACTGACAAATTAGGGATGTGTGCTATATAAACAAACAGATGAAACATACAAACTGAAACTTCCTTATATCACAAGAAAAGATGGAATTCTGTTGGATGTTCCTTATCTTCCAGCTGATTTTAAAAAGCTGAAAGAAGTCCGTATTGTACCTTTTTACGACACGTACAAACTGGAAATTGTTTATGAACAGTTTACCAAAGAAAAACCACATACCTTAACAAAGGTAGCATCCATTGATCCAGGTGTCGACAATCTTGTAACTCTAGTAACCGAAGTCGAAAGTCTGGTTATCAATGGCAGAATTATCAAATCCAAGAATCAATGGTTCAATAAACGAGCTTCCCAACTTAACAGTCATCTTGACAAGATGTACAAGACTTCCAAGCATGAGGATTCAAAGCAGCTAACAACCCTTTGGAAGAAGCGCTCGTTATGGATGCTGGATTATCTACATAAAGTATCTAGATACATCATCAATTACTGTGTCGAACACAAAATTGGAATACTGGTTCTAGGCTCTAACAATGGTTGGAAACAAGAATGTAATATTGGTAAAACTAATACGCAAAACTTTGTTCAGATACCTCACAATCGTTTGTATAACTTGATTCAGTACAAAGCTGAGGCTGAAGGTATTCAAGTTATTCTTCAGGAAGAAAGTTATACTTCAAAAGCAAGCTACTTAGATAAAGATGCGATTCCTACTTACAATCCTGAAGAAGAAAACAATAAGTATTCGTTTTCAGGGAAACGTATCCATCGAGGATTGTATAACGCAGCTGATGGTACATTGTTGAATGCAGATGTCAATGGTGCTGCAAATATATATCGTAAGCACTTTGATGAAACGCCTTTTACAGCGAAAAGCTTGCAGAATGTTCATAAAATTACGATAGCTGCATAAATAAAAAATACGTATTCCGAATAGCATGTATAAAGCAATCGGATAGAAGCCTTGTGGACAGGCTTTTATAGGTATTCTGATTTCAGAACACTATATAAGAAACCACGTATATTGATTTATTTGTATGTATCGGTAGTTCATTATATAATACTTTTTGAGGTGACACGTATGAAACTTATAAAAAATATTCAAATTTATGCGCCTGACAATTTAGGAGTAAAAGATGTATTGATTTCAGATTCTAAAATCGAAAAAATTGATAATCATATCGAACTTTCTTATCCAATTGAAACAATTGATGGCACAGGATGCATTTTAACGCCAGGTCTAATTGATCGCCATGTTCATATTACTGGTGGTGGTGGAGAAGCTGGTTTTATTTCTAGAGCTAAGCCTATAGATGTACAGGAAATATTAGATGCAGGTATCACAACTGTCATTGGATTATTGGGAACAGATGGTTATACAAGAAGTACAAAAGAATTATTTGCGAAAGCTAAAGAATTAACACAAAAAGGTGTACATACCTATATCTTAACAGGTAGCTATGCATATCCAAGTAATACACTAACTCGTTCTATGGAAGATGATATTGTGTTTATTGATAGTATTCTTGGTGTAAAACTAGCTTTAAGTGATCATAGATCTAGTCATGTAACAGAGGAAGAATTAACTCGATTGGCTTCTAAAATCCGTACTGCAAGCTTAATTGCAGGAAAACAAGCGAACTTAACAATTCATATGGGAGACGAAAAACAAGCCTTAGACTTAGTTTTTAACATCTTAGAAAAAGCGGATATTCCCGTTTCTTTATTCCAGCCAACACACTGCACAAGAAATCCTCATTTATTTGAAGAAGCAAAAAGATTTACTGATATGGGTGGTACAATTGACATAACATGTGATGGTAATGGTAAGACTTTGAGTTACATTCAACAAATAAAAAATACAGAGAAAGTAACAATTTCTAGTGATGCTCAAGGTTCATGGTCTACATACAATGAAGATGGATCCGTTAAAGAAATTGGTATTACACCAATTTCAAACTTAAAGAAGGAGTTCATTTATCTGAAAAATGAACTTGGGTATGAAAATGCTTTGCCATTCTTTACGAAAAATGTTGCGAATGTATTAGGTTTTAAACATATAGGACAAGTTAAAGAAGGATTTGATTGTGATCTTGTCATTTGGAAGGAAGATCAAATTCAAAAAGTAATCACAAAAAAATAGGCACTGATTCACTCAGTGCCTTTATTATTCATTAAATTACTTAACGAATTGTACAATTGCCATTGGAGCTGCATCTCCACGACGGATACGTGTTTTTA
>ERZ809407.101-NODE-101-length-88593-cov-8.840735_pt1 | contig 88593 bp, 78 predicted proteins | sample MGYA00520792_ERZ809407 | MGnify/ENA primary metagenome ERZ809407 (study PRJEB31576, sample SAMEA3212665) | Homo sapiens | biome: human-gut; feature: human gut; material: fecal | place: Sweden | collected 2012 ...
GCTCTTCCGATCTGCAGGCGGTCCGCGTCCGCCTCACTTCGGAGGGCCGGGCGGCAGGAGCCCGGGCGGTCCAGGCGGTCCCCGCTGACGCCGCTGCGCCTCAACCGGCTCCGCGCCGGGCATGAACGAGAAATCCGATCCATGTGACAAACGGGCCCGCAATTCCCACCGGGATGCGGGCCCGAGCCGCATCCGACGGGCGCCTGACGAACTCGATTCAGGTTCCCGTATTCGGATTGACAAACGTTCGTCGGCGAACTATCATTCTCGCCATGGAGGGGTGAAATGGCAGGCTGACCATCCACAATGGCTGCCGAAATCTCCTCCTCAGACTGGAGACGGGTCCATTCGAGCCGTCTTTTTTCAGAAACATATGGTTCGACGACGAACGAATATTTCAACAAAGGACAATCATCATGACCGAAAACTTCCGCAGGATTTCGCTCGAATCCGCTCCGCGCACGGAGCTCCACGACGCCCTCGGCCTCACGGGCTGCGAGGTCTCCGTGAACGCGCTGCCTGCGGGCGCGGCCGTTCCGTTCGTGCACAGGCACGTGAAAAACGAGGAGGTCTACGGCATCCTCGAAGGCAGGGGCGAACTCTACATTGACGGCGAAGTGGTCGAGCTAAAGGCGGGCGACTGGTTCCGCATCTCGCCCGAAGGCCGCCGCGCCATCCGCGCCGCCGCCGATCAGGGCATCCGCTTCGTCTGCATCCAGACGAAGGCGGGGAGCCTCGAGGGTTTTACGAACGACGACGGCGTCGCCTGCGACGAAAAGGCGCCCTGGCTCTGAGTCCACGCAAAATTCACCTTCGCGGGCGCACAAGCGACGTCAGAAACTCGACGCCGTGCGTGCCTTCCGCGAAGACCCTGCCTCCCGCGGCCGTTCGGGCACGCATCCTTTCACGGCTGCGCGTGCGGACGGCCTTCTTCGTCTTCCGTCTTTCGTTCGCGCCGGCTCCATCGGCAATTTCCCGAGTACCCCTTTTCTTACCCTAGCCTTAAGTTCCCGAGTGTCGTATAGTGTTGACACGCGCGCTCCGGGACCAGACGGGGCGTCGCCGAAACAGAAATCAAAAAAAAAGGAGAATCCCATGAAACACTTCCGTCCGCTCGCCGTCATGCTCATGAGTGCGATCCTCGCAGCTGGCACAGCCGCTGCCGCCGACGGCAAGTTCGGCGCCGACCGCCACGCCGCCATGGGTCTGACGTGCGAAGCCTGCCACGGCCCCGACAAGGCCAATCCCGCCACGCCCGACATCAAGACGTGCACGCAGTGCCACAACACGAAGGACCTCGTTGAGAAGACGAAGGACGTCAAGCCGACGAATCCGCACGTCTCCCCGCATTATCAGGACCAGCTTGACTGCACGAACTGCCACTACATGCACGGCGAAACGGAGAACTTCTGCGACCAGTGCCATCAGTTCGGCTTCAAGGTGCCGTAAGCCGCAACCGGTTCCTTCAGGTTCTTTCAGAAACATCCAGCCGTCCGAGTCGACCGATTCGGGCGGCTTTTCAGTTCATGCATGCCGCTCATGAAGCCATGACCGCCATTCCTTCCTGAAGGAGAAGGACGCGGGGGATTCGTAGTTTTCAAACCTTCTGTAAGATATCCGAACACGGTTTCAAAACAAGAACAGGAGTCAGGATGATGATCCTCGCAAGAACGGAGCTCGCGACCATTGACGCACTCAGGGCCTCGGGTGAGGAGCCCGAGCGGATCCTCGAGCTCATCGAGAGCATCGTGAACAAGGGCATTGATACCGGTCGCTTCGACATGTGCCACGTCGAGACCGATCCGGAAGCCGCGCTCAGACTCGCAGAGGCGCTGCTCGGTACCAACAGGTATCCCGCCTTCGCGCGCGCGATGAGAATTCTTGAGGCGGTGACGCCGTACGTGGAGGACCGGTCCGACGGCATGCTTCTGTTCACGCTCTCGACGATCGCGCGCTTGCTCTGCGGCCGACCCTTTGATGCAGCGGGCCGCGCCGTCTCCGGGATCGGCGAAGACGAAAGGGACGTCCGCCTTCTTTATCTGCTTGGCATTCTTCGCGCAGGCGAGGGACGCTTTGACGAGGCCCGCGAATGGCTTCTGCGCGCCGATGCCGAGAGTCCCGATGATCCCGTCATCCTTCATGCCCTTGAGCTCGTGGCGGCACGCGAGTCGCTCGAGCGCATCCTTCTTACCCGCCCGCTCTGGGAGGACGGAGACCTTGACCATACGGCGCCGGGAACTCCGGAGCGCGCCCTTCGCATGGCCTGCGTCGAGCTCGATCCCGACGGGTACGCAGACGCCCTGATCGCGCTCAACGCCACGGGGCTCGAACTCGACGACGAGAGCTTCCTGCGCATGAAGGTCGAGCTCTCCAGCCACGCCGTGCCGTTCGTTTTCGAGATGAACCACGCGGGCCTCTCGAAGATGGATCCCGTCTGGCTCGCCCGTCTTGTCGAATCGGTCTCCGACGTGCTCGAGCATGCGAAGGGCGCTCCCGAGCACCTCGTAGAAGTCCGCGTAAGACTCGACAGGAGCGTGCGCCTCGTGCTCACCAAGCCCGAGCCCGACACGACGCGGCCCTCCGCGATCGACTATTCCTTTGAAGTCCCCTCGCGCTGTCCGCGGATCGAGGGCCGTCTCGACACAGGACCCGAGGAGGCCGCCGTCCTCAAGCACCTGCGCGCCCTTGACCTGCGCGGCAACTTCGACGAAATCATCAGGCGCCTCGAGGCCGTCCAGAAGGAGAAGTTCACGCCGCTCTATGCCTTCGAACTCGCCCGAGCGATCGCCAACCGAAGCGAATCCGGGAAGGACGACCTGAAAAGGGCGCTTGCGCTGCTCGAGGGTCTGGACGACCGGACCGAAGGCCGCTGGGAGACGCTCTTTTGCCGAGCCTTCCTCAACCTGAGGCTCGGCCGGAGGCGCGCAGCCCTCAAGTGCTTCAAGGCCTGCGCGGGCATGAGGCCCGACGACAAGGTGATCGACTTCTTCGTCGAGGTCTGCATGCGCGGCCTCTCCCAGCCCACGATTGAAAAGCCCTTCAGGGTCCGCGCGGACGAGGTCTGGGCGGCGCTTGAAGCGCAGGCGACCGAGCTCGAAGACGCGTTTGATTCCGTCACGGACGCCGACGAGGTCGAAAAACGCCTTGCGGCCATCCTCGAGCCCGTCTCCGCCTCCTGGTGGCGCCTTGACGTGAGCGCGGAGGACGACCGCATCAAGGTCGAAATCTCGCCCAACGGCTGGCGCCTCGAATGCTTCCCGATCCTTGAATTCCTCAGGCGCGTCCCCGAATCCCTTGCCGATCGCTGGACCTTTACGGCGGGCAGGGCCAGAAGGGACGACACCTCCTTCGAGACCTTCATGGCGGGCAACGAGGTGCTCTCTGCGGACGACGTGCTCATCTGGCCCGAGCCCCACGAGGGCATGTGGCGCCTTCTGGTCTACATCGAGGACTTCAAGGGCACCGAAGAGCGCGCTCGAATCGAGTGCTTCCAGGCCGTTCGCGCCCTCATCGACCGTACGGTCGGCGAGGCCGCCCGCCTGCGCCGCGCCGACGCCATCACGCTCGTGCCGAAGGCCCCTTCGGGCGAAGGCCTCACGCTCTCCGAATTCAGGGAATTCCTCTTCGAGAAGGCGCCCGAATGCAGGCGCATGACGCTCAAGGACTACGCCTGGCTGCCGCACGAGTACGGCATGCGGCCCGACACGAGGCCCGGTGCGCCGCTTCTGGCCGACGTCACCGAGGGCATCACGCACTGCCCGCCGCTCGGCTACCTCTACGGCCAGGGCAAGAGCATCGGCATGGACGCTCTCGGCGCCGCGGGCGCCTGCGCGGGCTTCCTCTTCCTTGACGTGAAGGATGATGCCGAAGGACTCGCGCCGAAGAAGGACCGTCGCATCAAGGCCCGCAAAACGCTCGGGGCCCGACTGCGCGGACTCGGGGACGGATATCTGGACGTCGTGGGTTACGCCTCGGGCGTGCGCTACGAGTACCTGCAGTTCATCGCCTGGGACCTCTCGGCCGTGCTCGAGTGCGCTTCGGCCGCCTTCGAGGAGCTCGACGACGTCGTCGAGGCAGGCTTCCACACCTATCTGCGAGACGCCTCGGCCTTCATGATGAAGACGAGGAACGGAAACCCCGAAGACCTTCCCGACGAGGCTTTCGGCGAGGACGAAGCAGAGGGCTCGCACCTCTTCGGCAGCATGAAGGCAGGCGGCGACGAGCATGCCGCTGAAAGACGGGGCGGCTTCAGGGATCCGCGACTTACGGCTGCGGCGACGGCCTGAGGGTCAATAACCCCCGCCTCAAGGCGGAGGCTTGAAAAAGCCTTTATTGACTAGTCTCAGCAAACCTCCTCGGGGAGGCGAGCTACGTTGGTTTGGAATGTACAGGCACCGTGGGATGTTCATCCACCAGACGCCATTCCTTGTCAAAGGCTTTCGCCTATTCGACAAGGTGAAGTGTAAGGGAAGAATTGGGTTCATTTTCGGTCGCCGTTCCTTCGGATACTTCGATGTCCGAACGCTGGATGGAGTCCGGCTTTCCGCCGGCGTCAGCTTCAAAAAACTGATGCTAGTTGAGAAGCGAACCACGTTTTTGACTCAACTAAGAAAGGAGTGCGGCGCTTCCTCCCCTTCCTAAAGGAAGAGGTTTCCGCGCCGAATCATTATGAAACAGAAAACGGGAGGCCTCCCTGCGGACGCCTCCCGTTTTCCTGTGCCTCATTCAGGCGGCCTTTCAGGCCTTCGGCTCGATGAGCTTCGTCACGTCGACCCAGCCCAGCGCGCCCGAGGCCTGCTCGGTCTCGTCGGGCGTGAGCTCGATCGTGGTGCGGTCGTCGCCGCAGGCAAGGGCGTCCACCTTATCCTGAGCGGCCTGCATCAAGCATCGTCACGAGAATTCCTTCGTTATCCGCGCGAACAAATGAAGGGGCCGCCCGGCCTTTGCGTCTTCACGCGGCGGCGGGCGGCCCTTCCGGGTTCAGATGAATGCCGGGATCATTCGATGCGTTCACCATGGAGCGAGAGGTCAAGCCCCATGCGTTCCTCGTCGGACGTGACGCGCAGGCCCATGACGACGTCGATGATCTTGAGGAGGATCCAGCTCACGGCGCTTGCGTATTACCGTACAAGGGTTGCGTCAGCAAGGATTTCGTGGTCGGAGTGACAGCAAATTGGGGGCAACCCCGAGGCGAAAAGCCTCGACTGTATCGAAACCCTCCCACTTCAGTGGCGAGGTTGTTTAGGTAAGAAAGGGGAGGGGAGCGGCTTGCGCGCCAACTGCCCCTTCGATATACTCACGTCCTTTTTCGGCGCCTTCACGGGCGCCGTTTGTTGTTGTGAAAAGCCTGTTGGGCAGAACATTGAGGAGATTTTGATGAGCGGCATGTATGATCCCCCGCATCCTGGCACGATTCTTGCTGAGACGCTGGAGCATCTGGGACTCAACGCCAGGCAGTTTGCCAGGCACCTCGACGTGACGCCCGCCGCAGTGACGCGCGTTATGAAGGGTGAAGGCCCCGTCACGCCCGAGCTCGCCGTACGCATCGCCCACGTGCTTCCCGGTCCGTCCGCTGCCATGTGGCTGCGCCTGCAGTACTGCCACGACGTCTGGCAGGCCGAGCACATGCTCGCCATCTCCCGTCTGCGTCCGCTGACGCTTTCCGAGGAGGAGAAGGCCGAAGCCGTGCGCACTCGCCTGGCGGCCGAAGAGGTCTGTGCCGACTGACCGAATCCTTGCCGAAGGGCAGGGCAGTCGAGAAGAGCAGGGCGCCGGCAGAGGGCGGTACGCGTCGTCTTCCCTGCTGCCATCAGGGGCCGTCAGGGCCTCCGAGGGCTGAATGCCGGAAGAAAACATTCCCTTTCCCGAGGTGTGACATGAGCTGACAGGGCGCAGATCGTTAACGTGCTTGACGACCTCGCAGAGGCGCTCCTCACCGACGGCTTCGGCATTCTCGAGCGATCGGGCGACGGCACGAGACTCGGGGAGGCTGTTCAAAGTGCGCTGGCTGCGCTCGAGGCCCTCAAAAGGGCTGAAGCTGAGGCGCCTGAAGTCACAAAGGAAAGGCGGGAAATGCCTTGGGACGAAAACCCCGAGGGCACCATGGTCGAGACGGGTGAAGACTGGATCGATCTGCCGGACGAAACGCTTGAAGCCGCAGCCTCGTCGCTTGCGTCGGGAGACGTCGACTCGCTCGCCCCATTTGCCCGAGACGACGAGTTCCTTGCTGCCATGCTCGAGGAAAGCATCGTGTTCTGCGGCGGCAGGGAGACGGACGTCCGAACGACACTCGAGCAGACCGCGAAGCGTCTGGGCTTCACGTACGAGGCGCTCATGAAGGGCGCTGCCGACGGTACCGCCGTCGGACGCGTCGTGGCGCAGGTGAAGCGCGAGCATCCTGTGTTCGCGACGAGGAACTGACGGACGAAGGCGCAGACCGCGCCTGAAGACCTGAAGTTCGAAAAGCTGTGAAATGAAGGACGGAAACCCGTCCTTCTTCACTTTTTTTGAATATTCAACATAACTACTATTATGTTGAGTAATCTAAAGAGCGGAAAACGGCTTTTTCCGCTGTTTGACTTTACAACCGGGTTCGGCGCATTTCCTGCCCGTCTGCGCACAAATGACCAAATGACCGTCGGATGTCTGCTTCGGTCCCTGCGTTTGCCAAAAAAGACAAATTTGCGGTTTTTCGATCGGCGGATCCTCCCGCCTATCATGTTCCTGTTCGACACATACTGTCGCTCTTCGAAAACAGGATCAAAGGAAACAACATGTCCATCATCAACGACTTCAAGAATGAATTCCGCTTCTCCGCTCACGGCCGCACGAGCCGCAGGAATTTCTGGATCTATCAGATCGGCCTGTTTGTCCTGGGCCTTGCTGTTGCCATGGGTTGCGGCACCATCATTGGTCTGACGAATGCTGTGGTCGGCTTCTGGTTTATTATCGCTGCTCTGCTCATCCTTCCCTTCGGCATCGCCAACATCTTCGTTACGATCCGTCGTCTGCATGACATGGGCTATTCTGGCTACTGGTATTTCGCCCTCCTGGCTGCAGGCATGTTTGCCTCCGCTCTTGACAAGGTCGTTCCCGTTGCCTCGCTGATTGTGACGGTGATCGTTTACGTCTGTCTGAGCCAGAAGTCTCAACCCGGACTCAACAAGTATGACGTGACCGAATAACGGTCCCGATCGAAACAGTTGCTGTAGTGAGAAGCATGCAGTAGTTTCCGTTTCCTCAAGGCGACGGTTTCGGCGGTATCGCTTCCCATGAGGTTTCATGCAGACGCTTTGTGTTCGTTTTGGGCCATGATGGCGATCGTTATGCAGAATACGGCCGTCTTGTCGGGGGCGGAAGCCTCTTTGAGGACGGTCCGCGCGTTACGTCGGCCTCAACGCGCTCTACAGCGTCCCCTTCGTCATGCCTAGTCCCTTCCCTTCCCTGTCTCCCTCATCGGGCGAAAGGCTCAGTCTGCAACGAATTCCCTTCTCTACAATCTGCAGCGCTTGTCGGTTTCACGCGTTCCGCTGGGCGGAACGATGGCTGGCTCAGCCATTCATGCAGTTTCCGCGCCCGAGCTTCCCTGTCGATGGCCGACAACGGTTGTCTGCTCGCAGCTTTTGCCTTCGCGCAGAATCAAGTGAAGCTACGCGTGCGCTTCTCGCTCAACAACCTGAAGCTCGACGACGATGTTCTTAACATACCGCTCTTCCAGGCGGATCAGGCGGACCGTCTGATCCGCCAGGCACTCAGGATTCGCGGGCAGGCCGGCATTGAAAGCAAGTGACACGGATTTACCTTTTCTTTTGTCCAGGGACATTGTTGCCACGCTGAGCAATCGCAAGGTTCACGTCATGCCGGCTTGGGCACGCATTTCGGGTTGGCATGAATTCGAAGTGAAAAAAAAGGGATGCTGTTATTTTTTTCGGCATCCCTTTGATTGTCGGACTTCGGCCTTGATCAGGCGCGGGCGCGCAACCACCTGAGCGCAATGTCGGAGGACGTGGCGGCGGCGGCCTTCACGAAGGTCATGTAGTCGATCTTGACGTCGCCGCTGGCCTCGTCGGAGATGACGCGGATGGCTGCAAACGGGATCTTGTTGACGAAGCAGACCTGAGCGATGGCGGCGGCCTCCATTTCAACGGCGGAGGCTTTGAAGGTGGAGACGATCCATTCGCGGCGCTCAGTCGTGTGGACGAACTGGTCGCCCGAGGCAATGACGCCGAGGCGGTGGTTGACGTTGGCGGCAGCGCAGACGCGGTCGAGTTCGTCGGCGATCTTCGTGTCGGCGGGGAGCTCGATCATGTTGATGCCGGAGATGAGGCCCACGGGGTCGCCGACGGCGGTGGTGTCCATGTCGTGCTGGACGCAGGCCGTGGAGATGGCCACGTCGCCGATGTGGAGCTCGGGCGTGAGCGTGCCCGCAACGCCCGAGTTGACGATTTCGGTGACGCCGAACTTGAGGATCATGGTCTGGGCGCAGAGGGCCGCGAAGACCTTGCCCACGCCGCTGCGTGCGAGGACGACGCGCCTGCCCTCGAGGCTGCCGATGATGAAGTCAATGCCCGAGACGGTTTCGGTGCGGGCGTTCTTCATCATGCTGCGAAGAATCGCGACTTCGACGTCCATCGCGCCGATGATGCCGGTGATCTGCATGTGTCTGTCTCCTCAGATGGCTTCGCCCGCCTTGTTGAAGAGCGGGAGGGGTTCAAGGAAGGTGATGTCAGTGCGCTCGGCGGCTTCGCCCTCGGCGAGGACCGCGGCGCGGCCGACGACGATGCCGCCCGCCTTTTCAACGAGCTTCTCGAGGGCTTCAAGGGACTTGCCCGTGGAGATGACGTCGTCAACGATGAGAATGCGCCTGCCCTGCATGAGGGCGGCGTCCTCTTCCGTGAGGAAGAGCTTCTGCATGCCGGCGGTCGTGATCGACTGGACGTCGACCTCAAGGGCCTCGCCCATGTACAGCTTCATCTTCTTGCGGGCGACGAAGTAGCGCGCGGCGCCGGCCTGACGGGCCATTTCGTGAATGAGCGGGATGCCCTTGGCTTCAGCCGTCAGCATGTAGTCGTACTCGGGGGCCTTTTCAAGGAGGGCCGAGGCGCAGGCAACGGTGAGCTCCTGATCGCCGAGCATGATGAAGGCTGCGATCTGCAGCTCGTCGGAAATGGGAAAGAGAGGCAGGTCGCGCTTGAGGCCGGCGACTTCGATCGGATAATGCATCTGAGGACTCCGCTTGGAGATTGTGCGATGAAGGGTGCCGGAAGCGTCCGGCGTGCGACGGGTATTGTACAACGTGTGCGCAGGCACGAAGGCCTTGGGAAAAGGCGTTTGGAAACAGCAGGAAGGCCTTCGCCAGAGATGAAAAAATGGGCGAACCGGCCCTTCGGTGGTGTGGCGCCATGCGGCGAAGCGCGTCCGCTTCGGCGGCCCGTTTGCGGAGTGGTTGCTTCGTCACCATGGTGCCGGCATCTCGTCTTCAGGCGCCGTCGATCCCGGTCATGGCGGTTGGCAGTTGCACTAGAAGGCGTAAACCGCAATGAAGTTCACGGAGGCGCCTTCGCGGTCTCCAACATAGCCCTTGGCTCCGTGATTGAACTGCAAGTTCGTCAACCGGGCAGGCTGATAGGCGACGCCAAGATCCAGAATGCCGGTGTTGCCCTTGATCGAGGGCACGTCCAGCCGGATGCCGTTGACGGAACTTTCCTCGTCACCGTCAAATACATGCTTGAACGCGACGCCGCCATGCCAGCGGAAGGCTTCGGGCACACCATGAAAAAGCCGACTTCCGGAAGAAGTTGGCTTTTGCGCGAGATCGTCAGATCTCATTCTTGGCAGACACGATTTCAGTGATCTCAGAAGCTCCAACGGGCTCCCAGGTTCACACGGTAGTCGGTATCGACTTCGCCGCCGTCAGCCGCTTCAATGTCGGCGTAGAGGTGCAGATTCTTCGTGGCGTTGAAGTTGGCGCCGAGGCCGTATTCATACCAAGTGCCGCCAAGATCCTCAGAGAGACTTCGGCTATGGCCCTCGAACGAATAGGTGTAGCCCGCCTCTCCCTTCCAATCGTGAAGGACGGACGTCCGGATGTATACGTTGCCTTTGTCTTTAGGAAGTTCAAGGCCGGCCATGAAGCCCGCACGACCGATGAGCGATTCAGCCGCATCCTGTTTCAAGCCGTAGTTGGCGGACGTCGTGTAGTCGACGCTTTCAACCCGACCGTACATGAATTCGATCTGCGGCTCGATGAAGAAGGCGTTGACGGGATGGAAACGGTGCCCTGCTTCAATGGAGAAGGAGAACATATTGGCGTCATAGTCTCCCTTGACGTTGCCCGCATTGGACGTGATGTTGAACTCGTTGTCGATTTCAGCGTACCGTCGAGGAATGCCCCATTGTCGAATAGCTTCGTGACGTAGCCGGTCAAGGCTGCAATCGAGCTGTCACCGCTGCCGAACGCGAAATCGTTTGAGCCGTCCGTGAAGGAAAGCGCGGCGCCTGCCCAAAGACCGGGGTGAACCTGGCGATCATAGCCAAATTGGAACGCCGTGTAGTCGCTCTCGACGCTGCGTTTGCCGTATTTGGATTTACCCGGGTAGACACGTGCCCAAACACGGTTTGCATCGGCGGATGAGGTCGCGCACGGCCTTGCGCGTCCAGACCGCCCAAGGAAACTTCAGCTGAGACGGGTTGGAATCAATAATCCACGCCATCAACTTCGCTTCCTCTTGTCGGGAGAGGCGTCGCATCTTGTCGCTGGTTTCGGGCTTGGGCCACGGCTATGTCCTGCGATTGCAGCCTCTTCTCCGTGCTTTTCGAAGGCACGCAACACTTTCCAGACCCACCGGCGAGACATGCCAAAGGTTTTGGCAATCTGGGTGCGCTTTATACCTTTCTTATAGGCCTCGATAACGCGTTGGTGGAGGGCTTTCTGGGCCGAAAGCGAAAGCTTTCGGACATCAATGCGGTTAGCTACAGTCGTCATCATGGAATTGTACAACAGATGTAAACTAAACTAAATCAAAGCCTAGTTAATAACTCTGAAAAGATGTTTTTCCAAAGCAAATTACGGGTTTGCACCGATCGGGAAATCGTGGGTGGCGAAAAACGATTCCGTCAAGATACAATCCTCGAACTTGTCCACCGACATCGTCCGACCGACGCCGGGCCCCATGCGGTCGGCGTGCGACGACGTCTCCACTCATGAGGAGTACCACCATGAAGCGTTCTCTCTTGGCGCTCGGTCTGGGTTTGGCCCTGGCCGCTACGGCGCAGGCCGCCGACATTCGTCTCGTCATTCACGGCGGCGCCGGCACGATGGCGCGTGAAGACTTCACGCCCGAACGTGCCGCGAAGTACCACGAAGGCCTCCAACAGGCTCTGCAGGCGGGCTATGCCGTGCTCGAACAGGGCGGTACGGCCGTCGACGCCGTCAAGGCCGCCATCAATCAGATGGAACTCAATCCCAACTTCAACGCCGGCCGCGGCGCGGTCTTCACGAGCGAAGGCAAGAACGAACTCGACTCGTCCATCATGGACGGCAAGACGCTCTCCGCCGGCGCCGTTGCGGGCGTAACCAACGTGAAGCACCCCATCAACTGCGCGGACCTCGTCCGCACCAAGTCGCCGCACGTCATGATGGCGACGAAGGGCGCCGAAGAGTTCTGCGCGAAGAACGGCGCCGAAACCGTCGATCCGAAGTGGTTCTTCACCGACTTCCGCTATCAGCAGCTCCAGAAGGCCAAGGAAAAGGAACAGATCATTCTCGACCACGACGGTGATCATCCCAAGACCGCCAATGCCGAACTCTTCATCGACCCGATGATGTACGACTACAAGTACGGCACGGTCGGCGCCGTGGCGCTCGACAAGGACGGCAACATTGCCGCGGGCACGTCGACCGGCGGCATGACCAACAAGCGCTTCGGCCGCGTGGGCGACTCGCCCATCATCGGGGCCGGCACCTACGCCAACAACGAAACGGTGGCCGTTTCCTGCACGGGCTCGGGCGAAATGTTCATCCGTACGTCCGCCGCCTACAACGTGCATGCCCACTACAAGCTCCTCGGCCAGGACGTTCAGAAGGCCGGTGACGCCGCCATCGCCGAGGTCGGCGCAATCAAGGGCACGGGCGGCATGATCATTCTCGACGCCAAGGGCAACTTCGCCTTCCCGATGAACTCCCTCGGCATGTACCGCGGCACCATCGGCAAGGACGGCGTTCCGATGACCGCCATCTTCGCCGACGAAGAACTCAAGAACATCGACGTCAAGAAGCTCCGCGAGTCGAAATAATTCCAACCGTTCAGAGGAGGACGACGCGATGCTCTTTGCGCCGTCCTTCTCCCGCTTTCCTCGGCTTGAGCCGTTGCCGAGGGAATCGTTCGAAAGCCTGCTTTCCCGGCCGCAAGGAACGGAAAGGCGGGCTTTCTTGTTTGACGGCCCGCCAATCAGCCCGTCTGCATCGAACAGTTCAAACCGTTCCGGGACGACGCGCGACGGTCTTTTCAGTCCGGTTTCGTGGAAAGATCCGGAGTCCGGGCGCTGACGGGGAGCGACGCGTCGGCACGGCCTGCCAAAATGCGGTCGACTTCCGCGACCACGATGTCCGGCGGCATCGTCTGGAGGCACATCGCGAGACTCGTGTCGCTTGAGCGCGGACAACATTGCCAAACAAAATGGGCTAGAAACCGTAATCTGCACGAAGAAAGTCAAATTCTTTCTTTAAGAGAAAAAGGCGGGCGATTTTGCCGAAAGGTGTCTGGAGGCGCTCCGCGGACGGTGCGGTTTGTCGCGAGGATCCCCGTCGGAAGACCTTCGCGATGCGGGCTACAATTCGGAATGCGTTTGATGCTTCAGGGAGGTCTTTTCATGCGCTGGCAGGATCTTGAAGAAAGCTCGTCGGTCGAGGACCGCAGGGGGATGGGCGGCATGAGACGTTCGGGAGGCCTTCGCACCCGCGGCGGCATTCCGCTTCGCGGCAAGACGGGGCTGGCCGTCGTGATCGTGGTGCTCGTGGCGGGCTACTACGGGATCGACCTCACGCCTTTGCTGACGGGAGAGCCCTTCCCCGTCGAGACGCAGACGACGGCTTCGGCGCCCTACAAGGGCACGGCAGCCGAGGAGGAGCTCGCGAAGTTCTCCCGCGTTGCGCTCAAGACGACGGAGGACGTCTGGACCGAGATCTTCCGCGCCACGGGCGAAAGGTATCCGCACCCGAAGCTCGTGCTCTACACGGGCAGCACCTCGACCGCCTGCGGCTACGGCCGGTCGGCGATGGGCCCCTTCTATTGTCCCGCCGACAGGAAGGTCTACCTTGACTTGAGCTTTTATGACGACATGCAGAAGAAGCTCGGCGGGGGCGGCGACTTTGCGCTCGGATACGTCCTCGCCCACGAAGTCGGGCACCATGTGCAGACCGTGCTCGGCATTTCCGAGCAGGTTCAGACGCTCCAGCAGCGCGTGACGAAGAAGGAAGCAAATGCGCTCCAGGTCAAGATGGAGCTTCAGGCCGACTGCTTCGCGGGCGTCTGGGGGCACTTTATGGAAAAGCGCGGGATTCTCGAGGCGGGCGACCTTGAGGAGGCGCTCAAGACCGCCACGGCCATCGGTGACGACCGCCTGCAGAAGGAGGCCACGGGCCGCGTCGTGCCCGACAGCTTCACGCACGGGACCTCGCTCCAGCGCCTCAACTGGTTCAAGAAGGGCTTCAAGAGCGGCAATCCCAATGTCTGCAACACCTGGCAGGCGGACAAGCTCTAGCCTTCGACATTTTCATCAGCCTTTCGGGTCCGCAGGCCTTCTGACCGCGGGCCCGATTTGTTTTCAGGGAGATGCGCTCGGCGAGAGGGTTGATTCCAAAAACGGAAGCATCCTGAAGCATTGCAACTGTTGCACCTTGTGACTTTGCGGGACGCGGAGCGTCAATGAGCGGTACGATGAAGGCATGAGGCTCCTCATGCGGCGCAGCGTGCCGCAGGGAGCGACCGAATGCCCGTGACGACAGGAGAAAAGCCATGCTGAGAAGAACGATTGCGGGAGCAAGGCGGAACGGGAAAGAGGTCTGCCGCGCACACTTTGTACGGACGGTGACGTTCAGGCGGCTTTGCCCCCCGAAAGAGCTGTCTGACGGTCAAAGTGAATCCTCTGTCTTTAGACAGGGGAGCTTCAAGGGAACGCCTCTTTTGTCCGAAGAGGCGGGTTCAGGGAGCGCAGGCGGCTGCAGAAATGCGGCCGCCTGTTTTTCCATGGGCGTCAGAAGACTTCGCCGTCGTCTTTGGGAAGCTCGAGCGCGAACGTCTCGAGGTCTTCGCCGGGATGTCTTGCGGGAAGCTCGGCCTGCCATTGCCGGGGCCAGGCGTCGTCGGGCACGGGAAGGACTTCGTTCGGGTCGTCGTAGGCGTGCTTCGGATAGCGGGCGAGATGGAGCTTCTGTCTGGCGCGCGTCACTGCGGTGTAGAGCCAGCGGAAGTAGTCGGCCGAGGATCTCGGTCCCGTCCATGCGCAGTCGACGAAGACGTGCGGCCATTCGCCGCCCTGGGACTTGTGGCAGGTGACGGCGTAGCCGTAGCGGACGTGAAGCGCGTTGACGAACGGGTCTTCGGCGAGCGCGTCCTGCCAGTCCTTCGTGCCGCGCCTGAGCCTCGGGAAGCGGTTCTTGAAGTCGGCCATGAGGGCGCGAAGGAGAAGCGTCATGTCGGGCAGGTCGTCGGGCTCGAGCTGGTTGAGAAGGATCATGCAGGAGACCTCGAAGCACTCGCCCGTATTGCCGCGAAGCCTGAGCGTGACGCTCTGGAACTCAAGGTCGAGGTTCACGAGGCGCCTGCCCTTCCCTGCGGGGCCGGTCTTCACGCGGAAGGAGACGCTGCGCCTGGTGCGCGCTCCCGTGCGGAGCACCTGGCAGAAGTCGCCGTTGCAGATGAATTCGCCGTGCATGTGCGTGTTGAGGATTACCATGAGCTTGTCTCCCGCGGCGAGCTCCTCGACGCCCGGAAACTGCAGCCGCCTGAAGGCGCGGTTGAGCTGCTGGGCGCGCACGTTCGTCTGCGCGATCATGACGGCGTCGCGTGTGATGCGCCGTCCCATGACCTCCCAGCAGAGGCGCGCCATGTCGCGCGCATCGATCCGCTCTACGTCGGGAACGTCCGCAGGAAGCCTTGGAAGAGCGTACGTCTTGTTTTTGAGTCCCGTTCGGAGCGCAGTCGCGAGCGCGAGAATTCCCGAGTCCTGCTTCTGGCGGACGATGTCGGTGAGCGTGTGCTCCGAGGGCTTCAGGCCGAATTCCTGCTCGAGGTGCACGGGAGAGAGCGCGGGCGAGACGGTCATGCCGACGGGCGGGAGCTGCGCGGCGTCGCCCACGAACAGGATGTGCCTGCGGTGCGCGCAGGGGGCGTCCTCGAGAAAGTGCAGGAGGTCGGCGAGAAGGCGGCCCGAGCCGAACTGCAGGAGCGGATTCTGCGTCTCGCGGTCGGAGACCATCGAGGCCTCGTCGACGACGTAGACCGCGTCGAGTTCGTCCGTGTTTGACGTGAGGTCGCTCACGAGCGTGAAGTCCTCGTCGTCTGGATCGTCCCGGTCGCGGGGCGAGTAGAGGTGTGCGTGGATTGTCGAGGCGCTGCGGGACGTTCTCGTCGAGAGCACCTTGGCCGCGCGGCCCGTGGGCGCCATGAGGTGCACGGAGCGGTTGACGGCCGAAAGATAGTCGACGACGCCCTTCATCAGGAAGGTCTTCCCCGTGCCCGCATAGCCGCGAAGTATGAAGATCCGCGCTTCGTCGTCGTCAAGAAACGCCTGAAGCTTCGGAACGAGCGAGGCCTGACCGGAGGTGAGCCGCACGCCTTGGAACATGCGCGAGAGCGTCGGATTCTTGATGTGGATTCCGCCCGCCTCGTCCGGGTCCGCCTCTTCGGCCGATCCGCCTGCATTGCTCGCGTCCGCAGGCGTGCCCTGAACCCAGGAGCGCGGGACGCGAAAGCGCTCGCCGTGCTCGTCCTCAAACCAGACCCAGCGGTCGTCTGCTTCGGGCGCGGGCGCAGCGGCGGCGACGGCGCCCTCAGGCGGACTGATGAGCGCAACGTTTCCTTCGGCAGGCTTCGGATGCGGCATGACGGTCTCGCTTCGCAAGCCCTGCGAAGCGCATCTCCTCTCGAAACGGGGTGTGGCGGAAAAGCAACACGAACGGCGGTTTTTCTGGTTCTTTATTCGGAGGAACCCTGATGGAGAACACCCAACTAGTGGGGACTTTCGATGGAGGCTTACCCTAAGTTGGCTCAGTCGGCGCGTCTTAAGGCAGGCTTAATGGACTAGGATTCACTCGAACAGGGCGCTCGGCCCCCATGAACCATCCGCCCCTACAGGAGATTTTAATGACAAATTTCAAGACGCTTGCCGCCCTGATGATGACCGCCCTCATGGCTGCGGGCACCGCCTCTGCCGCCGACGGAAAGTTCGGTGCCGACCGTCATGCGGCGATGGGTCTCACCTGCGAGACCTGCCACGGCCCCGACAAGGCCAATCCCGCCACGCCCGACATCAAGACGTGCACGCAGTGCCACAACACGAAGGACCTCGTTGAGAAGACGAAGGACGTCAAGCCGACGAATCCGCACGTCTCCCCGCATTATCAGGACCAGCTTGACTGCACGAACTGCCACTACATGCACGGCGAAACGGAGAACTTCTGCGACCAGTGCCACCAGTTCGGCTTCAAGGTGCCCTGAGGCGCTGAAAGGCATTGACAGGCATCGCTTCGGACCCGGATTGACGGGACCGTCCCTCGAACGCCCGATGATTTTCACCGCGTCCTGACGGCCGACCAGCCGCAGGACGGCGGGAGCCTCCGCCGCACACGGAGGTCCGTCCCGCGACCATCACTCATGAAAAGGAGTATCAGCATGACCAACCAGTCCCGCCGCCAGTTCCTCAAGACCGGCGCCCTCTTCGGCGCAGCCTCCGCTGCCGCCGCCGTCTCCGCTCCCGCCTTCTCGACCGAAGCGCCGCAGAAGTGGGACGAAACTACGGGTCTTCTCATCGTCGGCACCGGCTTTGCCGGCTGCGCCGCCGCCCTCGAGGCGCACTACCTCGGCGCGAAGAAGGAGGAGATCATGCTCGTCGACAAGATGAGCACGCCGGGCGGCAACTCCATCATCAACGGCGGCGCCGTCGCGGCCGCCGGCACCGACATGCAGGAAAAGGAAGGCATCAAGGACTCCGCCGACCTTCTTTTTGCGGACATCATGAAGGCGGGCGGCGGCCTCTGCCATCCCGCCCTCGCCCGCCGCATCGCCGATGAATCCGTCGCCAACTTCAAGTGGCTGCGCGACGACATCGGCGTCCAGTTCAAGGCCGTAACCTACCACGGCGGCCACTCCGTCAAGCGTTCGCACGCCGTGACGAACAACTCCGGCTCCGGCTTCATTCTTCCGATGCTCGCCAAGCTCAAGGAATTCGGCATTGAGCCGCGCCTTCGCTTCATCGTCGACGAAATCATCGTCAACGACAAGAAGGAAGTCATCGGCGTCAAGGCCCGCCAGGGCTATCGCTTCGGCCGCGAGAATTCCGGCAAGGTCCTCTACGTGCGCGCCACGAAGGGCGTCCTGATCGCAGCCGGCGGCTTCGCGCAGAACGTCAAGTACCGCATGAGCCAGGACCCGCGCCTCACGGACAAGTTCACCTCCACGAACCATCCGGGCGCCACGGGCGAAATGATCATGCAGGCCCAGGAAATCGGCGCCAACACCGTCCAGATGGACTGGATCCAGCTCGGTCCGTGGACCTCGCCCGATGAAAAGGGCTTTGGCGTGGCTCCGCTCTTCGTCGAGTCCTGCGTCGGCCTCGGGCCCATGGTCGACCCGGCCACCGGCAAGCGCTTCATCAAGGAAACGGGCAACCGCAAGGTCCGCGCCGACGCCATCGTCGCCATCGGCCACCCCTGCGTCATCTACACCTGCGAAGCCAACGTCATGAACGCCATCGTCGGCCACAACATGACCGACAAGCTCTGGGAGCACGCCCTCAAGACCGGCGTCGTCAAGAAGTTCGACACGCTCAAGGACCTCGCTGCCGGCTACGGCATCGACTACGCGACGCTCGAGAAGACCAATGAGACCTTCAACGGCTACATGAAGGCCATGAAGGACCCCGAGTTCGACTGCATGTTCTTCAAGGGCGCCAGCGTCAACGACAAGGGTCCCTTCTACGGCGTTCGCCTCTGGCCGCGCGTCCACCACTGCATGGGCGGCCTTGAGATCAACGAGCATGCCCAGGTCATGTCCGTGCGCGGCACCCCGATCAAGGGCCTCTATGCCGCCGGCGAAGCCACGGGCGGCGTCCACGGCATGGTTCGTCTCGGTACCGTCGCCGTTGCCGACTGCATGATCTTCGGCCGCATCGCAGCCCGCGATGCCTTCAAGAAGGCCTGATCCCGGTCAACGCCTGAAGATGCGCCCTGCGAGCGGGAAGCCTGAGACCTCCCGCGTGCAGGTATCGGCGGGCGCTTCGTCCGGTCGGACGCGGCGCCCGTTCCCGCCCGAAATCGGCGGAAGGAATGCCGGAGGTAAGGCGGTGATTAAAGACAGAAACAAAAGTACTCGTTGATACTGTATTATTCCGTCCTGCCCGCAGGAGAGGCGAAGCGCCCTCCTGACTCAAAGCGCATTCCGCTTTTCAACCCATTAGGAAATGAACATCATGATGAAGAAGTCTCTTCTCGCCCTTTCCGTGGCCGCTGCGGCCATGGGCGCCCAGGCCGCTGACGTCCAGGTCTACGGCCTCATCGACACCAGCCTCTCCTTCGTGTCGAGCGACGCCGACATTGCCGGCCACGACCGTGTGAACTCCTTCTCGATGGAGAACGCAAAGGAATTCGGCTCCCGCTTCGGTCTCAAGGGTTCTGAAGACCTCGGCAACGGTTACAAGGTGGCCTTCGTGCTCGAGTCCGGCATCAAGTCCGACGACGGCAGTCTCGACCAGGGCGGCAAGCTCTTCGGTCGCGAAGCCCACGTCGACCTCGTCGGTCCGTTCGGCAAGCTCTCCGCCGGCCTGATGCCCGTCTTCGGCAGCACGCTCGGCGCCGACGGTCTCTTCCGCGCCATCGACCCGCTCTTTGCGAACTACACGAAGGCCTTCGGCTCCGGCCACGTGACCGCCTCCTCTTGGACGCGCGTTGACAATGCGCTCAGCTACGTGACCCCGACCGTTGCAGGCTTCACGGGCTACGCCATGTACTCCTTCAAGAACGACTCCTCCAAGGGCGGCGTCGAAGGCCACGGCGGCGAATCCGACCGCTACGCCTCTCTCGCCGCACGCTACAAGGCCGGGGCTCTTGAGGCCGTGCTCGTCGCCGACACCACGATGTACGGCACGTACCGCACTGGCACCGCCGCCAGCAAGGATGACGGCTGGACCGTCACCTTCGGCGGCAACTACACGTTCGACGGCGGCGTCAAGGTCCTCGCCTTCACGCAGTTCTTCGGCGACCAGGAACTCAAGGCCAGGCCGCGTGCCGGTGTCGGATTCGACGGCATCAATGCGGTTGCTGGCGACTACGGCTTCGTCGACGGCTACGGCGTGAGCCTCGGCGTGAACGTGCCCGCCATGGGCGGCGTCGCCAAGGCCCAGGTCGCCTACCGCGACATGGACAACAAGGACAACGTCGACTTCAAGCGCGTAATCGCCGCCCTCGGCTACGACTACGCCCTCTCCAAGCGCACCGCCGTCTACGCCATGACCGGCTGGTCTCAGGAGAAGGTCGAGAACGGCACGACCGAAGCCAAGCCCAACGGCTACGAGTTCACGACCGGCATCGTCCACCGCTTCTGATGAGAGCCCGTGTTCCTCTTCCCGGGGAACGCGCTTTCTCCCAAAAGGGCTCGTTCTTCGCCTTTCCTTTGTATATACAGAGGGGAAGCGGGGCGGGCCCTTTTTTCGGGTTCACCTCCTTCGTCCCTTGTCGTCATCCGCCCTATGGGGCCTGTCTTCCGGATTGCCGTCCGGACGGGCGTTTCAGATGGTTTTCCCTTGGAAACCTCAGGTAAACGCCGATGGCGGTTTCAGAGGGTGCCGCCTAAAATATGCGCCCTGAATGCCGGTCTTTCTCCCTTTCGGGCCGGCGCATTTTCTGAGGACATCCAAGATGTGCACTTCCGTCATTGTCGGAGAAAAGGTCACGGCCGACGGCTCCTTCCTTCTTGCCCGCAGCGCTGACAGCAGCGCCCTCAAGGCCCAGCACTTCGTGATTCACGAAGCGCGCGAATGGCCCGAAGGCTCGATGTACCGCACGCAGGACCACAAGGGCGCCACCGCCTTCGAATGGCCGCAGCCCGCCCGCAGCATGCGCTTCACGACCGTGCCGAACTGGCAGACCCAGCTCCACGGCGCCGTGGGCTTCAACGAAGCGGGCGTGGGCCTCACCGGCACCGAGTCCATCTTCGCCCGCGACGACGCGCTCGCGATCGACCCGTACAACAAGGCCTCCGGCATCACCGAGGACGACATTCCCGACGTTCTGCTCTCCCGTTGCACGACCGCGCGCGAAGCGTGCGCGCTTCTGGGCCGCATCATCGAGGAGGCCGGCTGCGGTGAAGGCTTCGGCGTCGGCTTCGTCGACAGCAAGGAGGTCTGGTACCTCGAGACCGGCACGGGCCACCAGTGGATCGCCCACCGCACCCCGGCCGACAAGTACATGGCCACGGGCAACCAGGGCCGCCTGCGCGAATACGATCCGGAACGCGAGGACATGATGGGCTCGCCCACGGTCATGAGCTGGGCGAAGGAGCACGGCTTCTGGAACCCCGAGGAAGGTCCCTTCGACTTCGCCGCCGCCTACACCCGCAACGACGAGCGTGACCGCGTCTACAACGACCCGCGCGTCTGGATCATGCAGAAGCACCTCAATCCGTCCGTCGAGCAGCCCGTCGACGACGGCCGCAATTTCGAGGTCTATCTCACGCCCGAAAAGCCCATCACGGTCGACGATCTCAAGGCCCTGATGCGCAATCACTACGACATGTCCGAGCATGACCCGTACCAGTTCGGTCTGCGCGGCGACGAGCCCTGGCGTCCGATCAGCGTGTTCCGCACGTACGAGTCCCACATCATGCAGGTCCGTCCGTGGCTCCCGCAGGCCATCGGCTGCCTGATCCACCTCGCCTTCGGCATGGCCGACCTCTCCGTCTACCTGCCGTTCTACCAGGGCCTCGAGGCCGTTCCCCAACACTACGGTTGCGGCACGGACCACTGCGACCGCCGTTCCGTCTACTGGAAGTTCCGCAGGCTTCAGACGCTCGTCATGACCGACTACGCCGGCCTCGCCCCGATGGTCAAGACCGCCTTCGCCAAGTTCGAGGCCGACCTCGCCCCGCGCATGGCCGCCTTCGAAGCCGAGTTCGTCAAGCTTCATGCCGAAGACGAAAAGGCCGCCGCGAAGCTCCTCAACGACTTCAATCTCCGTGTTCTCGCCGAAGGCGAAGAGCTCTGCGAAACGCTTCTCGACGACTGCTTCACGAAGCGCACGACCGACATCCAGGAGGCCGTGTACTTCCGCAACCGCAAGGCCAAGGACTGATCACCGGGCTTGCCGGCCTCTTTCCGCCTTTCTTGTCATGAGGGCGGGATGAATGCCCGGCCTGCCTCACTTGATAATGGCGGGATTTCCATAACGGAAGTCCCGCCATTTTTTGCTTCTGTCGGTTCTGTCTCAGTCGCCGGGCTTCGCTTGAGCGGGAGCAAATGAGCGGTGTTGAAGACAGGATCGGGATCAGGCCCTGCGCCTCCCCTCCCTCATGGCGAGGATGAAGACGGTGGCGAAGATGAGGACTGCGCCGAGGCTCTCGACGGGCGTGAAGGAGGTGCCGAGCAGCACGACGGAGAGAATCACGGCCGTGAGGGGCTCGGAGGCGCCGAGGATGGTGGTGACGGCGGGCGGGACGTAGTCGAGGCTCTTCAGATAGCAGACGAAGGCGAGCGCGGTGCCCACGACGATGATGTAGAGGTAGCCCGCGAGGGTCTCCCAAGTCCAGACGGCGTCGATTTCCGTGGGCGGATAGACGAAGAGCGCGCCGATGCCCGCAAAGAGCATGCCGAAGCCCACGACGGCGTTGACGCCGAGTTTCTTGACGGTATTGCCCGGCTGCAGCGTGCAGAAGGCGCCGCAGGCGGCGGAGGCAAGCCCCCAGAGGACGCCCGAATATGAGAAGTTGACGACGCTCAGGTCGCCCTTTGTGATGATGAGTACGACGCCCGTGGCGGCAAGGCAGAAGGCGGCGAGCTCGAGGATCGAGACGGGCTTGCGGGTCGTGGCGGCGATCCAGCCTATCACGAAGAGCGGACCCGTGATGACCATGATGGCCGCCGTGGCGGCGCCCGCATCACGGATCGCAAGGAAGAACGTGAACTGCGTCGCCAGCACGCCGAGGCCGTAGATCACGACGTCACGCAGCAGAACCATGTCGGAGAAGAGCTTCGAGACCCTGCCCCTTTCGGTGAGGAGCGTCATGAGCGTGAGGAGCACGCCCGCGCCGAAGACGCGAAGCGCCACGAGGTCCTGGGCGGTGAAGCCGCCGTCCGTCATCATGACCTGAGCAGCCACCCCCATGGAGCCCCAGCCGAAGCCTGCGGCGATGGCAAGAAGAAAGCCCGTGAGCATGCGGCGTACTGAGGTCATTTGTCTTGTCTTTTCCTTGGAGTGCGTGTGAGAAGGCGGTCCGTCCGGACCAAGGCGGCATTGTACAGCGTCGCGATGCACCGCCGCTCGAAACGCCCCGTCCATCGTCATCCTCAAGCCTGCGGGCGGTAAAGACGGCGGCCTGCGCTTGCCTCCCGTCAAGAAATCCTCCAAAAGACGCTCGAGCGCTGTTCATCATCGAAATGATGGCCTTTCCAGGGTTTCGGCTATTCTCTAGACTTCTCTGCGAGGCCGTCCCCGCGGCCTCGAACGACCCTCGAAAGACCGGCGCCCGCTTCAAATCAACGGACGCTCAGATAAATGAGAGACCCCAATATGAAAGAAAAAACCGTATTCGAGCGTCCCGTCTCGCGCCGCCGCGTGCTGACGGCCTCGGCCCTGCTCGCGGCCGCAGGATTTGCCTCGTCGCCGCTTGCCGCGGCCGTCGCGAACGCCGTGGCGGACTTCGGCGTATATGAATGGACTGCCTGCGTCATCAACTGCGGCCAGCGCTGCCCGCTGCGCGCGTACACGAAGAACGGCACCGTGATCCGCATCGAAACCGACAACACCGTGAAGGACGGCTGCAGGGTGCGTCAGTTGCGTGCCTGCCTCAAGGGCCGCGACATGCGCGAGCGCCTCTACAGTCCCGATCGACTGAAGTATCCGATGAAGCGCGTGGGCGAGCGCGGCGAAGGCCGATTCGAGCGCATCTCCTGGGACGAGGCCCTCAAGACCGTCGCCGACAAGCTTCGCGAGACCGTCGAGAAGTATGGCAACGAATCGCTCTATTGGCAGTACTGCTCGGGCCAGCAGTCGCTCGTCAACTCCCGCCGAGCCTGGTGGCGCCTGCTCAATCTCTGCGGCGGTTATCTGAAGTATTACGGTTCCTATTCGACTGCTCAGATCTCGGCCGCCTTCCCGATGACCTACGGCGCGAGCCCGTCCTCTGACATCTCGGAAATCGCCAATGCGAAGCTCTACGTGACCTTCGGCCACAATCCCGCCGTCACGCGCGGCTCCGGACACGGAAAGTCCTGGCAGATGACCTGCACGCGCGAAGCCGAGGGCGGCAGGAAGCCGAAGATGATCGTGATCGATCCGATCTACAGCGACACGGCCGTCGCGCATGCCGACGAATGGATCCCGATCCGTCCCGGCACCGACGCGGCGCTCGTGGAGGCGATTGCCCACGAGCTCATCGTTCACGACCGTGTGGACCACGCGTTCCTCGCCCAATATTGCGTGGGCTACGATGAAGGCACCCTGCCCGCTTCCGCACCCAAGGGCTCGGACTACAAGAGCCACATTCTCGGCAGAGGGCCCGACGGCATCGAGAAGACGCCCGAATGGGCCTCCCGCATCACGGGCGTCCCCGTCGAGACGATCGTGAGGCTCGCCGAGGAGATCGGTACGACGAAGCCCGTCTTCTTCTCACAGGGCTGGGGCCCGCAGCGGCAGGCCAACGGCGAACAGACGAGCCGTGCCATTGCGATGCTTCCGATCCTCACGGGCAACGTCGGCCTTCCCGGCACGAGCACCGGCCAGCAGGAAGGCAACACGGCCGTGCCCGCAGTCTATCTGCCCGTCGGCACCAATCCCGTCAAGGCGACGATTCCGTGCTTCCTCTGGACCGATGCCATCGTGCGCGGCAGGGAGATGGATGACGTCCACGACGGCCTGCGCGGCGTGAAGACGCTCGGCCACGACATCAAGATGATCGTCAATTCGGGCGGCAACACGCTCATCAACCAGCACAGCGATTCGAACAGGACGGACGAAATCCTGCGCGACACCTCGAAGTGCGAGTTCATCGTCGTCTGCGACAACATGATGACCCCGTCGGCCCGCTACGCCGACATTCTCCTGCCGGACACGCTCGGACCCGAAGCGGACGACGTCACGGCCTCAGGCGGCTCCAACGGCGACTCCGCCGCCATCCTGCCGCTTCACAAGGCGGTCGAACCGCAGTGGGAGCAGCGCCCGACCTGGGAGATCTGCCGCGGCATCGCAAGGCATCTCGGCAAGGAAGAGGCCTTTACCGAAGGAAAGACCCAGCTCGAGTGGATCGAATGGTGCTACAACGAAACGCGCCGCAAGATCCCGTCGCTTCCCGACTTCGTGACCTTCTGGAAGACGGGGCCCGCTCACATCCATGATCTTCCCAACGCGGGCATCGCGCTCGAGGCGTTCCGCAAGGACCCGAAGGCCAATCCTCTCAAAACTCCGTCGGGCAGGATCGAGATCTACTCCGAGCGCCTTGCGAACATCGCGAAGAACTGGGTGCTTCCCAAGGGCGACGTCATTTCGCCGATTCCGATGTTCGTGCGCACCTGGGAGATGCCGGGCGACGCACTGCAGAAGAAGTATCCGCTCCAATGCTACGGTTATCACGGCCACGGCCGCATTCACTCGACCTTCCACAACCTGCCCGCACTTCGCGAGCAGTTCCCCGACGAGGTGCTCGTCAACGTGCTCGATGCAGATGCTCGCGGCATCCGTTCGGGCGACCGCGTGCGCGTCTTCAATGACCGCGGTGCGGTCGAACTTGTGGCGAAGGTGACGCCGCGCATCATTCCGGGCGTCGTCTCGATCCCGCAGGGCGCGTGGTACAGGCCCGTGATGAAAGACGGCCGAAGGGTCGACGTTGGCGGCAACATCAATACGCTCACGTCGCTTCGCCCGAGCCCGCTCGCCAAGGGCAATCCGCAGCATACCAACCTCGTCGAGGTCGTCAAGGCTTGAGCAAAAGGAGATAGAACATGACAAAGCAATACGGTTTCGTCGTCGACGTCTCGCGCTGCACGGGCTGCAGGACCTGCGCCGTTGCATGCAAGGACGCGCACAATCTGCCCGTCGGCCTCAATCTGCGCCGCGTGCTCGAAGAAGCTTCGGGCAGCTGGCGTCAGGACCGCATGACGGGCGCCTGGCATCAGGACGTCCGCGCCTGGTACGTTTCGATCGCCTGCAACCACTGCGAGAACCCGGCATGCGTCAAGGTCTGCCCGACCAAGGCGCACTACAAGCGCGCCGAGGACGGCCTCGTCGTCATCGACCGCGACAAGTGCATCGGCTGCGGCATGTGCGCGCAGGCCTGCCCCTACGGTGCGCCTCAGCTCGATGAAAAGGCCCGCAAGATGATGAAGTGCGACGGCTGCCTCGATCGTCTCGAAAAGGGCGGCGCGCCCATCTGCGTCGAAGCCTGTCCGCAGCGCGCGATAAGCTTCGGCGAGATCTCCGAACTCAGAAGGACGTTCGGTACGCTCGCCGTGACGCCTCCCCTGCCCGATCCCGCACAGACCCGTCCCGCACTCGTGATCGTTCCGTCGCCCAAGGCGAAATGATCCCGATGCGCAGGGGCTGAGACGGATCCCGGCGTCCCTTGAAGAAGAACGGCCCGCTTCTCACATTCGAGAGGCGGGCCGTCTTTTCGTGGATCCTTTGAGGCATGCGGGACCGGAGGGACACGTCCTCAGAGCTGTTCTCCGGGCATGAGCACGGGCTTCACGCGCTTGATGAGCAAGCCCACGGCAAAGGCGGAGACGAGCGTGCCCGCGCCGATTCCGTAAAGATTTCCGAGAAAGACGAGGCCGACCGCGGCGGCCGCGATGACGCAGCCCACGTCGTTGGCGATCTTGATGGTCGGGAACGCACGTCCCGTCACGATCGAGGCGGCAAGCACGGCGCCGTCGATCGGCTGGAGGATGAGGCTCGAGCGAAGCTGCAGAAGAATGCCCGCCGCGATGACGACGTTCGCCAGGAGCGAGGCGCTCCAGCACGCAACGGCACCCTCGACGGGGACGCGGGAGAGAACCGCCATCCAGGCGTCGATCATCGCGCTGAAGAGAAGGACCGATGGGAGCTGCAGCCACTGGCGGCGCTCGAACCTTGAGCCGAGCATCACGATCTGCGAGAGGAAGAACGCAATGTTGATGATGAAGGTGGACGTCCCGAGCGTGACGCCCATCACGGCCGAGAGCGTAAGCGGCAGCGTGCTGATGGGCGTGGTGCCGAGATCTGCCCGCGTGATGAGCGCGATGCCGAGCGTGTGCACGGCCATGCCCGTGAGAAGCAGAAGGATTTGTGCAAGCAGATTTTTCCCGGAATCGGTCCCGTTCGGGCGCTCAATGGGGGTTGTCATGCGGTGGCTCAATGTCTCTAGGTTGTTTGCCGTATGGGACTATCCCGTGTTGGCGTCTTACCGCCTCGAAGGGGCGGGCGTTGGGGCGCAAGCCGTTGTACACTTGCGGCATCCATGCATTCTAGTGAGTCAGATCGATGCCAGACCACATTCAGCCGCTCGCCGTCATCACAGGCGCCTCGAGCGGCATCGGCCGGGAGCTCGCGAAGCTCGCAGCCCAGAAGGGCTACCGGCTTCTTCTCATCGCCCGCAACATGCGCGCTCTTGAAGTGCTGAGCCGCGACCTGAGGACCGAAACCCACCTGCTCGCGCTCGACCTGACGGCGGCGGGTGCGGTCGACCAGATCTCGAGCTGGCTCTCGGATCGGCAGATCGTGCCGGAGATCTTCATCAACAACGCGGGCTTCGGTGCCTTCGGTCCTGCGTCCGACATGGACGAGGCGATGTTGAAGAAGATGATCAGGCTCAACGTCATGGCGCTCACTAGCCTCTCGCTTCGCATGGCGCGCCGCATGAAGCGCGAGGGCCGCGGCAGGATCATGAACGTGGCCTCCACGGCCGCCTTCCAGCCCTGCCCCTACCTCGGCGTCTACGGCGCCACCAAGAGCTACGTGCTCTCCTTCACCGAGTCGCTCGCAGAGGAGCTCAAGGGCTCAGGCGTCACCGTCACCGCCTTCTGTCCCGGCCCCACGCGCACGCAGTTCGGTGTGACCGCGGGCCTCTCGCAGGAAAGCCCCTTCGATCGCCTTTCCGCCGACCCCGAACGCGTGGCCGAAACGGGCTTCAAGGGCATGATGGCGGGCCGCGTCGTCGTACTCGACGGCGCAGCCAACCGCTTCGGCGCCTTCATGCCCCGATTTCTTCCCCGCTGCCTCGTGCGCACGATCGCGGGCGGAATGCTCGCTAAGTTAAAATAACAGCGCCGAAACGGTCGAACGCTTCTGAAAGATTCCGACGGCTTTCGAAGGCGGAATGAACAAAGGGACCCATGTCCATCAGGATTCGGGTCCCTTCCTTTTTGCGGGCTGCGGTCTTGTCAGACGGTCTTGATGCCGGCCTCCTTCTGTAGGCGTTCGGCGCGGGCCCTGCGGCGGCGCATTCGCAGGCAGTTGCCTGCATAGAAGGCGGCGCTCGTGAAGATCATCATGTAGGCGAGAAGTTCGGTGGATTCTTCCGAGAGGGTCTTCACCGAATAAAGGCCCGAGCAGGCCTCGCCCGCATAGGCGAGCCAGAGCGTCTGCATGCCGTAGAGGCGCGAGTAGACGAGCAGGATCGCTACGCCCGCGCACATGATCGGAAAGGCGCGGTGGCCGATGAAGTGGGCAAGCCCCGGAATGACGGTGCCGAGCCCCGCGGCCTTCACGGCCCAGGCGACACCGCAGAGCCAGACGAGCTCGCAGTAGACCCAGGCGTGGCCGATCCAACCGTCGAGCTCCCGGATGAAGAGCGCGACGAGAAAGCCGCCGACGAGCCACAGCCCGCCCGAGAGTGCCTTCTCAAGCGACGCGGTCCTGAGCGTGAAGATCGCCGCCGAAAGGAGCAGCGCTTCCTGGCCCAGCTCGATCAGACTCTCGACGGGGACGCTTACCCTGAGGTTCAGGACGTAGAGGCCGTAGGCGGACGCGCTCAGCAACGCACAGAAAAGAAACTGACCGATCCCGAGGAGGATCGTGCGGATTTCGGACTTCATGAAGACGGAATGGGATTCTTGGGGCTTGCTCGGGTTAACCCGAGTTTTTGGGAAACCGTCCATTCTACCTGGCGGCGCGAAAACGTCAATACCCGTTCGCTCATTCCCGCTCTCCCCGTCTGCAAAGTTTTCTCGCCCAGCGGGACGCCCTGCTTTCGACTGCTGCACGGGCGGACTGAAAATGCCCTGTGGATGCGGAACGTAGGGGTGAAAAAAGCCCCGCTCGGGGCGGGGCTTTGCCGGAGGCCGGACACACGGGGAGCCGCGGCGGGATTTCGGGCAGGTGTTGTTTTCACGCAACTTTTCCCGCGGCGATGGGGATGATCCTGCGGCCTTCGAGGGTCTTGGTGCGCAGGCCCTCGGGTACGGCCTCGTCGGGGCGGCCGTTGCGGCGCAGCCACCTGCGGGAGCTTCCGCTCATGTTCCAGCCGACGCTGCGGCCGATGGGGCGCAGACGGTTTTCGAGGCAGGAGGCGCACTGGGTGGGCTCGTCGTCAAGGCAGGGCTTGTTGTCGTAGAGCTGGTAGCCCTCGCGGTACTGCTGTGGCGAGAGGTTGGGCATCACGACGTTGGCGCCATAGGAGACGCCGAGCTCGCGGCCGTCGTCGCGGATGGCCTGAAGGGCCGTGGCGGCGGCGATGTTGACGGGGCCGAGCACGAGGCGCGTGACGGCGATCATGTTGAGGGCGAGCTGAAGGAGCGCCTTGGGCTCCATCTGCCCGTATTCCTGAAGCTCCCCGCCCTCGCTCATGAGGTAGGGGCCCATGCCGATCATGTCGACGTCGAACTGCTGGAAGGTGCGGATGTCGCGGCAGAGGTCCTCGAGCGACTGGCCGGGAATGCCGATCATGACGCCCGTGCCCACCTGATAGCCCGCCTCGCGAAGGTCGCGAAGCATGCGGAAGCGGTTCTGAAGCTCCTTCTCATGGTCGCCGCGGGCGCCGTGAAGGACCTTGAAGAGCTCGGGGTTCGAGGTCTCGAATCTGGCGAGGTACCTGAGATTCGAGGGATTGCCCGAGGCCTTTGCGAGACGGCGGTAGGTCTCGATCGTCTGCTCGCCGAGCGAGAGCGTCACGCCCACGCCGTCGGGGAGCTTCTCCGAGACCGTGGCCTCGTGGATCGCCTCAAGGCACGATTCGACGAAGGCGATGTACTTCTCGTCGCGGCGCTCGCCCGACTGAAGGCAGATCGAGCCGTAGCCCTGATCGGCGGCCCATTTCGCGGCCGCGACGATCTCCTCCTTCGACATCGTGTAGCGCTCGACGTCGTGGTTCTCGCGACGAATGCCGCAGTAGCGACAGCTCGCCGTGCAGATGTTCGAAAACTCGATGAGGCCGCGGTAGTACACGAAGCTGCCCATCAGCTCCGTCGTCCTGTCGTAGGCGGTCTTGCGCAGGAGCTCGCACTCCTCGGGATCCGTGAGGCCGAGAAGATGAACGATGTCGGCGTCCGACAGTTCTTCATGGGAGAGGATTTCACGCGTCTGCTCGATGGACATTGGAGTTGCTCCTAGTATGAGAGGCACATTATGCACGATCGGGACGGCTGGCGAAATACTCCCGATGGAGGGGGCGGCGCGTGCGCCGCACACGGAAAGTGCAAAAGCCCCGAGCGCGGAGCGGACGGGGCTTCGAATGAGGCGGGGCTGATGGATCAGCGGCGCTTGAGGTAGCAGCAGTTCTTCGGGAGCTTGCCGCGGACGTCCTGCACGAGGCGGCCGTCGTCGGAGACCTTGAGCACCATGTAGGGGCCGGTCTTGGCGTCGACGAGGGTCATGACGCCTTCCTTCACCGTGACGGTGCCGGCGGACTGGGCGGCGCCGTTGACGTCGGTCTGGAAGAGCACGAAGCAGCCGTACTTGTCGATGCTCAGATTCGTCTTCGTGGGATTGCCCTCGGCCGTGCAGAGGCGGCCGCGCCACTGGCCCTCAAGCTCGACCACCTCGGGAGGCGGCGCGGCGAAGGCGGTGGAAAGCGTAAGGGCGGCTGCAAGCGCGGCGGCGGTGCGCAGGATGGACATCTTCTTTTTCTTCCTCTTCAATTGGGTTGGTCTTGCCTGGAGGCGCCGGACGCGGATGTCCGGGAGGCACTGCCTCCATCATTCAATCGATTATGCACGCCTTCGATTATCCGACGCTGAAGCCCCGTCGTCCAAAGACGAACCCGCCGGCCCGTGAGGACCGGCGGGGTGTTTCAGGCGAGCGTCAAGGGATTACAGTCCCCTCAGGCGCCTTACCAGACCCGGCGTGCGCTGATGGTGTAGCGGTAGTTTTCACGGATGTCTCCGCCCGCGATCTTTTCAAGGTCAGCCCAGACGAAGGTGTTGGGTGCGAGCTTGAAGTTCGCGCCGACGGCGTACTCGCTCCAACCGCCGTCAAGTTCGGTGCGGAAGGACTCGACCCTGCCCGCGTCGGCGACGGCATGGTATTCGTCCTCGCCCATCATCTCCCAGGCGCCCGAAACACGGGCGTAGAAGGTGCTCTTCTCGTTCGGGAACTCAAAGCCCGCGCGCACGCCCACGCGTCCGATCAGGCTCTGATAGTCGTCCTGGTGAACCGTGAAGCTGCGGCCCGCACGGAAGTCGTCGCCTTCGACCCAGGCCCAGGTGAGCGCGGCCTGAGGTTCGACGAAGAGACGCTCGGCGGGCTTGAAAGCGGCGCGAGCAAAAAAAACGTCTGGGGGACATGCGTTTCTGACGCTATTGTATTTCTTTTTCGCCACGCTCGCGCTGAGGCTGACGTCATGTGTTTCCGTTGCAATTGCGGCATGTCGGCCATGAATCATCTCCATCATCACTGGCAATTGGGGACGTCGGTCGCACAGGCTTTGTGGGCCGAAAAACCGAATTCGGGATTTTCCGTACAATAGAGCCTTCGGTCTCTGCCTGACGGAGGCCGTCCTTCCATCCTCAAGGACTACAAATGAATCCCACTCCCCCGCAAGCTGCAGGAAGCCTCAACCGGTTCCTCAACGCCATTGAGGCGGCAGGCAACAAGCTGCCGCACATCACGATGCTCTTCATTTGGGCGCTCGTGATCACGCTCGTGATCTCGCTCGCGCTCTCCTACGTCTCGTTCGACTACAGGCATCCGTCCACGGGTGCCGTGATCGCCGTGACGAACATGCTTGCCCCCGCGAACCTGCTTGATCTGGTCGTGAATTCCGTGAAGAACTTCATGGGCTTCCCGCCGCTGGGCATCACGCTCGTGGCGACGCTCGGCATCGGCATCGCCGAGGGATCGGGCTTCATCCACACGCTTCTCAGGAAGCTGATGAGCTACATCCCGCGCGCCGCGCTCACGCCGGCCGTCGTGATCGTCTCGATCCTCTGCCATGTGGCGAGCGACTCGGTGTACGTGATCCTCATGCCGCTTGCAGCCCTGATGTTCTATTGTGCGGGCCGTCATCCGCTCGCGGGCGTGGCCTGCTCGTTCGCCGGTCTCTCGGGCGGCTTCACGGCCTCCTACACGCCGTCTGTGATCGACCCCGTCATGCAGTCCTTCACCCAGGCCGCCGCCCAGACGCTGGATGCGTCCTACTCGGTGAACGTGCTCTGCAACTACTTCTTCGCGCTCGGCGGCACCTTCTTCGTGATCGCCGCCTGCTGGTACGTGACCGACAAGATCGTCGAGCCGCGCCTCTGGGCTACGATGCCGCTCGACAAGGGCCTCGAGAACGATCCCGACCTCAGGATTACGCCCGTGAGCGCCCTTGAGAACAGCGCCTACCGCAAGGCCTGCACGGTCTTCCTCGGCCTCGCCGCCCTGCTCTTCGTGCTCTGCTGGCCCGAAGGCTCCATGCTGCGCGCGCCCGACGGCTCCCTCACGAGCCCGAAGGCCCCCGTCATGCAGGCCATCGTTCCGCTCATCTTCATCTTCTTCTCGCTCCCCGGCATCGTCTACGGCTACGCCGCAGGCACCTTCAAGTCCTCGTCCGACGTGATCAAGTCGATGGAAGAGGTCATGAAGATGCTGCTCGGCTTCATGGTGTTCGCCTTCTTCGCCGCCCAGTTCCTCTACGTCTTCGGCAAGTCGGGCATCGGCACGCTGCTCGCCATCTCGGGCGCCGAGTTCCTCAAGGACCTCGGCATGCCGTCGGCGGGCTCGCTGCTGGGCATCATCATCTTCACCGGCATGCTCAACCTTCTCATCACCTCGGCGACCTCCAAGTGGGCGATCCTTTCGACCATCTTCGTCCCGATGCTGATGATGCTCGGCATCTCGCCTGAGCTCACCCAGGCCGCCTTCCGCGTGTCCGACTCGGCTGTGAACGTCTGCACCCCGATGTTCCCGTTCTATCCGCTCCTCATCATGTACTGCCAGAAGTACTGCAAGCAGGCGGGCGTCGGCACCCTGAGCTCGATGATGATCCCCTACACCCTCGCGCTCCTCGTCGCGCTTACCTTCGTGCTCTACGCCTTCTGGGGCATCGGCATCCCGATCGGCTTCGATTCGGGCTACGTCTACCCGCCTGTGAAGTAAGTCGCAATCAAGCGATCCGCATCACCCCGCCGGCTCTGGACATTCAGACCGGCGGGATTTTCTTTCGTGCGGAAATATATGCCCGCCTCCCCTTCGGAAGGCGGGCTTTTTCAGGCGTGTTTCAAACGACTGAGGTGACGCTTGTCGTCAGAACCGGTACGCGAGGCCGAGCTTCGCGCCGATGGCGGAAGCGCCCTCCTCGCCGCCGCCCATCGTGAGGTCGGCATTGAGCATGAGGTTCTGCTTCACGGCGCGAATGCCGAAGGTGCCCTGAACGGGATTTGCGTCGATGACGTCCACGTCAACGCCGCGCAGCGTTATCTCCTTGTCGCCGAAGGTCGGCACCCAGGCGATCTTAAAGGACGGCGCAACCGTCCAGCCCGCGGCATTGGCTTCGCCCGCATGAATGCGAAGCGCGACGGGGAGTTGCACGAGCGTCTGCTTTTGCTTTTCGACGTCAATGCCGCTCACCGCAAAGGCGTCCGTCTCAAGGCGCGAAACGCGAACGCCGACGCTAGGGATCAGGGAGAACGCGCCGAGCGAGCCCTTGTATTGCGCGCGCAGGCCCGCGGACATCATGGTCGTGTCGACGCTCCCCGTAACGGTGAAGGCGTCGCTTGTCAGATCGTTCGAGCCCTTGATGTAGCCAAGGTCGGCCACGATCGCGCCCTTCGGGCACGGCTGCCAGATGCCGTAGACCGTGAGTCCATAGGCATCAAGGTCGTTCTTCGCTCCGTTTTCGGCGGCACGCAGGGAGCCGGTGGCATATTCGACGGCCGCACCGACGCGGACGTTGTCGGCAAGTCCCGCATCGGCGCCGAACACCGCATAGCCCATGTCGGCGTTGAAGTCGGCGTTGCTGCTCACTTCGTAGCGTTCGCCCGAAACGTTGACCCAGAGGTTGAGCGGCTGATCACTGATTTGACCGAAGGTCGTGCGGTCCGCAACGGAGGCGGCCATGGCAGCGTCAATGCGGCGTGTCATGGACTGCATGCCGAAGGACGTGACAGCGGGTGCAAATCGATCGGTGTTGACCGTGGCGGTGAAGCCCTGGTTCGTGAGTTCCGCGTCAAGGAACGGATTGTCGAGCGTCAGGTTGTCGGCGGTGAGGCCGCTCGTCGTCTCGGCAATGTTGAGCGTGCCTTCCTGCGCGTTGATTACGCCAACCGTGCCGCCTTCGACCGACAGGTCGCCTCCGATGAGCGGCGTGCCGTCGGCGGGTGCTGCGCTTTGATCAACGACGAGAACGGCCTTGTCCGCAACGACCATCTTGCCCGCGGACGCCGTCACGTCGGTCTCCCTCTTCCAAGTGGGATTGGCTGCGATGGTGCCGCCGCCGATCGTGATCGGCGCGGCCACGACGATGGCGGCGCCCGTTTCGTTCTCGCCCCAGACCGTTGCATAGTTGATCATGGCGCGAGCACCTGCGAGGTCGGTCCCGAACGCGACGAAACTGTTTTCGCCCGCTGCGACGATGCCTTCAACGGCACCGTTGACGGCGGTTGCGGCAAGGCCCGAGGCGTTCCCGACCGTTTGAAGTGCGGAATCCTTGTTCCAGGCCGGGTCGGCAAAGATCACCGAACCTGCCTTCGAGTAGAGTTCGTCAACCTCAATGAGACCGATCGAATCTTTGTTGCCAACAAGAACCCTGGCACCATTATCGGCGACGAGCTTCGTGACAGTAAGGAGAGTCGTCTTCTGCGTGTCGACCTTGTCTTCGTCGTCGGGCGTGGTGCCGTCGTCGCCTACGGAAAGGACGGCGTTCTGAAGAGTGATGGCCTGAGCGTCGGCGGCAACGCTCTTGAGGTTGAGGCTTGCCGCTTCGCTTACAGTGCCCGTGACGCTCACGTTGTTGAGCGTCGCCTGAGTTTGCACGGCTCCTTCGGTCGTGTCAGCGACTACATTGACGCTCCCCTTGATGGTGAAGTTGTCGGCGCCGCCCGAAAGGTCCTGCTCGCCCTTCGCACTCAGCGTGACGATCGTGTTTTCAGGAATCTCCATCGTGGTTTCGCCCGTTTCGCCTGCGGGAGGCGCCACGTAGAGCGTGGCGTTGGAGAGGTTTAGCTCAAGAGCGGAATTGGCATCGTTGATGTAGGCGTCGCGAAGCGCCTTGAGGCCATCGCTGCTGTAGGTGATCGCGTCGTCGATCGTGAGCGTGCCGCCGTCGGGTGCAGCAAGCGTGAGCTTCCCGGTGGCGTTGTTGAGCACCTTTTCGTCGGAGCCTTCGACGGTGAGGAAGTCGTTGGCGGAGACTTCATACGCCGTATTGAGGTTGGTGACGAGCTCGGCGTTTGCATCGGTGAAGGTAATCGTGCCGGTGAAGACCGTATCCTTGTCGAGCTTGAAGACGTTGTTGGTACCCGAGACAGTGAAGTCCTTGACGGAGAGCTTCTTCGCGTCGGCGGATCCGTTGACGATGCCGCCGCCCGTCATGTTCATCGTGGTGACGAAGCTGTTGCCCGTCATGTTCCACGTGCCGCCGGTCGCGAGCTCAAGCACCAGGCCTTCGGCCTTGGTGCCGATCTGAAAGTTCGGATCATCGCTTGGATAGTCGACTTCGCCCACCGAATCGTCCGTGGTGAGCGCGCGCCCCGTCCAGTAGGAATCACCGTTGGTCAGCTTGATTTTGACGTTGGCGTCCGTGGTGGTGCCTGAGGTTTCGGCGTTGTAGTTGAAGTCGATGTTGCCGTTGAGCTTCACGGTCTTGTCGCCCGACTGGTTGATCAGCACGGTGCTGTAGCCGCGCACCAGGATAGCATCCTCGGCGTCGACGGTGAGATTGCCCTTGACGTCGATCTTGCCGTTCGAGATGGCGTAAAGGCCGATGGCACCGGCCTTTTTGTTGTCGGTCAGGTTGGTTTTGGAGGTGACGGTGATGCTCGTGTCCGCGGCGTTGATCGTGATGGTGCTTGTGTCTTCGGGTTTTTCAAGCGCGGTGCCGTTTTGTGTAAAAAGCCCGGAGATCGCCTTGTTGGTGTAGTTCGTTCCTGCGGTAATGGTTAGCGACTTGCCGTTGACGGTCACCTTCGACGCGTTTTCGACGGCGGTGATTGCACCGGTTTCTTTGCCCAAGGAACTGGTGAGCGTAGTGGTTGTGTCGTCATGGCCGATCGTGACCGATGCCCCGCTTTTAGCCTCTACGGCGGCCTCGGATGTTGATTTTAAAAAGATGGAATCAGCTTGAACATTAACAGATGAGGGTTTGTCGTTTAATGTTTGTTGTGCACAAATGGCCGTCGTGCCGGCAATGGTTAGGGTAGATGTGTTTTCCGAACCTACCGTGACGTTGGCGCCGCTCGACGCGAAGACGCCATCACTCTTCGAACTGGTAATGTCAATGTCTTTACCGTTCACTTTAACGCTGGTGTTTTCCTTGCTTGCGTAAACGCCTTCGTTCTTGGAACTCAAGATCGTTTTTTCCGTCGCCTCACTTCCGACCGTCAGCTGTCCCCCTTTTGCAGCCTGTGTTGCTTTTCCATTTGGGGAACTCAGAGTAATGTTCTGACCTAGGATAGTCAGATAGCCCTCAGAATAGGCAGCGATGCCGGTTTTGCCGGTTGCGCTGATGGTGATTTGACTCTGCTCCGACCCGATGGTTTTGATTTCACCGGCGTTCGCTTCAACACCATGTCCGTTCTTGTCGGGCACTTCAATGTTGATATCCACATTTTGCCCTTCGTCCGCTACCAGCGTCGTGCCTGCCATGAGAGCGGTGGAAGTGAGCGTCAAGGCGGCCGCCGTGACGATTGCCGAGGCCCCCTTCTTCTGTACGGAGCTTGTCAGCTCATTGACGACCATGAGTGCGCCACGGGCTGCGCTGAAAATGACCCTGTATGTTTTGTTCATGAAACTCTCCCAGAATCTAAGTGAAATAGATAAGGGAAATTTATTGGTTTCGAGCGGTTGGGGGGGGTATTAACCCTAACATGTTGCAGACCAGCAACGCGCGTTCAAACCCATGAATCAGGGCAGTCATTAGCCGCGGCATTCGATCGCTTGAGAACGGCAAATTCTTTAAACCCCTGTTGTCGAAAGGGTTTTCTTTTCCTGGGAAAAGCTAGACGCCTTTTCGCGCTTTCGCCTGTTAAGATTGATGGCTTGCATAACAACAAGGACACGCCGCCATGACCGACAGCAATCTTCCCTACGTCTCCGAACTGAAGGACAACTTCCTGCGCTACGTCGCCGTTTCGTCCGAAAGCGACCCCAAGACTGGGTGCGTCCCGAGCTCGGAAGGCCAGCGCGAACTCGCCAAACTTCTTGCCGAGGAACTCAAGACGCTCGGGCTCGTCGAGATCGAACTGAACGAACACGCCATCCTGACGGCGCTTCTGCCCGCCAACGTCGAGGGCGCTCCCGCCGTGGGCTGGGTCGCGCATCTCGACACGGTGCCCGTGAGCCTCTCGCCCGACGTGAAGGCGCAGGTGATTCACTACGAAGGCGGGGACGTTCTCCTCAATGCCCAAAAGGACATTTGGGTGCGTCTCGAGGAGCATCCGGAACTTGCCGCATATGCGGGTCAGGACATCGTCTTTACGGACGGCACGAGCGTGCTCGGTGCCGACAACAAGGCGGCCGTTGCGAACGTGATGACGATGCTCGCCGTCGTGACGAGGGAAAACCGTCCGCACGGCGACATCCGCGTCGCCTTCGTGCCCGATGAAGAGATCGGTCTTTGCGGCTCCAAGCTCCTTGACCTCAAGAAGTTCAAGGTCGACTTCGCCTACACGATCGACTGCTGCGCGCTTGGCGAAATCGTCTGGGAGACCTTCAACGCCTGCTCGGTCTCGATCCGCATCAAGGGCGTGACGGCGCATCCGATGAGCGCCAAGGGCGTGCTCGTCAATCCGCTCCTCGTTGCGACCGACCTCATCAATAGGTTCGACCGCCTGCAGACGCCCGAGCAGACCGAGGGCAAGGAAGGCTACTGGTGGTTCACCGACTGCGAAGCCAACGCTGCCGAGTGCCGCCTCACGATGAACATCCGCGACTTCGACCGCAGCCGCTACGATTCCCGCAAGGCCTTCGTGCTTGAGGCGGTCGAGGCCGTGCGCGCACAGCATCCGCGCGCCGTCATCGAGGCCGAACTCGTCGACGTCTACTCCAACATCGCCGACAGCCTCGGCGACGACCGCTCGCCGGTGGAGCTCCTCTACAAGGCTGCCGACAACCTCGGCATCACCACCAACACCATCGCCATGCGCGGCGGCACGGACGGCTCCGCCCTCTCCGCCAAGGGCCTCGTCACGCCCAACTACTTCACGGGTGCGTGCAACTTCCACAGCTATGCCGAGTTCCTCCCGCTCCCGAGCCTGCACAAGTCGCTCGAGATGACGCTCGAACTCGTTAGGCTTACGGCAGGGAAATAAGACCCTGACGGGAATTTAACGGAGGAAAAGGTCCTTTCGCCGGCGGCGGGAGGGCCTTTTTTGTCCGGCGGCGATGTATGCTGTTGGGATCACTGAAAAAACAGACAAACCCATCTTCAGGACAAAAGACAAAGGAGACACCATGCCGCATTGCGCATCCAAAGTCGTGATTCTCGCCACGGGCGGCACCATCGTCAGTTCGGGCGCGTCCGCCACGCAGATGACGGGCTACAGCATTCAGGGGCTCGGCGTCGAGGACCTGCTCTCGGCCGTTCCGATGCTGGCCGACGTGGCCGACGTCGAGGCCGCCCGGGTCTCGAACATTGACTCGAGCTCGATGACTTCGGAGGTCTGGTTGAAGCTCGCGAACGCGGTCGAGGAGGCTCTTCGCCGCGAGGACGTCTCGGGCGTCGTGATTACGCACGGCACCGACACGATGGAGGAGACCGCGTTCTTCCTCAATCTGGTGGTGAAGAGCGAAAAGCCCGTCGTGCTCACGGGCGCGATGCGTCCCGCCACGGCCCTTTCGGCCGAGGGGCCCCTTAACCTTCTCAACGCCGTTCGCATCGCGGCCGATCCGAAGGCTGCGGGCCGGGGCGTGCTCATCGCGCTCAACGACGTGATCGTCTCCGCGCGTGACGCCACGAAGACCCATCCCACCAATGTCGCCACCTTCAGGGGGCCGGATCTTGGCATGCTCGGCATGATCGCGGGCACGCACATCGAGTGGATCGCGAGGTCCGAAAAGCCCCATGGGGCCGCCACGCCCTTCACGCTTGAGGCGCTCGAAGCCCGTGTTGCGGCCGACGGCGCCCTGCCCCGCGTCGACATCGTGTATTCGCACGTCGACGACGACGGCGTGATGGTTCGTGCGACCATGGCTGCAGGCGCCCGTGCAATCGTGCATGCGGGGAGCGGCAACGGCTCGATTCACGAGAAGACGGTAGGCGCCCTCATGGAGGCTGCCGCTCACGGCGTACTCGTCGTGCGCGCTTCGAGAACCCCGAGCGGCATGACCGTCGAGGGACTCGCCGAGTGGCAGGATGCGGGCTTCGTGCCTGCAGGGACGCTCAACCCGCAGAAGGCCCGTGTGCTCGCGCAGCTCTCGCTCGCCTGCGGCGTCGATCCCGCCCTCGCCTTCAGGACGTTCTGAAAGCCTTGAGGTGGAAACAGGGCCCTGACGGGTCCTGAATGCCAAAAGCAAACGGCCCCGCTCATCCTGTCATGAGCGGGGCCGTTTGTGTTCAGAGAGGCTTCAGGGTGTCAGTGCCTGCCGGCTTCGGCGAGGCGTGCGGCCTCGCGGCGGGCGTCGCGGCGGCGTGCGATGACGGGATAGAGGATCATGCAGGCTGCGGCGAAGGGAACGCCGAAGTAGAGCGCGAGTCGCTGCTCAGGGTCGAAGAGAAGCCCGATGAAGGCGACCGAGCAGAGGATGATCGCGAGGACGGGCACGACGGGAAAGAGCGGCGAGTGCCAGGCGAGGTCGGAGGCGGACTTGCCTTCGGCCTTGAGCTGCCTGCGAAAGCCGATGTGCGCGACGCTGATGGCAATCCAGACGGCGACGACGGAGAAGCCGACGATGGCGGTGAGGACCACGAAGACCGTATCGGCGGCGAAGACCGAGGTGAAGAGAGCGAGCCAACCGCCGAGCATGGAGAGCATGATGGCGTTGACCGGAAGGCCGCGCTTTGTGCGCTTCGAGGCCCAGGCGGGCAGCATGCCGTCGTGTGCGAGAGCCCAGATCATGCGGCCCGCGGCGTAGAGGTTCGAGTTCGCGGCCGAGATGACGGCCGTGAGGATCACGAAGTTGAAGAGGTCGGCGGCGTACGGAATGCCGATGCGCTCGAAGACCGTCACGAACGGGCTCTTGAGGATCGAGGCCTCCTCCATCGGAAGAAGCGCGGCGAGGATCACGATCGTGCCGATGAAGAAGAGCACGAGGCGCACGACGGTCGTGCGCACGGCCATCGGAATGACCTTCTCGGGATTCTGCGTTTCACCTGCAGCGACACCGATGAGTTCGGTGCCCGAGAAAGCGAAGTTGACGGCGATCATCGTCGTGAGCAGCGGCAGCAGGCCCTTCGGGAAGAGGCCACCTTCGGTGAGGTTGCTGAAGTAAGGCGCGGGAGAGCCGTCGGAGAGCGGAATGACGCCGAAGACGGCGAGGCCGCCCGCGATGATGAAGACCTGGATCGTGACCACCTTGATGAGCGAGAAGATGAATTCACCCTCGGCGAAGAACTTCGTCGTGAAGACGTTCATCGCCAGAATCAGGAGGCAGTAGAAGAGACACCATATCCAGACGTCGACGTTCGGGAACCAGTACTGCATCGCGAGCCCCGCGCCCGTGAGCGACGTGCCGACGCTCACCGTGCAGGTCACCCAGTAGAGCCACGCGACCGTGAAGCCCGTGCGCGGACCGATGAAGGTCGTGGCGTAGAGGTGGAAGCTCCCCGTCTGCGGCATCGCGACGCACAGTTCGCCCATCGAGAGCATGACGAGGTAGACGACGAGCGCGCCGATCAGATAGGCGACGACGGTGCCGAAGGCGCCCGTCTGGCCGATCACGAAGCCCGTGTTGAAGAAAAGGCCCGTCCCGATCACGCCGCCCAGGGACAGCATGATCAGGTGACGGGCCTTCATGGTTCTTTCAAATTGGGGGTGCTCGTCCTCGCGTACGAGCGGCGCCTTGGGTGTCAGGTCGGCTTCGGTCATGTGTGGGAATGCCTAGGGAAAATGTGGGTTGCAAAAAGGCGCGGACGGCGTAAGGCGACCGTCCGCGCCGGAATGTCTGGCGTTGCCCCTGGGGCGGTTTCGACTGACCGCCCCTAGGCAAACCATCGTATTTTACAGATATTCTCAGTTATTGCCGCAGTTGTTTTTCGCGGCCTCCTGCTCGGCCCTGATTCGGTCGGCGCGGTAGCAGGCGGCGATCGTGAAGAGGACGTCGGAGGAGGAGTTGAGGCCAGTTTCGGTCGAGTCCTGCAGGACGCTGATGATGAAGCCCACGGCCACGACCTGCATGGCGGTGTCCTGGTCGATGCCGAAGAGGCCGCAGGCGAGCGGGATCAGCATGAGCGAGCCGCCGGGAACGCCCGAGGTGCCCGCGGCGCAGACGCTCGCGATGACGGAGAGGAAGATCGCCGAGAACATGTCGACCTGGATGCCGAGCGAGTGCGCGGCCGAGAGCGTGATCACCGTGATCGTGACGGCGGCGCCCGCCATGTTGATCGTGGAGCCCACGGGAATCGAGATCGCATACGTGGATTCGGGCAGCTTCAGGCGCCGGCAGATATCCATGTTGACCGGAATGTTCGCGGCCGACGAGCGCGTGAAGAAGGCGGAGACGCCGGACTCGCGCAGCACCATGAAGGTGAGCGGGTACGGATTGTCGTGCGTGGCGACCCAGACGATGAAGGGATTGAGCACAAGCGCGACGAAGGCCATGGCGCCGAGCAGCACGAGAAGAAGCTGCGCGTACTCGAGCATCACTTGGAAGCCTTCCGTGGCGAGCGTGTGGGACACGAGGCCGAAGATGCCGATCGGCGCAAAGCGGATCACGATCTGCACGATCGAGGAGACGGCCGACGAGGCGTCGCCCAGCACGATGCGGGTCTCCTCGCGGGACTTCCTCAGGATCATGCCCACGGCCACCGCCCAGGCGAGGATGCCGATGTAGTTCGCGTTCGCAATGGCGCGCACGGGATTGTCGACCACGTTGAGAAGGAGCTGCGTGAGCACTTGGGAGATTTCGCCGGGCGCCGCTGAGGACTGCGCGGCCCCCGTGAGCGTGATCGTCGTCGGGAACATGAAGCTCACGGCAACCGAGGCCATGGCCGCACCGAAGGTCGACGCCAGATAGAGCGCGATCACCGGACGGATGTGCATCTCGGTGGACATGGACGAATTCGCAATCGCGCTCGTCACGAGCACGAAGACGAGGACGGGGGCGACGCCCTTGAGGGCCGTCACGAAGATCTCGCCGAGAATGCCGACGTCCTTCGCGGCCGTGGGCCAGACGAAGGCGAGCGCGGCGCCCAGAACGAGCGCGACGAGAATCTGCCGGATGAGCGAGCCGTGAACGATCGGCTCGGCAAACCGGAAGACGCGGCTAAGACGCTTGGTCATGATGGAAAGCTGCTCCTGTGTGATGGTGGGGGTCCGAGAACGGGCGTCAGACGCACCCGCGCGGCCCTCGCTCCTGCGGTCTGACGCCGCATCGGACGAGGGAAAGGAAAAAACTATAGCGCGCGCTCCCCGCCTTCGGCGTTCGCGCACACGCAAAACTCGAACGAAATACGTAAAAACCCCTAGATGCTACCGCCTAACATGTCTCATTTTCCGCGGTGCGCCGAGGATTCCGTAGAATCCCGACATTCCTCCCACAATCGATGAAGGCTTGAGCCATGCACGAAATCCTCTTTCCCTCCCCGTTCGGCACCCCGCCTTCGCCCGAGCTCGTCGCCCGGGCGCGCCTCGTTCCCGTTCCCGAGGGCTTCACAGGACGTGCGGGCGTGCTTGTCTTCGAGGATGAGGCGGGCATGCATGCCGAGCATGCCTTCGAGCCCGTGAGCCGGGCCTTGTGCGGTGCGGGCGGCGAAGGCCGCGACTGGTCGACCCTCAGGGCGGCGGCGCTCTGGCCCGGGATGTCGAGGGACGAGGTGCCCGAGCGCACGCTCGTCGACGGACGCGGCGTGAGGTTTACGGTGAGGGACTTTCTCAAGGCGATGTTCGAGCCCTACCCCGATCTGCCCGAAATGCAGGGCGGGCGAGAGCTCGAGGCCAGAAAGGCGGGCTGGCGCATGGCGGTGACGGATGCGCTCACGAGCCCCGTCGTGGCGCTCGTTGCGGCACGAAACGAAGCCGCCGTCCGGGGGCGGATCTCGGGGAACGCGAGGATCATCGGGCTTGCCGAATGGTGGTGCGGCCCGACGCCCGCGCACGAAATACGATTTGACGGGACCTTCTACCCGCCGAGGGCAGCCGCGAAGTGGCTCTACGAGCGTCTCGTCGAAGGCCTCCCCGCCGCACCCGTGTCGGCCATCGCGTCCGAAGAGGATTTTGAGACCCTTCCGGTGCTTTATTTCGATGACGACATCGTCGTGATCGACAAGCCGACGAGGCTCGCCTCGGTGCCGGGCGTGAGGGAGACGACCTCAGCCAAGGAGATTCTTGAAAAGCAGTTCGGGCCGCTGCGCATCGTGCACAGGCTCGACATGGACACCTCGGGGGTTCTGCTCTTTGCGAGAAGCCTCAGGGCCGAGAAGGCGCTTCACGAGAGCTTTCGCGAGGGACTTGCGATGAAGCGCTACGTGGCGAGGCTCGAGGGCGTCCCCGAGCAGATGTCGGGCAGGATCGAGCTTCCGCTCGCCCTCAACAGGCTTGATCGTCCGCGCCAGTGCGTGCTCTCCGAAGTCGAGGGCGGCAAGCCCGCCGCCACCGACTGGGAGCTTCTGCGCGTCGAGACGATGCCCGACGGCAGGCGCAAGGCCCTCGTGAGCCTCTGGCCCGAGACGGGCCGCACGCACCAGCTGCGCGTGCACTGCGCGCACGTTGCAGGCATCGGCCTTCCGATCGACGGCGACAGCTTTTACGGCAGCCGCGGCATCCTCGCCGAGGAGAAGACCTCGCGACTCTGCCTCCATGCGGCCGAGCTCACGATTCCTCACCCGACGACGGGCATTCCCGTGCACTTCGAGGCGGCCGAGGCGTTCCCGAAGTTCTGAGAAAAGGCTCTGTTCAGCGCCTCATCTCGCGGGTCTTCCCGGAGATGACGTCGACGTCGATGCGCCAGACGTCGCAGCGGGCCATGTCGCCCTCGATGTAGGCACGCCTCTTCGCAATGGGCTGGCTTCCCGCCCAGCGCGCGCCGATGAGCCAGAGCGCGTGCATCTTCTCGATTTCGTCCGTGACGAGCGTCGCGCGCCCCTCGAAGACCGCAGAGCGGTAGTTCATCGAAAAGGCCGGTTCGTCGGGCTCGGTCATGCTGACGAACACCATCGAGCAGCGCGGGTTTGCGGTGAGGTTCTCGAACTTTCGACCTGCACCTGCCGCCGCGTGAAAGTAGATCTTGTCGTCCTCGATGACGGGCGAGACGGGCGTGCCGTACGGTTCGGCCGAGGCGGACGCCGTCACGAGCGTGCCGTAGGGAGCCTCGTTCGCGGTGCGGCGGGCAAAGTCCTCGGAGGCCGCGCGGTCAGGGCGGCGCATGGGATGCAAGTTTGTGTGATTCATGGTCGGATTTTCTCATGGTGGACGCGTGTACCGTCATTCTAACTGCAACCTGAGTGCCCTTCCCGCGCATTTTCGTACGCTTCGCAAAATCGCCTCTCGTCGAGGTTCACGTACAGTCCTCGCTCTATATAATGAGGTTCGTTTTTAGGTTTCATTCTGGAGTTGCGGGATGCAGGAGAGCCACGCCGTCCTTGTCGTCGAATTCACCGGACCGTCCGTCTCGGACGGAACCCTCTGCACGGACCGTCTTGCGCCGTCGCTTCTCGCGCTGAGCGACGCGCTCAGGTTCCTCAACCGTCTGGTCAATCCCGACGGCGTCGAGGCGGGTCTTTCCGTCACGAAGGCCGAAGGCGGACGCTTCGAGCTCGGCCTCTGGGTCTGGCGCACGTTCGAGAACCAGATCGCCTGTCTCGCCGACGGCGTCGTCGACCCGGTCCCCTGCCCCGCCGGCCTTCTCGCCGACTGTCTCGTCGAGATCCTTGCCCTCAAGAAGTGGCTCGAGGGCGGCACGGACGCCGCCTTTGCGTTCAATCCCGCGATCGGGGGTTTTGAAGTGACGGCGGGCGACAGGCGTCTTGCCGTTTCGGGCGGTGCCTGGATCGGCTTTCGCGACGACGAGTGCGGCGCGGCCTGCTCGCGCGTGGCGGCTTCGCTCTCGACGCCGGGCGTCGACGCCGTTCTGTGCCTCTCTCAAAACAGGGCCTTCGAGCTCGCAGCTTCGGGCCGCGCGGCGTTCGAGCGCTCCTTGTTCGTGAGGCAGCTCACCGACGCCGTCATGACCTTCACCGTGCTCGTCGACTCCGCCGGGATGCTCGAAGGCCGCAGAATCCGCGTTTCGCTCGGCGAACACCATTCGTTCACGGCCGTCATGAAGGACGATGCCTTCAACAGCAGGATCGTCGCGGGCGACATCCTTGTCGTCGACCTGCGCGTCGTCCAGCACATGGCGGGCGACACGCTCCTCGTCGAGCGCGAGATCGTCAAGGTGCGCGAGCACCGTCCAAACCACTGATTTTTCCCGAGGTCCCATGAAGAAGACCGCCGTCGCACTGCTCTGTGCCCTCGCCGCCAGTCCCCTCGTCTGCGTCGTAACCGTTGAGGCCGACCTCGTCGTGGTGGGCTGCGGCCACGCAGGTCTTGCCGCCGCGCTTCAGGCAACTGAGTAGAGCGAAAAGGGCGTCCTCGTCGAAGCTGGAAGCGTGATTCAGGAAGGCGTGCAGACCGCCTCGGGGGCGCAGCCTTCCGGCACCGTCCTTCTCAAGGGCGACAGGCACGAGAGCTGGCTCTCCCGTTTTGCCGCCATCGAGCACATCTCGCCCGAAACCGTCCTCGCCTACAACAGGGCCGCCTGCTCATGGCGCGCCGACGAGTTCGGAAAGCCCGCCCGATGGGTGCATCCGCTCAAGGGCCCCACCTTCTACGCCTCCCGCCTCTTCCCGTTCAAGTATGAGGCCAAGGGCGGACTTGCCATCACAGACGGCTTCGAGGTCCTCGACACTCGCGGAACCCCATCCCGGGACTCTTCGCCGCAGGCGTCTCCGTCGGAAGCCTGGGGCCTGGCAACCACGCCGTCTGGACCACGGGCAATTCGCTCGGCTGGTCCGTCTATTCCGGCCGCAGGGCCGCGACCGAGGCCGTGAGGCACGCGCTCGAGAAAAGCCACTGATACGGGCTGATGCCCTTTTCCCGCGTACGTGCGAGTAGTTTGGAAAAGAAGCCCTGATCGGGATTTAAGTAGTGGCGCATTGACGCTGATGCGTCGGCGTACAATTTTTCCTCATGACGGCTGGCGTCCCGCCCGCTCGTTCAATAAAGGCGTTTCTCGTTGGAGCGCCATGGAGGAAAAACAATCATGACGACAACAAGCCCGAAGAAGATTCTCATCGTCAACGGCGCTGCGACCTTCAACGGTCACGGCGGCACGCTCAATATGCACTATTCTGAATTCGCCGCCGAAGTGCTCCGCGGCCTCGGCCACAGCGTCGAGGTCACGACGGTCGATCGCGACTTCGATCCCGCCGAAGAGGCCGCGAAGGTCGTGGAGGCCGACGCGATCATCATGCAGTTCGCGGGCTGGTGGATGGGCCAGCCCTGGCAGGTCAAGCGCTGGGAGGACCTTGTCTTCACGCGTCCCGAAATCGCCTCGGGCGACGGACGCTCGCGCACTGACCGCACCGCGCTCTACGGCACGGGCGGGCGCAACACGCAGAAGACCTACATGCTCTCGAGCACCTGGAACGCACCGCTCGAGGCCTTCAACGAGCCCATGCAGTTCTTCGAAGCCAAAGGCATCGACGGCTTGCTCTTTCCCATGCACAAGACCTTTGAATTCCTCGGCATGAGGCCGCTCCCGTCCTTCATCGCCAACGACGTCCTCAAGAACCCGACCATCGAGGCCGACCTCGAGCGCTTCAAGGCGCACCTCATCCGCTGCTTCGGATGATCCTCAGGGCGCATATGCGCTCGAGAACGCCCGCGACGGGACCGTCCGAGAGGACCGGTCGCGTTTTGTTCGTCGGCGTCGGATTGATAAGCCTATCGCTCAAAAATGACGTATCCTCGTTGCACACGCGAACCACGACAGGGCCCGACATGACCGACACCCGCCACTCCCGCGATCTTCGCGACATCGCGGACGACCTCCCCTTCTTCACCGACTGCCGCAGGCGCCTGCACAGGCGTCCCGAAGAAGGCTGGACCGAGTTCGAGTCGATCTGGACCGTGGTCTCGGCTCTGAAGGCCATGGGCTGCGAGGTCGTGACGGGTGCGGATCTCATCGAGCCCGAGGCCGTGATGGGGCGAGATGCTGCCCAGGTCGAGGCCGCGCAGAGGCGCGCACTTGAGGCGGGCGTGCCCGAAGCGTTTCTCACTTCGCTCGACGGCTGGACGGCCGCGGCCACCACGATCGACACGGGGCGTCCCGGTTCCCTCACCGTCTTTCGCTTAGAAATCGACTGCGTGTGCGTCTCCGAGTCGCTCGAGCCCGGACGCCTGCCCGTTGACCTCGGCTTTGCGTCCGAGCGTCCCGGTCTGATGCATTCCTGCGGCCATGACATGCACGCGGCCACCGGCCTCACGCTCGCCCGCTGGGTGACGGCCAACCGGGATGCACTCTGCGGACGCATCCGCTTCGTCTTCCAGCCCGCCGAAGAAGGCGAGCGCGGCGCAAGAGCCATGGTCGCCAGGGGCCTCGCCCGAGGCGCCGACTATCTCTGGACCCAGCACATCACGACCAGCATTCGTGAGAATGAGATCTTCGCGAGCGCGGGCGGCTTCCTTGCGACGGAAAAGATCGACATCAGCTTCCACGGCTCCTCCGAATTCGGCACGGCCGTGACGGCTGCCGCTCATGCGACGCTCGCCATGCAGGCGATTCCCAGACATTCCGAGGGCGCGAGCCGCATCTGCGTGGGCACGCTCGAGGCCGACGCGGAGAAGGCACGGATGTGCGTCGAAGTGCGCGGCGCCACTCAGGCGGTGGCGGACTTCATGTCGGCGGGCGTGAGGCGAGCGGTTGAGTCGGCCGCCATGCTCGCGGGCGTGACGGCGGGGATTGAGGTCGCGGGCCGAGCCGAGGCCCTTCTTCCCAACCCGACGGCCGTCGAGATGATCGTCGAGTGCGCAAAGCGCCTTCCCGACGTCGTCATCACCGAGGACCGCACCCGCGGCTCCGACGACTCCACACTCTGGATGAATGCCGTCACGAAGGACGGCGGCGTCGCAGGGTGTTTCCACTACGGCTCTAGGGGCCGCGCGGGTCTGCATACCTCGAGTTTCGATCCGGAAGGCGAATTCACCGCGATTCCCGCGCTGAGGTTGTCCGTCGAGCTCCTTCTCTCCACAAACAGGAGAGGTAACGCCTGACGAACTCCGACGGCGCAGACTCCCTGCTGATCAGGAACAAAACGAGGCCAGCCTCCCGAAGAAAGCCGGCCTCTCTTGCTGCATCTCAATCAGCCGGGATTGAGATGGCTGATCAGAAGCTCCAACGTGCGCCGAGGTTCACGCGGTAGTCGGTGTCGACTTCGCCGCCGTCGGCAGCCTCGACGTCTGCATAGAAGTGCAGATTCTTCGAGGCGTTGAAGTTGGCGCCGAGGCCGTATTCATACCACGTGCCGCCGAGTTCCTCGGTGAGGCTGCGCGATTCGCCCTTCCAGGCGTACGTGTAGTCGGCGTCACCCTTCCAGTCGTGCAGAACGGAGGCGCGGACGTAGACGTTGCCGCGGTCGTTGGGCAGATCCATGCCGGTCATGAAGCCCGCACGGCCGATGAACGATTCGGCGGCGTCCAGCTTCACGGTGTAGCTCGCGGAGGCCGTGTAGTCGACGCTCTCGACTCGGCCGTACATGAATTCGACCTAAGGCTCGACGAAGAAGCCCGCGACAGGATGGAAGCAATGGCCCGCCTCGATCGAGAACGAAAACATGTTCGCGTCGTAGTCGCCCTTGGCACGGCCGGCTTCGGCCGCGATGTTGAACTCATTGTCGGTGCGGCCGAACTTGAAGGTGCCGTCGAGGAAGGCGCCGTTGTCGAAGAGCTTCGTGGCGTAGCTCGTGAAGGCCGCGATGGAACTGTCCCCTTTGCCCGAGGCGATGTCGTTCGAGCCGTCCCTGTAGGAAAGTGCGCCGCCCGCCCGGAGACCGGGTTGAATCTGGCGGTCATAGCCGAACTGGAACGCCGTGTATTCGCTCTCGATGCTGCGTCTGCCGTACTCGGACCTGCCCGTGCAGACACGAGTCCACAACCTTGTCGCCAGTGAGCGTGGCGTTTGCGCCGATCGTGACCTTGCCCGCATTCTTCGCCTCGGTCGTGACCGCCACGGTGGTACTGTCGGCCGTCCTCGCATCGAAGTCAAGGGTGGAGCCGCCCTTGAGCGTGACTTTCATTGCGCCAGTCTCGCGGTGGCCCGTGCCGGACGAATGAAGAATGTTCGAATCTTCCGGCATGCGCATCCGGCGCCTCATGCTTGCTGCCTGACTGAGGCCTGTTCCATCCGGTGTTCTGACCCGCCCGGGGCGTCGGCCGGCTCGTCGGAAATGGTTTGCGTCCTCGAGCACATCAGGTTCGAAACACCCTTCCCCGGCCCGCTGCGGCGGAGATCGGCGAGCGTGTATTGGTTGAGTTCCTTGTAGAAGGCTTCCCGGGCTCTGGCGAGCGCATCGATCAGCACGCATCTGCCGGCAAAGGGACAGGGCGGCTCGTTGCAGTCGACGAGCATGTCATTGTCTTCGAGTGTGCGCACGACGTCGCCGATTCGCAGGTCTTCAGGTTTGCAGGCCAGCCTGAGCCCGCCGTGCCGGCCGCGAACGGCGGAAAGCCACCCGGCCTTGACCATGGCGTTTGCGGTCTTGATGACCAGATTCTGGTTCCAGCAGAGGAATCTCGAGAGCTCCGGCACCGAATGGGGCGTCTCGGGGTCGGCCTCGTTGGCAAGGTGCATCAGAATTCTCAGGCCAAGGTCTGTAAATCGCTTCAGGTGCATGGTCCGTTCGGAGAAAGGATGAGAAAACGGGAATTTCCGTGAGGAGATTCCCGTATCATACTCGATGGACGGCAGCGTCCATGGCCTTCGCCTGGACGGCTCCCGATCCCTTGAAGGGATCGAAAGCGGTCCGCAGAATTCGGATCAGGCCTCGCTGCCCGTTCCGAACACTTCAGCGTGGATCTGCCGTGCCGGAACGCCAGCGGCTTCGAGAGCGGCGCGCATCCCTGACATGAAGTCGCCCGGGCCGCAGAGATAGGCGTCGACGTCGGCCGACGGTGCAAGCGCCCTGATGTCCTCCACGCTCGGACGGGCACCGAGCTTAACGCACGGACACTTGATGGTCGTGTCGGCTTCGGCAGGCTGTGTCACGAATGCAAGCAGCTTCGCGTTCTTCAGCTTGCCGGCAGCCTCACGAACCTCATTCACGAAGACGAGTTCAGACGCCGTGCGGGCAACCTGAACGAAGGTCACCTGACGCTCGGGCGTGTTTCGTGCGATCGATTCGAGCATGGCGAAAATCGGAGTGACGCCGATGCCGGCTCCGGCGAGGAACACCGGATTCGTACCTTCGGCAAGATGGAATTCGCCGGCGGGTGCCGAGACGTCGATGGTGTCGCCGACCTTGAGGCACTTGTGCAGATGATTGGACATGAGGCCGGCGGGGGCATCGCCCGCGGCGGCAATGCGCTTGACGGAAATGCGGAGTTGGTTCCGGTCCTCCGGTGCCGCCGAGAGCGAATACTGGCGCGGTTGGACGAGCTTCAATTCGGGCAGATAGGCGCGCACCGACACGAACTGGCCGGGCTTCCAGACAGGCACCTTCCCGCCATCTGCAGGCGTCAGGTAAAGGCTCACGACGTCGGGCGTTTCTTCGACGCGTCTCGAGACGATGAAGGGGCGCCAGCCAGACCAGCCGCCGTCGGCGTTCGCCTGAGCCTCGTAGATGCCGCTCTCGACTTCGATCATCAGGTCGGCGAGCTGCCCGTATGCGGCACCCCAGGCCTCGAGGAGTTCATCGGAGGCCGCTTCTCCGAGAACCTCCCTGATGGAGGCCAGAAGATGCCGGCCGACAATCGGATAGTGCTCGGCGCGGATGCCGACCGTTGCATGCTTCGAGGCGATGAACTTGACCGCGGGCAGAAGCACGGCCGGATTTTCGATGTTTTCTGCGTAGGCGAGGACGGCTTCAGCCAGTGCCTTCTGCTGACGTCCGCGGGCCTGATGAGCCTGGTTGAAAATGTTCCGAAGTTCGGGATTTCCTTCGAGCATGCGGCGGTAGAAGTGCGTTGTGAGCAAAACGCCGTGTTCACGAAGTACCGGCACGGTGGCCTTGACTTGTTCGATCTGTCGGGGTGTCAGCATGGATTGGTCTCCCAGTTGCTATGGAATTCTTGTCGGTGAAGCGCATCTCGCCTGGCGGCGGATGCGGACTGACATCGTCACGGGCCCGTTCGATGTTGGTTGAACAAATCTTATATTTCAAATATCTGTATTGTCAATAAGCGCGCGTCGCCTTTTGTAAGAGAATGCTTCGCGTTCGCATCGTCGAATTTGCATGGCAAGACTCGGCCGCCGTCGGCAGGGGGCCGGACCTGTGCGGCCAGCCCGCCCGAGCCGCTCAAAGTCCGCTACAATATCCGGACTTTTTATTCATCCCCTTTTTAGAAAGGCCTCAAAGTGTCCGCTCTCATTCTTGGTCATAAGAACCCCGACTCCGACAGCATCATTTCCGCCATTGCCTGCGCGCATCTCTACAAGCAGCGTGGTCTGGACGTCGTGCCGGCCGCCCAGGGCACGCCCGCCCCGGAAACGGCCTTCATCCTCGAGCGCTTCGGCCTTGAAGCTCCGGAAATCGTGACGAGCGTCGCCGGCCGCGACGTCTACCTCGTCGACTACTCCGACAAGGCCCAGGCTCCCGCCGACATTGATGAGTGCAACCTCAAGGGCATCGTCGACCATCACAAGCTCGGCGACGTGACCTCCACGGCTCCGCTCGAATGCATCATCTGGACGGCCGGCTGCACGAACACCATCCTCAAGCGCATGTACGACTACATGGGCTTTGAAATCCCGGCCAACATCGCCGGCGCCATGCTCTGCGCCATTCTCTCCGACACGGTGATCTTCAAGTCTCCGACGACCACCGACATGGACCGCCAGGCTGCCGCGGAACTCGCCGCAATCGCCGGCATCGCCGACATCCAGGCCCTTGGCATGGAGCTCTTCACCGCCAAGTCCGCCGTCGCCGGCTGCACCCCGCGCTCTCTCATCTTCCGCGACTTCAAGGACTTCAACATGAACGGCTGCAAGGTCGGCGTCGGTCAGCTCGAACTCGTCTCCCTTGACCTCGTCGCCGACATGAAGGCCGCGCTCGAAGCCGAGCTCGCCGCCGTCAAGTCCGAGGAAGGTCGTCACTCCGCCCTTCTGCTCCTCACGGACATCATGAAGGAAGGCTCCGAACTTCTCATGGTCTCCGACGATCCCGCCCGCATCGCCGAAGGTTTCGGCAAGACCTTCGTCGAAGGCTCCAACCTCTGGCTCGACGGCGTCATGAGCCGCAAGAAGCAGGTCGTGCCGGCCCTCGAAGCCGCCTTCCGCAAGTAATTGCGCCTTCCGCCCGCCTCTCAAGGCCGGCTGATTGACGAACAAAGCCCCGAATTCCATGTGAATCCCGGGGCTTTTCTTATCGGGTGAATTCAATCGGCGGAATCGTCTCTCCCTGCACTTCGGGCCGCATGAGCCCAGAACGCCTCAGCGGCGCTCGAGAGCGCCACATTTCTGCGATGGACAAGAATCTGCTCCGAGGTACGTGGAGGACCGATCGGAATGAAGACGAGTCCCTCGGGCGGCCTCATGTCGAAGGCGCCCTTGACCACGAGCATCACCGTGCCGCCCGCCTTTGTAGAAAGTGCAGATCCGGTCAGATCCATCTCCAGTGATTCATTTTTGTGCTCAACCATGCATGATCCGCATGGATCAAAAGACAGCAAAACGCCCGCGGGCGCGGAGCCTGCGGGCGTTCGGAAAGGAGGCGTCGGAACCTTACATCAGGGCGAGGAGCGCGTCGACGTCCTCTTCGGTCGTGGCCCAGCTGGTGGCGAGGCGCACGATCGTGTGGTTGTCGTCAGGCTTTTCCCAGAAGCTCATGCCGACCTTTTCGGAGAGGGTCTGGTACTTGTCGTCGGGGAGTTTGACAAAGGTCTGGTTCGTCGTGGAGTTGAAGAGGAGCTGATAGCCCTTTTCCTTCAGGCCCTCGCGGAGCTTTTCGGCGAGGCGGACGGCCTTGGCGCCGTACTCGACGTAGCGGTTCTCCTCCATGAGGGTCTCGAACTGCAGACCGGTAATGCGGCCCTTGGCGAGGAGTGCGCCCTGCTGCTTCATCCAGGTGAAGAAGCGCGGACAGGTGTTGGGCTTCGGGAAGACCACGGCTTCGCCGAAGAGCGCGCCGCACTTCGTGCCGCCGATGTAGAACGCGTCGCAGGTACGGGCGATGTCGGCGAGCGTCAGGTCGGTCTTGGTGGCGCCGAGACCATAGGCAAGACGAGCGCCGTCAAGGAAGACGCGAGCGCCGTAGCGGTGCGCGACACCCGTCACGGCCTCGAGCTCGGCGCGCGTGTAGAGTGTGCCCGTTTCGGTCGGGTGCGAGATGTAGACCAGCGCGGGCGCGGGCATGTGGTCGCGGTTGCCGTCGACGATGTACTTGTGGAAGGCGGCCTCGACGTCGCGCGCACGAAGCTTGCCGTCGCGCTGAGGAAGCTCGAACACCTTGTGGCCGAGACTTTCGATGGCGCCCGCCTCGTGAACGGAAATGTGACCGGTCTGGGCGGCGATCACGCCCTCCCAGGGCTTGAGCATCGCGCCGATCACCGTGCGGTTCGTCTGGGTCCCGCCGGCGAGAAGATGAACTTCAGCGTCGGGAGCGTCGCAAGCTTCGCGGATGAGCTCCGCGGCCCTTGCCGTATGCTCGTCCGAGCCGTAGCCGGACGATTTTTCAAGATTCGTTTCCGTGAGCCTTGTGAGAATCTCCGGAATGCAGCCCTCCATATAGTCGGAGGCAAATTCAAGTCGTGCCATTGTCATGGTCCATGCTGAGTGGGTTCGACATATTCTAGCGCATTCGCGGCGTTTCCCCGAACGGGGACTTTGTGGCCTGTATTTCCTTGCAATCCGTCCCGCAGGCGTTGTCATGATGAAGTGACGGCATCAAGATGAATCGCGATGGTTTGGGAATTTCCGTCCTGCAGCGAAAGCGCGCACATTGCCGTCAAACCGTGCTATCTTGACCGGATTGCATTCCTGTTTGGAGACAATTATGTCAGAACGCATTCAGCTCAAGGCGGGCGACGCAGTGCCCGCCTTCTCGGCGCCCGGACTTGACGGCGAGCCCGTCACGCTCGAGTCCTTCGCCGGTCGCGGCCTCGTGCTCTACTTCTATCCGAAGGACAATACCGCGGGCTGCACGCTCGAGGCCCAGGGCTTTCGCGACCATCTGGCCGACTTTGAGGCCCTCGGCTACGCCGTTGCCGGCGTCTCACGCGACAGCGTGAAGAGCCACTGCGGCTTTCGCGACCGCCAGAACCTCAACTTCCCGCTTCTCGCCGACAAGGAGGAAGTCGTCTGCACGGCCTACGGCGTCATGAAGGAGAAGATGATGTACGGCAGGCTCTGCCGCGGCATCGAACGCTCCACGTTCGTGATCTCGCCCGAAGGCAGGATCCTTCATGCGCTCTACGGCGTCAAGGCGAAGACCCACGTTGAGGAGCTCCTCGCGCTTCTCAAGGCGTGAGGACGGACGACCACTGACGACAGGGGGCACGGCCTGCGCCTCTTGTCGTTCATGCACGGAGCATTCCCTCGCAAGGCCTGAGCGCCTCGCGTTCCGAAGGATGTCCTGCCTTTTCGGCAATGGGCCCTTCTAGATACTTTGGACTAGGCCCAGATCAACTCTTGGGTGATGCATGAAGCGTGCGCCCTTTCCTATACTCCATTCTATAAACAACCGCCTGCGCCTCCCACATCGGAGAGAGGACGACGGGCGAACAGAAAAAACGGGAGAGGGACGTGGAAGAGACGAAGGTGACTCAGGCCGCGCATGAAGCCGAACGCAAGACCGTGCGCAGGACAATGCCGACGCAGATGAGCCGTCTGCGCGTCTTTGCGAATTCGCCCGCGCCCCACTTCGAGTCGGGGTTCGGGCGCATTGCCGAGACCCGCATGAAGGGGCTTCCCATCCTCAATCCGCGCATTCGTGTGAAGGCGGACAACTTCCGCCGATGGGGCAACGACTGGATCGGCACGGTGACGACGCCGTGGGCGGTCATCGTGGTCTATGCCTGCGGGTGTCGCGAGAGCTGGGTCGACGTGCCCGCGGGCGAAGTCCGCACGCTCGAGCTGCCCGCAGGTGACTTTCCGTTCCTCGGCTGCAGGGACGACCTGCTCGGCGACTATCTGATGCTCTCGCTCGTGAGTCCCGTTACGGAGTTCGAGGACCAGGCGGCGGCCGAGGCCGTGGCCGAGATCGCCCTCAGGACCATTCTCACCGTGCCCGAAGACGAAAAGTTCAGGACGAATTACGACACCGAGGAGGAAGGCACGCCCATTCCTCCACTCACGCCGCCCGTCGCGGGCAGGAAGGTCATTCCGATCAGGGCCGTGCCGCAGGGCGGCGCCGACGGCGGGTCCGTTCAGGTCACGCGCCGCGGGTTCTTCACCCGCATGGCGAAGGGAGCGGACAAATGATCGATGCCGGTGTCATCACCGTCGACCTGCTGCTCGCGCCGGAGTCCCGTCCCGGGGACCTTCGCGTGAGACGCGCATCGCTTCTCAACGAGCGCACGCTCAACCTCATGGACAGGCTTGCCCGAAGCTCGGGGAGCTGCCGCGAGGTGGTGCCGCTCGTCTTCAGCCTCTGCCCCTGCGCGCATCTCGTCACGCTTGACGCCGCCGGACGTGCGGCCGCAGGTCTTGCGGAGGACGAGCGCCGCACGGTCGACGGCGGTCTCGCCGAGCGCGCGCTGATGCTTGAGGCGCTTCTGGAAAACATCCGCGTGCTCGCGCTTGACGCCTCGAAGCTCGTCTGCGTCCCTGTTCCAGCCGATTCGCTTGCCGCCTATGCAAAGGCCCGGGCGGGCTTTTCGGGCGTCATCAGGACGCTGCAGGGGTTCAACCTCGTCACGGGGCAGGTCGATGAAGACGCCCTCCTTGAGGCACACCGCCTCATCGACAGACTGACGGCCGACTGTGAGGGCCTTCTGGCATCACTTGTCTTCGGCATTTCTCCCGAAGCCTTTCTGGAGATGACCGAGCCCGTGCAGTACGCCGCCTGGTACGGGACGAATGCCTCGACCGTTGCCTCGGCGCTCGCCTACCGCTACCATGCCCTGCCCGCAGCCTTCGGTGCGCTGGACTGCCCGCCTGTACCGCAACCCCATGAGCTCGACTTTCCGGATTTTGCCGACGAGATGTACCACAGGCTCAGGAATGAAGCCGACTTCGAGGCCGAGCCCGTTTACCGCCGCAGGCCCTCGTTTACGGGAGCACTCGTGAGGGAGGCGGGACACCCTCTTGTCGAAGCCCTCTGCGCCACGGCGGGCCAGTCGGCCGGCACGCTCCTTGCGGCCCGCCTTCTTGACACGGCCGCGTTTTGGGCACAGCTCGCGCACAGGGAGCTCGAGAATCTGCCAGCCCTTCCCGAGGTCTACACAATGCGGCTTCCCGACGCCTGCGGGGCAATTGCCTGCGCGACTACCGCCCGAGGTCTTCTCACACACGCCTCGGGCTTCAGGCAGTCGAGGTCCGGACTCGAGCACTTCCATGCCGTGGTTTCCCCCACCGAGTCGCAGTTCGCTCCCGAGGGTCCCGGCCAGCAGGCGCTTGAAAGCGCCGTGAGGCACCTGAAGCGCTCCGGTGCGGGCGTCGACGAGGAGACTCTCAGAAACATCATCCGTCTGGCGCTCTTCGGGCTTGACGCCTGCGTGCCGCTTGACATCAGGCTTCGGGCTGCAGGAAGGAGTGATACATGCATGAAATGAGCATTGCCGAAGGCATCATCGAGATTGTCGAGCGCACGGCAGGCCGGAGCGGAGTCACACGCGTGAAGGAGGTTCGAATCGAGGTGGGCGAACTCGCAGGGGTTGACATCCCGTCCCTTGAATTCGCCTGGGTCTCCGTCACTCGCGGAGGGCCCGCCGAGGGCTCAAGGCTCGTGATTGAACGGCCGCGGGGAGAGGCCTGGTGCCTCGACTGCGCCAAAACCGTCCCGCTTGCCAAATATGGCGATCCCTGCCCCGTCTGCGGGGGCTTTCATCTCGCTGCCACGGGCGGCACTGAAATGCGCGTCATCGACTTCGTCCCCGAAGATTGACTTCTATGGTCTCATGCGTAAACAACGATTATCAACACCGCTCAAGCGACACCGCCCCTCAAGTTGGAGAAACAGGAAAAGGAAAGGCAGGCATGAAGAGGCGCTCTTGTATTGCAATGCAATACGATTTGGGTTATCGTATCTCCATAGATTAGAGGAGGACACCATATGAGTGCTCAAACCATCAGTCTGCGTCTGCCGGAAGAGGAGGTCGCCATTCTCAATCTTCTCTCAGACAGAGAGCGGCGCACCAAAACCCAAATTATTCGCGAAGCTCTGCAGCCTCTTTTCAGGAAAGTCTTGGATGAGCCGGAAAGGATTACGTTAAGCAATACGGAATTTCAGGCCTTGTTAGATGAAATGGCAACGCCGCCTGGTGAAGAAGTTCTTGCACGTCGTCGCCATCTCATGACCTATGAGCGTTGGAAATGACCGTTTATTCTTTCTCCAAGCCACTGCCTCTCGACCCGGACATTCCACAAGATGCTCTAGATCGCTTTGATTGCGACGTCCCGGTATTGAACCAGTGGTTGCGGACGCGCTCTGTTCATAACGAAAAGTATGGCAACAGTCGAACCTACGTGGCCTTTGATGAGGGGGGAAGCATTGCAGGGTATTTTTGCATTAGCAATGCTGTTCTTGATCATGATCGCTTGTCAGCGGGTTTTCGTCGGAATAAGCTAAACCCGTTGCCGTGCTGTCTGCTTGGAAGACTAGCGGTCGATAAACGCTATCAGGGGCAAGGGCTCGGCGGAGCATTGTTAGTCGAGGCCTTGAAGATAACGCAGGGCGTTTCCAGGATGTCCGGTTGTTGGGCGTTAGTCGTTCAACCTAAGGGCGAAAAAGAAATTGGCTTTTATGAGCATCTCGGCTTTCGCCGATGCAAAGTAGGAGATCCGCCAATGCTCTTTTTCGAAATCGAACACTTCACAAATAAACGGTCGCTCCTCCAAACGGAAGGGCGGCGTGACTGCTCCCCGTCCGATTTGAACCCAAATCGGACGAGGCTTCCTGCTTCTTCGACGTTGCCTCAGCCATAGCTTCGGTCTTACGCATCTCCACAGGCTTTGGCTCGTGACGTTACGAGCGCAAGACGGTCAGCCCAGCCGCCTTCAACATCCGGATGCCTTCCTGCTTGATGTTCAGGGAGGCATTGATATCCCGGTCATGGTGAGTACCGCAATGCGGGCATGTCCCTTTCTAGGCAAATGAACGATTGAGTGTCAAACCCGATGGCAAGTTCAGGCTATAGCAGTGTGATTCCTCCACGCCCATCCTCTCTTTCGGCTGGGCTTTCCTCCTCTTGCTGCCGGAGGACTCCCTGACCGCTGACAGCGGATATGCTCAACAATCTGCACTCACTTGGAGCGCATCTCCGCACAAACCCGAATTAGAGTGTTCAGGTTTACGCCTGAACCGCGCTAGCAATAATGCTGGTTATGGAGCTGCATTTTTTTGAACGTCTGACTGTCACCAATCCGCCCTTTGTTTCTGAACAAGAGTTGCATTTCGGGTGCTGCGTTCAGGAGGTTCCTCTCCAGAGACGCAGGGCAATCATTCCGGTCTGCAGTTGGGCATTATCGATCCACTTTGTGGAGCTCGTGGTAACATCACGGCACATTCCACCCACATCCGACCGCTTCGAAAACCATGCTCAACTGGCTCATCGGGACGCTCTTCATGGCGTTTCCCCTGCTTCTTCCCATTTTCATTCTCATGATCGCCCGCAAAATCGGCTACCGCTGGCCCGCCCAGAGGCTCTTCATGCGCGTGGCGCTCGCCTTCTACGCGATCTCTCTCGTACTCATCGGCGGGCATGCCGCTGAAACCGGACTCGGACTTCAGGAATTCTTCAACGCCTACTACGGCGCGGCTTCTGATGCCACCCTGCTCTACTACCTCGGCCTCGCGTGCCAGATCCTCGCCATTGTCGCGCTCATGTTTGTTGTCAACTGGAAGGTCATTCGCCTCTACTACGGCGAGGACTGGAAGGCTCCCGCCGGCTTCATGACGAAGGAGGAGGCCGAGAAGGCCGCCAATGCCGACGATGTTCAACCCGAAGCCAACGTCGCCGAACCTCGCAAAAAGGACGGCAGGACCGAATAATCGGCGTCAGATCTTCGCTCCCGTGTGTGAAAAGGCCGCAGGTGTCAGAGCCCGCGGCCTTCTTGTATTCAGTGACTGTGGAGGAAATGCTTGGGTTTGCGCATCAAGGGGCGGCCTTCTCGGTCGCGTGAGCCTCGTCCCAAGCGGCCATCATGTCGAGCCAGGGGGCTGCGCCCGTGCCGAATATCGAGCCTGCGGTTTCGGCCATGGCGGGCGTGAGCGGTAGTTCGCCGTGGTAGAAGGCCTCGAGTTCGGTCGCCGAGAGGCCGAACCACTTCGCCGCGAGTGCGGGCGGGGTATCTGCGAGGATTTCGCGAAGGACTTCTCCGGGGTGCTGCTGGGCGGATGCGGGCCTGCGGCCGCCGCGCTTCCCTGCGGGACTGGGCTTGCCGGACTTTCCGGCCTTGTTCGGTTTTCCGGCCATGACGCTGGTCTCCAAAAACGGTATGTATCCTGCAATCTTATCCCTTTGGGTGACGTTCTTCTAGTACCAATGCTCAATTGCAACGGTCCTTGTGGTTGAGGTCGGGGTATCCGCGAGACGCCTAGAATGAAGGCATAGACAAAGTTTTTGTGCGCCTCTCCAATTCGGGATGCGCGCGAAGGAGACCGAAAGATGTGCACAACCTGCGGCTGCGGCGAACACAACCACACCCACATGCACGCCCATGTGGACGAGAACGGCAATGTAACGACTCATGTCGCCCACGATCACGATCATGAGCATCGTCATGACCATGCCAACGGGCACCATCATGACCAGGACCACGGTCCCGCTCACAGCCACGCCCCGACGACGTCCGCCTCGCGCGCCATCTCGATCGAGGAGGACATCCTCGGGCGAAACAACGCGATTGCGGCCGTCAACAGGAAGTTCTTCCGCGAACACCGCGTGCTCGCGCTCAATCTTGTCTCGTCGCCCGGTTCGGGCAAGACCGAGCTTCTCGCTCAGACGCTCAAGAGGGCCTCGGGCTTTCGCACGGCCGTGATCGAGGGCGACCAGCAGACCGCGAACGACGCCGAGCGCATACGCGCCACGGGCGTGCGAGCCCTGCAGATCAACACGGGCAAGGGCTGCCATCTCGACGCCGCGATGGTGAGCCACGCGCTCGAGCACCTCGTGCCTGAAGACGAGTCCGTGCTCTTCATCGAGAACGTAGGCAACCTCGTCTGCCCGGCCGAGTTCGACCTCGGCGAGGCTCACAAGGTCGTGCTCCTCTCCGTCACGGAGGGCGAGGACAAGCCGCTCAAGTATCCCGACATGTTCCGCGCGGCCGACCTGATGATCCTCACGAAGACGGATCTTCTGCCCTACGTCCCGTTTGACCCAGAGAGGGCCGAGGAGAACGCCAGACGCGTGAACCCGAAGATCCGCACGATGCGTGTCTCGGCCGTGTCGGGCGAAGGCATGGAGAAGTGGCTCGCCTGGCTTGCCGCCGAACTGATGCTCTCGGGACTGTGAGGTCCGGCCATGACGAAGGCCGCAACGGACTTTCGCGTGCGCGGACTCGTGCAGGGCGTGGGCTTCAGGCCCACGGTCTACAGGATCGCGCTTGAGCTCGGTCTCTCGGGCACCGTCTGGAACGACGCCGAAGGGGTCGTCGTGCACCTTGAGGGCGAACCTGAGGTGCTCGAACGCTTTCCCGAGGCGCTCCTTGCCGGGAAGCCCCCGCTCGCGCGCATCGACGCCGTCGAGCCCGCAGCGGGCGAACTTCAGGGCATGGAGGGCTTCTCCATTTCCGCCACGCCCTCCGGCGGCCGCGTGACCACTGCCGTCACTGCCGACGCCTGTGTGTGTGACGCCTGCCTCGACGACATCTTCAATCCAAATGACCGCCGCTGGCGCTATCCTTTTGCAAACTGCACCCATTGCGGTCCGCGCTTCACCATCACGCGCCACCTTCCCTACGACCGTCCCCAGACGGCCATGGCGGGCTTTCCGATGTGCCCCGACTGCAGGGCCGAGTACGAGGATCCGCTCAACAGGCGCTTCCACGCCCAGCCGATCGCCTGCCCCGTCTGCGGACCGAAGCTCACGCTCGTGACGCCCGACGGTACGGCGGTCGAGGGCGACGCCATCCGTGAGACGGTGAAGGCCCTCGGGGCCGGCCGGATCGTTGCGATCAAGGGGCTCGGCGGCTTTCACCTTGCGTGTGACGCCGAGAATCCGGAAGCCGTCGCTGCGCTCCGCAGCCGCAAGCAGCGCGATGAAAAGCCCCTTGCCGTCATGGTCGCGGGCCTTGCTTCGGCCGAGCGCTTCGCATACGTCACCGACGATGAGAAGGTCCTTCTCACGGGCCCCGCGCATCCGATCGTGCTGCTGAAGAGAAGGACGGGGGAAAACGTGCCTGCGCTTGCAGGCGTTGCCGACGGACTCGAGGCGATCGGGGTCATGCTCCCCTATACGCCCCTTCACGCCCTCATCTTCCACAGCTTTGCGGGCGAGCCCGAGGGACGCGGCTGGATGAACGACGTCCTTCCCGTCACGCTCGTGATGACGAGCGCCAACATGAGCGGACTGCCGCTCTGCACCGAAAACGAGGAGGCGCTCGAGCGCCTCTCCGGGGTCGCAGACCTCTTCCTTCTCTCCAATCGAGACATCGTCACACCCTGCGACGACTCGGTCGTGAGGGCGGGCGTTGAAGGCACGTCCTTCGTGCGCCGCTCGAGGGGTTATGCGCCCGAGGCGGTCATGCTCCCCGAATCTGCGGGCGCGGCGAAAAAGCCCGTCGCCCTCGCCTTCGGGCCCTATCTCAAGAACACGGCGTGCTTTCTTCGTGATCGCGAAGCCTTCCTCACGCAGCACGTGGGATCCCTCTCGAACCGACCGACGGTCGAGCTTCTCTCGCGCTCGGTCTCACACATGAGCGCCCTTTTCGAACTGAGTCCCGAGGTCGTCGCCTGCGACGCGCATCCGGACTTTCCCTCGACGAGACTTGCCCTTGAATATGCGGACCTGCACGGCATTCCCTGCATTCCCGTTCACCATCATGCGGCCCACGTGGGCGTCGTGGCGGCGGAGCGCGGCGTTGTGAAGCCCCTGCTCGGCCTTGCGCTCGACGGCGTCGGCATGGGGGCGGACCGTCTCCCCTGGGGCGGCGAACTTCTTCTCTGCGGGCCCGCCTCGTGGGCGAGGCTCTCTCACCTCGAGTCCATGCCGATGCCGGGCGGCGACAGGGCCGCCACGGAACCCTGGCGCATGGGCGTCGCCCTGATGGCGATGGCGGGCGCGGGGGACTTCGCAGAAGAGCTCTTCCCCGGCATTGCGTCGGTGTCGATGCTCAGGAAGCTCCTCGCGGGGGATCCGGAGAAGGTGGCCATGCTCGGCACGACCACTTCCTTCGGACGTTGGTTCGACGGCATGAGCGCCATTCTCGGCCTCTGCACCCATCAGCACGACGAGGCAACGGCCGCCATGCGTCTTGAGGGCGCTGCGGTGCGCGGACGCGACAATCCCGCCTGCGGCACGCTCGACGTCGAGGCGGGCGACCGGATGATTCTTGCCGACGGCACGCTCTCGCTCGTGCCGCTCGTTCGCCGCGTCGTCGACGAAAGGCTCTCTGGCACATCCGTCGAGTGTCTCGCGGCTCTCGTGGAAAATGCCGTCATCGGCGCGCTCGCCGACTGGATCGCCTTCCACGCGACGAAGCTCGTCGAAGAATTCGGTCCGGGGCTTCTTGCCTCGGACGACAATGAAAACATGCTTGTCGCCCTCACGGGCGGTACCATGAACAACGCGGCCCTCTCGAAGGGGCTCGTCGAGGCGCTCACTTCGAGGGGCCTCGCCGGAGCGCTGCCGCTGCACGTCCCCGCGGGAGACGGCGGACTTTCGCTCGGTGAGGCCTGGTGGGCCCGCTCGGCACTGGCCGCAGGCGCGACTGAGTACGCGCCGCTCGACGCCTCCTCCGTTCTCGGACGAGTGCAACCACAAGGAGAATCATGACATGTGTCTCGCCATTCCAGGACAGATCATCAGGCTCGCCGGCGACGGCGAGGCCGTCTGCGACATCGGCGGCATTGAAAAGACGGTCAACGTCTCGCTCATCGAGCGCCCCGTTCCGGGAGACTGGGTCATCGTGCACGTGGGCTTCGCGCTCAACCGCATCGACCCCGAGGAGGCCCAGAGGACCCTCGCGGCGCTCAAGGCCGCGGGTCTGCACGACGAGGAGCACGCATCATGAAGTACGTCGACGAATACCGTGAGGGCGATGCCGCACGGCGCATTGCTGCCGAGATCAGGCATGAGGCCGATCCGAAAAGGATCTACCGCTTCATGGAGTTCTGCGGCGGCCACACCCACGTGCTCGCCCGCTGGGGGCTCACCGACATCCTGCCGCCCAACGTGCGCATGATCCACGGACCGGGCTGTCCCGTCTGCGTGCTGCCCGTCGCGCGCATCGACATGGCGATGCAGCTCGCGCTCGAAAGGAACGTGATCCTCTGCACCTATGCCGACACCATGCGCGTCCCGGCGGGCAAGGGCATGTCGCTCTTCAAGGCCAAGGCTCAGGGCGCGGACATCCGCATGATCTACTCGCCCATGGATGCGCTTGAGCTGGCGAAAGCCAATCCAGAGCGCGAGGTCGTCTTCTTCGCGATCGGGTTCGAGACAACCACGCCGCCCACGGCCGTTGTCCTCAAGGCCGCAAAGGCCGCGGGCGTGAAGAACTTCTCGGTTTTCTGCAACCACGTGCTCACGCCCGCCGCGATGACTCACATCCTGAAGATGAGCGAGGAGCGTCCAGAAGTGCCCGTTCTCGACGGCCTCGTGGGCCCCGCCCACGTCTCGACCATCATCGGTTCGGGACCCTACGAGGTCTTCGCGCGCGACAACCGCCTTCCCGTCGTTGTGACGGGGTTCGAGCCCCTCGACATGCTCTACGCCATCCTGATGATGGTGAGGCAGGTGAACGACGGCCGCCACGAAGTTGAAAACGAATTCACCCGCGCCGTCACCCGTGATGGGAACGTCGCCGCCATCCGCCTCATGGACGAGGTCTTCGAGCTTCGCGATTCGTTCGAGTGGCGCGGACTCGGACGCCTCCCTAAGTCCGCCCTGAAGCTTCGCCCCGAATGGGCGGACTTCGACGCGGAAAAGCGCTTTGCCATGCCCGAGCGCGCCGTCACGGACAACAAGGCCTGCGCCTGCGGTGCGATCCTCAGGGGCGAAAAGACGCCCGAACAATGCCCGCTCTTTGGCCGCGCCTGCAATCCCGCCAACCCGATCGGGGCCTGCATGGTCTCCTCGGAAGGCGCCTGTGCGGCCGCCTGGAGCTACGGCCGACGCCGCGCCGCAGCGCCCGAGAAGGCGAAGACTTCTGACGATCAGCGATAAAGGAAGAAGGAAGAACCATGACCGACTTTTACATGCGCCCCCTCGACATGAAGAACGGCGCCGTCGACCTCACCCACGGCGCGGGCGGCCGCGCCACCGCGCAGCTCATTCACGACGTCTTCGGACGGCACTTCACGAACGCCTGGCTCGACGAAGGGCACGACGGCGCGCTCCTTCCGCCCATGACCCGCCCCGTGGCCGTCTCCTGCGACGGCCACGTCGTGCGTCCCCTCTTCTTCCCCGGCGGCGACATCGGGCGGCTCTCCGTAGCAGGCACCGTCAACGACGTCGCCATGTGCGGTGCACGGCCCCTCTATCTCACCGCTAGCTTCATTCTTGAAGAGGGCTATCCCCTCAAGGACCTCGACGCCGTCGTCGCCTCCATGGCGAAAACCTGCGAAGAGGCGGGCGTCGCCATCGTGACGGGCGACACCAAGGTGGTCGAGCGAGGCCACGGAGACGGCGTCTACATCGCGATCTCCGGCATCGGCGAAAAGATCTCGGAGGGCACGATCTCGGGGCGCGCCGCACGTCCCGGCGACGCCGTGCTCATCTCGGGTACCATGGGCGACCACGGCACCGCCATCCTCTCCTTCCGCGAAGGCATGAGCTTCGGCACGACCGTCGAGAGCGACTGCGCACCATTGAACGAAATGGTCGAGGCGGTCCTTTCCGCCGCCCCGCACGTCCACGTGCTGCGCGATCCGACCCGCGGAGGCCTTGCCGCCACACTCAACGAAATCGCCTCCCAGAGCAACGTTGGGATCCTTCTTGAGGAGAGCACCGTGCCCGTGCGCCCCGAAGTCCGGAGCGCCTGCGAATTCCTCGGACTCGATCCGCTATACGTCGCCAACGAAGGCAAGATGATCGTGATCGTCCCCGAAGACGAGGCCGACGCGGCGCTCGCCGCCATGCGCGCCTCGCCCTATGGCGAGAACGCCGCAAGGATCGGTCACGTGACGGACGACTCTGACGTCCCAGTCGGCATGGTCGAGATGGTGACCCTCATGGGCGGACGCCGGACCGTCGACTGGCTCGCGGGCGAGCAGCTTCCGCGAATCTGCTGAGCCCAAGGAAGTCTCTGAAGCCCTGCGGGACGCACGTTCGAGCCGCCGCAGGGCTCTTTTTTTTGGGAAAACTTGATGCGCGTCAAATGAATTGCAGAATTCCGGAAGGTTGTTTCAGGCCTTAAATTGGTAGCAGCTTGTAAATTCTTGGGTCTTTCTGCAGGGTCGCAAAGGTGTCTCGGCCGGTCCGGCGGTTCCGTAATGGCGGAAAACCCTCGCAAATCTACGCAGAAATGCGGAAGAAATGCTCGAAATCGGCTCCTGACCACGCTTTCGGGCGAAAATGCCTGCCCTTTTTTCGGAAAAATTGCAAGAGGGGGCGGGCATCGTTCGCAGGTCCCGAAGCCCTTCGGATCCGTTGGAGGGCAATCGCTGCGGCGAGAAGACTTTGCTATGATTGTGCCCAAGTCGAGCTCGGGTCCCTTTCCGTGTTCGACTCGGTATTCGGGCCCTGTCCGTCAGGAGGACGGGCCGCACTATCGGGACTCACGGTCCCTTCAGGAGTCATTGAAATGAACAAGTCCGAATTTATCACCGCCCTCCAGGCCAAGACCGGTCTCGCCAAGGCCGACGTGACGAAGCTCGTCAACGCCTACGGTGAAGTCGTCATTGAAGCCGTTTCCAAGGGCGAAGACGTTCGCCTCATCGGTTTCGGCACGTTTGGCACCTCCGAACGCGCCGCCCGCGTCGGCCGCAACCCGCACACGGGTCAGGAAATCCAGATCCCGGCCGGCCGCGTCGTCCGCTTCTCCGCCTCCGCCAACTTCAAGGAAGCCGTGAAGTAATCCGCTGATCCGTCCGATCATGCAAGCAAAGAGGAGCCCGCAGGCTCCTCTTTGCATTTTGGTTCCTTACCTTCGTCCCGCTATAATCTGCGGACGAGAACAGCATTCACTCTCAGGAATCCATTTCAGGAGAAGCCATGTCCGCCTGTGCGCCCGCCGGCACCCTGCTCGGCCAGACGACCGAATACGTCGACACCTATCGTCCCGACCTCCTCACGCCCATTCCGCGCTCGCTCGGACGCGATGTGATCGGCGTGCACGACTTCCGCGGCACCGACGTCTGGCGCCTCTATGAAATCACCTGGATCAACGAGCGCGGCCTTCCCGTCGCCGCTGCGGGCGAAATCCGCGTGCCCGCGACGAGCCCCTGCATTGTAGAATCCAAGTCCCTGAAGCTCTACATCGGCTCGCTCACTCAGACGAAGATCGCCTCCGTCGAAGAGGCCGCCCGCCTCATCGCCCGCGACGTCTCCGCGTGCGTGGGCGCACCCGTCGAGGTCCTTATTGACGACCTCGCCCGCTGGGAGATGCCCGTCACCCGCGTCCCCGGCATCGTGCTCGAAGCCGAGTGCGGCGACCTCGAGTGCAGCGTTTACGAACCCGACGCCTCGCTCCTCAAGGCCGCCTCCGACGAAGTCGTCGAGGAGACCCTCTCCTCCAACCTCCTTCGCTCGCGCTGCCCCGTCACGGGCCAGCCCGACCATGCCTCTATCGTGATCAGCTACCGCGGCCGCCGCATCGACCGACGCGCGCTCCTTGCCTACATCGTCTCCTTCCGACGCCACCAGGGCTTCCACGAGCAGTGTTGCGAACAGATCCACGCCGATATCATGCGCGTGCTCGCCCCCGAGGCCCTGTCGGTCAACTGCTGCTTCACTCGTCGCGGCGGCATCGACATCAGCCCCTTCCGCTCCACCGTTGCGGATCTTCCCGATCCCGTCATCAGGACGCCCCGCCAATGAGCTTTCTCAAGATCGGCACGCGCTCGCGCTACGCCCTGCGCTTCATGATCGAGCTTGCCGAAGTCGAACGCGCCGCAAGGTCCGACGAGACCCGCAGGCGAGGCTATGTCAAGCTTCGAACCGTCGCGAGTTCTCAGGACATCTCCTGGCGCTACCTCGAGCAGATCGCGCCCGCACTCGCCGAGGCCGGCATGGTCGAGACGGGACGCGGACCGCTCGGCGGCTACAGGCTGTTGCGAAATCCCGCAACACTCACCGTCGCAGAGATTCTTGCCGTCGTCGAATCTGACGAAGCGCCCATGAAGTGCTTCGATCCCGAGGACGACTGCAGCCGGCGCGCAGGCTGCGCCGCCACCTTCCTCTGGAAGGGTCTCTCCGACGTGGTTGACAAGTACCTGCAGAGCGTCACGCTCCAGGATCTCCTCGACGGTCGCGTCACCGTTCCCAAGCTCATCGGTGCGCACCATGACGAACCCGTACCTCCGGATGCGAACGCCTCGGAGATCGATGAAAAGGCCTGACGCACCTTTCTGGGAATAATCGCATCATGAAAAAAGCCGGCTCCCCTTCGGTGGGTGGTCGGCTTTTTTCATGAAAAAGATGAGAGCAAAGCACGCGAAAACCCCTGCGGCCCGAAGTCGCATCATGAAAGATTCGCAGGAACCAAGCCCTCATCACCACACCGAGATCTGCGTCGCCCACGCATCTTTTCATGAGCTGTTTTGATTGTTTTGCGATGCACCTGCTCCTTAGTTTTCATCATAGAGGGTGACAAACGGTTTGTCATCATGTCCATTTTTTGCCGGCAGGCTGTCAAGCAGAGCCTGGTTACACGTCACTGATAGGTCTGAACGCCGATAGAAACGGCACGAACAGAGCGATGTTTTGGGTCGTGCTTGATAGCAGTGTTGCAATTTTGCAACAGCTCAATCGGTTTCGAAGCCGGGGCTGTCTGGTTTTCATTCACCCATGATGTGATTGATGCTGCGGACGCCGGCATGTCTTGCGTGGGAATTCCGTTTCCTCCCGCAGTGATTCTTCCTCCGATGTCTTTCAACATTTGCATTTGCACTTTCCCTTTGCTGCAAGGATTCATGCGGGCGTTTCTCTTCATGGCGTTCCCTTGCGGGATCCGGCCTCTGTCCCTTTCCAGGAAATATCCTGGTCCCGACGGATCTTGGCTTTGCGCAGTTTCCCCTCCATTGTGCGTGATTCTTTCAAGGTTCAAGTGAGTCGAATAAGGGATTACCCCCCCCCTCCGTTCTATGCACCTTTATTCTCCTTCGTGCCCGCCGCCTCTTTCGGCAGCGGAGTTTCATCATAGTGAGAAAAAAATGAACAAGAGTTTCAAAGTTGTGTTCAGCAAGGCGCGTGGCGCCCTGATGGTCGTCAACGAACTGACGTCCTCCGTGCAGGCCAAGGGCACGAAGACTGTGATCGCTGCTGCGGTCGCCTCGCTCGTGGCGGGCGGCGCCATGGCCGCCGATACGGCGAAGCCGGGTGCGCTCCTGAGCTGGAACGGGACCGAACTCGTCGGCCAGGCAGCAGGCGAAGGTCTGGTCTACAGTACCAAAGACGGTGTTCTCACCATCACGGCTACGGGCCAGAAGACGGGCGCTGAGGGCGTTCCCGGCTATGGCGTCGTGACGAATCTCTACCACGCCGATGCTACGGGCGGCACGGACATTCTTGCCAAGACGGGCGTCTCGATCACCGGCAGCAACTTCAAGAACAACGCCAGCACCAACGCCGGCGGGGCCGTGACGCTCTGGCAGGACGGCGGCGCAGAGGCTCAGCCCCTTGCTCACAGAATCTCCGCCTCCACGTTCGAGGGCAACTCCGCCAATTTCGGCGGCGCGGTCGCTCTCATGAACCAGATCGCCTTTGCGAAGAATGACGGCACTACTCTGTCCGAGGGGAACGTCTACAAGAGCAATACCGGCGCTTCGGGCGGTGCCATCTACGTCGAGGGTTCCGTCCTTACGTCCAAGGGTGACGTATTCACGAAGAACAAGGCCACCGGCAAGGGCGGCGCCGTCTACGTCAACAACAAGGGCGCGCTCTTTGTTGAAAACGGCCGCTTTGAGGAAAATTCTGCCGTCCGCGGCGGTGCTATCACCAACGACAACGGCTCTCCCCTCATCGTCCATAACTCCGTCTTCTCGAAGAACACTGCCTCCGAATACGGCGGCGCCCTCTTCCACGGCAACGGTCAGTTCGAGGTATACGACTCCGAATTCACCAACAACACGTCCACCCTGTCCGGCGGCGCCGTTGCGTCCGTTTTCGACGTTGCCAATACGTTGAAGTTCGTGCGCTCGACGTTCACGGGCAACAAGGGCTTCCTCGGCGGCGCCATGGCCATCTATTACGGCCTTGAGGTGACCGACAGCACCTTCATCGGCAACTCTACGACGGGCATTGACGACGGCGGCGGTGCCATCAACCTTGGCGGTCACGCCAAGGTGAGCATCACGGGAACCACCTTTGACGGCAACACGGCCAACCTTGGCGGCGCCATCTCCACGCGGCCCGCCTATTATCTGGATCTTGGTAACACCACGAATCCGAAGGGCGACGGTCACTGGCTTCAGATCAGCAACAGTACCTTCACGAACAACGTCGCCACCGTCGAGGACAAATTAAACAATACGGCTGCCTATTCGGGCTACGGCATGTTCAACGGCTTCGGCGGCGCAATTGCGACCGGTTTCCGCGGCTCCACGATGAATGGCGTCTATATAGGCAACTACATTGAGGACTCCACCTTCACGGGGAACAAGGCCAGTTTCGGCGGCGGCGCTCTCTACAATCAGGGCAACCTCACCGTCCGTGGTACCACGACCTTTGCCGGCAATACCGCCCAGTACGGCGGCGCCGTCTACACGGATGCAAACAACCTCACCTTTGATGCGACTTCCGCCTCCGACGTGATCTCCTTCACGAAAAACACGGCCACAGTCGCAAAGGGCGGCAGCGACCTCTACCTCGGCAAGCACATCCGCGTTGACACCGACAAGGCCAACTACAAGGCTGCTGAAGTCAATCTGACCGGTCTCGGCACGATCAGCTTCGGCGGGTCCATCGCAGGTCTTGCGGGCACTTCCATCAATTCGTCTGCGGCAAAGGTGAGCATTGCAGACGCTGCCGCATTTGCGGGTGACTTCACGATCACTGATGGTCTTACTCAGATCTCTGGCGCGAAGTTCTTCGGCGGCAAAGTCTCCGTTGAAGGCGGCACGCTCGCCGTCGACGGTGCCTGGACGGCCTCCGGCTCCACGACGCTCAAGGGCGGCATGATCACTACCGCCGGTGCCAACGTCTTCAAGAAGGGCGACGACGGCAAGTACGGCACGACCCTCACCGACGGGTGGACTGCACTCAACAAGACGAACGGCAAGGTCGAACTGACGGACACCGGCTATGACTACACGATTGAACAGCTTCGTGCAGCCCAGAACGCCCTTAATGGCGGTTCCGGCAGTGAGGTCCAGCTCGTGCTCCACGGCACGCTCACGACCGATAAGCCTCTGACCGACAAGACCGTTGACGGTCTCGTCGCCGCTGACCAGACTGTTTCCGCCAACGCATCGGGCAACTTCGTTGTCTCGAACGCCACGACCGTCGGCAGCATCGACTTCAAGGAAGCGGAGAACGCTGAAAGCGTCTCCATCACCACGGGTACTGCCCCCCTCACGATCGAAGGCAACGGCGGCGACGTCTTCGCCAACCTCTCCGACACGGTCAAGACCGTCGACGCCTCCAATAGCTCCGTCGCGCTTGGTCAGTCTGAAGAAAGCAAGGGCAGCGTGAACGTCGAGACCCTGAAGGTCAAGAACCTCGAAGTCGTCGGCACGTTCGACGCCGTCAACGCCGAAGTCGAATCGCTCGACGTCTCCGGCAACTTCACGGCCGCCGAACTTAAGGTTGCTGAAGGCGACGTGACGGGTACGCTTTCCGCAGACAAGCTCACCGGCACCGCCGACAAGGTGATCAACGTGGGTGATGATGTCGACGCCGGCACCGTCCATCTCGATACGCTCGCCCTCAACGGCGGCACGATCTTCCTCGATCCCAGCTGGACAGGCGACGACACCATCGACAAGGGTTCCTTCCTTGCCGTCACCAACCTCAAGGATTCTGTCCTCACGGGTCGCATCGTTGTGGGTCAGAACTCTACGCTGGCTCTCGGCGGCACGAAGGCCGAGACGGTCGACGCCTTCAACAGGCTCGGCAAGAGCTGGGGTGAAGACGGTGTCACGGCCGCCCTCTATGTCGGCAAGACGCTCAGCGCCGATGTCCTGAAGGACGCCGGCATTCTGGTTGACGGCAGCCTTGAAGACCGGACTGCCGCAGGTGATCTGACGAGTCTTTCCGACATCAAGATGAATGCAGGCAGCATGCTCATCGTCAACCAGGCAGGTGTCGGCTCCGGTACGGCCATTGACGGCAAGCTTGCTATGAGCGCCGCCTCCACGCTCGGCATCGTGAATGCTACGGAAGGCACCTTCAAGCTGGCTTCGGACCTGACGGTCAACGCTGTTGATCAGGACACCACTGTTGAAGTTGTCACGGACAATCCGTTCATCTCGGGCTCCTTCGGCACCGGCGAAAAGGCCAATACGGTCACCACGACCTTCGACTCTGAATCCGGTCTCGGCGCCATCGCCTCCACCGGCGTTCAGGCCATGGCCCGTCGCGCTGACTTCGTCATGACGGAGACGGTTGCCAACCGCACCTCGCTCGATCAGCCGATGCACGCCGGCGTCAACCTCTGGGCAGACGTCTCGGGCGAACGCTATGAAGCCGACAAGCTTGACAACAACGGCAGCTTCCGCGCCGATGCGGCCTACGCCACGTTCGGCGGCGACGTCGAAGTCCTCGAAGGCCTGACCGCCGGTCTCGCCCTCCAGTATGGCGACGCACCGCTCCGCAGCGACGTCTCCGGCATCAAGAACGACATCACCAGCTACGGTCTTACGGCCTACGCCGGCAAGTCGTTCGGCGCCGCAAGGGTCGTCGGCGAACTCGCCTGGCTCAAGTCCGAAAACGACATCACGGCCCACCAGACCGCGCTCAACCAGAAGCTTGACGCGAACATCTACTCCGCCGGCGTGCGCGCCCAGTACGAACTCGCCGCGGGCTCCTTCAAGTTCGTGCCGAGCATCGGTCTGCGCGTCTCCCGCCTGGAAACGGACGACATGACCGTCGGTTCCATCAAGGTTGACGAAGGCGACCTCACCTATGTCCAGATGCCGATTTCGCTCCGCATCTCGGGCTTCGAGGCCGACGCCGCGGGCTGGACCCTTGCTCCGAGCTTCAAGGTCGCCTATGTCCCGACCTTCGGCGACAAGGAAGTCAAGGTCCTCGGCTACAGCCAGAACGTCCTTGACATGAGTCCGGTCCAGGCCGACTTCGGTCTGCGCGCCGTCAACGGCAATCTCATGTTCAATGTCGACATGATGTTGGGCGGCGGCGAAGCCGGCACGTCCTCCATCGGCGGCAAGGTCGGCGTCAAGTACGCCTTCTGAAACTGAGATGATGCGCCTGCGGGGCGAATGCTCCGCAGCCTGACGTCAAAGAGAGGGCGCCCGGTTCCTCCGTGGGGAGCCGGGCGCCCTCTTCTTTTGGATCGTTTCCGACAGAACGGCCCCGGACTTTCGTCTCGGGGCCGTTCCTTCTGTCTGCCTTGGGCGCTCTCTTCGGCGTCAGTGCCTTTCGCCGCAGACGGGGCACCGCTTCCTGCGCTTCACCTTGATGGTGTCGAACTGCATGTTGAGTGCGTCGATGAAGAGCATCCTGCCGCAGAGCGTCGAGCCGATGCCTGCGGCGATCTTCAGGGCCTCGGTGGCCTGAAGCGTCCCCACGATGCCTGTGACCGAGGAGAAGACGCCAACGGCTGCGGCCTTGACGTCGTTGCCCGGATCGTCCTCCTCGAAGATGCACTCGAAGCAGGGAGAGTCGGGCAACGATGGATCAAAGACGGTGAGCTGGCCCGAAAATCGCACGGCGGACGCAAAGACGAGGGGCTTCCCTGCATCATGCGCGGCCCTCGAGACCGCGATGCGGGTTGCGAGGTTGTCCGTGCAGTCGAGGATCACGTCCGCATTCTTCACGAGGGCCTTGAGCTTCACGGCGTCCGCGAATTTGGGCACGGGGATGATGCGGCAATGGGGATTGAGCCTCTCGACCGCGATGGCGGCGCTCTTGGCCTTGTTGACGTTGACCGTCGACGTCGTGTGAAGGATCTGGCGCGAGAGGTTCGAGACCGACACCGTGTCGGCGTCGACCACCGTGATCGTGCCCGCGCCTGCAGCGGCGAGGTAGAGGATGGCGGGAGAGCCAAGGCCCCCTGCCCCGATCACAAGAAAGTGCGCGCTACTGATGGCGGCCTGCCCCTTCTCTCCGAGCTCGCGCAGAATCATCTGGCGGCTCACGCGCTCCCTGAGGTCTCCGGGAAAGACGTTCCCGCTGGCTTCGTGCTCAAGATCCTTCATGATTTTTGTGACTCCGTGAGGCTGATGCGTCTTATTCGGCGTAGAGAACCGTGGAGAGATAGCGCTCGCCGTTGTCGGGGAAGATCACGACGATGTTCCTACCTTCGTTTTCGGGGCGCTTCGCGAGTTCCGTCGCGGCATGGAGGGCGGCGCCGCCCGATATGCCGATGAGGATGCCTTCGGCTTTCGGGAGGGCGCGCGCAGCTGCGATCGCGGCGTCGTTCGGCACGCGGAAGACCTCGTCGACCACCGAGGCGTCGTAGTTGCCCGGCACGAAGTTCGCGCCGATGCCCTGGATGGCGTGTGGACCGGCCTTGCCGCCCGAGAGCACGGGACTTGCATCAGGCTCGACCGCCACCACCTTGACGGCGGGATTCTTCTTCTTGAGATAGCGCCCGTTGCCCGTCACCGTGCCCGACGTGCCCACGCCCGCGACAAACATGTCGACATGTCCGTCCGTGTCGGCCCAGATCTCGGGACCGGTCGTGAGGTAGTGGGCGAGCGGATTGGCGGGGTTTTCGAACTGCTGCGGAATGAAGCTGCCGGGAATCTCGCGGGCGAGTTCCTCGGCCTTCTCGATGGCGCCCTTCATGCCGGCGGCGCCGGGCGTGAGGACCACTTCTGCGCCGTAGGCCTTGAGCAGCATGCGGCGCTCGACGCTCATCGTCTCAGGCATCGTGAAGATGGCGCGATAGCCGCGGGCGGCGGCAATGCTCGCGAGCCCGATGCCCGTGTTGCCCGAGGTGGGCTCGATGATGACGGCGCCCGGACCGATGAGGCCTGTCTTTTCCGCTTCGAGGATCATCTGGCGCGCGGCGCGGTCCTTGACGCTCCCGGCGGGATTGAGGGCCTCGATCTTGGCGATGACGTTCGCCTTGAGGCCGTGGAGCCTCATCCAGTTGTTGAGCTGCAGAAGCGGCGTGCCGCCGACAAGTTCAAGGCTCGACTGATGAATCATGATGTTTCTCCTGTGCGTGTTTGGAGTTGTCGTTGTGCTGCGGGATCTCCGTCCGGCGTCCGAAGGTGTCTTCCCGACGGATGCCCGCCTGCTCCACTCTCCCGGGAAGAACGCCGTCCGGCGCCCGAGAACACCCGTCCTGCAGGCGTTCGCATAATTCCTGAGTGAGTTGGTAGGAAATTGGATCCTACTCCATCACACGCTGTTTTGCAATGGTTTGCGTCTCTGCGCCCGAAGCAGATCAAAGCGCGGAGGTCGTCCGTCGATCTTAGCAAAGATGAGGGCCGGGCTGTGGTTGAGATCAGGGCGGAAAGCTCGTCGGAAGTGTCCGGAGGGCCTCAGGCGGACTTGTCGGAGGAAAAGCCGTTGAGGATTCTCGCGAGGAGCGCTTCGGCGAATCGGGCCTCGTCGGGCGTGAGCGAGCGCGTCACGAGGGCGTCGAGTTCGGAGGAGATGCGTTTGGACACGGGGATGAACGCCCTGCCCTTTTCGGTAAGCCTCAGGTTGATGACACGTGAGTCCTCGGCCGAGCGCTCGCGCGCGACGTAGCCCAGATCTACGAGCTTCGTGACGAGGGCTGAAACGGTGGACTTCGAGCGGTGCGTGAGGCGTGAGAGCTCCATCACCGTGGCGGTTTCCTGTTCGGTCAGCACGTGCAGGATGTCGCCGTGGCACGGGAGCAGTTCGCCCATGCCTTCGCGCTTGAGCGACTCGAGAATGAATGTTGAGGTGGCCTCCGAGAGGCGGCCTGCAAGAAAGGGGATGCGGGTGTTTTCCTTCATGAGGCGATGTTAGTTCGAGGGCGAACGAAAGTCAACGAACCGCAGGACGAAAAGGCCCGCTGGAGGCATGAAGCCTGCGGCGGGCCGTGCGCATGACGGATTGGGTGGAATCCGGGCGTCGACTACTTGAGGAGGACGTCCTTGAGGAACTTGTCCTCGGCCTCGCGAGCCTCAGGCTCGTTCATGAGCGTGTGCGGCGCGTCCTTGATGAGGACGATGCGGGCGTTGGGATTGCCCTGGAGCGCCTTGCTGCAGTTGCCGACGGCCTCGTGGTTGCCGAGATAGGGATTGGCCTGCGAGAAGTACTTGTCCTTCGAGCTCATGATGTTGAGGACGGGCATGCCGTCGGGAATTCTCGTCTTGTGCTGGACGACGTGGTAGTTGTTTTCGCACGACCAGGAGAAGATGATGCGGCCCGCTTCGGCGGGTGCGGCTTCGGCGCGCACGTAGCGGGCCACGGCGACTGCGCCTTCGCTCGTGCCTGCGATCACGAACCTGCCGTTGAACCAGGGCTGTTTCGCCAGGAATTCGACGGCCGCCGTGAGTTCGCTCGCACGAAGCGCGTGGATCTTCTCATAGTCCATCGGGTCGATGGGCGAGGTGTAGGTCATGCGGTCGGGGAGCTGGAAGGAGTCGGCCGTGAAGCTTGCGATGCCGAGCTCGTCCGCGAGACGCTTCTGGAAGGCCTTGATCTGCGGATTGATGCCGCCCGAGCCGTGCACGAAAATCACGGCGGGCGCCTTTCCCTTCGTTTCGGGCGCGCGGATGTTGGTGCCTTCGTATGTCTTGTCGCCCGTCACGGATGCGGGCAGCACCGTCCAGGACTGCGCCATGGCCTCGGCCATCGTGCGGTCGGTCTGCACCCAGGCCTTCCCCTTGATCGTGCCCTGCGGCACGTCGGCGGACATGGCGGGCGCGGCGAGCGCAATGAGAAGCGCGGCGGCAAGTGCGGAAATCCTTGTGTTCATGGTCTCTCTCTCCTTGATGAACGTTCGTGCGCACCGGGACTCGGGTCGATTCACCCGTCGTGCTGCAGGCGCATCCTGCCAAGAATAGTCGTATTGCCCGCATTCGGGCGAGCGCCGAAAAACTCTGAAACAACGAGCGGCCATGGGTCGTCGTGGCGCCGTGTCGTCATGCTCAACAACGATAAAGGCCCTCCTTCAGACGGGCTCCCGGATGGACGGGAGCCCGAAGGAGAGCCTTCCGGCATGCTCAGGCCTGCGCCGTCACGGATTATTTGCCCTGAGCGGCGTTCGTGCCGGCGGTTCGGCCGAAGACCATGCAGTCGGCGATGGCGTTGCCGCCGAGGCGGTTGGAGCCGTGGATGCCGCCCGTCGTTTCACCGGCGGCGTAGAGGCCCGGAATCACCTTGCCGTTGATGTCAAGCACCTGTGCGTCGGCGTTGATCTGCAGGCCGCCCATCGTGTGGTGGACGGTCGGGACCTTCTGGCAGGCGTACCAGGGGCCTTCGGTCATGACCTTGTCGGCCTTGTTGTTGGCGACGAAGCCGAGCGGATCCTTCTTTTCACCGCGTACGACGGCGTTGTAGGTGTCGATCGAACCCTTGAGGTTTTCGACCGGCATCTTGAGCTTGGCGGCAAGCTCCTCGAGCGTGTCGGCTGCGACGACGCGGCCGAGATCGATCATGTCGCCCACCTTGGCGCCGTTGCGGTCAACCCACGTGAGGCTCGGATAGCGCAGATGGTTGACGAGCACGTAGTAGGTCGAGTCCTTCTGTGCGAAGATGGCCTTGGCGAGGACGTCGCGGGCTGCGCCTTCATTGACGAAGCGGTTGCCGTCCGTGTTGATGAAGACGCGGTTGCGGCCCGACGTGCGGATCATTTCCATGAGGCCCGTGCCCGGCGTGCCGCAGGGATGAACCTGAATGTCGGCCATGCCGATCACGTTCGCGCCGACTTCCTTGCCCATCAGGATGCCGGAGCCCAGGGCGGACTTCTGGAAGTTCGTGCAGCCGATGCTCTTGCCGAGGTCGTAGTCTTTGAAGACGCCCGTGTTGACTTCCTGACGGAGCTTCACGTTGGCGCCGAAGCCGCCGGTTGCAATGATCACGCCCTTTTCAGCCTTGAAGAGCGTGTAGCGGCCGGTCTTGTTGTGCTTGGCAAGCACGCCCGTCACGCGGCCGTCGGCGTCCTTGAGCACGTCTTTGGCTTCAATGTCGGTGATGACCTGCACGTTGGGATGCTCGGCGATGTACTTCTCGAAGACGCGGATGTAGGAGTTGCCCGACGGAGTGGCGGGATAGTGGGAGCGCTGCCAGAGCGCGCCCGTGGCCGTGCCGACCTCGTCCTTGAACTTCACGCCGATCGATTCGAGCCATTCGACGGCGGGATAGGCGCCTTCACAGAGGTGTTTGACGAGCTCGGGGTTGCCCACGTTGTGGCCGCCCTTGAGCGTCTGGTCGATGTGTTTCGCAACGGAGTCCTCAATGCCGAGCTTGGGCTGGCGGATCGGGTCGGCCGCATTGAGCGCGCCTTCGGAGACGTTCGTCGAGCCGCCGAGAAGGCCGAGCTTTTCGAGCACGATCACGTCGGCGCCCGCCTGGGAGGCGGCGACCGCAGCGGCAAGGCCGGAACCGCCGCCGCCGATGATGACGACCTGCGTCTTCATCGTGTTGGGGAGCGCCTTGTACTCTTCAACATTCTTCTTCAGGTCCTTGAGGTCCTCGGCGGAAACCTTGGCCTGCTTGAGGCATTCGCCCACGGCGTACTTGAGCGCCATCGAGCTGATCGTGGCGCCCGTGACGCCGTCAACGCCGAGACTCTGCTTTTCGAGAATCCTGCCGCCCACCTTTTCAAGGGCGAGCTGGCCGACGCCGATCGTCTCAAGGTTCTTCGACCAGTCGATCTTCTCGATTTTGTGCTTCGAAACCGTGACGGCGACCGTCATGGCGGCATTGTGCGCGTTCACTTTGTAGGTGTAGGTGCCGGGCACGTAGGTGGCGGCGGAAGCGGACATCGAGGCGACGGCAAGTGCGGCGGCCGCGGCGATCGTGGTGAGTTTCATGGTGGTTCTCCTCTTGAGTTGCGCGCGCTGCCTGAAGCCGTGGTCAATGGGCGTCAAAAAAAAAGTCGGCGCGCAGGCCGGCAAGGCGGCGCTTGAACGCGGAGACCTTGCGCGGTGCGTAATGATGATATCAATCAAAGCTCCGTCGCGATCATGGGGTTAACCCTCGCCTTTTTGACCTGACCGACGAAGTCCGATGGTTGTTTTGAGCCGCGCGTCCGGGAACGCCGTGCCGACGCCTCCGACTGCAGGCCTCATCGTCATCATCCGCATCTTCCGCGTCGGCGTCTTCAGGCTCGTGCATGGAGGGCGCCTGCGAGGGGATCTTGTCGACAAAAGACAGTCTGTTCCCGACCGTTTCCGCCGATTGGGCGGTATCGCCTAGGGAGAGCACCCGAGGCGCCTTGATGGGCGTCGAAGAACAGCGAGAAAGCCTGAAACGACTGTGCCCGAGCCCTTGCGAAGCGCTGAGCGATGAGGCACCATGTGTCTCAAGGGAGGCGCGACCTGTTCCGAGAACGGGCGGCACAAAAACTCCCTGCCAGATTCCTCTTCGTCGAGAGCGGCCCACGGCGCAGTGTTCGACGAGCCTTCAGAGGCCTGCGACGGCTTGAGATCCGCGCGGGCCTTTTCGATTGAGTGCAGCCTTCCGGCCCTTTTCCAAGGGCGGAATCGAATCAACAGGCCGGAGGGGATTTCACCAACAAGGCGCGGAATCAGGCATGATGTGAAATGCGGACCGCAGGGGACCGCCTCAACGCCAGGGCCGACCGGCCGGCATCCCCTTCTCCATGCCTTCAGAACAAAGACCAGACGGAGCATCCATGACCGACAGCACGACCAAGAAGCCCGCGGAGCTTGAAAGCCTTCGCGCCGACATCGACCGCAGCGACGAAGCCATCGTCGGCGCACTTCGCACGCGGTTGGGCGCCGTCAGGCGCATCGCCGAGGTCAAGCGCCTTCAGGGCCTTCCCGTCTACGACGCCGTGCGCGAGGCGTCCCTTCTCTACAAGTTGCGCTCGATGGCGGGTTCCGACGTCGAGGGCGTCGCCCTGCCCGTCTACCGCACTATGATGGCCGCGGCCCGCCGCTTCGAGGCCCAGAGTCAGGAGGCGGGCGAAGCCGTCTCCGGCACCGTCACCCTGCGTCTTCGCAGCCCCGCCGACTTCACCGCCGTCACGGAAATCTTCGCCGTGCACGACTACGTGCCTGAAAGCCTCTCCTGGGTCAATCCCGTCATCGTGCTCTCCGCCACGAAGCCCCTCCCCGCCTCCATGGTCCGCGACCTGCGCGAGCACGGCATCCGCATCGAGGCACAGAACGCCTGAGCGCGTTCAGCCTGAACGCCTATGAAGAGGCCGGCAGCAGACGATCCGCCGGCCTTTCTTTAGTTCACCAAGAATAAAGAACCCTTGCGGGAACTCTATTGATTCAATCTTCTTCTTCGGCATGCGGCAATGGCCTTCCCGGCCTTCTCCCGGGCCTTCAGTTGAGCTTCGGTCCGGCCTCTCAAAAATTCAAGAGCTGCGCATGACTTGAATGGTCGCCTGTTTCGCAATGGGCATGGATGCATTGCTGACATGGGACGACGTCTTCGACTCTCGGCAGAAGCGGCATGAGTCAGGCATTCGCGAGCACGGCCTGCTTCAGGCGGGCAGTCCGTCAGTTGTCGTCAGGAAAGTGCTGCAGGCGCGCGAGATTCAGGTGGACAATTGCGGTTCTTTCGAAGGCGTTCTCGATTTCCTGCGCCTCCTCGGCCAGCACGTAAAGCGGACCACGGGTGCTGCCCGTCACGGACTCGGGTCCCGTTCGAACGTTGCCGGGCAGCCCATGGGTGACCGTTTCGTGAAGGTCGCACAGAAAGGGAACGGAGAGGACGGGCTGCGCGTGCCAGTCGCAACAGACCTCAACAAAGGCTTCATGGACATTTGTGAACACCAGCGCATCGTCCAAAGGCCTTGCCCCGGCCGTGCATCCTCAAAGGCTCTCGTGATTTTCGGCAGGCACTCAACCGGGTGCTCTTCGGACAATGCGGTGAGCGTCGCCCTTTCCACGTCCGAAAAATCGGTCTGCACTTCAAAAAGGAAGGCCGGCAATGCATGTTCAGGTCGAAAAACAATGGCGGATCGGGCAATCCGAGTGTTTCTCGGAGATCGTATGTCTGACAGGTATGCGAGGAGTTGACTGACGGCCGTTTCCTGAGCGAAAAAGGCCGTCCTTTCGTCGGTTGATTATTCGGGCCTGCTGCACGCCATGGCGAAGCTGCGCTCAAAGATCTCGCCTTCGCGGTCCTCGATCTGGGTGGACGCCTTCGGGTCGATGTGCCCGTCGAAGATGTTGACCCACTTGCGCGAGAGGGGACGCCTGGCGAACACCTCGCCCTTGATGAAGGGGGCGGCGGTGCGCACGCGCTCGACGGCGCGCAGTTTTCTGCCTTCGCAGTCGACCTCGAATCGGGTCGCGGTCGTGCGGACGTACTTGAACCTGAGGCTCAGGTCCGCGAGGTCCTCGGGATAGTTCATGAGGCCGTACCAGGCGCTCGTCCTGCTGTCGGCCTTCCAGAAGGCCATGACGGTCCCGAACTCCTGACGGCCGACCCAACCGTCATATTCGACATAGCCGTCGGCGAGCATCTTCATCGGAAAGCCCCAGACGGCGATCACGCTCTCAAGGGACGGCATTGCCGGCGCCTCCTGACGGGGAGCGCTCGGGCAAACCTTCACCGGCAAGTCCTTGTTCGCCTTTTCCTGAGGCGCTTCCCGCCCCTCCTCTGCGGCTTCGCAGACGGCGGAGCCGAGGACGGCGAGGCATCCAGCGGCGGCAGCCAGGGTTCGGGTCTTCTGTTCGAATGTCATGGTGAGGTTGTCAAAAAAGCTCTTCTGTTTGACTGAGTTCCGACATTTTAGGCACTTTTCCTTAGTCCTGTTTGATTTTTTGCAATGAAAACGCCGTCTTTACGCGACCTTGCGTTGGCTCGGGAACGTTTCGGCATGATGGCCGAGCCCCTGGGCGTAACAAGTCGCTGCCTTTTGACGTCTGTGCCCTCGCCCGACCCGAGCTGATGGTCGAGAGCCTTCCCGAGTCGAACAAGGGCAACCTCACGTGCTTCCCGCGCCCTGACGGGGCCCTCGCTTCAGCCTGAAAGTCCGAACCTGCGCCTTCGTCGTACACATGTGAGGCGAAGGCGCATTTTTGTGCCGAATTGTCTCTGGCACCTGACGGATTTGATCCTGATCAAGCGTTTTAAGCCTCGCCCAAGGGATTTTCGCTAAACTCAGGTCTGGTCAAATTTTTCATACGGCACCTTCTGTAAAAATAAGGACAACCCGCCATGATCTCCCGTCGTGATCTTCTCTGCGCCGGCGCGCTCGCTCCGCTTTCGACGTATTCCTTTGCCGCTCCCGCCTACAAGGCCGGCAAGGAGTACCTGACCGTTCACCCGATGGCCCCCACGCCGGCGGACAAGATCGAAGTCGTTGAATTCTTCGCCTACACCTGCCCGCACTGCCTGCAGTTCCACCCGGTCTTCCATGAGTGGGCACAGAAGGCCCCCGAGGACGTCAGCATCCGCATCTGCCCCGTCGCCTGGCAGCCGAAGTACCTTCCGTTCACGGACACCTACTTCGCGCTCGAGGCCCTTGGTCTGCTTGACAGCCTGAGCATGCCGTTCTTCGAAAGCATCATCTACCAGACGCGCTCCTACAACTTCGACAGCGCCACCCGCGACATCCATGACTTCATGGTCGAAGCCGGCGTCGACGGCGCCAAGTGGGACGCCACGTTCAACAGCTTCGGCGTGAAGAACAAGTCCCGCAACGCCACGATGCTCTGGAACGCCTACCAGATCGACTCCACGCCTATGGTCGGCGTCGGCGGCAAGTTCACGACCGGCCCCCACCTCGCCGGTTCCCGCCAGGGCACGCCCGCCGTGATCGACTACCTCGTCGACCAGATGCGCACGCTCAGGAAGTAATTCCGAACGTCATTTCCGCAGTCCTCACGGACCTGTATGAACGCCTCCGACGTCACCCGACGCGGAGGCGTCTTGTTTGTGTGCTCGGCATGGGCACGTTCTAACGGGTGAAAGTCCCGAGAGGGGCTGGCAGTTGCAACCTCATAGCCATAAGCAAAGTGTGCGTTGCGACGCGTAGGCTGAAAGAAGCTGGAAGCAAACCCTATGATTACCTCGCGCAGTCGAGGCAGAAGCCTTTAAGAGTACAGGAGGGAGCTGAAGGCTTTCGTCCTTGGCTGGGGCAACTATTCCGCGGCGTCGACGATGGCGAAATTAGTCAGACGCACCGATGAATGGTTGGGTAGACGCATCCGACAGATCTACTGGAAGCAGTGGATGAAGGTTCGGACTAAGTTTGCAGCGCTCAGGAAACTGGGCGTAGACGACAAGGTGGCTTGGGAGTGGGGCAATACCCGTAAGTCGTTGGCTTGGGAGTGGGGCAATACCCGTAAGTCGTACAGGTATACAGCAAACAGTTGGATACTCTCGACTTCGCTGCCAAATGACCGACTCCGAGAATTGGGATGGACGTACCTGGGGGACGTCTACAAGTAGGAAGTTCTCTGAGGCTATTGATAACTGCCCACTGCGGATCAGCACGGGGGGGGGGGCTGAGGACCGAAAGTCCTCCCCTCCCTATCCGATTGTCCGGGTGAAGCCAAGCGCCCAAATCGCGTCATACACAAGTCTTCGCAGAGGAACAAAAATACCTCCGTTCGGTGTGTTGCGGAATTGATACACTTTTCGGGTTTCGAAACGACTGCAGGACAGGGATTGGCAATGAATTAGGGAAAACCCTACCCCCCCCTTCGGGTAAAAGGTAATTTGAGCGTGTTTCTTACTTTTGAGAGGAGAACTCGCATGTCGGGCTTCAAACTTGCACCCCTTTCCCTGATCGTCGGATCGCTGTTCGTCGTCAACGCCGTTCAGGCTCAGGACTTCACGCTTGACGGTTCCTCGGCCGACGTCACGCAGAACGTCACCGCCGAAGACAAGATCACGTCCCTGAATGTTTCGGGTGGCCATACCGGCACGATCACCGGCGAGACGATCACCATCAGCGGAACGGGCAATGTGGCGAACGTTACAACAGCTGGCCATCCCACGGCAACGGTCTCCACCCTGACGATCGGCACGGACCAGACGAAGAAGGTCTCCATCACGACGGACAAGGACTGGGCTCTCTACAACAATGGATCCAGCCTGACGGTGCTGGGTGAGGAGATTCATCTCGAACGCACGTCCGCGGATGGCGCTAACTATGGCGAAGCCTTCCGCACAACGGGCTACGGCACGACCAAGGTTGGCAATGAAAAGACGAAGCTCGTCTCCATCAAGAGCAAGGGCGACTGCATTGCGCTGTTGCCGTACGGTGGCAAGAGCCAAACGAACGGCAGCGTGACGGTGACGGCTGAAGAGATCCGTCTTGAAGCCGGTGCCAACGGCATCTGGGCCCAGAACAACTCCACCGGCATCGAAGGCGCATATGCTCCCGTTGTGTTGAACGCCACGAAGGGCATTCACATCACGGCCGGCAGCTCCGCGCTCGTCGCAATGTCCCAAGGGAGGATCGAACTCAACGGCAACACGTACATCAAGGGCGAGAACGCCATCCTGACCCGCGGTGAATCCATCGTCACGATCAACAAGTCCCGCAAGGACATCGTCCAGATGGAGGGCGACATCAATTTCAACTATGACAAGCCGACGTCCGGGACTGGTGTCGACGCGGACGTCAATATCAATCTGTCGGGTGCGGACTCCTACTGGGTCGGCAACACCAAGGTGACCTGGGGCCAAGGCAAGCCGGATGACCTCGCCAAGCTTGAAGTCCATGATCTGACGCTTTCGCTCAGCGACGGCGCGCAGTGGACGCCGACGAAGATCGTTGAGAATGATGTTGTGAACAACGGCACGATCTATACGAATATGAACAACCTCGTTCTCAACGGCGGTGCCGTCAATGTCACGAGTCCCGACGTCCAGGTGACTGTCGACAACCTGACGGGTGACGGCGGTGCGGTCAATCTTGCCACCGATCTGACGGCTGAGGAAGGTCAGCAAGCCGGTACGATCACGGTCACCAAGGCCGACGAGAACACCGACCTGACCGTCAAGCTCAAGAACGCCGACATGACGAAGGATCTGACGGCCGACGACGTCACGCCCGAACAGGCCGCGGCCCTGAACAAGAACGTGCAGGGCGATGTCAAGTCGACCGTGAAGGTTGACGAAGGCATGTACAACGGCGCCTTTGACGTGACGGACGCCGGCTCCACCATCAGCCGCGGGCCCAACAGCGTCATGCAGTCCACGCTCGAACTCGCGGCTGCAGCTCCCCTTGCGCTCAACCGCATTCTCGTCAACGACGTTCACAAGCGCATGGGCGACATCCGCTCCATGAAGACGACCTCCGGCGTCTGGGCGCGTTATGACGGCGGCAAGCTCTCCGGCGACGCGGACCTCGAAAACGACTTCCACACCATTCAGGTCGGTGTCGACACGATGCCGACGGCCGACGCGCCGCGCTTCGGCGTTGCTCTGGCCTACACGATGGGCGACGCCGAATATGCTCGCGGCGAAGCCGACATGGACGCCTTCAGCCTCGCGGCCTACGGACTCTGGATGGGTGAAGCCGGTCAGTTCGTCGACGTCGTGGCTCGTCTCGGCAAGGCTTCGACCGACATGACGGTGGACGGCAGCAAGAAGGGCTCGATGGACAACATCGTCACCGCGCTCTCCGGTGAATTCGGCTGGCGCTTCGACCTGACGAAGTCCTTCTACCTCGAACCGCAGGTTGAACTGGCCTACACTCACGTCGATGCCGACGACCTCGTCCTGTCCGACGGTTCGAACTACCGCTTCGACGACGCCGACAGCTTGATGGGCCGCGCCGGCTTCGCGCTCGGCTTCCAGTGTCCCGAAACGGGCAACTCCGCGTACGTCCGCGTGTCCGCCGTGCATGAATTCATGGGCGACGCCGGCGTCACGGGCGGCAACGGCACCGTCTATGAAATCGACGGCAAGGACACCTGGGTTGAATACGGCCTCGGCGCCAATTTCATTCTGACGAACTCCACCTACCTCTGGGCGGACGTCGAACGTACCAGCGGCGGTTATCTTGACGAAGACTGGCGTGCTACCGTCGGCGTTCGCTACAACTTCTGACGACAGGTCGACCCGTCCGTTCATGACGTGATGAACGGTTCGGTACGTCGGGCGCTCGGCTCCTCACCTCGATGGCCGGGCGCCTTTTCCATCCTAACCCGAACGTCATTCCCGCAGTACTCAGGGACCTGCACGAACGCCTCCGACGCCAATCGACGCGGAGGCGTTTTGTTTACCTTCTCATTTCCTCTTTCCGTGCTCGACGAGCATGGCGTGTGACGAGAGTCCGTCCTGCGCTTCTTCAAGCGTCGGGAGTATCTTCTCCTCAAAGACCTTCGCCGCCGTCTCGGCCGTGAGCATGACCGCCTCGGCCGCTGAACGCCGGTCGCCCACAAACCACATCCTTCGTCGCCTCACGCTCGCCTGCACGGGCTCGATCACGAGGTTCTCGAGAAACATCCGCCCGCACCAGAGGTTCGTGGGCGGAAGCAGCGACCAGCCGCCCGTCTCAGCCATGAGGCCAACGAGCTTGTGGGAAGAACTCACGAGAATGCGCCTCGCGGGCCGAACATCCATCGTCCTCAGAATTCGTTCGCTCTCGACCTCGTCCGAACTCCCGCCCGCATACCCGGTGAAGTGCCTCGTGGCGGCAAGGGTCCTCACATCCGTCGTCCTTTCGCCCGCCGCGCGTCCCGCGCAGAGCAGAAAGTCATCGTCATGCAGTAGCGCCCGAGCTCGACCGCATCATCGAAGGCGTCGAGGTGCTCGGCGACGTCTTCGGCGCGAAGGCTGATGCCTTCAGGCACGTCGTCAAGCTCGGCCGCACCTGCTGGCAGGACTCGCTCCCGCACACGCTCGGAGAGGAGTTCGGCGGCTATGCCGCTCTCATGCGGCGTCTGGCCGGCAAGCTCCGTGCCGTGCTTCCGGGGTGCTTTGAGATCTGCATGGGCCGGCATGGGGCTCGGAGCCGATCCCGGCTACATGGACGCCCTCTACCGCCACCTTTCCGACATCTATGGCGAAGAGGTCCGCCCGACGGCGTCTCTCTTTGACGGCCTGCAGAACGCAGACTTCTTCGTGACGGTCTCGGGGCTCGTCAAGGAGGTCGCGACCTTGCTCTCCAAGATCACCAGGGACCTGCGCCTCATGCGCAGCGGCCCACGCTCGGGCTTCATGGAGGTCCGGCTGCCGCCCTGAGTCTCGGAAGCTCCATCATGCCGGGCAAGATCAACCCGACGCTTTCCGAGATGGTGATCCAGATCGCCCACCAGGTTGTCGGCAACGACGTCGCCGTCTCCATGGCAACGACGAGGGCGAACTTGACCTCAACGTTTGGGATGCCACCTTCTACAAGTGCCTCTTCGAGAGCATGCAGCTCGTCGGCGACGAACTTGTCATCCTGAGGCGCGACTGCGTCGAGGGCATCGTCGCCTGCGAGGATCGCTGCCCCGCTGAAGCCGAAAGCTCCATCGCGCTCTCGCGCGTCCTCGCAACCATCTTCGGCTACCCCGAGGGCGTGAAGGTCGCCCACTACTGCGAAGAGCACGGCGTCACCGTGAAGGAGGCCGTCCTCGCCATGGGCCTTCTCAACGAGGCCGACGCCGACCGACTCATCGATCCCATCCTCATGACCGACCCCGAGGCCATGGCTCGCGCCATCGCCGAATTCAGGGCGCGCATCGACGGCTGATGACATTCGACTGAGACGAAGACCGTGTGTCCGGCCCCTCCGGCGAGGTGCTGCATCCCTCTCCGGTGGGGCCTCCTTCTTTTTAGAAGTCCCGAACGGGATTTCTGTTCTCGAGATTCGACATAGGTCAAATAGGGTAAGGGAAAATTTACACTTCAGCCTTGCATACCGTCGACGCGCCCTGCTTCAGGCCCCATGACATCGGTTGAGAGAGGGTTGAGAGAGGCCTCCGGGGACCGTCATCCTTACAGTCGTACTGCAGTTGCCGGCATGTGGATGTTCTGCAAGCGACTGTCATGCAGGCACTGTGAGGAGGCTGGTTTTCTCATATGTTCTGAAGGGGCCTCCGGAGAGCATACTTGTCCCGGATTTGTCTCAATGAGTACACTTCCGTATTCAGGCAGGCGGGCAGGCTCATTTTCTGCTCCACTTTTGCGTGCCTTCCTCTGCGCGAATTCTCTCATGGATTCAAGAGCTTTCGGTTCTGTTATGAGCAGAGAAACGCTAGGGTTATCCCCTTACGCAAGGAAGGGCAAAGTAGTGCATTCTTCTCAAGAGGCTGTCCGATCCACCTGCCTCCGGTGACGGGACATCCTCACGCGCTCCGTCGGCACTCTTCCTTTCGACAGAGCTGCGCCCCTCCCTCAACCATCGGGAGGGCTGCCTGCTCATGAAGCATGGCATCGTTTGGCCCGGAGCGCCTCCAGTCAAGGCGCCGGGCCTTCTTTTTTTTCGGGACTTCCTCGAGGGTCATCTCATCCGCCAACGGTTGACGGCTGTTCCTGTTCTTCACAGAAACAGCCGCAGGAAGCCTCCGAATTCATTCGGATGGAGGAATGCGG